>Ga0208636_100018_pt1 | contig 348969 bp, 363 predicted proteins | sample LakWasM103_HOW12_2_FD_183921 | JGI IMG/M metagenome (GOLD analysis project Ga0208636, IMG submission 183921) | Freshwater sediment methanotrophic microbial communities from Lake Washington under simulated oxygen tension - Sediment Metagenome... | ecosystem: Environmental > Aquatic > Freshwater... | reverse complement strand
TGGTTTGAAGATTATAATGAAAATGCTCCACACAAGGGGCTGAAGATGAAAAGTCCGAGACAATTTAGACGAGAAAATGAGAAAACATTAGCTAGCTAAGTGGTCCGGTTTGACAGGGGCAACTCCACATGGTTTCTATATCGATAAAGTAATGCAAAAAGGAGCTGTCACAGGTTTTTGTATTTGCTTACACCAAGAGGGATTATCCACTCTTGGATTGAAGTCTTAGACCAATAGGAACCCACTATATTGGAAAGTTTTATTCTGGATAAAGCCTATATGCGCTCTTTAGTTAAAAGACTTGAGCCAGGAGTAACGCAAATGTGTGGCTACGGAGCTTCAACTTCTGATCTACCTTCTAAAGTTAAAGATTGGGATGGAGTTCGTGACACCTTTGTCCAAAATGAATCCATTGCAACAGATCTAGGAATTTACAATAGCCCCGATGAGTTTTACCAAAAATATGGAACAAATTTGAAAGGTATTAAAAAATGGATATTTGAAACATGCGTGCGTTTTAAAATGAATAAAAATGTAGAAGAAATAAGAAACTCCTTGTGTGAGCTAAGACACTAGGCTTCTGCCTGGGTGCCTTATAATTACAAAGAAAGATATTATTAGTGAAAGGATTTGTTGAATGGAAAACAAGTTGAAACTAAATTTTCTTTTATTTCTTCCAGATGCCAAAGAGGAGATGGCCCATTTTGTATTTCCACACTTCTAACCAAGAATACTTATGAATACTTTACGGGAATGAAAAGCGTAGAAATTTTAGTACCAGTTGGATTGTGGGGAATGACGAAGCTATACGGGAATAGCAATAGAATTTACTGAGACGCGACACTGAGTTTTTTTAAAATTTTTTAAAGACACATTAAATTCTTTACTATAAGGTTCATCTAATTTGTAACATTAGGAGAGCTATGAAAATTCTTTTAAAAATCTGTCTTGTCCTGTCGGTAACCACAGCTTCAATGGCAGAAGAATTGGGATTTCCAAGAAATCCAAATCTAAAAGAGACTCCGGGGAGGCTCTGCGCGAATTCAAAAGTTCATCGTTATCCAGAAAATATTCCTTACTGTGAGAGAAATGTTGATTCATATACTAAAAATGCGGTCATTCAAAATTATGATCTACTTCTTGGCTATAAAATAAGAACAATGAAGCGTACAGATTTTAAAATTGATCATTTAATTCCTTTGTGTGCAGGAGGTGCTAATAGTGAAGATAATCTCTGGCCTCAGCACAAAAGTATTTATGAAATTACAGATCCAGTTGAGCCTCTTCTTTGTCAAAAAATGTTAGATGGAAGACTAAAGCAAGCAGACGCTGTAAAATTAATTATTCAAGCCAAAACGAATCTTGATCAGGTACCTGCAATTATAAAGAAACTGAATTCGTTATAGATTTACTTTCATACAAGTTACCTTCTGGAGCTATACAGCACCAGAAGGTAACTTTTTTACCAAAATTTTGATTCTACAGAAAAATAAGCGAGAACGCTGAAATCATCCTTTTTAGAAGGTCCAATACCGATTGGAAAACTTATTCCTGGAACAATTTGAGTATTGGTATAGTCGATTGCAAATCTGAAGCCTGGGTTCACGACATAAGTTTCTGTTCTGGATTTTGTGCTATCTCCGTTTGAAGATTCTGCTGAAGCTTGAACAAATTCGACAAGTAAATTAAATTTTTTGTTCAATAAGTAAACTAAGCTCGTTCCAAAGTTAGTACTGAATAAATTAGCTTTCCCATCTCCAATCTGTCCTTTGGCCTTGGGAAGGTAAGTAAATCCAATATTCCAATGCGAAACAAATGATGAAGTAAGTTTTGTAGACATTGCTATATTTGTTTGAACTCCAAAAGTACTGTTTCCATAGCCTTTAGACTTATTTCCTGTTGGTAAAATTGCAGACAAGCGTGGAGCTATTGCTGTCGTTTCATTATTTAAGAGCTGGTATCTGTAGTTAAGAAGAATATCACCGATACCTTTTTGTGTTGTGGAATCTTTCGTAGATTTATTCAGCGGAATTACGTAAGAAAATTGATGGTCTTGACTTACAATCGGAATTTCGTTTGTGAACGAGTAATTTAAAAATTTTCCTTCTGGCTTCTTTGAACTTTGAATACTTTGAATGAATTGTACGACACCTGCTTCTTGGTTGTATGCTTCTTCCAAAAGAAATGAGTTGTCTTCAATTTGTTCAGCATAACAAAATGAAGAGAGAGTGATTAAAAAAATAGCAAAACAGCTTTTAGTGATTCTCGTTAGCACAATTAACTCCTTCCAAATTAAAATATCTAAAATGTGTAGGTTATATTATTGATTGAATTTTAGTTTGACAACTCAAACAATGAGTGAAATAAGCAGATTATTATCATAAAACTAAGGGATATATTTAAATGAAAATTTTTCAATTTACTCTGCTTCCTATTATAACTTTATTGAATATTAATGCATACGCTGGTGAAGACCTCTTAGGGTATTTAAAAGGAGCTGAAACACTTCCACAACACGGCTTAGAGTTATATCAAATTTTAACTCTAAGGAATGATAAAGGCCAAGGTTCACACAATGCATATGATTATAAAACTGAAGTGGAGTATGGGGTGACAAATAGCTTAAGTACTTCAATTTCAGTTATGGCCCAAAAGGTAATTCGATCAGGATTAGTTGTTAATGGTTACCTACCTGAGCAAACTGACAGTGGGAACTATCTTTCAGGATTGGAGTTCGAAGTTAAATATAACTTTTTAAGCCCTGCTAAGGATGATTTTGGGTTATCTGGAAGTATGGCCCTTGTCCACAATTGGAAGGATAAACATTCGGGCGTTTCGAAGAAAACAACTTCTTTGGAAATGAATATGATAATGCAAAAATATTTTCTTGAAGGTGAGGCGGTTTGGCATGGCCTTTTGGGGACAGAGTCAACTTATGCCGATCGTTCACCATTGAGTAATGCTTCACCTGAATTTGAGTGGTCAACAAGTCCAGAAGTTGAGTTGGAGCTTAAAGCTGGTACAGGGTTGAGTTATCGTTTTATTCCTAAATGGTATTTGGGTGGAGAAGTACTGTATGAAACTGAATTTGAAACAGATGTTGGTCAAGAGAGATGGAGCTATTTTGCAGGCCCTTCCCTTCACTACGGATCAGAGTCATGGTGGACCACTCTAACGTGGTTTAAACAACTCAGTGGTGGGGGGGAAGAATATAAAGGCCAGAAATCAGGTTATCATTTGATTGAAAAAACAAAAAATGAAGTTAAATTGAAAGTTGGATTTAATTTTTAGGACCATTATGAAAAAATATCAAATCTCAAATTTTTTAATCGTTACAACTGTAATTTCTTCATCAGCTTATGCTGTAGAAAATTTATCAATCGAGCAAGTTCAGAAAGTTTTCTTCAGTGAGGCAAGTAAATTTGAAGATGCTACTTTGAATTTAAATTCCAGGCAGATGGATGAAATAAAAAAAATATCAGGCCTTCGCCAAAGAAATTCTCTGCAGAAAGTGTGGCGAGCCTTTGCAAAGGATAAATTAGTAGGAACCATTTTTTTAGATGATGTTGTTGGCAAGCACGAGTTTATAACTTATGCGACAGCTGTATCCCCATCCGGGGAAATTGTGGGCATTGAGATATTGAACTATATTGAAACTCATGGACATGAAGTTAAACGCAAAGATTGGAGAGATAAGTTTAAAGGTAAAAAATTATCAGATCCTTTCAAGTTGGATGTTGATGTTCCCAATATTAGTGGAGCAACTCTCTCATGTAGAAATATATTAGATGGAGTAAAGAGACTTTTAACTATTCATCAGCTCTATTTATCTAAATGAAATATTTTAAACGAATTAAACCGGGGTTGGGAACATTTGTTGAGATAACATGTTCGACCTCAAATGATGAAATTTTTAAAAGAGCGTTTTCAAAGATTCAGAAAATTCATGATATTTGTTCACTACATTCTCCTGTTAGTGAGTTATCAAGATTAAGTTTGACATCTGAATCTGAAATTGAAATTAGCGAGGAATTGTACGATATTTTAACAAAAGCAGTTAAAATCATGCATGCAACTTCTTCGCTTTTTGATATTACGTTGGGAGGTAGACTTCAGAAAATGGGTGTACTTCCAATTCACAAAGGGCAAGAAAATCGACTTGAAAGGGGCAAGGTCGAAGACATTAAATTAAAAAATGGTCGATGTTTATTGCAAAGACCAATTACTTTAACTTTAGATGGAATCGCCAAAGGTTATGCTGTCGATTTGGTTTGTGAGTCGCTAATTAAGGATGGTGTAGCTGGTGGAATCGTAAATGCTGGCGGGGATTTAAGAATATTTGGTGATTTTGAAACTCCCATTTATCGTCGTGAAATTGACTGCACGTTAACCGAAATAGGAAGCTTTTCTAATATTAGTCTAGCTAGTTCCAGATGTTCAAATAATATAGATGAAAATTTTCCAGGATTAATCATTTCTCAATTGAATAATGCGAATGATAAGTCAGAAAAGATTTGGACTGTTTTAGCACAGGAGGCATGGTTGGCCGATGCTTTAACAAAGGTCGCAGTAAACGAAGACCACTTTGAACAAAAAAATACTCTAATTGAGTCCCTTGGTGGCAAAATAATATGGTAATAAAATGAAAGGTTATCCTAAGTGGTTTAGAAAAAAAAATATTTCTCTATTCATTCTCGCTCTTACGATTTCAGGTGTTTTATTAATTCCTAATGGCCTGAAGATGCGGCTTGATATAAATACCCCCTTTAAGTATGAGAGTAGCACAAGGATTCTCATGACTAGTTTTCATGTTTTGATTTCATATTTCGCGATTTCGTTGCTCGGTGCGATTTGGGCAATACACATGAGGCGTGAGTGGCGAAGAAAAAAAAGTATTTGGAGTGGTTTATTTATTTGTTTCGTTTTTGGAATTTTATGCTTTAGCTCGCTCACTATTTTATATTCAGGGAGTGAACTAGTATCAAATCTTAGTAGTATTATTCATATGTCGCTCGGAGCGCTGTTGCCATTAAGCTATTTTTTACATTTAATATTGATTTAAAAAAGGATGCACACCTATAGTATAGGTGTGCAAATAAGATTTACAAAGAAGCGTCAACGTAAAGGGCGAATTCAGGATATTTTACTTTCTTTGAAAAAAAGCTTCTTCCATCACTTGCTCGAGCTATTTCGCTACCAATCTCACCAGTTAGTGAAAACTTTTTAGTGAACGAATAAGTTACACCAGCATAGTGTTCAAAGAAGTCAAGATCTGATCTATAGTCTTTGGTGAAGTCATATCTCGAATGATAATATTTTAATTGATAATAGGTAGAGATTTTGTCATTCCACTGATAGCTAAAATAACCCAAGTTCATCTCATGAATAATATAATAACTTCTTGGATTATTATCCTTTTTAGATAAATTGATAACAATATCATCGTTAAATAGATAAGATAGTTTGTCAGTAAGCTGTAAATTTACTGTGGGAATAACTTCAAATCCATGACGCCAAGTCGTAGAAGTAGTTTTTTTGTAGTCATTATTTAAATATTGTAAAAAAATCGATCCGTTATGTTTTCCAAAAGTCTTGCTAACTGTTGTAAAAATTCTGTTGTTACCATAAGACGCAATTGCTAAACCTGTGTTGAATTGTCTTCTACCAATACCCGCATCTAATTGAAAACCATTTTCTTTTTCAGTTTTGATGTTCTTTCTAGTTAGTGTAAAAAGGGACCTGTAAAAAGTGTTTGGAAAATAAATATAATTCGGTCTGTCGGTATATTTGAATTCTGCTGTAGATAAAAACTGCCAATCTGCAGTTGGTTTGTAGATAATTGCCGGGTTATGCATTATTAAGAGATCTTGAAACCTTGTTTCTTCACTTGTTTTTGCATCGTCATAAAAAGGCAGTCTACGTTGAAAATAAAATTCCCCATGGTAAGTAGCTGAGAATTTTTCTTTTAAGTAATTAATTGTTTTTTGAAAATTTCCAACCTCTGTTGCTTCTTTTTTTACTTCTGCCTTCTTACTAGAGGCTTCTTCAGCAAATGTTGAGGTTGCAAAAACTAAAAGCAATACTGCTGGGATCGTTCTTTTCCAATACATTAAATTCTGCTCCGCTTACAAAAAATTTATTTTTTAAAATATGAATGGTTAATATCACTTGAAAGTACGAAGGAGGCAAGTCTTTTTCTCGGGTATTTGCTTGTTACTCTTCAGTTGTAATAAGTTTTAAGTTTTAAGGATTTTATTAAAGATAAAAATGGACACCTTGGCTCCATATGAAACGCCGAGCAAATGTGCTAGATTGAAAAAATTATTCCAAGATTGAATCTTGCGCTGTGAAATTTTTCTGCTGAGACTGTAGCAAATTTACTATATGTAAAGTCAGTTCTAAATTCCAATTCTTCTTTGATTTTGTAATGAATTGATGTTCCTGCCGCTTTAGATGATTTAATTCCAAGAGTAGACGGATCATTTCTCGTATACTCAAATCTCCACGAGTTTTGAATGCTAGGTGAGAATTTAAAAGTGGCCATAGAGCCATAGCCCCGAGCACTTTCTTCCAAATCGTTCACGTTAGATGTAAGTGTATTTTTATTTGGGTCTCTAAGATGAGAGTATTGAAAATCCCAATCTAATATTCCAATCCTGAATCCAAATAGGGCATCGAGTAGTATTCGGCTTTTTGCGCCACGCCGATCTGCTGCATTAACCCTTCTTGAGAGTAAGCCAAGTTGCCCGTGAGTGACCTGGCCATTGAAGCCGAAAGCACTTCCGAACTCTAAGGATTTTTTATCATTAGAAGAGTTACTTAAGGAGCCTTTGCTGTTTGGATTTGCGATTAATGTTTTATTAAATAGGGCCTCCTGAGAGTATTCAAGCATAAGGCCGGTGTGTGTAAAAGGTAGAAAGGTTTCGCTTATTGTTCCAAAATTACTAAAAACTCGATCCTTAGAATCATTTGCTTCGAGCCCAAAAATAGTGTCAAACTGACCTGCGTCAATAGAGACACTTGGTGAGATCTTATAGCGTAAAAATAATTGTGATTTATCAAGTCCAAAGGCTAAGCTATTATTTGATGATTGATTGGGATAGCTAGCTGAAGAATCTTTATCTATATCTTTCCCTCTTCTAAACGCAATATCGATGACTCCTTCGATTTGTTCGTTAGTATAGTTACCGTAAAGCGCACCGTCATCAAGATTGAATCCAGATTCCGGTTGGCCACTTGAGCTTCTGGATGATTTGCTTACGTTTAAATTTGAAAAACGAAAATCCATAAATCCACCAGATTTAAATGCAGCATGTGTTGAAAATGGCAATAAAAAAATGATTGTGAAAAAAAAGTAAGTTATTCTCATTGAGGATTCCAAGTTAAAAATTAAAAAAAGCCAATCCCGTAGAATTGGCTTCAGATTGTGCCGCATAGGGCTTGTTACCAGAAAGAATACGTTTCATAGAATAATTGTAAGGGAAGAATTCTATATGCAGCAAGAAGAAAAATTGAACAAAATAGGGAATTTTACTTTTAATTTTGAAATTAGGAAGGGGTGTATTGGATGGTCAATTTATGAAGTAAATGAACTTGGTTCTTTAGTTCAATTGTGCAAGGCCGGTGTTAGAGTTTTTTCAGACGGAGTAAATCCAAAGAACAATGAAACTTTAAATTCTGCTCGTCGAGCGAATCGAATTTCTCGTCGTAAAAGAGATCGCCTGGTAAAAAGGAAAAAAACACTTTTAAGTTTTCTTATTAAATCCAATATCCTTCCAAGTGATGAATATTTGCTAGAGTCTTTAAAAGTATTAAACGTATATGAACTTCGATCAAAGGGTATTCGGGAGAAGTTAGAATTGATTGAGTTGGGGCGAATTTTTCTTCACATTAATAAAAGGCGAGGCTATCTTTCATGTAGATCGGTGATTTCCTCTCACTACAAACAGGAAATAGCACGTGTAAAGAAATTTGAGAATTTTCTAATTCAAAAAAAATATCCCACGATCGGATGCTATTTAAATCAAATGAATTCGAAAAAAAAAGGATTGCGATTCCGTGATCCTGAGGGTTTTTTGCCTGGAAGACATTTGTATGCAGATGAATTTGATAAAATCGTAGAAGTCCAAAAGGAATTTTATCCTAACATAGCGGAAAATGTATGGCAGCGGATCAGAGAGATTATTTTTTTTCAAAGGCCTTTAAAAAATGTTGAGGAGAAAAATTATAAGTGCAGAATTTTTCCCGATGAAGTTGTGGCTCCAAAATATTCGATGGGTTATCAAAAAATTTTGCTTTTACAAAGGATAGAAAAATTAAAGCTCGTAGATGTGAATGAAAACTTAATTGATCTTTCCAAGGATGAGAAAAAACGAATTTATGATAAAGTAATGGAGTCTTACGAAGAGATTAGTTTAGATAGCATTGGTTTCTATTTGGATAGAAAAGAAAGAATAATTCTACTTGGTGACGCGAGTAAGAAGCTTGGATTTAGTCCATTTGTTAATCGCGCAAGACTTTTATTAAAAAATAATCTTGAGAATAATCCCGAACTTAACTTAGATAATATTTTTGAAAAACTAGACACCAATAAACATAAGTTGAATTCAGAAAATGTTTTAAGTGACTTGGGAATCAATAATTCCGATTATGAGAAACTAATTGATTTAGAACTGCCTCGCGGAGATGCTCATTATTCAAGAAAGGCGATTTCTCATATTTTGAATCTAATTGAAAACAATTCGCTTTCTCTTGAAGAAGCTATCGAGAAAGTGAAAACAGAGAGTATTTCAATATCATGTTGTCCTGTTGTAATTCAAGAAAATTTGGTGATACACCCTACAATTAAAAATGTTTTAAATCAATTAGAGATTCTGATTGAACTTTTTATAAAACGTTATGGCTCACCTAAAATGATAAAATATGAAGTTGCAGAGGAACTTAAGCTTTCTTATGGAACCAAGAAAGAAATAAATTCTAAAAAAATAAAAACTACTTTAAAAAAAGAGCGCGCAAAAGAAATCCTAAGCAAAAAGTACCATGTCAATGGGCCCTCTTACGATCAGGTCGCCAGGTATGTTTTGTGGGAAGAGTTAAAGAAAAGTACTGATTCCAACACTAGCATATGTCCCTTTACTCTTCAGCCGATCACATTTGCACAGTTGTTTTCAGAGGATATAGTCATTGTAAAGCTGTTGCCTTTCTCTCGTTCATTGAATGACAGCTTTGACAACAAGACGATTTGTTATCGGTCAGCCGCGATTGAAAAAGGAAATGGCACTATTTGGGAGGCGTTTAGCTCTAGCACTAACTATGATTTTGAGAAAATATTAAAGAATTGTTCCATTCTTCCTGCTGTCAAAAGAAGGCATTTTTTCAGGGAACCATCTATAGAATTTATGGGTTATGAAAAGCTGATAAATCAGCAAATGGAAGATAAATCTCATGTAAGTGAGATCGTGAAAAGTTTTGTCATTAAATATTGTAAAAGCATTACCACAGTATCTAATGGAATAGTTTCATTACTGGAATTTGCTCTGCGATTCCCTAAGATGGAAATTAAAGATTTTAGAGTTCATGCTTTACGCGCAGTTTGCTTAGGTGTGGTCTCTAAAGAATTTTTGGATTTATTTATTAAGGAAAACGAATTCAATATAAATGAAATAACATGTAAAGAGCCTTGTTTTGATTTTCACAAAACTCTTCACATTGTTCTTGATGAGATAAAAATTTCGAGAAAAGAAAATCACAAGAACAATGGAAAACTACATGATGAAACTTATTATGGAGAAATTAAGCATCCAAATAGTTATGAAAAAGAACATGGGTTTAATTTGGTTGTTAGAAGAAAAATAACTGACATTCGACCTTCCGATATTTGCTTAATCAGGGCGAGCAATATAAGAAGCGGTTTCAAAGAAAATATGACTCAAGTTCAAATTATAAAAAAATTTAACAAGATAGGAGTCAAAAAAATAAGAGTTCTGAAAAAGGATAAGTCAGCAATGTATCTTTTTCATCCAGCAAGCTCCAAAAAATTTTATAAATGCGTAATTCCGTCGGAAATTCATTCTGTTGATGTGTGGCGGTTGCCGAAACAAGATAAGATCAAACGAGGGAGTAATCTAAAATTTGAGACTTACAATTTGCTAGAAGTTGCTATGAAGATTGACAAAAAACCTCACCCTGCAGCTAAGAGAGTTTTAAGAATACATAAATGGGATACCTTAAAAATAGTTCGTGAATCGAAAGCAGAGTTGGTTTGGGTTAGAACAATTCGTCCGTCGAAACAGCTAATAGGAGTGGTTCCGCTAAATCAAAATAGCCGATCAGATAAGGATACTATCTGGATTACTTTTTCTATGTTTGAGAAAATGTCATTACAGAGGTTAAAGATAACACCGGAAGGAATTATACTTGATATGAAAGATCCATATGAGAAATTGAGGCTCTAGTTAGAATTAAAAGAAACGTATTCAATCTGGAACCTCAAGAATTCTTTCTCACGAATCAAGATTACCATTAAATAGTTTATTATCAAAACATATTGAACTAAAATGTATATAGACTAATTTTTAATCAATTATGAAGGAGTTTTTATGAAGTTATTTCTAGTTATATCTACCTTTCTGAGCTTTGAAAGCGCATTTGCATTTCATGAAGTAACAAGCGTTTTATCTAGTGGTAAATTGCTAATTTGTCAGGATGCAAATCAAATCAAAAAAGGTGGGGTTGTAGAGCAATATTCTGCAGGAGATCATCCCGGAAGATTTAAGCGCGAATACAAGAAAATTTCAGAGTTTCAGTTGCCTGAAATCGGACGCCAACTAGTATTGAGTCGTACTTCGCTTATTAATAGCGGAAAAATGAAAAAAGAATTAATAAAGGAAAAAATTGGAACTGCTATAATTGTAGATGCATCACTTGAAAATGAAGAGCGCGTTGAAAAAGTCTTCACGAATACAAAATTTTTAAAATTCGAAGAAAAAACTTTAAAAATTTCAAAGCAAGAAGAGCAGGAAATTAAGAGTAAGTGCATTGTCGCTGTTCCTGAAAATGGGTTAAAGCTAAATGAACATGCTTCAGTTTCTTGGGAGTAAGATAGACTTGACCTTTATTTTAGGGGCCCGTTATTCTTCCTAATTCGTAGAGCTGAGAGGATATTATCCTCTCAGCAGTTTTTTTAGAAAATCTTTCATTGAATCACTTCGCTCATATCTAAAATTATCTCATTTCCCACTTTTAAATTAATTACACCCTCCGCGGTTATCTCAAAGAATGCTTGCGATATATCTATGTCTGGCAATACATAGGTTAAGTGCATACCCGAATCCAAAGTTAATATTTTCGTTCTTTTTCCACTTTTTTTCTTAAAAGTTGACGTGTGCTTCTCTTTTGCAAATGAATAGCCATTGATTTTTGCTAGTGGCATTTCAAAACATTCAATTTCGCCAATGAAAAAACGTGCACTGTCATTTTCAAACAATCTTCTATTCGCAATCAGTAATTTGTTCCCTTTTGTAAGAATCATTATTGTTCTCCTGGTTAAAAATCAAATTAATTTTCAAGTTCAGATTTTGTAGATACGGCCATTTTTTTTTCAAATAACAAATAAAGCGAAGGTAATACAATCAAAGTCAAAATTGTAGAAGAAATAATTCCACCAATAACTACTGCTGCGAGAGGTTTTTGAACTTCAGCCCCCACTCCAGATGATAGCATCATGGGAACAAAGCCAAAAACATCTACAAGGGCTGTCATTAAAACTGGACGCAATCGAATTTTAGTACCCTTTCTCACTAAGGCTTCGCCGCTCATACCTTCTTTTTGAAGATCATTAAAGTAATGAACAAGAACTATACCATTCAATACCGCAATACCAGAAAGTGCAATAAAGCCAACACCTGCAGAAATACTAAAAGGTAACCCGTTGAATGTGAGCCCCAATACGCCTCCGACTAATGCCAAAGGCACACCTGAGAATACTAGAGCGGTTTGAAAAATACTTCCAAATGCCGTATAGATCATTATTAAGACCAATCCCAATGCAATTGGTGTTAAAAGTAGCAACCTATTTTTGGCTTGTTCTAAATTTTTAAAATTTCCTCCCCATTCAAGAAAATAACCAGTAGGCAATTTAAACTTAGAGTCAACAATTTTTTTAGCTTCTTTAACGAAATTTTCGGTATCACGTCCTCTTAGGTTTATTAATACAGCTGCTCTTCTTTTTGATTGCTCACGATTAATTGCTCCGTAAGCTTGAACAACTTTTATATTTGCAACAGAGCTCAAAGGCAGGGACGTATTAGCACTAATACCTACTGGCAGAGATTTGATTACATCTAAATCTGATCTGAGATTTTCATTTATTCTGACAATAATTGGGAAGCGTTGTACGCCTTGATATAAGTAACCGCTCTCTTTCCCTCCAATTGCAATGCCTACTGTGCCAAGCACATCATTAGAAGAAATACCCAATTTATTCAACATTTCACTCTTTGGTTTTACTTGTAAGAGTGGAGAAGTGCCTTGTAATTCAGTCTCTACATCTCCTGCACCAGGAATCTTAGAGATCTCTTCAGAAATTTCTCGTGTCATTGAAACTAATTTATCTAAATCATCACCATATACTTTTACAGAAACATCTGCACGAGTACCTTCTAGCAATTCGTTGAAGCGCATTTGAATCGGTTGACTCACTAGTTGTCTCTGACCAGGCAGCTCTGCTTCGAGCTTTTCAACAATAGAATTTACAAGCTCTTTATTTGATCGAGCCTTACCATTTCCTTTTTTGGGCCATGTGTCTCTTGAGTTTAACATCACATAAGTGTCGGACAAGTTTACACCCATTGGGTCGGTTGCTACTTCGGCTGTACCTATTCTGGAAAAAACATTTGAAACTTCTCCAAAACTTTTAATGATCTCCTCTGATTTTTGCTGAAGTTTTACTGCTTGATCCACGCTGATGTTAACTGGCCTTATAAACTGAATTGCAATTGAGCCTTCACTGAGCTGTGGTAAAAATTCACCTCCTAACCTGGAAAACAGAATTGCACCTAAAGCAATTGCGGAAAGACCAACCATTGCCGTTAACTTTTTGTATTTAATTCCTTTTTCAAGTAATGGAGAATAAATAGTACTAGCCCACTTCATAAGAAGTGGTTCTTTTTCTTTCACTTCTCCAGAAAATAACAGGCTTGCTAAAGCGGGTACGGTTGTAAACGATAAAATTAGGGCACCTATTATCGCGATTGCGAATGTCGCGGCCATTGGCTGAAACATTTTTCCTTCAACACCAACTAGGCCAAAAATTGGAAGAAAAACTACAACGATGATTAGCTGTCCAAAGCCTGCTGCTTGTCTAATTTCCACAGAGGAATCATAAACGGCATTTTTTATTTCAGCTTTTGAAAGCTTTCTTCCTTGAGCAATGGATCTTTCGTGAATCACCCTTACACAGTTATCAATAACAATAACTGCTCCATCAACAATGATTCCAAAATCTAATGCTCCCAAGCTCATTAAATTTCCTGAAATTCCAAAGTTTTTCATCCCAACAAATGTAATTAATAGAGATAACGGAATAGTAACTGCAGTAATTAATGCAGCTCGAACATTACCAACCAGCAAGAGCAAAATAATGACAACTAAACCCGCTCCTGTAAGTAGATTGTGTTCTACTGTACCAATAGTGGCGTTGACGAGTTCAGAGCGATTGTACAAAGTTTTGATTTTGAAACCTGGTGGTAATGCCTTTCTGATTTCATTAATTCTTTCATCAACTCTTAATGAAACTGTGCGGCTATTCTCACCTAAAAGCATCAATGTTGTACCGAGGACTTCTTCATTGCCATTTACAGAAGCTGCTCCTGTTCTCAGTTCTTTTGCAAGTTCAACTTTTGCAATATCGCCAATTCTTACTGTTTTAAATGTTTCCAGGGATTTAATAGGGACTGCAGTTATATCTTCAATAGATTGAAGTAAACCAATTCCTTGAACTAAAAGCTGTTCAGATGTTTGTTGAATGTAACCACCACCGACGTTTTCATTGGTTTTCTCAAGAGCTTCGACGATATCGCTAAATCTGATACCATATTTAATCATTTTGTTTGGATCTGGTTGGATATGAAACTGTTTTTCAAATCCACCAATCGTATTTACTTCAGCAACGCCCGGGACAGTTAAAAGTCTTGGCTTAACAAACCATTCTTGCAAAGCTCGAAGCTCCATTAGCTGTTTAACTCTTGCAAGTCCGGTTTCAATTTTTTCTGCTTCAAGCGAGTAATGATAAATTTCACCTAGCCCTGTTGTAATCGGTCCCAGTTTCGGTTTTAGGTTAGAAGGTAAGCTACTTGCAAGGCTTTGAAGTCTTTCCGCGGCCAATTGGCGGGCACGGTAAATATCAGTTCCTTCCGTAAAAACCACTGTGACTTGAGATAATCCAAATCGGGTTATTGATCGAACTTGCTCAACACCAGCAATTCCACTCATTGCAGCTTCAACGGGAAATGTTACATTACGTTCTATTTCTTCTGGAGCCAATCCGGTAGCGTTTGTATTTATTTGTACTTGAATATTAGTGATGTCCGGAACCGCATCAATTGGAAGCTTTTGAAAACTTACCCATCCAATTGTTGCAACCACAATGGTTAACACTAAAACCGTTGCCCAGTGGTAGACAGAAAAACGAATTATTCGATTAATCATATTTTCTCCAAATTTTCATAATAGTTTTTTATTCCCCACCCTCATCGCTGCTCCATAAATTTAGATCAGCAAGTCTAAGCAGATCAGAACCATGTACAATAACTTCATCTTCATTTTTAAGTTCGGATGAAGCTATCGTTGTCTCGCTGGAACTCTTATTTAATATTCTTATTGGAATGAGTTTGAACCAGCCGGAGCGTACTCTATAAACCCCAACTTCAGATTGATAAAAAACCAGACTTGAAGTCGGAACTTTTATCGAGTCTCTAGATTGAATTTTAGAAGTTTTAATTTCTAACCTTTTTAATGCTTTTGCAGATAATTTAAAACCGTCTGCTTTATTTGCATTTGTAATGGCTTTTTCGGGCCCTATCCCATTAGGTTTTTCTTCAGCACTAGCTTCGTTTTTAGGCTTAGTTTCATCTGCTAAAGAAATAGCTGTGACTGCTAAGTAAAAAATTGCAAATAGTTTGAATATAGAATATTTCATTTACTATTCCTTTATTAAAGTGCCATCAATGGCAGAAATTTTTATTAGTGATTCAAGAGCTACGATTTCTTGTTCATGTAAACTTTTAAAAAAATCAAAAAATTGGCGATGAGTTTCAATGACTAGAGCACTTGAAACCAATCCTCTCATAAAAAGTTCTTCTACATTTTTATGCTTTTTCTCAAAGTCATTTATGCGTCTTGCTTTAGATATTGCTTCAACGGCATCATTATATTTATCAATAGATATTTTTCTCTCTAAATCAATCGCGTCTTCGGTTGTTTTTAAATTCTTTTCAGCTAGTAAATAGCCTTCAGAAGCATAAGCCTTATTAGCCTCGTTTGAATTAAATAATGGCAGTGGGATCGCTAAGTTAATTCCAAATTGTGTTTCTGAAGATGAGCCTCTCTGAAACTCTACAGATGGTCCAATTTTTAGATCAGGCCATGCATTACTTTTGGCAATTTCCACTTCAAATTTAGCGAGTTTGAGTTCTGAGTTTGCTTTTTTAAATGAAGAGCCTGAGAACATTTTAGAATCGGATATTGTCGGCCAATTATTTGGTATAGAAGAAATTACCTTAATATTATTTTTTAGTGCTCCAGCCGTCGCATAATTTACTTGGCGTTTTAGAGTTTTTATTTCTGACGTCAAGGAAGTTTTTCTCAGCTCTGTTTCAGCTGCAGCAAATTGAAAAAGATTCAATGAAACAGTTTGTTCAGGATTCAAAGCGGGACGATTTTTATACACATTCAAAATTTTAGTGTAGATCAATATTGCATCCTCAAGTTGATCTAGCTCCGATGAGGCTTGAATGAGGCGATGGAGGGCGATTGAGGTAGTTAAATATACTTCTTCCTTTGCCTTTAATAATTCATTTTGAAGTATTTCTTTTTCGGCTCCCGCCTTTTTTATGCGGGCACTTCTTTTACCGCCTAATTCAATTGTCTGTGATAGGTTAATTTCAGTACTAGTGTTTGTCTCACCAGAAGATTTCCCCATTAGTACCTTTGAATCAATCTCTGGGTTAATTCTTTGACGTGCAATTGCATCTAATTGAGAACCTTGCTTTAGCGCAAGCTCTGCTTTGACGACATCAGGATGAACTTTTATCGCACATTTTAGTAGGTCATCTGAAGTTTTAATTTCATTGCAGGTCTTATCTTCCGCCGCGATGATCTGATAATTTATTAAAGATAAAATCAGTACTGGAAGCAAAATAAAAAGTTTAATCATATTTTCTCCAAAAATTTCTAAAACTCAGCTTTTGATTTATTTGTAATTTTAAATTGATCTTCCAGGTGGATTTTCGCTAGATTTGGAGAAAGAATCTGAACAATTGTTCCTTCAACTTCGTTTTCGCGAATCATACCTATTTGTGTTAAATGCTTTGAGCCTTTATTATGAAAATAAGAAACCCAATCAAAGACTTTGACCTTGTCGCCAATGGCCGCTTTTGTGTGATCTTGAAGATGAACTAAGATATATTCATCTTGTCCTGTTGATTCAATTTTATAAAGATGTGTACAAGAGCTTAGTAAAATTACTAAGCTCATAATTATAATTAATTTCATTTAAAACTCCTAAAAATACCAATTAAAAATTGTAAAACTTAGGAGAAAGAGGGGGGTCTTTCCAAGTGCTGGATTGAATAAGAAGGTAATAGAATCTTTAGGGAAAAATTATTGACTTTATCAATTTGAAAATCAAATACGTTAAATTGCGTCAGTTGCGATATAAAACATCGAAAATCGTTGAAACAAAACCCCGAGAGTGAGCAGTGTTCTTGGGTGGACTTCTCAATGTTATTCTTATAAGGATTTGTTTTAACGGCCGGATTTGGAGTATTCGGAGTAATATGACTAGAGCAAGCCACTCCATCTACTATACCGATAGCAAAAGCAAAAATGATAAAAATAGAAAAAATAATTCTCATCGTACTAGCTCTTGACCTCAAAATCATTAGACATAAATCTATAATGTAAATTAGTAATTAACAACATAAATAATGTTCACAAAGCATTTTTATGAACTCATTGTTCAATTTGAAATACAAAAGTATTTTACGATAAAAAAGTGCAGATCACCCGTACAACAATGACTGCATGTCAGGCAAATTTCAATCGGACTTGTTGGGGCACATTCTTTTGCAGAACATTTATCAATTTCTCCCGTCGCAACGAAAAGACAAATAAGTGTAAATGTGAATGCCAAGAATTTTTTCATCCTAAGATGATTCTAGCCGAAGACTATAAAAATTCAATGTCCTTATTATTGAAAGTCGATTTCTAAAGAAGTATTGTTAAGCTCCAACCTATAAATGGAGTGCTTATGCAATTAAAAAATATAGATCCTGCTTTGGAGCTCATGAAAGATTTTTCAAGAGTTACAAATGGAATGCCTTCACTGATAGAGCAGATGAGGCAAAAGGCTATTTTCTCCGAGGGGCAAGTGCCCAAGAAGTTTAAAATTTTGACTGCAATGCTTTGGTCAATTTCTTCCCGATGTGAACCTTGTATTAAATTTTATGTTTATCAAGCGATGAAAGCTGGTGCAACAGAACAAGAGCTTGGTGAGTTTCTTGCCGTAGCTTCTACAATGGGCGGCTGTGTAGGTGAAATGTGGGCCTTAAAAGCATATAAAGCTTTTAAAGATAGTAAAGGTGAAGACCTCTCTGAGACTGCACCTTCATGTTGCAACTAGAGTTTTATTTTGCAACAATTATTCCGGTAACCATATCCATACCGCACGCAAATTTTATTTCTCCCTTCTCAAGCTTTCCAGTTCGAATACTTATTGTTTTATTTAGTGGCAAATCTCTCTTTATTTTTTTTGAAGGTATGAGAATTTCTCTAGCACATGTTGAATCTGTTTTTCGAGTAATTTTAAGTTCAACATTTGTTCCAGGTTTAACTGTAATTGTACTTGGTTCAAATCCATTTTCTGTGACCTGTAAATTTATAGATTGAAGGTTTTCAGCAGAAAATATAGTTAAACTTAATAACATTAATGATGTTGCCAATAAAAATTTCATATCTCCTCCTCTGTTTTTTATTTGTATACGCCGGCCCTTGTTCTTTTGTGACATTATAATGAACCGGTCACATTTCTGGGTGCTTTAACGTATACCTATAAAATGGAGGTCTTCAATGAAGAGTAATATCGTTTTACATACTCTCGTACTAAGTTTGCTATTCCCTTTTAAGTCTCAAGCATTTCATCAAATAACTGAAATCCTTCCAAGTAATAAGATTCTGATTTGTCGCGATTATAATGAAGTCAGAAATGGGCAAAAAGTAGAAACCTATAGAATGAAATTCTCTCACAATAGGGAAGGGAGAGAGTTAGAAAAAGCAAATGAATATATTTTGCCAGAAATTGGAAAAAAAATAGAACTTTACCATAAAGACATCCATAGAAATGGCAGACTCTTATTTAATACACATGAAGAAAAAATGGGATCAGCTGTTATTGTTGAACCTAACCTGAAAGGCGAGAGACGAGTAAGTTTAGAAGTAAATGGAAAGATGAAAAACATGGTGGAGAGCGAAAGTTTAATTAGTGAAAAAGAAGCGGAACAGATTGCAAAAAATTGCATCGTTTCTCAACCTGACCCAGGAGTAGATCTCAGAAAAGTTCAGTCTATTGTTTATTAAGTTTTTTCAGAACAGAAAATTGCAAATTTAAAACTTAAAGGAGCTATAATTATCATTTGCAATAATGGAAAGATCGAGACACCTATCCATGGTAGAAGTATGTTTGAATTGGTATAAAACCAACGTTGTGTTTTTGTAGCATACAATTCAACCGCTAAGGCAGCAGCAGTTGCCAAAATTTCCAATTTAATTATTTCGTGCCATTTTATTTTCATTAAAGGGAGCAAAAATATTATGACTGCCATAATGATCAAGTCTCCAAAAGTTGCCATGACCATTGAACCTAATGTCGGTTTACTATAATTATGTATGAATAAAGGGGAGCACTGTAAGTACTCCCAAATGAAATTTAGGATGAAGCCTGAGAATAAATAAAGAAAAATAAAACGAATTGAAAATTTAATGTTTTTTCCAGTTATTTACCGGCATGACCGTTATGAACATTCTTCGATACATCTAAGCTTAATGGCAGCACATAGATTGCATCTTTGCCTTTCCTTCCGTCTCGAATTGCTTTTAAAGTAATTTGTCCTTTCTCAAGGTTTAGTTTTTTATCAGTGTTACATGAGTAATGGTCTTCAGCAGGCTTACACTCGAGCAAAAAATGTCCCTCGTTAGAGTATTCAAATACAACAGAAGAATTTTTTGTTGTGGGTTGTTTATTGTTCACATCCATTAAATAGACAGAAAAAGCATTATTTCCCGATGGGACAAGCTCAGTATGGAAAGCGCCAGGCATTCGAATATAGCCTTTGTGAGGACCAAATTTATTTTCTCCGTGAGCAAAAGCATTGGTCGCAAAAATTATTAGTACAGTCGAAATAAGGCTTTTCATAAGCACTCCTTTAACGTTTGAATGTTTCGCTGAAAGAAAATATTGTCACTGATAGTTCAGATTTTGTTTCGAGAATTTTAGTAGTTGCCTCTAATAGTTTGTCGGAGGCTGAAATAACGTCAGGTGAATTTTTAATTCCTCTTTTGTATTCACTAACCGTTAGATTTTTGTAACGTTCTGCTTTTGAAAAAATTTGTTCATAAGAACTCAATAAGGTCTTTAGCGTTTCAATTTTCTTCTGCTCATTATGAAAAGTCGTTTGAGACTCGATTTCAGTTTGTCTGAATTCCCTTTCTTTCTGAGAAGCTTCTAGTATTGCCTGTTGAGATTTGAAACTTGTTGTCCGACCCGTGTAAAGGGGGATATTGATATTTAAAAGGACCTGATGTTCTTTTTCTTTATAGAACTCATTCTGAGGTGTGATTTGGCCCCATCTGGCCTCTAAATCTACAACAGGACTATATTCAGAGCGAACGCTCTTTTTATCGAGAATGGATAATTCGTGCTCAAATTTTGCAGCGGAAATGCTGATTGAGCCTTCCGGGGTTAACTTGTCAATATCGACTTCGCCGGTTGAAAATTGCTTTTCAATATCTGAAATTTGCTTTTTTCCGGAATAAAGGGCCAGTAAGTTCTTTTCGTTTGTTACAAGGTTCAGTTTGTTTACTGCAATTCTATTATTTAGATTTTGTTCTTTGATATCAAAATCGAGTATGTCGACATTTGTAGTTAGTCCCGCATTGACCTTTTTCAAGGCCATCGTTCTTTGAAGCTGATTGTCTTTTATTTCTTTTGCAAGTAATTCATTTTCAGCGTTCAAACGATTTATTTCAGATAAGAATTTAAAGGTTTCAATTCGCAATTTTCTTTTTGCGAGTTCAGTGGCAAGAGACGTTTTATTTATTTCAAGGTTGTTTTTTTCAATTTGAATACTGTCTCTACCCCCTCTGAAAAGATTGATTTTCCCTTCAAGAAAAAGATAAGGACCTTCCTCTTTTTCAACCTTGTCATTAAGTTTTTCAGATCCAACTCCGCCATTTAAACTAAACTCTGGAAGAAACAGGCTGCGAGTAATACTCTTTTCTTCTTTTGACTTCAAAAAATTCGTTTCACTTTTAGAAACTTCAATATTTTGACTCAAAAGGTCCTGCTCGGCGAAGGCCGGTTGAAAAAATACTCCTCCCATTAAGAGAGGAAATATTTTTAAAATTAATTTTTTTTGCATGAAAGGCACCATAATTATTCTTCAACCTGAACTGTAAACTTATCTACTTTGCCTTGATTGCTAACTGTTACTTCTAAAGGAAGTCGATTGGCCCCTTTCAAATCTACATTTGCGGTCAAACCATTGCCCGAGGCTTGTGAAAATTGAACTGAGTAAGGTTTTCCTTTTTTGGGTTTTGCTGTGGCTTCGATTTTCACATCCTTTAAGGGAATATCTTTACCTTCATGAGAAGTAGGGAAAATGGTGACTTCTTTCCCTGTTACAATGACCTCGAGATTTAACTGCTTACCAGTTTGAACTGTGCCTCCATGAAGCGATTTAAAGCTACCTGGAGCATTGCCATGGCCTTCGTGTGCAAACACTGTCAAAGTCATTAGAGCAGTCATTAAAGTGATGATTAATTTTTTCATTTTATTCTCCTTCAAAAATATTGTTATGTTCAGATCTTTCAATTGATTTCAATGCTGAGTTTTTTCCGAAATGGTAGAAAATCGTTGGTGTTACAAAAATATCCAGTAGGGTAGAACTTAGCAAACCTCCTACAATGACAACTGCAACTGGATGAAGAATTTCTTTTCCGGCGTCACCCCCTGCGAGTACGAGCGGTATTAAACCAAGAATAGCTGTCAATGCTGTCATTAGAACAGGTACAAGGCGTTCAAGGGAACCTCTTATGACCATTTCTTTGGTAAAGCTTTCACCCTCGTGTTTCATCAGGTGTAAATAATGAGAGAGCATCATAATGCCGTTTCTGGATGCGATACCACAAAGGGTAACAAAGGCAACAAGACTTGCTACTGAAATGATTTTTCCCGTAAGATAGATGCCTATAATTCCACCAATGAATGCCATTGGTATATTGAGCATAATTTGGATGGCGATGAATGCGGAATGGAAATGCATATAAAGAACAAGATAAATACCAAGAATGGACATGATAGCAAGAACGATCATTAGCTTGCTAGCCTGCTGTTGGCTTTCAAATTGTCCCCCATAAGAAACAAAATATCCTTGTGGTAATTTAACATTTTTTTCTATCTTAGATTTAATTTCATTAATAAGACTTTCAATATCTCTTCCCGAGGAATTTGCTTGGACAACAATTCGTCTTTGCGAATTTTCCCGATTAATAATATTTGGTCCCGTTGATTCATACACGTCTGCAACTTGTTCAACTAAAATCTTACTTCCGTCTGGAAGTATTTTAATAGGTGTTTTCTTAATGAGTTCAAGATCAGAACGTGATGTTTCATCAAATTTCATAACGACATCAACAGTTTTTTGATTTTCTAGTATTTGACCTACAACCTCACCTTGAAGAGCTTTTTGCAGAAGTTGAGCTAGATCGCCGACAACAATTCCATATTTTTTAGCATCATCTCTCAGTAATTGAATTTTAACTTGAGGAACAAGTACCTGTTGTTCAATTTGTAAATCAACGAGCCCCTTAGTGCCACTTAGAGCATTGTTTATTTCGCTGGCTTTTTGTCTGAGAATATTTAATTCGGGACCAAAAACCTTGATGGCAATTTGCGCTTTTACACCTGAGAGTAAGTGATCAAGTCGGTGAGAAATCGGTTGCCCCAAATTGACGTAAACACCTTCAAGCGTATTAAGATTTTTTCTGATTTCCTCAAGAACAACCTGACGAGGACGTCCTTTTTCATGAAAATCTACATCGATTTCGGAAGAGTGCACACCTTCAGCATGTTCATCCTGTTCAGCCCTTCCTGTTCTTCTTGAAACAGAGCTTACTTCAGGAGATTTCATAATTAATTTTTCAGCTTCAGTGCCGATTCGATTTGATTCAGTTAACGAAGTTCCGGGTTGTGCAAGTACTGTAATTGTTGCAGTTCCTTCATTGAATTTTGGTAAAAAATCCCGGCCCATATGTGACGCTGTTATAACAGCTATTGAAAATAGTCCTAGTGTAAAACCAATGATTAATTTTTCGTTATTCAGAGAAAAATTTAAAATCTTTAGATCAAGTTTTTTCAAGACACGTACAATCGGACCTTCTTTATGTTCAAGCAAGCTACCTTTAGTGAGAAGGTAAGAACAAAGTGCAGGTGTAACTGTAAGTGAAACAATCATCGATGCTAAAAGAGAGATGACGTATGAAATTCCCAGTGGCGCAAAAAGTTTTCCTTCAATCCCACCCATTGCAAACAACGGAATAAATACAAGGCAAACGATGATCGTGGCAATAATGATTGAATTTCGAACCTCACTTGAGGCTTCATAAATAACTTTGAAAGTATTGTGTGGTTTCTCGAGTGCTTTATTTTCTTTTAATCTTCTGAAAACATTTTCAACATCGACGATGGCGTCGTCTACGAGTTCGCCAATGGCAATGGCCAAGCCACCAAGAGTCATCGTGTTGACTGATAAACCAAACATTTTGAAAATAATTGCAGTCAACATAAATGAGAGAGGAATCGCAGTCATTGTAATCATGGTTGTTCTAAAATTCAGAAGAAATAGAAATAAAACAATTAAGACTAAAATGACTCCGTCTCTCAAAGCTTCCTTTACGTTATCGATAGATTTTTCGATAAAGTCAGCTTGCTTAAAGAGATTTGGGTTTACAATAACATTTGAAGGTAATGAAGTTTTCATTTCTTCAAGCGCTTTCTGAATTTCTTTTGTTAGCAAGATGGTGCTGGCACCGGGTTGTTTTTGAATACTGATGATTACAGCTTCTTTTGCATTTACGCTTGCATCGCCACGTTTTGCTTGTGGCAATTCTTTTACTTCAGCAATATCGCTGACAATAATTGGGTGGCCAAGGTGCATCCCCACAACAGATTTTAAAATATCTTCTTTTGATTTTGTCACACCGATATTTCGGATGAGATATTCTTTGCGATCCATATCGATAAACCCACCAGTGGTGTTTTTACTGATGTCAGATAAATAATGTTCAACATCATCTATACTCAATTGGAGCTTTTGAATTTTAGAGGCGGAAAGGAGAATTTGGTATTGCCTTACTCCACCACCTATTGAAATAACCTGAGCGACTCCAGGTATGCTTAAAAGTCTTGGTCTCAAAGTCCAGTCAGCGATCGTTCTAAGTTGCATTGGAGAGATTGAATCATCTTTTGCAGAAAGCCCAACGAGTTGAATTTCACCCATAATGGAAGAGATGGGACCCATAACTGGTGTGATCCCCTTTGGAAGCTTTTCTTTTGCCTGTTCGAGCTTCTCCTGCACAGTCTGACGATTGCGATAGATTTCTGTTCCCCAGGCGAACTCGACGTAGATAACACTTAAGCCGACTCCCGAACTGGAGCGAACACGCTCAACTCCCGGAAGTCCGTTTAAAGCGGTTTCTACGGGATACGTGACAAGTGTCTCGACTTCCTCGGGGGCCATGCCCTCTGCCTCCGTCATAATAGTGACTGTAGGGCGATTTAAATCAGGAAATACGTCTACCGGGAGTTGAGTAAGGACGAAACCTCCGTATCCGACCAGCATTGCGGCCAGAGAGACGAAAATTAGCCTTTGAGTGAGAGCGAGTTTGATTATCCTATCGAGCATCAGAAAGTTCCTTTAGATGATTTTATAGCGTATACGCCTGACCTGTTCATTTTGTGACTTAGTAGCTTTTTATGAATAGAAAAGTCTCATCGATTGTCAGGGAGTTGATATTTTGTTTAATGTCAGGGGCAGAAATTTTCAAAATACTGATCTTGTTTTTTTCACAGCGATCCATACAGGAAACAAGCGTTACAGACTTCCCTAAGGTCTGCGCATACTCAGAAAATTCACCAATTTTACCTTCAGGATGTGGAGACCTGAACTGGCCCCCACAATCTTTGCAAATAATAAACGACATTAGTTATTAACCTTAAGAGAAAGCGGAACGATTTTTAAATTCCCTGCATCTTTATATTGAATCCAGATTCTGTATTCCCCTTCCTTAGGAAAAGTCACATGAATCATTCCTTCATTTGGTTTTCCTGTTGCCATTGGATGAGCATGAATGATCGCTGAACCATCTTTCGGAACGATGAGAATGTGTGCAAACGCTCCCAGATAATCTGTTACTTCAGGAGTAGATCCATCTGTTCTGGTAAACTTAACCATCAACATACTTTGAGTATTAACTTTTGCTTTTCCTGAAATTGTTGCGACCGAGATGCCATCTGCAGCTGATTTTAATTCCCCTAAAGTTGAAGGGATTTCGTTTTGTGCTACACCATTAACAACATTGATTTTTTCAAAAGCTGAGAACTCATCTCCGTCAGAAAGAAGAGTCGCCTGGGCCCAGATCCAATACTGGCCATTGACTGTCAGATCAAAATCAATTGACCACTCATCATTGATAAATTGTGGATGAACATGCTTGAACTCTTTTAAAGCGGCATCGTAGACGAAAAGATGAACTCTGTTTTCATGTGAATCCGCAAGATCCGCATCAGTCAAATTTTTTTTAGCCGTGTTGTCATATAAATCGAAAGTGTAATGAACCTTACCAGCTTCAATTGTTGAAGGAATTTTTGATTCAAGACTTACTCCATTTTCATTCTCGTGAGCGCCTGAAAAAATTGAAAAGATTGAGAGACATACAATTAAAAAAAATTTAAACATCATTTATTCCTTTGTTACACAAGTTGATTTAACTTCCAATTACTATACCCCAGAAGGGTATATTGAAAACGTGCATCGCTTCATGTTGCTTTTGTGACAATTATCAACAATTAAATGAAGTTTTTCATAGATACACAAGGGATTAATGTAGCCGTAATTAAAATGTAAGATTTTTTCATCAAGCTTCAATTTGCCATACCATACCCCCATAGGGTAATAGTTATTGCAGTTGGAGAAAAAATGATTAAGAAGAAAAAAGAAAAAATAGCTCACACATCTAAAGCACATAGGCATACTTCTAAGAATGATGCATGTCATGAGACCGGAGATAGTAAACATCATTTTCCAAGCCATACAGCTCAGAAGAGAAGATTAAATCGAGTGAAAGGGCAGTTGGATGGAATTGATAAGATGATTGATGACAATCGCTATTGCCTCGATATTATCTTTCAGATCAGAGCAGCGACTTCTGCATTAAAGTCATTAGAAAAAGAGATTATGCACGTTCATATTAAGTCATGCGTAAAAACAGCAATGGTATCTACTGATCAGTTTGAAGCTCAGGAGAAAATTGATGAGATCATGGATTTCTTTTAACGAGGTGGAATAATGTATTTAAAATCAACTTTTATAGCACTCTTATTTTCTGTAAGTGCTTTCGGTACAGAAGCTCAGCTGGCGCAGGATTTAAAGTATTATCGCGATCTAACTCTCACAGTTAGAAAATCCGGGGAATTCAAAATTGCCTTGCCGGATGGAAGCAATACTTTTTTCTCCTACGAACTTGATGCTGATGAACCAATTTATCCTTCACCTAAGTATAGCAATCTTGTCATTGACTCTAGTAATCCATCACAATTTTACAGAACATTTTATGATCGCATTTTCCTAAAAGACGGATCTAAAATTTCTATAGGTGATGAGTATCTTCCTTTGACCTGTATTTTTATAAAAGGACAAGACAACCGTTATTCTGGAAACCAATCTCCATTATTTCCAAAAATAATTTTAAACATCTATCTTGTGGCCAATGATTATTCATGTACTGGTCCGATAAATCCTGGATGGCCGGACAATGGCGGGAAAAAGGAGACCTGGGACACTTACTTAAATTACACAGTAAAGGACCCGACGATAATGCTTCCGGTTGACCCTGAGTTTAGATATAGATGGAATGAATTTAAAGCTGTTTTGATTAAATAGGTGACGTTATGAAATTTAAAATGATGAGTATTCTTACAGCAATTTTACTCGTGACAGGCTGTAAGAACACGAAAGACTTAAAAGGCCAATACGAAGGTGTATTTCTACAAAATGGAAGTCAGAAAGACATTGTCGCTTTTGTGGCCGACAAAAGTCTAAAAAGAAAAAGTTTTGAAGTGGTAATCAATGAATTGAACGTATCTAAGCAGCCGTTCAATCTTCTCTTTGAACTTGATAAAGATAACGAACTTACGTTCACGTATAATAGTAAAAATTATTATTTGGAATTTGATAAAGATGAAAACTGTATTTCGTCTTATTCTAAAAATGTAAAATTCAATCTTTGTCTTGATAAAAACAAGTTGAATCTGAACTTTGAAGACCTTCTTGCTCCGATCAATTCATTTAAACTATCAGTAACAAAAAACTCAGATACGACCGGACAATCTGTAAAGACTGAGTACTCGGTTGAAGAATTATTGGGGCGTGCAAAGTTTTTAAATTTTACTCTAGAACAAAATGCCGAAAATGTTTTTCGCTCAAGACAACAAGTAAAAAGTGCAATTGGGAATTTACTTCCAAAATTAAATGCAAGTACTGTCCTGGGATTTGCGACTGGAAGCCCGGAAGTTTTTGTTGGTGCAGTTGGAAACCTGGCTCCTTTTTTATTTCCATCTAATTGGTATCAATTTAAAGAAGCAAAGGAGCTTTTTAGTGCTGAAAAAAAATCATACGCTTCGATGAGAGGAAATATTTTAAATGGAGTCGAAGGTTTACTTTATGTCCATTTGAGAAATGTATCCTTAGTCAATTTACTTTCTTCGCAAGCGGAATGGTTAAACATGGTTTTGGATAATATTAAAATGAAGGAAGAAGCGGGAACTGTCCCACAAGGGACCTCTGAGCTTTTTGCGATGAAGATTGGGGCCCTTGAACTCGATCTTGAGCAACTAAGACTTTATGTTCAGGAGGAAAGCACAATGATCGCTTCTTCCGTCAATCTTCCTGTTCAAACTTCTGTTGTAATAAATCCTCCAACGCTGCCGGAGCTTTCTCAAACAATGAATCAAAGCGCAGATGCATGTGTGAACTTTACATCAAATAATTCACTTGAACTTAGTTCTATGGATTTTATGATTAGGGCAAGTAAGTATCAGACCGAAGAAAGAATCTGGTCATTTCTCGATCCAAATGGAGGAGGAATTGGTTTTGGAACTCCAAGCTCAATCAGAATAGGTCAATCGTATGAAAGAGAACTTCAGGTTAAACGTCAGGAGGCTCTTTCTCAGCTGAATAAAGCTTGTCTCGATACTGCAAATGAAAGTAACACTGCCGTTCGATCATATAAAATTTCAACGCAATATTTAGCGAAGGCTTATAAAATCAGAGATATTTTATCAAAACGAATTCTTTTAGGGGATTCATTGAATGAAAATATTTTGGATGAACTTTCGGACAATGCCGACGAAATTATTAAATATGAATCGCAAAAGCTTGCTTCTCAATATGAATATCTGATTGCCACAGGAAAATTCAATCGACTCATGCTGAGCGGTTACTATAACAATCTTGAGGTCGGACTATGAAATTAAATATCGTTCTTACTTTGTTCATTTTATTTACTTCTATGATTTCAAAAGCCGAAACCATTTGGTATCCGCTTCCTCCCGAAGCTTATTCTTTTGGACGCGAATATCCTGAAGCTGAAAAACTGCTTTACGCTTTTGATTATGGACATGCGCTTGTTTATGAGCGCCTGTTGGTTAATCGTGGAAAAATAAATGATCCAGAAAAATTTGAAAAAGATTTATTAAAAGACATTTTCGTCATCTTAAAAAATCCTCCTGAAGTAAAAAATGACGAAGCGGATATTGCGCCTAATTATGTCTATCAATTTCCACTTGTAATTAATCTATTTGATTGGTCGCATTTACTTCATCAGTTTGTTTTTGATGCTATGGTGACATCACCTGACAGAGGACCGATTCTCAAGAAAAGAGTTAATGAATTATTTAATCAGTATAAGGCCAATAAAGCTTTGGCAATTACTGAGCAATGTAAAACAATGATCTTTATGGATGGTCATTATTTTTCAAAAGCATTCAGACAAACATATCCAAACTTTAATCTCTTAATCTGGAGCTATCATTGGTTTCAGATAAAGCTATATGAAGCTTTAATGGCCGAAACCAAAATGGAAAGAGATGCAAATGTTAATCAAGCCATTGCTGATTTCTGGCAGCTTGTTTCAGATTTACCGGATTCAGCAGATTTCGACATGATGCCTGAAGTGAGACAAGTGGCTCCGACATTTGCTAAAATGTTTCCAGTGCTTGGTGGAGCTTTTGATAACAATCACATGCTTCATGATATTGTCACAGACATTCTTGTCTCTGATAAAGTTCCTTATGAAAAAATAAAAGGCGAAGGAATCAGAATGGGACGTATTGATCTCGATCCAGAAGCTTATAAATCAAATAACTGTGGTCTTTAATTTAAAAGGAGTCTTTATGAAAAAACTTATTCTTCCTTTGTTTTTAGCATTTTCAATTTCACCAACTTTTGCAGATATTGATTCAACAATTGCACCTGCCAGAGCTGCAGAGCTTTCTTCACATAGAATTGAAAGACTCGTGAATCTTAAAAAAATCGACAATACATTTATTTCTAAACTTCACACGATTGAATTGCAGAAGCTGACAAAAAATCAGGTAACTGATCCTGCTTTTCTTTCTACAGTTTCTCAATATGCCGGAGCAGATGGTACAAAAAATCAAGTAGAAATATTTCTTGATGATCAAGGTAAAGCTTTGAGCTTTAATGTTAAAAACGGTTCTGCAGCTGCAAACACTCCTGTCTGGTCAGATAAAGATCCTTCAACACTGGTTGAGAATGGTCTTCATTTCGTTCTTGAAAATAATGAGACAAAACCTGACGTGAAGCCATTTCACACAGGATTTATTTCAATGTCACTTAGTAAAGGAAGCAGAGATGGGCATGATGTAGCCGTAGTTAATCTTGCTTCTAAGGAAACGCAAGAGCATCTTTATATTTACCTGAAAATGGATGGCTCTTTTGAAGCTTATGAAATTAAGTAAGCTTTCATTCACTATTCTTTTTTTATCGGCCTTCGGATTATTGTCCGAAGGCTGTAGTTATCGCAAAGAAAAAAATATTTCTGATCTCAATTCTATTATTGTTTCACGTGAATTGATGGATTCAATTTCCTATCAGGAAGTAAAAAATAAAGTTTTTTTACCCAAGTGCATTTCCTGTCACGGAAATTCCGGGGGTGTTAATCTTGAGAGCTATGCAAGTGCACGCTCGCATCTCGATCAAATTTCAAAATCAAGTCTCATAAGTAAAACGATGCCCAAAACAGGCAACGAGCCCTTGGCGGCTGGTGAATATTTACTTCTTGCGGCCTGGGTAAAGGCTGGTGGACCCGAAACTCCACTTAATGGAACTGATACTCCTCCGCCGTTGCCAGTAGAAGTTTTAAAACCAGAATTTGCATCCATAAAAAAACTTATCATTGATCGCAAATGTCTGAACTGTCACAAGCCTGACGGGAAAGCTTCAAGGGTTTCTCTGAATACACCTCAAGAGATGATAGATTCTCCTCTAGAAATTGTTATTCCAGGAAATGCCGATGAAAGCGGTTTAATTCTTTCTCTTGATTGGGAGAATGCCACAAAACCTATGCCTCCAAAAGATTCGGGAATCACCCGAGTGAGTCCGGAAGAAATCGAAATAATCAAAGAATGGATTAATAAAGGTGCTAAATGAAAAAAAGTCTTATTATTTTTTTCCTCATTTGTTCTTTTCAGAGTTTTGGGAAAATTATCCAAGTCGATCTTCAAAAAGAGAAAAGCCCTGTTGAATTTGAAGCCAAAGGCAATCCTTCTCTTTTAAGTATAAAAGGAATGAAAGGGAAAGGGGCAGGAACATTAAAATTTGCAGATGACATTCTTTCAGGAAATGTCGTTGTTGATTTAAATGATTTTGATACTGACCTTGATACTCGAAATGAACACATGAAAGAAAAGTATCTTGAAACCGGAAAGCCAGGTTTCAATCAGGCCATTTTGAAAATTAATTCAGTTTCGCTGCCAAAAGGATTTCCGGAAAAGATTTCAAAAATAGAGAAGCAATCTATAGAAGGCACTCTCTCGCTTCACGGTAAAGAAAAGAAAATCGTCTGCCTGGCTGATTTGCAGAAAGATGGAAATGAACTGACGGGTAAAGTAGATTTCAAAATAAAAATTTCTGATTACGGTATCGAGGTTCCAAGTTTTGCAGGTATCACGATTGAAGATGAAGTTTTAGTAAAGGCTCTATTTAAAGGTACAGCTTCAGAAGTGATTAAATGAAATTTTTTTTAGGGTTAATTTTATTTTATTCTTTTGGCGCATGGGCATTTCCCGAGATGTCTCGTCATGGATACTTCAATTGTACTTCGTGCCATCTCAGTCCAGCTGGCGGAGGCGCGCTGACTCTTTATGGAAGAGAACTTTCAAAAGAATTACTCAGTACTTCTTCTGCAAAAGGTGAACAATATTTTGCCTATAATGCAATCCCATCTTTGAGTAAAAATGAAAAAATCCTAATTGGTGCCTATATCAGAGGATTGCAGGTATTGCGTGAGAATGATCAAGTCAATGAAGCTAGAACAATTCTCATGCAAGCAGATGCTGAAGCGGCTTATAATGAAAAAAACTGGGCCATCCTCGGGACTGTCGGTAGACAAGAGGTGAGAAGCGGGCTTGAGAGTCGCGGTAGATTTTTCAGTAGAAGACATTATCTTTTAGGACGTTTCGATAAACATCAAAATATTCGTGTTGGAAAATTCCTTAAGTCATATGGCCTCGATGATCCCAATCACTATATGTTTGTTCGCAATGCTTTAAATTTTTCTTACGATACAGAATCATACAATGCCGAGTATTCCTATCTAGCTGAGAATTTCAATTCATACCTAACGATTGTAACCAATTTAAAAACAGATGACTTTTTTCGTAATGATGAAAATGGACTCGCTTTTAATGGAAGCTTGAAGTTGGATAAAAGCAAAATTGGACTTAGTCTTTTCCATGGTACAAGTACCCGGCAAAGACGCATGGTAGGCGGAATATGGGGGATAGGAACTTTTACCAAGCAAATTTTCTTAATGTCAGAAATCGATTATCAAACCGTAATGTCAAAAGCCAATCATGCCCACACAAACGGTGCAGTTATGAGTCATCGTTTAAATTATGAAGTCCATAAAGGAATTATTCCCTTTCTTACTTTTGACCAAAGATATCTTAACTTCTCTAACAAAAATTCAGAACTCCATTCGATAGGATTGGGGGCCCGTTTTTTCCCTAGACCGCATATCGAACTAACCGGATCAGTTCAAAGAGAAGCGCGCATTGCAAATTCTTCTAAAGATAATCTTTATTGGATAATGGGACAGTTTTATCTATAAAATATTTAGAAGTTGATCTAGATCATATTAAATCTATTGATTTGCGTTTAAATTTTTTAAAAGATTTCTCTTACAGAGCATATATGAAATTAAAAACTTTTTTTCTTTTTAGTCTTGTTTTCGTTAATCAAGCATACTCTGCGGAAGTGCTTCTTGAGGATTATCTTGCACAAGTGAAACAATCAAATCCTGGATTAAAAGCTTATGAGTTAAGAGCAAAGGCTTTAAAGTCAAAAATAGATCCTGCTGGAACATGGGATGACCCTTTTGTGGCAATCGGAAAAGATGAAATTCCTTTTGATGGTGGAATGGGAGCTGTCACACGTTATCAAGTAAGCCAGTCCATTCCTTTTCCCGGCAAACTTGGGCTTAAAAAGGATATTGCTGAGTATAGAGCGAATTCAGCAGAAAGTGATCGTGAAACATCTGAAAGAGAAACCGCGCTTCTCGCGGCTCAGGTTTTTTACAAACTTTTTTTTAATCAGCAAGCATTATTACTTAATGAAAAAATTCGCGGACTCATTGAAGGTTCAGCTGAAAGTGCACGCGTTCGTTATCAAACTGGCGGTTCGGAACATCATGATTGGCTCTTGTCACGGATTGAACTCAATCTCATAAACGTAGAACGCCTTCGTTTGCAGCGTGAAAATAAAACATTAACGGCTTCATATTTTGAATTGCTCAATCAACAACCGGCTGAGAATTCTGTTGTGGTTTTGAAATCTCATTTTTCCAATCTTGGTGAGCTTGAGAAACCTTCATACGATGCTCTTCCAGAATTAAAATCTCTTGATTTACTTCTTAGCCAATCTGCAAGCGAATTAAAACTCGCGAAGCTTTCTTATTTGCCGGATTTTGTTTTGCAAGGAATGGCCATGAAGCCTGATCCAGAAATGATGGATGAAAAAAAAACATGGGGTTTTATGGTTGGAATTAATCTCCCAATTTATTTCTGGAGAAAGCAGTCTGACCAGGTTGAGGCAGCCACATTGGAAAAGCAGGTAGCTGAACTTGAAAAAAGAAAAATAGAAAATAGATTAAAAGTCGAAGAACTTGATGCCAAAGAACAGTTTAAAACAGCAAAGGATGTTGTTGATCTTTATCTTAAGTCAGTTATTCCAGCGACTGAACTTGCTGTTCAAAATGCAAAGTCCGGCTATGCTTCAAGAAAGTTAGCGCTCAAGGAATTAATCGAAACTTTAAAAGTTGAACAGACTCAGAGACTGGAGCTAATAGCTGCTCAAATTGATGTTGAACTTGCCAGACTAAGAACGAAAAATCTTATCTCTTCGCCTCCATTATTCAGGTTTGCTCCTTCGAGACCAAGTCTGATTGGTTCCGGTGCAATGGGAGGATCAGCTGGCATGTCTTCTGAAACTGTAAATATGGGGGGAGGTATGAGTGGTTCCACTTCAAAGAAATCAAAAGAAAGTAGTTCAGGACTTAATCAAAGCTCGGGTTCGGGCATGGGGAATATGTAATGAAATTATCTTTACTCACTCTTTTAGCGATGTTTTTTTCAGTAGCATTGGCCCAGCATCAGCATGCAGGCACACCTCCGCAAAATGTAGAATTGAAGAAAACAGAAGTAAAAAAAGTTGAAATTAAAAAAACCGAAGAACCCCGTGTACCCGTCAGTATTCCGCTTGAGCAACAGAAAAAAATTGGCTTAAAAACGTCGCTTGCTGAAAAGAAAAAAGGTGAATACACCATTCGTACAGTTGGAACAGTTACTGCCGACCAGACTAAAGAGGCACATGTTCATACGAAGATAAATGGATGGATCGAAAATATTTTTGCTGATTATGTCGGGAAGCCTGTTAAAAAAGGACAGACACTTTTTGAACTTTATAGCCCGGATTTAGTTTCTACACAGGAAGAATATCTTTCGGCAAAAAGAATGGGTGAAGGGGGAAAAGAGATCGCAAAAATTGCTCTTGAGCGATTGAAACTCTGGGGAGTGGCAAACTCCGAAATCAGCAGACTTGTCAAAACCGGAGTTTCAAAAAGGACCTTGGCGTTTGACAGTCCAGTCAATGGATTCATTGTGAATAAGAATGCCATCAAAGGGATGTATATCACACCTGAGATGGAACTTTATCATATAGCGGATCTTTCTAAAGTCTGGATCATCGTCACTTTATATGAATACGACGTCTCGCTGGTAAATACTTCAGATGTTGCCGAAATAGAATTGCCATTTGAACCAGGTAAATCGTTTAAAGGAAAAATCAGCTACGTTTATCCTGAGATTGAACTTGAAACAAGAACTGCTAAAGCAAGAATTGAAACTGACAATCCTGGACAAAAATTTAAACCCGGGATGTTTGCCAATATCATCATTAAGAAAAATATTCCCGAGTCTATTTCAATTCCGGAAGACTCAGTCATTGATACTGGTCTTAGAAAAATTGTTTTTGTGAAAACAAATCAAACTCAATTTGAACCGAGAGAAATTAAAATCGGCCCGCGAATGGGCAACACTTTTGTCGTTCTCTCCGGGCTTAAAGAGGGGGAGGAAATTGTAACTAGTGCACACTTTCTCATCGATGCGGAAAGTAAGTTTCAAGCGGCAGTGAAAAAAGGAACGCCATCCGGTGGTCACAGTGGACACGGTGGAAAATAGTTATGATTGAAAAAATTATTTCCTTTTGCGGAAAAAATGCGAAGCTGACAATCATCATTTCACTTCTTCTCGGCCTCTGGGGAGCCTGGTGCTTAAAAAATATTAAAGTTGATGCCATACCTGATCTCTCTGAAACTCAGGTTATCATCTACACCGAATGGATGGGACGCAGTCCTGACTTAATTGAAAATCAAATTACCTATCCGCTGGTTACCGCGATGTTGTCCGCTCCTAAAGTCAATGTCGTGCGCGGATTTTCCATGTTCGGAATGTCTTTTGTTTATGTGATCTTTAAAGATGGAACCGACCTCTATTGGGCCCGCTCCCGTGTTGTAGAATATCTTTCTAAATTAAGCGGGCAACTTCCTCAAGGAGCAACTCCTTCAATCGGCCCTGATGCTTCCGGTGTAGGGTGGGTATTTCAATATGCGCTTGTGGATAAAGATCACAAATATTCACTGGCAGAAATAAAAACATTTCAGGATTGGTATCTAAGATATTGGCTTAGCTCTGTACCTGGTGTAGCCGAAGTCACAAGCGTTGGTGGATTCGAAAAACAATATCAGGTTGAGATCGATCCAAACAGAATCGCGGCCCTTAAAATATCTCTGGAGCAAATTATCCGCTCCATTCGAAATAGCAATAAAGATGTCGGTGGACGCACGCTTGAAATTTCCGAGCGAGAACATTATGTGCGCGGACTTGGTTATGTAAAAGATCCGAAAGAAATAGAGAATATTGCAGTAGGAATGGGGCCAGGAAACACACCTGTTCGAGTTGCGGATGTAGGTAAAGTCAGCTTAGGACCAAATATTCGCCGTGGACTTTCTGATCTTGATGGAAATGGTGATACCGTTGGCGGACTCGTCATCATGAGACAGGGCGAAGATGCTTCAAAAGTTATCGCTGCAGTAAAAAAGAAAATTTCTGATGTGAAAGGAGCTTTCCCTCCTGGGGTTGAATTGAAGATCCTCTATGACCGTTCAGATTTAATTTCGAAAGCGGTAGAAACTTTGAGAGATAATATTATCGAAGAAATTATTCTGGTTTGTTTTATTATTTTTCTCTTTCTGTTTCATTTTAAAAGTACATTTGTGGTGGCGATTACTTTGCCACTTTCAGTCCTCATGGCGATGATTCCTCTTTATTATCTCAATATCAGCCTCAACATTATGTCGATGGGGGGGATAATTCTCGCGGTTGGAGATATCGTTGACGGCGTTGTCGTTTTTATTGAAAACACCCATAAAAAAATTGCTGAAAATGTTTCCGGCAGACCGACAGCTGAACTTGCGATTGAAGCTTGTAAAGAACTTGGACCTTCAATTTTTAGTTCACTTCTCATTATTGGAGTTTCTTTTCTTCCAATTTTTGCTCTTGAAGCACAGGAAGGGAAACTCTTTCATCCCTTAGCTTATACAAAAACATTTGCCATGATTATGGCAGCACTCGTTTCAATTACTGTCACACCTCCGTTGATTGCTTATTTTGTTAAAGGCAATATTAAGGCAGAAGAAAAAAATCCAATTAACCGCAAATTACAAGGTCTCTATCGTCCGATTTTGAGTTGGTGTCTGAGTAACACAAAATCTGTCTTAATCGGTATGGGAATACTCGTTCTTGTTTCAATGTTTGGTTATACAAGACTCGGTTCAGAATTTATGCCTCCATTATGGGAAGGTGATTTGCTTTATATGCCAATTACAGTTCCAGGAATTTCAGTGACAGCTGCCCAGGATCTTCTGACGAGACAAGGGGCAGCAATTAAATCTATTCCAGAAGTGGTAACTTCTTTTGGTAAGGCAGGAAGATTTGAAACTGCCACTGATCCGGCTCCCATATCAATGCTTGAATTTACGATTCAATTAAAACCCAGAGACAAATGGAGAAAAGGAGTCACTGAAGATTCCTTGATCGCTGAACTCGATAAGGCTGTTGAGATACCTGGGCTCAATCGTGCATGGACGAAACCAGTTCGTGGAAGAATTGATATGCTTTCAACAGGAATCAGAACTCCTGTTGGAATTAAAATTTACGGAAAGGATTTAAAAGTCATCGAAGAAATCGGTCAGCATCTTGAACATGCTCTTAATTCCGTCCGTGGAACCCGAAGCGTTTATGCAGAAAGAATTGTTGGTGGAAACTATATTGATTTTGAACCTGATAGAGATGTGCTGGGTCGTTATGGTTTGAATGTCGGTGATGTTCAGACAGTTGTTGAAACAGCAATTGGTGGAATGGAAATTTCTCAGACTATTGAAGGAAGAGAAAGATATTCGATTAGTGTTCGCTATCCGAGAGAACTTCGCGATGATGTAGATAAACTTAGCCGAACACTTGTTGCAACTCCTACTGGCGCTCAAATTCCTATGAATCAGTTGGGAAAATTTGTCATTAGATCAGGGCCACCTATGGTTCTGGATGAAAACGGATCTCTTGCTGGGTATGTTTATATCGATTTAAAAGACCGAGACCCAGGTGGATATGTTGAAGATGCTAAAGAAGCCGTCAGAAAAAATGTTCAAATACCTCCCGGCTATTTTATCCAATGGACAGGACAATACGAATATCTAGAGAGAATGCAAGCGAGAATGAAAGTAGTTCTTCCGCTTACGTTGGTTCTCATTTTTGGATTACTTTATATCAGCATGCGATCAGTTTCAAAGACGATCATGATTATGACTTCAGTTCCACTTTCGTTAGTTGGCGGGATTCTTCTCATGTGGGCCTTAAATTACAACATGAGTGTGGCGGTCTGGGCGGGGGCAATTGCATTGATTGGAGTTGCAGTTGAAACAACATCCATCATGGTTGTCTTCCTCGATGAAGCCTGGAAGAAAAATAAAGAAGCTGGAACGTTGAAAGATGTGAATGATTTTGTGCGTGCTACGATGGAAGGGGCTCAAAAAAGTCTTCGCTCCGTTCTCATGGCCGTCAGTATGAATATCTTCGGACTACTTCCGGTTATGATGGCGACCGGAATCGGAGCGGATGTCATGAAACGTTTGTCTTCTCCTATGTTCGGAGGCCTCGTTTCTTTAACCTTATTAACTTTAATAGTCATCCCCGTTGTCTATATGATGCGAGAAAAAAGAGAAGTAATAAATGAGTAGTTGGCAAGAAAAACCATGGGCAAATGAAACTGATGTCGTAGTCGAGGGAATAAAGACTGATTCAGTAAATGGATTATCTCTTGTCGAAGTGAACAAGAGATTAGAGTTATATGGATTAAATGCTCTAAAGGCAGAAGCTAAAATTTCTCCTTTGATACGATTTCTTAATCAATTTAAAAGTCCTGTTGTAATAATTCTGCTTGTGGCAACAATTATTTCTGCAATACTCGGAGAATACACGGATGCTATTGCGATTTTTACTATTGTCATTATCAACGCTTTTATTGGTTTCGCACAGGAATCAAAAGCAGAAGCAGCGATTGAAGCATTAAGAAAATTATCAGCACCAAGATCAAGGGTTTTAAGAAATTCTTCTGTCGTTGATATTCCAGCTTCAGAAGTTGTTCCTGGAGATATTCTAGTACTCGAAGGTGGAGATTTTATTTCTGCTGATGCAAGATTACTTGAAGCCAGTCAGTTGCAAGTGGATGAAGCGATTTTAACAGGTGAGTCTTTACCGCTTAAAAAACACACGAAACCTTTAACAGAAGATACAGTACTTGCTGATCGAAAGAATATGCTTTTCGCGAGTACTGTAGTTGTCGCCGGATCAGCTCGTGCTGTTGTTATAGCGACCGGAGTAAAAACAGAGATTGGAAAAATATCTGAGCTTTTGAAGTCAGCTGAAGTCGCACAAACTCCACTTCAAAAAAAATTAAATCAGGTCAGCAACAAGCTTCTTTTATTTTGTGGAGTAGTTGTTGTGCTGGTTGCGGTACTGGGACTTCTCCATCGCGAATATTGGTTGGATGTTTTAATGTCAGCTATCAGCCTTGCAGTAGCTGCCATTCCCGAAGGTCTTCCTACGGTTGTCACCCTGGCCCTGGCGCTTGCCATTCGTAGAATGACGAAGAGAAATGCAATTGTAAAACATCTTCCAGCTGTGGAGACTCTCGGGTCCACCAATGTCATTTGCACGGATAAAACGGGAACACTCACAACGGGAAAAATGCGCGTCCGTGATTTCTTTTCTCTTGAAGCGAACAAACCTACAGAAGAACAACTTGCTTCTCTTGTTTTATGTACTAATGCCAGCATTGATAACGGTATTGAGACTGGTGATCCGACAGAAGTAGCCTTGTTGTATTTTGGTCAGGAAAATAATTATTCAATCAAAGAATCCTTTCTGCAAAATCCACGCAAACTTGAGTTAAGCTTTGACAGCCTTCTAAGAAGAATGAGTGTTGTTGTTCAAAGAAAAGAAGATTTGGTTCTTTTTACAAAAGGCGCACCAGAGGCCTTACTTCCCCTTTGTTTGAATTCCGAAGAAGATAAAAATAAAATTCGTGCAGCTGTTGAGCTTTTTTCCTCGCAAGGAAGAAGATTGTTGATGATCACCAAAAGGATTATTAACGAAAGTGACCTGACGGCTGATCGAAGTGTTTTGGAAATGGATTTAACATTTTTAGGGCTTGTAGCAATTGCCGATCCTCCAAGAGCAGAAAGTATCCCCGCCATTAAAGAATGCCGTAACGCCGGTATAAAAGTCGTTATGATAACCGGAGATCATCCAGTTACGGCAAAAACAATTGCCAGTGAACTCGGAATTACAGAAGAAAAAGTATTTGATGGAGTTTTAACAGGTGCAGAACTTGAGAAAATGTCTGTTCAGGAACTTGAATCAAGGGTTGAGCAGACAGCAGTTTATGCCCGAGTCTCTCCTGAACATAAACTAAAAATCGTCCAGGCATGGCAGAATAAAGGGAATATTGTGGCCATGACAGGCGATGGAGTAAACGATGCGCCCGCTTTGAAGCAAGCTTCAATTGGAGTTGCCATGGGGAAAGGAGGAACTGAAGTCGCAAAACAAGCTGCTTCAATGATTCTGACTGATGATAACTTTTCTACAATCGTGAAGGCCATTGAAGAGGGGCGGGCCATCTATGGCAATATAAGAAGAACCATTCAATATTTACTTTCAGGCAATCTTGCCGAAATTCTGATTATGCTGGGAGCTGCGGTTTTAGGATGGGCTCCCCCTCTGGCTCCCATTCATTTACTCTGGATTAACCTTGTGACTGATGGACTCCCTTCACTGGCACTAGCAGCTGAGCCAGTTCCTTCCAATGTTTTAGAACAAACAAAGCGTCCTTCACCAACTTCATTCTTTGATAAAAACTTTTATACTGAAATGATCATTGTCGGAGTTTTGACCGCTATTCTTTCATTGGGAGTTTATGGCTATAGTTTGAGAATGGAAGATGAAGTGACAGCGAGGACACACGTCTTTTCTTTTTTAGTATTCTCAGAACTCTTTAGAGCATTTGCTTGCAGAAGTGATACAAAAACATTTTTTCAAATGAAATGGACTTCCAATTTTTATCTTTTATTAGCGGTGTCCATTCCGATAGGATTTCAGCTTTTTCTTCACCATTCTGAATTCTTCAGCAATCTATTTAAAGTGAAAGATATTTCATGGACTGAGTGTTTTGTGATGTTGGGAATAACTTTAATTCCTGTTTCTATCATTGAATTGAGAAAGTGGTATCGACATACACTAAAAAAGAAAAATGGGAGCGGTCCATGGTAGAAAATTGTTCAATAGAATCTGAGTGTCAGTGCCAGATTTCTGTTCATCCTTTTAAAAAAGTAGTTTTGACGGGAGGGCCAGGAGCTGGGAAAACTGCTGTTCTTGAAATAATAAAGAGAAGTTTTTGTCAGCATATAGCAGTCCTACCGGAAGCTGCGAGTATTGTCTTTAGCGGAGGATTCTGGAGATTGGATAGCACGACTGGAAAAATGAGTGCTCAAAGATTGATTTATCAGGCACAGCTTGAGCTGGAAAGAATGACTGAAGAGGAGAAAAAATATGCTGTAGCGCTGTGTGATCGTGGCACATTAGATGGGCTAGCTTATTGGCCCGGAAATGAATCTTTGTTTTGGTCGGAATTAAGAACAAACAGAGAGAATGAATTAAAAAGATATTCTGCGGTTATTCACTTAAGAACTCCCAGTCTGGAGAGAGGATATAATTTTCAAAATCCTGTCCGAATTGAAAGTGCTGCTCTGGCAGCTGAAATTGATAAAAAAATTGAAATGGCCTGGGAAGGTCATCCAAGAAGATTTTTCATTGAAAGCCAGAATGATTTTCTAGAGAAAATTCAGCGAACTGTTGAGCTTATCAAAAATGAAATGCCTGAATGCTGTAAAAAACATGAAATAAAAGTTTAATCAACAAAAGAGGATTTATGAAGCTAACTTTTTTAGGTGGGATAGGAACAGTTACTGGATCTAAATATCTTTTGGAAAAGAACGGATTTAAAATTCTCATTGATTGTGGACTTTTCCAGGGAATGAAAGAATTACGTCTTAGAAATTGGGATAAATTCCCAATAGATCCGTCTTCTATAAACGCTATTGTCATAACTCATGCCCATATTGATCATACAGGTTACCTTCCCGTTTTAATGAAGAAAGGATTTAAAGGTTCCATCTATTCAACGGAGGCGACTTTTGATTTATGTCAGGTATTGCTTCGTGATGCTGGAAAATTGCAGGAAGAAGATGCAGAATACGCCAATAAAAAAGGATACTCCAAACACGATCCTGCTGAGCCCCTCTTTACGATCGAGGACGCAGAGAAAGTTTTAACTCAGTTTAAGCCACAAAAATTTCACGCACCTTTCGATCTCGGACCAACAAAGGTGAATTTCATTCCATCTGGACATATCCTTGGTTCGGCTTTAGTAAGTCTCAAAACAAATGATAAATCTGTGTTATTCACTGGGGATTTGGGAAGGCCGGAAGATTTAATTATGCTTCCTCCTGAAGCAGTGTCAGAAGCAAGCTATCTTATTATAGAGTCAACTTACGGCAATAGAGTTCATGAAAAATTGAATCCGTTGATAAAGTTGGAATCGGTTCTGAAAAAAGCATTAGATAGAAATGGGGTTGTCATGATTCCTGCTTTCTCAATTGGACGAACGCAGGCTTTTCTTTATGCCATCAATTTATTGAAGGAGCAGAAAAAAATTAAAGATATTCCTGTTTATCTCAATAGTCCAATGTCAATTAGTGCGATGGATATTTATTGCAAACACCGTTCAGAGCATAGATTAAATCCTGATCAGTGCCATTCAATGTGTGCAACAGCAAAATATGTTCGACTGGTTGATGAATCTATTAAGTTGAATAGTAAAAAAGGACCAATGATTATTATTTCTGCCAGTGGTATGGCCACAGGTGGAAGAATTCTTCATCACTTTAAGGCCTTCGGCCCTGATAAGAATAATATGATTGTTCTAGCGGGTTTTCAGGCTGCGGGCACTCGCGGAAGATTATTGCTTGAAGGAAAAAAATCACTGAAAATTCATGGAAAAGAAGTGGCCATGAATGCTGAAGTTGAATTGGTCGATGGTTTTTCTGCGCACGCTGATCAAAATGAACTGATCCAATGGTTGAAAAATTTTACTGTTCCACCAAAGACCATTTTTGTAACTCATGGGGAGCCTGAAGCTTCTCTAGCACTGAAAAATAAAATCCAAGAAGTGTTTAAATGGAATGCAGTAGTTCCTGAATATCTTCAGTCAGTGGATTTATAAATAAGTGAATTTTTCAATTGAAAATACTCATCCTTTTCATCAACTACTTATCTCCGTGATGTTAGGATTGATTGTTGGGCTACAGCGAGAGTGGCGCCAGTCTCAGATTGCAGGTATACGTTCTTTTGCTTTAATCACTTTGCTTGGAACTGTCTGCGCATTGCTGTCAGATTTTTTTGGATTACCAGTAATACTCGCTGGTTTTGTAGGAATTTTTATTCTTATTATTTCTACTTTTCTTCGCCCACACCTGCAAAGTGAATTAAATGCTAATTCAGGACCGGTTACAGAGCTTTCGATGCTTTTAATGTTTTCTGTTGGGGTTTTGGTGAAGACCGGCCCGATCTGGTTGGCCGCATCGATTACTGGCATTCTTGCTTTTATTTTACAGGCAAAAATTGAACTTCATGGTCTTGCAAAAAAATTTAATGAAATTGAAATTAATTCTATCATGCAATTTGTTCTTATTTCTCTTGTTATTTTTCCGCTGATCCCTGATAGGACCTTCGGCCCATTAAATGTTATTAATCCACATGAAACCTGGCTTATGATTCTGATCATCGTTGGAATCAGTTTAACTGGATACATTGTTTATAAGTTTTGGGGAGAAAAGGCTGGTTTAATTTTGAGCGGAATTCTTGGAGGTGTTATTTCCAGTACCGCGACAACAGTGAGTTATGCAAAAAATGAAAAAACAGATAAACATCCAAGCTCTTTCAATGCTCTCGTCATTTTAATTGCATGGACAACAGTTTATGTGCGTCTCGCTATTGAAGTGGCCCTAATTGCCCCTGGATTTTTAACCCCAATTTTTGTTCTCGGTTTTCTTTTTTTTATTTCTGGGTTTTCTACATTCCTGATCTGGCGGAAAAATACCAGCGCGAACAATGGAATGCTCGATCAAAAAAATCCCTCTGAGATTAAAACTGCTCTTATTTTTGGCCTGATTTATTCAGGTGTTTTACTGGCAGTGGCTTTTTCAAAAGAATATTTGGGTGAAAGTGGTTTGTATATTGTTGCTTTTATTTCCGGAATTACTGATATGGATGCAATTACTTTATCGACTTCAAAATTGGCCCAATCAGGAAGGCTCGAAATGATTGAAGCGACTAGGATAATTATTGTTGCATGTATTTCAAATGTTTTTTTTAAAGGATTAATTGCCAGGATCATTGCCGGCCAGAGAATGTTTCGGCTTTTATTTGCACCTTGGATTTTAACAATTTCAATTGGTGCTTTAATTGTAGTCTTGTTGCCCTTGATAGGTTTTTAATTTCTTTTGGAAAGTAAATGATAAGAGGATATGAAAATTCAGTTGTAATTTTTGATGATAAGAGAAACGTTTTTGAATTTCTCGATGATCCGATGAAGCTGTCGAGACACATGAATGAAACTTCATTTATGATGGCTGGTTCCAAAATGGTCACAACGATTGATTCCGGTCAAGGGCGCGAAGTTGGGTCTATCATTGAAATGTCCGGAAAAATGCTGGGATTTAATGTTTACCTTAAAGAAGAAATCATTGAGAGAAAGTTGAATGATAAAAAAACATGGAAGACTGTTGGAGCTCAAAAATTAATCATTTTGGAACGATATAGAATGGGGTTCTATTTAGACCAAGTAGAACTAGGGACAAAGGTGACGATATTTATTGTCTACATACTTCCAAAAGGTAAAAAGAAAATTTTAGGGTTGTTATTTGGAAATTGGTATGCAAAGTGGTGTGTGGATCAGATGTTGAAAGATCTTGCTCGTCATTTTGGAAATAGTGGACAATAACGGTTTGCCAATTGGTTTAATCAAAACTTGCAAAATACATAGTATTCATTTGTAAATAAGAGTAAAATAATTGAAAAAAATGTTACTTTCTCAGGAGAAAAAAATGAATGTTAAGAATGTTGCATTACTGGCACTTGGAGTTTTAATTTTGAGTTCATGCGCTTCCCATTCGACAATGAGAGGTTCAGTTGCCATGAAAACTGGCGAAGATACGGCGCACGTTTGTCTAGGCGGGGGCGAAGTAAAGGTTGGGGATAAAGTATCAGCATATAAAAATGTTTGCACTAATAATACAATCGATAGAACAACGAGAAGCCATTTAAGCGTTGCTTGTAAAAAAGAAAAAATCGGCGATGGCGTTGTTCTTAATATTATCAACGAGCATTACTCAGAAGTTAAGTTTGATGCAGGTGTTCCTTTCACTGAAGGAACAATTGTCGAAAGAGCGAAATAATAACTTAAGGAACCAGTGCAAATTTAAATTTGCACTGGTTTTACATTTTCTTAAGCCGCAAAGAATTTAAGATAACTGAGACAGAGCTTAGGCTCATTGCAAACGCTGCAATCATTGGATTGAGAAGCATTTTTGTAAAAGGATAGAGTGCTCCCGCTGCTATTGGAACTCCGATAGCATTGTAGATGAAAGCAAAAAATAAATTCTGCTTGATATTGTTAATTGTGTTTTCGCTCATTTCTCTTGCTCGAACAATTCCCATTAAATCGCCCTTTACGAGTGTCACACCAGCGCTGTTCATCGCAACGTCTGTTCCTGTTCCCATGGCAATACCTACTTGTGCTTGTGCCAGCGCGGGAGCATCATTGATACCATCTCCTGCCATTGCAACAAATAATCCTTCTGATTGCATTCTCTTCACAATCTCTGCCTTTTGATGTGGAAGCACATCCGCATGGAATAGATCCACGCCAACTTTTTTTGCGACAGCTTCAGCCGTTTTCGCATTATCTCCGGTGATCATTGCTACTTTAATTCCTTTTTCTCTTAGATTTTTAATGGCGGTTACAGAAGTTTCTTTGATTGGATCTATAACACCAATAAAGCCCGCCATTTCTTTCTCTACAGCGATGAACATAACTGTTTGACCGTCTGAGCGAAGGGTGTTCATTTCACTTTCAAAAGATGCGACATCAATGCCAATGTCTTGCATAAGGGCTTTATTTCCGAGTGAGATTTTTTTTCCGCTAACTGTCGCTTGGATGCCTTTACCAGTGATCGATTGAAAATTCTCTGTTTCTACCATTTGAATATTTTTTTCTTTTGCACCTGAAACAATGGCTTGGGCCAGAGGATGCTCACTTGCTTTTTCTAAACTCGCTGCATATGTAAGAAGACTATTTTCGTTGAACTGCCCAGTGCTTTTCACTGTCACGAGTTTTGGCTTTCCTACAGTTAACGTTCCTGTTTTATCCACGACAAGCATATTCACTTTTCGTAATTCTTCTATAGCTTCTGCATTTTTAAAAAGAACTCCCATTCTAGCTCCGTTGCCAGTGGCAACCATTATCGACATAGGAGTGGCCAGGCCGAGCGCGCAGGGACAAGCTATAATTAAAACCGAAACTGCGTTGACGATAGCATGAGGAATTCTTGGCTCAGTTCCAAAGAAGGACCATAAAACAGCCGCGATTATTGCAATCAAAACAACAACCGGAACAAAGTAACCTGAAACAGTATCCGCAAGTTTTTGAATCGGAGCACGCGAGCGCTGAGCCTCTGAAACCATCTGAACAATCTGCGAGAGCAAAGTATCTTTGCCTATTTTCTCAGCACGCATAATAAACGAACCTGTGCCATTGATAGTGGCACCAATGACATTTGAGCCCGATATTTTTTCAACTGGAACAGGCTCTCCTGAAATCATTGATTCATCAATGGATGAAGTACCCTCAATTATAATTCCATCTACTGGAACTTTTTCTCCGGGCCGGACTCTTAAATGATCTCCAACCTGTACATCTTCCAAAGAAATATCAGCTTCGCTTCCATCGCTATTTATTTTCCTCGCAGTTTTCGGTGATAATCCCAGGAGAGATTTAATAGCTGCACTAGTTTGGCCTCTAGCTTTTAATTCCATCACCTGACCAAGGAGAATTAAAGTCGTGATCACAGCGGCAGCTTCGAAATAGAGACCGATTTCCCCCGTCATTGGATCTTTGAATGAATCAGGAAAAAGTCCCGGAAAAAAAACTGCGACAATACTATAAAGAAAAGCAACACCTGTTCCGAGCCCAATGAGAGTGAACATATTCAAGTGGCGATTGACCAATGATTGCCAAAATTTTTCAAAGAATGGCCATGCTCCCCATAGGACAACTGGTGTGGCGAGGAAAAATTCAATCCACTTCATTAAATGCATTGGAATAAGTGAACTAATGAGGTGACGTCCACCCATCGTGATAAATAGAAGTGGGAGACTGAGGGCTGAGCTTACAATAAATCGTAAGAGCATTGACTTATATTCGCTATTGTCTTCCTCTGCGTCGATTTTAATTTCTACTGGCTCGAGGGCCATGCCACAAATTGGACAATTTCCAGGACCCTTTTGCCTGATTTGCGGATGCATTGGGCATGTATAATCAATGTTCATTGAATTTTTTTTCAGAACATGATCAGTTTCATGATTGTGCTTGTGTGTTTCGTTGTGAGAATTATGATGGTTGTGATTTTCATTCATGTATTAAGATTAAAATCTTTAAACAAGTACGGCAAAAAATTTTTAACTGAAATATTGATGATTTGAGTTTTAAATATAGCCGCTACACAATATAAGAAATATAGAGTGATCATGGAGCAGCTTAAAGTGAAAAAAGAATCGGTCTTATCGCGTTTTTCTAGTTATGGACAAACGAAACAACTTTTCAAAAATCTAATTTTATAATAATCTAAAATTGACGTTACACTTAAGAGTAGTGAGGACGTTTAAGGAAAATCACTCGGTGCGTGGCTATTTTGGCTACAACCCAAAAATAAGAATCAATGATAACAATAATTTGATTCTTATAGCGGCACCTCCACCAACCCTTTTATGGGGACTTTAACTCACCAAGATTGTTCATGTTTTTCACGCTCGAAAAGAGCGTGTGGCAGAAATGTGGCAGAGTTTATTTTAATTAATTATAATAATTTGATTAGTTGTATTAAAATTGATCGACTTATAGATCGATTTAAATTTCATAATAATTGGGTTGCAATTAATAAAAAATATGGGAAAAAAATTTTTATTTTGGAATATTTGCAATCATGACATCAGCTCTGTTTTACTTGAGTTAATTGATGAACATAAGTTTGATTTTATTTGCTTAGCAGAAATCGAAGATGCTGGCGAAGATTTAATATTAAGCAAAATTAACAGTCATTCCCCTTCAGTTCAGTACGAAAAAATCAATACTGAATCAAATTTATGTTTTTATAAAAAAATAGGATTCTATAATATTATAGAAATATTTACGCCTGTTACAAATAGATACTCCTTTCTAAGTCTTGAAACTACCATTCTGGGTTCAAAAGAGCAGTTCCTGTTCGTTTTTGTTCATATGCCAAGTAAATTATTTAAAGACCCGAATGAACAATTGAATGATCAAAGCAATTTATCTAGAAATATTTATGAGTATGAAGAAAAACTTCAAACCAAGAATACCGTTCTATGCGGTGATTTCAATTTAAATCCATTTGAAGATGGGATAATAAATGCTCAAGGAATAAATAGTGTTCGATGTGTGGATATTGCGACAAAAAAGCGAACAATCTCTGGGGAGAAATTTGAATATTTTTATAATCCTTCTTGGAAATTTTTAATTAACAATTCGGGACAAGCTACTGGAACTTACTATCACGACAAAGGTGATTTTAGTCATTACTGGCATGTCTTTGATCAGGTCTTGTTAAGGCCAAATTTAATTAAAAAATTTGATAACAGGAAATTTTTTGTTCTCAGCAAATCACGTTCCCATAATTTACTTAATAAGAACAATAAACCATCTCAAAAGTACTCAGATCATTTACCAATTTTGTTTGAGTTAAATATATAAAACGAGGTTAATATGGCAGTAAAGAAAAGAAGATTTGTAAAGTTTGATGAAGGCGATCTAGAGTTTTACGAACCGCCGGTTACAATTTTAAATGAAGTCATAGAAGAACTAACTGAAATGTTTGAGGAATATTCGGATGATATAAGTTTCAATCTTAATAGTTTTAAATCAGAATGGGATGGACGTGTTGGTTATTCAATTACAGTGACATCTGAAAAAATTGCAAACTATGAAAAAGAAATTGTACAAATAAAGCATCATCCAATTGATTTTTACCCGATTCGGATACAGGGAAGCGAGTACATTGAGGATGTGGAAGATGAACCTGAGTTTATTGATATACTCTCAAAGATAATTAACCACGATGATACAAAAGAATTATTAGCTAGAATAACTTCTTATTCACGAGAATAAAATTGCCCCTGCTTTTTGCAGGGGCAATTTTAGTTAAAATGAAACCAACTCAACTCTTTCTGCAAAAACTCTTTACCGAGATGTGCATAGATCATGATCGTCTGAATATCTTTATGGCCGAGTAACTACTGAAGAGTATAAATATTCCCACCATTCATCATGTGACTTTTCTAATTGCGGTCATCCCAAAAAGTCGAACTTCCTGAACTTTAGCGGTCCTCATTATTGAAAGGTTAATTGTTCAATGTGCTGAGTAGGTCGATCAATTCTGGAAATACGTTATCAGTTTCGATTAAGAAATCTTTTATTGATTCGTTTGTAGCTTTAAGCGAGTTAATTTTTCTCAATAGACTTTTTCCTTTTATCATTGATCTCTTATCCGTACTCCATTTCGAAGTAGCTTCTGCTGCAACAGAGCCAGCATCTGTTCCTGTTTGTTTTAGTTTTAATTTTGCATCTCTGCGAGCGTTTGTCCAATCTTTGATTATTTCACATTGATTGCTGTTCAAAATGCTGTCAATTTGTACTTTTGCATCGGCTATCGAGATTTCTAAAAATCTACTCACTGCATGTTCATTGCAAAAACAATCTTCAATATCATAGCCTGGTGTAAAAATTACTTTTACACCAAGAGCTTCAATCCTTGATTTTTTGTGTTCTAGTTCGGACGTATCATATGCATCACGGTCTAGGATGACGATGAATTTTTCTTTGGCTATATGATCGATACTTTGAATAAATGCATGGACTGTATCCTCAGATGCAGATCCCTTTGAGCTAAAAAGAATTCCGCCATACATGCTCTGTGGAACATTGTGTTTATCCAGAATAATTTGCAAAAAATTAGTATCTTTATCTTCAGAAATAATTACTACTTTTTGATTATGTTCTTGAAGACTTCTAAATGAATCTAAAGCTCCAATGTTCATTAAGGCATTTATAACAGTGTTCCCAGGCGAAATCTTTTTTCTACCATTCTCAATCCACAACAAATTTGTGTTTGGATTAATCATATGACGCGAGTGTGTTGAGAGAATGATGTGTAGGTCAGGTAAATCTGAGTTTAATTCCTCCAAGGCATTTAATAAACGTAGTTGATTATCAGGGTGTAAATGTGAATCGGGCTCATCCAGAAGCAATAGCTTGGGTTTGAATAAATATGCATAACCTAAAATTTGAATAACCTGAAGTATGCCCGTTCCTGATATCTCGATTGGAATTTTTTTACTGGATTTTCTGATATACACATCAATGAATTCATCGCTTTGGTCGTTATATTCTACTCTGATTTCTTCAATTCCAAAAATTGATGATATTTTTGAATTTAGTCTGGCAAATGAGCCAGGGTCCTTTTCTTTTAGTTTTAACAAGATGTTTCTAAAGTATCTGTTTGAATCTCCATATAAGATTGCTTTTTTTAGATAGCCATAAGAGCATTCTACTTCTTGAGTAGAAATACCAGCTAATCCGGGAACAAAAACTGAAAATGGATTCTCTAGATTTCCAATTGTTTCAAGATCACAATCTGTAAGATCAGTAGTAATTGCTTTGTTACGACCCTTTGTAAAAATTATCTTATTTGTATTTCCATTGTTTATTTCGATTTCAGTTTTTGATGTAGTTGAAAATGAAATAAGCGTTTCAAGCTCTTTTGAGGGCGAGTATAGCAACTGATCAGGCGTAATGGGATATTTACTTCCAGATGAGTTTCCACCAGTATTTGGCGAAATTCCATGATACATTACGCTTTGAGCACAGCTAACAGCAAATTGAATTGCTTGCAAAATTGTGGATTTTCCACTTCCATTGCCTCCTACGACAGTTAGGCTTTGATTGAAGTTAAAATCAATTTCGTTAATAGCTTTAAAGTTTTTTATTTTGATTTCCAATTGTTTTCTCCAATGAATATGTATTGTAGGCGTGGTTTAAGAACTTAAAGACTTTGATTGTTGATCAAGTTTTAATTCGTATTTAAAATCAGTTTTTCGATTTTATTTTTCCTGCAGCAAAAGGTGATGAGCACCCAGATGCAAAGAAGCTAAGTGGGAGGTCCGCATGGTGAGTATCATTCGAATTCCTTGAGATATTTTGTTTTGAGAAATATCGGTTTATGTCATCGAGTTTTTTATGACAAGATTTCTTAATTTACTATATGAGATCTTAATCTTGGGAATTGTTACTTTCTTGATACAGCTTTGAGTAATGTTTTTTTAGAATGAAGCCATGCGAATCGTTGAATTCCAAATGACTCTTGAGTAGTGCGATCAGTGAAGTATGCCGGCACATGAGTCCTGAGCAAAGCGGAGTAATAATTGAACTTGAGACCAATGTTGGCAAAGGTTTTTTTAGTTTTTTTCTTTCAGCCATTTGGCGAAAAATCCAAAGCACCATCAAGTCCTATTTCGCCACAAGTTGCTCTGGGGACATAAGCAAAGCGCAGTTCTTACCAAGAATAAAAAAATCCAGCTTTTAAATATTTTCTACATTATCTCAAGTGTTAATTTTTCTTGATAGGGCCGCAATTTCTGAATGTTAGATGTTTTGAATCAAACTGCAATATATAAAGCTAATCATTTTTTGTCCGACAAGTTGACACGGTCATGAGAATAAATTTCCTTTATAAATACTTGATATTCATATTCTAGACTAGTAAGGAGAAAAGAATGGGAGCCAAACTGAAACCTGGCTACGCTTTGACTGATGAATGGAAAAAGCTCTTCGATATGTGCCTTGAAAAAATTAGAAAAGGTTCTGTCACAGCTACAGATTTAAAAAAAAATTTAAAACAAATGGAAATTAAAATAAACAACTGGGCTGAGAATAGTGAATTTTTCGACTTAGAAAAAGCTAATCAGCTTCTGGGCTGGAGTGAAGCCTTACTTATGGATGACCTTGATACATATAAAGAAAATGCTAAAGAAGAAATCTTGGCTGCAATTTTATACTTCGTTGATGAGGATGATGGAATTCCCGATAACGATCTTCTTTGCGGCTTAGATGATGATTATGAAGTGATGCTTTACGTTTTGAATAAACACAATATAGACCTTTTATAAAATTTATTCTCAAGGATTGAGAATAAAAGAAGCAAGGATGCTGAAAAATGACTGCCGTTCTAAAGTCGCCTTTTGATGTTAAGGTTCTCCCTAGAAAAGAATACGATAAAATAATTCCAGGCTCGTTGATTCGAGTGAGAGGAGAAGAATGGCATGTTCTTCGTAAAAGACGATTCATTGAAAATGATCCTACAAGCCACTTTGAAGTTGAGTGTGAAGGGTTAACTGGAATTGTTGTCGGATATAAATCCGTTTTTCTATCAAATATTGATTCAATTGAAATTATAGCCCCCGAAGAAATCACCTTAAGCGTAGATGATTCAAAAGGTTTCAAGAAAACGAAGCTCTACTTAGAAGCACTGTTAAGAAATCTTCCAATCCGAAATGACGACAAGATCTGTGTTGGACATAAGGGTGTCTTCGATATCAAAGCATATCAATTAATGCCTGCTTTAAAAGCACTTGGACAAATTCGACCAAGAATTTTAATTGGAGACGGTGTTGGTTTAGGGAAGACAATTGAAATCGGAATTTTATTATCAGAGTTAATTAAAAGAGGAAAAGGAAAGAGAATTCTTGTCGTCACACCTAAAGCAATTCTCTCACAATTTCAAAAAGAGATATTTACAAGATTCGGTATTGCCTTGACTCGATTAGATTCTCAAGGAATCGCCAATTTGAATAGGAGGCTTCCATCAACTGTAAATCCTTTCATGTTCCATGATCGTGTTATCATTTCAATGGATACGCTTAAAAATGATCGATATCTCACAGCTCTTGAAAGCTGTCATTGGGATACAATTGTCATAGATGAATGTCATAACGTTTCTATCAAAGGTGGAAATCAAAAGAATCAAAGAGCAAGATTAGCTCGTACCTTATGTGAACAAGCAGAAGCTGTAATACTTTCATCGGCAACACCCCATGATGGAACAATGGAAGGGTTTGCAAGCTTGATTAAACTTCTGGATCCCACTTCGATTAAAGATGAAACGAATTATGAATTCAAAGATATCTCAAATTTATTTATCAGAAGAACAAAAGATAGTGTTAAAGACGAATTAAAGAATGGAGAAGGTCGTAAAAATCTTTTAACTAAAATCATATTGAATGATTCTGAAGAAGATGTTCTCCGTGCTTTAAACCAATTGAGCCTTGAGCAAGATGTTCTTACGAAGAAAACTAAAAGAATTAAAGGGGCAGGCTACAAAGAGTTATTTAAAACAACGTTGATAAAATCTTTCCTTTCTTCTCCTTATGCTTTGATTGAGACAGTCAACAATAAATTTGAAAAGAGCTCTGACATCAATTCTAAAGATAAAGAACAGCTCGCAAAAATTTTAGATTTATCAAAAAAAACAACTAATAAAAAATTCAGCAAGTTTGCTGAGCTCTCGAAAATCATTTCAGGTTTAGATAAAAATAAAAAGGTTGTCATTTTCACAGAGAGAATTGCAACGTTGAACTTTCTTGAAAAAGAGCTAGATACTTACGGAGAAGTTCTGAAAATGGATGGATCAATGTCTGATACTGATTTGATGGATGTAGCTGCTCGATTTCAATCTTCCAAAGATAAGGCAAGAATACTTGTGGCAACGAATGTTGCTTCAGAAGGTTTGAACTTACACCATGCTTGTCATCATTTAGTACACTTTGATTTACCTTGGTCGTTCATTACACTTGAACAAAGAAATGGCCGTATAGACCGTATTGGGCAACAGTTTACTCCACATTTATACTATCTTTGTTCAGAATCAAGCGATCCTTCTTTAAAAGCGGATCTTCACATTACTGAAAAACTCTCAAATAGAATTCTAAAGGCAGGGATATCAATGGATGATCCTTCACTGGAAGCAGGTTTTTTATCCGGAGAGCAAGAAGCAGAAGAGTTAACTTCAGAGTTTGAGAAAAGAGAATTCGAAATTACTTTAGAAGAAAAGGAAGAAGTTGATTTCCTCAGCAAGTTTTTGATTGCAAAGGCTGATGAAAATCAAAAACCGAAAGAAACAATCCAGAACCACATAAAGGATCTAGAATCATTTTACTCTTCTGACTATGAATTTACAAAAGACGCGCTAAGTTTTTTAGAGATTGAAGCAGAAGTTAAACCAGAAGAATTGATAGTTTCTTTAGACCGCGAATTAAGATTTGAACTTGAAGAGGCTCCAAGAGAGATTATTAATCAGGAATTTATCAAGCTTCAGTTCTCTAAAACAAAAATGGCAAAAGAGATTGGAGAGTCTATACGTTTCAATGAATGGCCAACTAGTCAGTGGGCAAGCGATCAACATCCATTACAAGAACTAGTGAAACGTAAATGCTTAGAGCTGTTTCCAGGTGATCAAACTCCAGTGGTTTTTTACAATGGGGATTCAAGTGATCATAAAATGGGTTTTTTAATGCAAGGAATTTTATACAACAAGCATGGACAGATTCTTTTTGAAGAGTGGTCGGTTTGTACATTCGATTCGATGTTTAAAAAAGAAGCTGAACCATATGGACCTTATAAAATCTCACAAATTAAAGACTGGAGTGGTTTAGGTGGAAAAAATGTTGTTAATCCTGGCGAAAAGCTAACAACACGCTTGGAAAATACAATTTATGATCGAGCGGTTGTGTCTGCTGAATGGATGAAAGGTGTAATGGAAAATCTTCGTAATGAACGCGGAGTTGAAAAAGGTCCAAAAGTAAAAGCAGAAAGATTAAGACTGGATAAATGGGGTAAGGATAGAAAAAATGCTCTTGAGTCCCACTTAGAAAATCTGACATCAGAAAACTCGATAACTTCAAATTTTAAGAAGAGTGAATATGAAGCTGAACTTAATCTAATTGAAAAAACTTCAAAGGAATATACAGAATGGGTAGAGGACTATTACTCAAGTAATAAAAATCCAATCATTCGTATCGTCGGTGTCTTCATCAATTCAGGAAAAAAATAAGGAATATATATGCAAGAGTTAAAAGGACTAAACACTACTGATTTTTATTCACGCTTTTTTGTTGAAACAGCACTTGAAAGTCATGTATCAGCTAGCGCAGAACAGATAAAGCAATTAGCTTCAATTGGGGAGAAGTTCTTGACAAGGTATCATTCTGTTCACAAAACGACATCGAATGAAGAACTTTTCGAACATCAGTCATGGTTTCATTCAGAAATATTAGTAAAATTGGGTTATCCAAATTTGGAATCTTCATTTTATAGAACTAATGGTTCTAAAGGAATTCCTGTTAGAGGTAAACTCGAGTTATTAGATGGTGAAGAGTTATGGATTGTTGAAGGACAATTCGGCATTTCACAAAAAGAATCGGAACCGTTGCAGGAAGTTCCTCATTGTTCAATATTAAAAACGTTGGATGTTGCAACCTCTGAGCTGCAAATCGATAAGAGTTGTGATTATCAAAAATTATTTCGAAATATTTTAGCGGACAATACAAATAAATGTGCATGGATTCTCTTTCTGGCTGGAGAGAAGATGTATCTTTTTGAACGAACAAAAACTTTAGAAATGGGAGCATTCCTAGAGGTAAATTGGCCGGAAGTATTCTCGAATAAAGATAACAAAGTAGTGAAAGCGATAATCGGTCTTTTTGGTTTTGAAGCTTTTAAGGTTGTGAATGGCGACATCGCTCATAATCAATTAGCTGAAACAGCCCACAGAGAAGCGCACGGTGTAACAAAAAGTCTTAAATATTCTGTGAGAGATGCGCTCGAACTTTTAATTAATGAAGCTCTTTATTATCATCGAAATATTTCTCCTTCAGAAACTTTAACTCTGCTAGAAAAAAATAGTACCAATGACGAAATTGCAAAAATCCTAGCCGATGAAGGATTGAGATATTTATATCGATTGCTTTTTTTATTTTTCGTGGAAAGCCGCGGTCGAGAGTCTGAAATTCTTCCAATTAAATCAAAAGGATATTCACTTGGATATAGCTTAGAAAACATTAGAAACCTTGAACTAAAAAGAGCCTATGGTTCAAAATCAGGAAGGTACATTCAAGAAACGCTCGATAAAACTTTTAGTATCATGTTTTATGGCGTCGAACTTAATCGCGACGATAGCGAGAAGCTATTTTCATCTGGTTTTGAATGTCCAAGAATAGGAACACTTTTATTTGATCCTAAAAAAACTACAATTCTAAATGAAGTAATACTTAGAGACCAGGTGATGAAAGAAGTCATCTCAAAACTATCTATTAGTGAAATGGGAAAAGGAAAAAATAAAAAAATGGCCCGGATTAGCTATGCCAATTTGGGACTTAACCAACTAGGCGCGGTTTATGAAGGTCTACTTTCATTAAAGCCAGTAATAACTGATAACGAATATTGCACCGCAGTTCTTGGTACTCAAGATGATGAATTTTTAATCCCGAAAGCAGATGTGAAAAAATTTGAAAAGGAACAAATTAAGTCAGATGAATCAGGTAAACCCATCATTCACAAAAAAGGAGAATTTCTTTTTAGAACAATGGGATATGAGCGAAAGTATTCAGCCTCATTTTACACTGATGAAACATTAACGAAGTGCTTAGTCAAAGAATGTCTTGAAGAACATTTTAAAGATGACAGTGGTAAACCAAGTTGTCAAAAAATTGAAGAAATGAAAATTCTTGAACCCGCCATGGGGTCCGGTGCTTTTTTAAATGAAACTGCAAACCAATTGGCAGTTTATTATACTGATGCCTTAGTAAGAGAAAATAGAAATTTTAAGAGTGTTGAGATTGTAGAAAATGGGAAGAAATTAGTAAAAAAAATTGAAAAGGAAAGAATCGAAATTATAAATGAAGCTAAAGAATTTATTATGCGCAACTGCCTTTATGGTGTTGATTTAAATCCAATGGCAACAGAACTCGCTAAAGTTTCATTGTGGTTAAACTGTGTGAATAAAAATGGATCATTCACATTTCATGATTTTAAAATCAGAAGAGGAAATTCTTTAGTTGGAGCTTTTGTTAGACAGAAAGCTCATTTTTCAAATGATATTCATCATTTCTTAGTTCCACTTCCTCAGATGCTAGATATTTACATTGATGCTTTAGAATTAGGAGATAAAAAAAGACCCTTCTTTAGTGAAAAACAGATTCTTAAACTTAAAGAAATTAAAAAAGACTTTGAGAGATCATCAGATCATCAAGAAAAGCTTAAACTGATTTCTAAAGAGATTAATGATCTTTATAAAAGACACTCTGAAAAAAGAACACAATTTCAAAAAAATGTCATGAACGAAAAATATTCAACTAGTGACGTTGAAAAGCTTTATCTTGATTATTTAACGGACAATCAAGAATATAACAAACTCAGAACTATTATGGATTACTGGTGTAGTTTATGGTTCTGGAAACCTGAAAAAATTGACTTGTTTCCAAGCGTGAAGGAATACATAGTTGACATTGAAAACATAATTGAAAAAAATGAAGCGGGTTTCAAAAGATCGTCTATAGTTAAAAACGTTATTTCTTCAGTTCCATTTTTTCACTTTGATTTAGAATATCCAGAAGTTTTTAGTAAGGGAGGGTTTGACTTAGTCTTAGGAAATCCGCCATGGGCACAGCTCTCTTGGTCTGACATGGATTTCTTTTCTGACAGTGATCATTCTTACTTAGTTAACGAGATAGAAAAGGTAGATGAAAAAAAACTTTTTGAAAAAGATTTAAAAGATGAATCTGTACAAAAGAAATATAAAGACGGATTGGTTTTAGTTGAAGGAATTCGAAATTTCTTATCACAGAGTGGAACATATCCATACCGAGATCAAAGCAAAACTAACACCTATAAATTTTTTTGGCAGAGAAGCCACGTCGTTACTAAGTCGAACGGAACTTATGGATTAATTAAGCAGGGTGGAATTTTATCAGATAAAGGTACAGATGAATTGAGGCCTAGCTATTACAATGAAGTTTCTAAGTTATATCGATTTATAAATGAGAAAAGATTATTTGAAGTACATAACCTTGTTGAATATGTCGTAGCTATTTTTAAAAAGGGCAAAGACAGTATTGGTTTTAAGTTAATTGATAACCTTTACCACCCTATAACAATTGAGAGATGCAAAAAGGCATCTTCGAGAGATGTATATCCAGGGAATAAAGATGATGATGGAAATTTTGATTTAAATGGACACCCAGATAGAATCGTTACTATTTCTGGAAATACCCTTAGAGAATTAACAATTTTGGACGGGAAACAAAGTGCCGAATTTTTAACTGTTACGTTGCCAAATATTCATGGCGTTCCAGAGTGGAAATTAATTAAAAAAGCGATTGTTGCTTCTGAACAGTTGGGGGGGAAGGATTTTTATTGGACTACAATGTTTGATGAGACAGCTGCTCAAAGGAAAGGTCATATTGAAACTTGGACTAAGGCTCATAAGGATATAGCTCATGCGATTTTAACAGGTCCGAACATAGATGTTGGAAATCCCTTTTATAAACAGCCCAATCTTGGCTGTAAAAACAATAGAGATTATTCGGATATAGACTTAAACGAAATTTCAGAAAATTTTTTTCCAGCATCAAAATATCGAATTACTAAAAAAGGTGAGAGTTCATCTGAATACTTTGATGAAAAAAATTCGATATTTAGAATATTTCACAGAGTTATGGTTTCAACAACAGGCTCTAGGACACTTTGTTCTGCAATTTACCCCCCACAGGTTGGGCACATAAACGGAGTAGGTAGCTTATCTCTAGGTACGCCTTATGAGACAGTTTTACTTCAATCATTATTTTCTTCCATCATATATGATTTTTTCTCTCGAAATCTTTCTACCGGAAATTTAACGACCACGTTTTTAAATAAGCTTCCATTTTATTCGAATGAGAAAATTAATGATGAGCTAATGTTGAGGGTGTTAAGACTTAATTGTTTATCTAATCATTATGATGAATTATGGAAAAATTGTTTTAAAATTGAAATGAAAAGTTCGCCTTCACTTTCAGATTATTCTCCTTCTACATCAAATTTAAAATTAACTAAAAATTGGAATTACAATTCTCCACTGCGAGATGAAAAAGAACGTGAACAAGCGCTATGTGAGAGCGATGCATTGGTTGCCATGTTGATGGGAGTTTCATCAGATGAACTTGTGAAGCTTTATAGATCTCAATTTGGAGCACTTCAAAAGAAATTAAAAGATCTTCCTGGGCAAAATGAAGAAGATTCATTTCCTCGTGCTAAGCTCATGGCTGATGCTTATCAGATGTTTTTGAAACATTTTGGAGTGACTGAAAAACAAGTTGTAGAGGGTTACTTCCAAAAAGAAACACCTAAAAAATCTAAGGTGGCTTAATGAACACTAAAGGTATGCTCTCTCTGCCGCTCGCATTTGAGGTAGAGAGAGAAATTTATGACTTTCTAAATGTTTCTTTTGAAATAAAAGCAACTAAGTCAGGTGAGGCTTTAAAGAAGTATTATACCGAAACTTCACCTTTAGTGAAAGGCCCTTTCATTAAAATCTCCCTTCCTTATGAAGCTTCTAAATCTTCAGAAGAGTCTCCACTGCAGCTAAAGATGAAATTTGCGCCTTATAAGCATCAGATAAATGCTTTCAAAAGGCTCCATTTTAGAAATGCTCAGAATGCAATAGTCACGACTGGAACAGGTTCAGGTAAGACTGAATGTTTTCTGTATCCAATACTCGATTACGTAGAAAATTTGAAAAAAAATGGTGAAGGTAATAAAGGAATAAAGGCGATTATTCTCTATCCAATGAACGCCTTGCTTGATGACCAAGCTCTGCGTTTTATGAAAACTATTAAAGAGCATGGCTTAGATTCTTTAGATATGAGTGTCGGTAAATACACTGGTGGCAATGGTCAAAGTCGTTCAATGAACTATCGAGACAATAAAGTCATAGATCATAGAGATACATTAGTAAGAAATCCACCTGACATTTTACTAACTAATTATAAGATGTTGGACTACATGCTTTTTCGTGATCAAGAAAAACCATTGTGGAATGAGCAGACTAAAAAATATCTTAAATATCTCGTCCTTGACGAAATGCATACTTTTGATGGTGCTCAAGGCTCCGATGTTGCTTGCCTTATAAGACGTTTAAAAGCTGTTTCAGAAGCTGAAGACCAATTAGTTTTTATTGGTACTTCAGCAACACTTTCAAGCTCTCCGAATGCCAAAAAAGACCTTTGTGAATTTGCAAGCTCTCTTTTTGGAAGTGAGTTTAAAGAAGAATCTATTGTTGTTGAGACAAAGCATACTGTTAAAACCTATTTAGGTGAAGGCAGATTGGGTATTGAGAGCATTCCCAAAATTTTTCAGCAAAATCTAAAAACACTAGAATACAATTATGGTGAATCTATAGAAGATTATGTTTTGAAAATTTTGTCAGCTTTTGGGAAACAGGATCTTTTACATAGGCCTACACAGATTGGTACTTTTCTAAAAGATTATATTTTTTTTAATAAGCTAATCGAAATTGCTTCGAAGAAGGTTTTAAGTTTTGATGAGCTTTGCTCAAAATGTATTGAGTCAATGCCTGAATATTCTCAATTGCAAGTTGACGGATTAAAGCAATTAGTAAAATCGTTTATAACACTAGCTAGTTATGCTCGTCATGAAAAAAACGATGGATTTCCATTCTTGACCATAAAGAATTCATTATGGGCCAGCGAATTAAAGCACACTCTTTCTAAAGTTGTTCCATTACAAGAGGAGTGGGAGTTTGTTGAAGAAACCGATGTTTTAAATTCTCATGAACTCTATTTACCAGCTGTATATTGCTCCAATTGTGGAGAGTCCGGATGGGCCACTCACTACACTGAAAACTCTTCTGTTTCGATCAAGACGATTATTTCTAAGGCTCATGCTATTCGGTCTTACAATGCACAAGGGAAAGGTTGCATTCTTTTTCCGACAGATGAAAAAATCACTGATTCAGAAGAACTTAACTTCCTTTATCGAAATCAAAGAAAGTTGATTACAAAAAATGATGGCGCACTAGATGAAGAAGAACCAATACCAGTTATTCACGTTCCTGTTAGCGATGGTAGATGCCCAGCTTGCGATTCAAAGATACAGGTACGGTTTTTCAGCTTAGGTTCTTCAAGTTTATCAACAGTCGTGGCCAATTCTTGCTTTTCTCATCCTTTGAATCAAGACCGAAAGATCATTTCGTTTAGCGACTCTGTTCAAGATGCCTCCCACCAAGCTTCATTTTTAAATAATCGCTCTTTTTCTTTTAGCTTTAAAAAATTTTTAGCCACAAAACTAGAGCCAAATCTTAGTTTAAGAAGCATACAAAAAAATATTCTCAAGCTAGAGAGTTTAAAAAAGCTTCAATCCTACGAAAAACTAGACACTATTGGTAAATTTGCTCCAGATAAATTAAGAAAAAAATGGCTCCTCAATGGCTTTCTTGATGAAAGAACTCCAAATGATCTAGTTTTGAAATCTCTTTGCGAGGTTGTAGAGTACAATACCTTTGCTGAATTTACTTTCAGTTCTCGTTTTGGATGGTCCATGGAAAAGGTTGGCCATGGTGGCTTCTATCCCAATCATTCAAAGTGGAACGACGTTTTGAAAAAACCAAGAAGCATGTGGATCGAGAAGGATCTCGCGCTGAGTTGTTTTCACGATGATAAAGTGTTCGAACAGTTTCTTTTCGGATTCCTCCAACGCCTCAAGGTGAGCGGCTGTGTGTACATTTCTCAATTGGACAAATATTATGCTGATCCTAAAGCTGAATATTATCCAGCTTACAAAAAACATCCAGACCTGCCCCTTATGGGAAAATTGTCAAAGCCAAAATTTTTTACACCAATTTTAGAATTGCATATTAAGCGTGACCAGAATTATGAAACGCTAGGAAGTAAAAACAGTTGGTACTGGAGATGGCTTAATAAATTTTGCTCTACATATAAGGTTTCTCAATTTTATGAGAGCCTCTCAGAATGGTTGTTGCAAGAGAATATTCTTTTAGATGTTAGAAGTATTGTAGAAGGCTCTGAAAGATTACCTAATGCGAGATATGTTATAAATCCAGATTTTTTAACTTTTCATTCTAAATTAAAGCATCTTGAATGCGAAAAATGTAAAACTAAAATTACTGCACCTAGCGAAGCTTTAACTTTCCAAGAAAATAGCCATTGCAGTCAACGATTTTGTTCTGGGAAGTTTCACCTTAGGAAAACGCAATATTCATCAACTTATTTTGAGCGATATTTCTCTCAAGAGTCTTTAAGAATAAATGCATCTGAGCATACAGGATCATTTGATCCTGAACTTAAAGAACAAGTCGAAAAAGAATTCAAGCAATCTGAAACTCTAACGCCAAATTATGATACTAACTACCTTTCATGTACACCCACTATGGAAATGGGAATTGATATTGGCGATCTTTCAACGGTGGTTTTAAAATCTGTTCCAAGAAATGCTGCAAGTTACTTTCAAAGAATTGGTAGATCAGGTCGTACATCTGGAAATTCTCTCGATTTCTTGATTATCGATAAGAAACCGCACAATCTATATTTTTGGATGCAGCCAGATGAACTATTGAATTGGGAAGTGATCACGCCAGCTTGTAGATACAAAACTGGTCATATTCTACAACGCCAATATAATGCATACGTGATGGATCAATTTTTACATTTCTCAAAGGATATGAACGTCACACTTCCTTCATCTTTTCAATGGTTATCTGATGTTAATGATAAAGCCAATAGTTACTGGAAAGATCTTTTCAATTATGAACTTACTCGGCGCGAGCATTTATTCTCAAAGTTCAAGCAACACTTCCAATTAGACTCAGAAAGTGTAACACAAGAATTGAATCAATTTATAACTTCAAATGGATTGAGATTATCTTTTGAACAACTATTTACTAAGATTAAAGATGAGTTGAGTGAGCTAGATCAAATTTTATTAAACTACAAATTTGAGATCGCAAAAATAAATCCATCTAATGAAAAATTTTATGAACAAATAGAAAATAGTTTTAGCGAAAAGAATGTTGAAGCATTAGATATATTACTTGAACCATTTGACGAGCTTACAAAAAAAGTTATCAACGATTTAATAGGTAGTATTATTTCTGCTCGTAAGAGAAAATCCAATCTTTTAAACCCTCGAACCAATTATCTATTATCAAAATTATCTGACCATGGAATTTTGCCAGGATATGCATTCCCCGAAGAGGGATGTGAGCTTGAATTCAATATTAGAAAGCCTTTAGCAAAAGGAACTGTCGGGAAGGAAACTTTTTATTCTTTATCTGTTGTTCGATCACCAGAAACGGCATTGACTGAACTAGCGCCATATAATCATTTTTATACTCATGGTTTTGAAGCGATTGTTGATAGGCTGGGGATCTATGGAAAGAAAGAACCATTTAAAAAAATCGGTGCTTGTGGAGATTGCGGAAATATAACCGCTTCTAATCTTTGTGAAGTTTGCAATATCCCAGTTCAATTGGAGCATTCTTTTGATTTTAAAAGGGCCAAGGCCACTTCTGCTTTTGAAAGGAGCTACGTTACTGATTCAAAGGAAATTAGAGAAAAGGAAAATTACGACATTATTAAAAGTTTTCTTTTCGATGCACCTATTAAGACGACGAATAGAAAAATAATCACTTTTTACAATGAAGAAAGTCAATTTGGTTATGAATTTCAAACTAATATTGATATTTTTACTTTAAATCGAGGCATTCAAACTTCTGCTGATAAAACTAACGCATTCTCAGTATGTAAAGGGTGCGGTTCAGTCGCTAAGCAACAAAAATTCGGTGGGATTGATAATACGTCAGTCATTCATTATAGGAGTTGCTCAGCTCAAAAAGAAGATTTAGTTAAAGTTTCGTTGCATAGAAAAATTTCTTCTGATGCTGTTCGATTACCTATTCTGAATGACCATATGATACCCGTTATGAAGACTATTCTAAAAAGGGCCATTGAATTACATTTAAAAGGGGATACGGGGCATTTGCAGATAGCAGATTACTCTCAAGCTGGGTACGAGGCTAATACGTTCGTGGTTATATATGACAATGTTCCTGGAGGCACGGGACATTTAAGAGATTTATTCGGTATTTCACTTGATCAAGATTCCGATAAAACATCTCCAAGTAAGTTTTTAAAAATGTTTAAGGATGTTCTCAATCATATTAACAGCTGCAAATGTGAAGATGGTTGTTATCACTGTGTGTGGAGTGCAGAAAATATAAGGGAGAAAGAAAAAGTAACGAAAAAAGGAACGATATTCCATCTTCAGCGCTTAATATCTCAATCAGAATCAGATTTTGTTAAAAAAGATTCAGGTTTAATGTCTTTGATAAAAGAGCATTCTTTCGATGGTCAAACTGAAGCCATGTTGTTTCATGCGTTGAATACCTTAGGACCGAAAATTCCTTTCAAAGATTCACAGTTTAAATTGGAGAATGTCGAATTAAATTCAAACAGCTCGCTTTGGAAAGTTTTATTCGATGATGATAAATTTTGTTATTTGAAAAGTTCACCAGAAGAATATGTTGAACTTAAAGCTGGTGGAACAAAGCCAGACTTTCATGTGCTAGATTCGAAGCTGAAGCCAGTTGCTTATATCTATACGGATGGTTCACGCTTCCATCTTAATCCAGGAGCAGACGTTTGCACCTTTGAACAGGATATTATTCTAAGGCAATCATTAGCTAAGGAATATAATATCCCTGTACTCACTTTCACTTATAAAGAATTAGATGAGGTGAACAATTTAATCACTGGAGACGATGATAAAATTCGAATAAAAGATTCTTATCAGATTCAACCTTCACTATTTGAGAATGAGTCTTATACAAGCTCACATTTAAAATCTACTACAAGGCCAGTGCTAGCTTTAAATTTGCTTTTGAGAACACTTAAAATTGCTGCAAAGAAAGAAGGTGAACTTGAAGAGACTGAATTAGGAAATTCATATCTCAGATGGGCATGTGAGTTTAATTCAGAATGCTTGAAGTTTGATCCAAGTTCACGTTCATTTATTATAGATACGAATGTCTCGAACAGAAGTGATCTGAATAGTTTTACTAAAATTTATAATGTGCCTGAAGAGTATTATCGAAATTGGATTAGTTTTTGGCAGATTTTTAATACTGCATCTCTATCGCCAATACTTCGGAAATCTTTTGCTTTTAAAAGTATAAGTTAAAGTTCGATGTTTCTCCGATAGACAATTCCTTTTTCGTTACAGGGTTGAGGAGGTGAAATTATTTTAATTACTTTCACAACCCATCCAAACTTTGGTTTTGAGTCCTGCCATGCCCATGGAGAATCGGCCGTAACTCTATGTCTGTCTATGTCTAAATAAAAATCGTACTTGTTTTTATAAGCGATACATTCAGTGAATTTAATTATTGCAATCGTTCTTGCTTTAAATGCACCCTGGGAGCCAGGTGTTTCTATAAGCGCTAATTCCTTATTCAAAAACTTTTCAGGCAACTTATAAGTTCTCGTCTCAACAGTTTTTTCACCTGAAACGATTAAACGGCTGATTGGATATTGAATGTTTATACCAGTATAAGATCCCATTAAATCATTGCTCCTGGATGGATTTCAACAGAACTTCCAACAAGAATTAGAGGCTTTTTAATTCTCGCAGGTGCAAGTTCTTTGTGTAAAGTTGAAGAATCGTTTGGAGTCAAGGTTTTTATTCCAAAATGTCTCAATCTTTCATCCCATTCTATTTCTCTAGCATCTTTACCAAATCCATTAACGTTGCCTTTTACGTTACAGCAGTCAGATTTATTCGACCAAAGATCTTGATCATTCCAAAAATGCTCTTCACCGTTACCGATGTAGCAAGTCGTAAATTGAACTCCTTTCAATTCACAACGTTCCTTAATTGTTTCGTAATAAAATCTAATTTCTTTATCGTCATAGTGATAGTTCGAACTGCGTTTAAATTTTTTCTCGCCGAAAAATGCTCGTAAATCAGTACCTGTCGCCTCTGAGATATTATTAAGGCCAAATCCAGACAATCGCACGAAACCAGCGAGTAATGATTGAACTTTATGTTCTGCGATTTCATCAATCATATCAAACGAGAAAAAATCGAATTTTGGACTTTTAACAGAATGATCATAATCTGGATTGGTAAAAAAACCATTTGGATAGATAGGGAAGAGAGGATTAATTCTAACTGTAGTCCAAAATCCTTCATTAACTAATTTCTCTAGGGCACGCAATCTTCTTTTCGCAGTAGGAGCTCCTGGTTCGATCAGCTGATTTAGCTTGTCATTAGATGATGAAATGGACATTTGAATGGAACAAAGATTTTTATCCAATTGTTCAATGTATTGGTCGTGCGCAACTAAATCACTTCTTGTAAAAATAATGTACGGGTAATTATAGTGCTTTAAGATTTTTAAAAATTCTAAGGTTACTTTATACTTGCGATCCATATGCATAAAGGAATCGCTCATTGAACCTATTCTTATTGGAATTCGTTTTTCTAAGATTTTGCGCCATTGGTGATTTTTATTAGTTTCGAAAACAGTATAAAAAATTTTCCAAATTTGTGTGATGTCCATTGGAAATGGAATAGGACGGTTCCAAAATCCATGCAACTCTAATTGATCTTTGGCATAACAATAAACACAATCGTGAGTGCAACCTCTACCATAAGTATCAACTTCAAATGAGTATAGACACTGCTGACAAGTAGAGTGAGCATTAACAAGTCTAACTGGGCTTTTAAATGTTATACCCCCACGAGGAGGATTTTCATGGTATCTCTCTTCCAGGCTTTTATAAATGTCGAAGTCATAATTGCATTTATATGAGCTTAGTTGTTTGAGCTTGTCTGCTTCACTTTTAATTTTATCAAATGTCGGAGTGGGGATGCTTTTAATAATTTCCCTGTTTAATGGAAGCTTAATGACATTGTTTTCTAAATTAGAATCGAATCTTTCCATTAATGCACTCCTTTTGAAGCTTTATTAATTTCTTTTTTGTCTGTATTTACTGGAATGAACTTTATTTCTGGCTTTTCAATAAAAGACATTATTGAAATTCTCGCCAGGGTTGAAAAATCCAAAAATGAATTCTTTTTTAAAAATTCATCTATTAATTTTTCTTCTTTTTCTGAAAAACGAACTGCTTTTGTGCCCATGAAATATCTCCTGGCATTTCGTTTAACATTGTTATACGTGGTTTAAAATCGTAATGCGTTGTTAAAGTTGCGTTAATCTTCGTGGATTTGTTGATAATCGTGAGTCATTTTGTGGAAAACTTAACTAGGATCCTGAATATTTGTAGTCGTTGCTAGAGGTAAACAATTTATTAAATTGAAATTTTTTTGATGCAAGATTGGAAAAACACTTTAACGGCCACTTTTGCTTCAACCTCGGCGATTCTCTCTATTTAGACCTCTCAACGCTAAGGTCACTCATAATCTTAAGGTTAGCTTTTCATAATCTTGTTACAAAATGTCTCTCAAACAGGTGAGGGCATGACGATAAGGTTCCCATGCGATATTTAACAAAATCCCGATTCAAGCTGGCCATGGATTGTCCTACGAAGCTCTTCTATACAGGAAAGAGAAAAGAGTATGCCAATCAATCCCTCGACGATCCGTTTTTGAAGGCCCTCGCTGAAGGTGGCTTTCAAGTTGGCGAGCTCGCGAAATGTTATTATCCCGAGGGGATTGAGATTGAAGGGCTTGATAATGAATCGATTTGGGCGCGGACGCAGGAAGAGTTGAAGAAAGAAAATGTCACGCTCTTTGAAGCTGCGATTAAGTTTAAGAATTTTTTTGTTCGCATTGATATTTTGAAGAAGACCGGGAATGTTGTTGAGTTGATCGAAGTGAAAGCTAAGTCGATTGATTCGAACACGCAAAATAATCTTTGGCAAAAATCTAAGAAAAATCAGAACAAGCTTAATTCGAAATATACAGGGTACATTTACGATGTCGCTTTCCAAGCGCATGTTTTGAAATCAGCCTATCCTGACTTTGTTGTGAATTCATTTCTCATGTGTACCAACAAAGACAAGCTTGCCACTGTCGATGGCTTGAATCAGAAATTTTTGATCAAGCGTGAAGGGGAGCGGAAGTCGACTGTCGTTCGCATAGGGGATACATCGCTCGCAGCCTTGGGCGAGTCGATTCTTACGAAGCTTGATTTAAATGAGGCTGTTTTTAAAATTCATCAGGGACTTGAGGAGACTGAAGTTTTTGGTGATATGAAATTTAAAGAAGCCGCTGAATTCTTTGCTGATCATTATGTTCGTGATGAAAAAATTAAACCTGTGGTCTCGAAGAACTGCAAAGGCTGTGAGTTTCAATCTGATGACGGTGAACTTAAGAGTGGATTCAAAGAATGCTGGAAAGAATGTCACTCGCTTAAAGACAAAGATTTTGAAAAGCCATTTCACTTCAATGTCTGGCGCAGACCAGGTTCTATTCCTGAAGAACGCCTGTTTATGGAAGAAATAGAAATGACCGACTTCACAGTCAAAGCAGGCGATGGCGATGGTTTGTCCTGGTCGCAAAGACAATGGCTGCAAATTGAAAAAGTAAAAAATGGCGATGAGACTGAATACAAAGATCAGGATGGCATCAATCGCGCGTTTGCGACTTATAAATATCCTCTGCACTTCATCGATTTTGAAACTTGTATGACGCCGATCCCTTTCAACAAGGGCCGAAAGCCGTATGAGCAAATAGCCTTCCAATTTTCTCACCATATAATGTACGAAGACGGGACTTATGAGCATGCGGGAGAGTGGATTGAAGTGACTCCTGGCAAATTTCCGAATTTTGATTTTGTTCGTGCACTGAAGAAGCAGCTTGAGAAAGATTCGGGTACTATTTTTCGTTATTCGAATCATGAGAACACGGTTCTCAATCAGATTTTTGAACAGCTTGTTGATTCCGATGAACCCGATAAAGTTGATCTCATGACATTTATTAAAAGCATTACCTATGATCGCGACGAAGATTGGATCGGGCCGCGGAATATGGTGGACCTGCTCGATATCGTCATTAAGTTTTACTTTCATCCTTCAACTGGTGGATCGAACTCCATTAAGTATGTTCTACCTGCGATTTTGAAAGCGCAGGGGAAGGAAGGGAACCCTTATAAGGATTTGCCACCGGTTTTTGATCAGTATGATCGTGAGACGCTTGATTTGCTGATGCAGGATGAGGATATTCAGGACGGTGGGGCTGCGCTGATTGCTTATCGGTTGATGCAGTTTTCGGTTATGTCGGATGAAGAGAGACGGAAAATTAAGGAAGCGTTGCTGAGGTATTGTAAGTTGGATACTGAGGCGATGGTTTGGTTATTTCAATATCTAAAAGGTGAAAAATAAAAAGGATCATTTTAATGAAATCAATTGCACAAGAAAGCTTAGTTGAAAGAATGCGTTTTTTAATTAAAGAATCTTATTTAATTTTAACTGCAAAAATTTCATCGGGCTCGATTAAAATTAATAAAGAAGCTTCGATGCAACTACATTATTCCAATATTCTACTTAAGCTTTCAGAGATTTACCAAATTAGAAGCGATGAAAAGTTTGAAATTATATTAGAGGCAGGAGTAAAAATAGATTCGTCAGTGCATGAGCGATTAAAAAAGGGAAATTTTCCCGAGATTGACTTAATTTTTTCAGGCACAAATTTGAGCAATGGCGAAGTCTACAATATAGCTGTTGAGATGAAGTTTTATAAAAAATATTCATCAAGTGGGAAGTTGAGAGGTGCCTCTAATCTCTTTATGAGAGATGTATATACTGATATTGAGATGCTAGAACTTTATCAGCAACATCTTGATAAAGAAGGGAGTAGAATTAAGCAAATCCATGAGGGTTTTTTCATTGCAGGTACCGATTTCGAATATTTTACTAAAAAGCCAAATGATAAAAAAGCGAACTGCTGGCTATGTGATACAAGCGATGGTGCTATTATTAAGAAAAATGAAGAAATTGTCTCTGAGCATACAGAGAATAAAGAGAAAGTTATTTATAATTATAAATTTTCTCAAAACTATGAATTTAAATGGGATACTCTAGAAAATAAGACAAAAGCTGAACTTGAAAATGACAATTTTTATTTTTGTTTATTGAATAGTAATCTCACAAAAAGTGCGGCGTAAAACGGTTTTATGAAAGTTAAATTAGTTTCTGGCGATATTGTTAGAATGAATTATTTGTTCTTCCCATTGTTCTTTTATGGGTTCGGATTATTTAGCTTCATAATTAAAGTTAAAATTTTAAAAATAGATTCTAATGTTGCTTTTGGAGCTGCGTATCCTTTCGATGAAGAAAATGTCATTTTACATATTGAAAATGCTACTAATTATCGTCAAGGAGAAATCTATGATTTTAAAATCAAAAAACTTATTAAGCCTTCAGGTTTAAAATCTGTTTCTTCAATTATTTCTCACAAACATACGTTAGAGATTATTGCATCCAGTTCTGCGTCAAGTGGACAGGACATTTCATTTCAATCAGCACTACGCTTAAGCCATGTTTTTATATCAGTATTATTCTTAGGCTTAGTAAATTTTTCTTTTCATCAAATTAGAGAACAGAAAGAAGTCGAGAGCCAACGTAAATTAGCTTTGGATAAAGAGAGTAGGGAGAAAGAAAAGAATGAAAATGAATTAAATGCTATCAGAGCTAAAAGAATTGCTGAAATAAACGATTCTTTTAAATCTTATCTTGAATCTCACGCAGTGAAGTTACCAATTATTCAAGTCCGTTCAAATTATAATCAAGACTATGGATTTTATGATGTTAAGTTGATTTTAGAAACTCAAGTTGAGGCTGATAATTATAAATTGGAATTTAAAAAATTGTGCAAGCACTGGAACGAATTAGGCTTAAAAGAAAAATTAAAAATTAAATTGGCTAGTTCTTTTGAGTATAAACAAACTGTTCCTGGTGTAAGACATAAAGCACATCAAATTGGCTCCATCGATCAAATGTCTTGTGATAATTTATAGCTTAAAGATGGCTCTACTTATTCAAAGGTGCTAAACTCAAGGCATCTTTGTCCCGCTTTAATTTCATTTAATCTCCTCCTATCCTAATGAAAGCGAGGCTCAAAATGAAAACCTTATTCCTAACCATATTGCTCAGCTTTCTTCTCTCCCAACAAACCCAAGCCAAAGACCTAATGGTCCAAGGCCGCCTCTTCATCGCCAACACTAAAATCAACCCAACCGAATTAAACTCGGCCCTCTCCAACGAAGGCATGAAAACAATCGATAAAACGTTCAACTTCGGTGTAGAAATCACATTTCCCACATTCAGATTCATCGAGCCGGGAATGAGATACACAAGACGCCTTTTCACCGCTGAAGAAAATCCGGCAAACAGCCAGACCAATTACGAAATGAACGGCTCACAAAACTCAATTCTGTTTCTCGCGCGCATTCCATTCATCCACACATCGTTCTTGCGCTTCGATGTTTTTGGCGGCGTAGGCGGCAACAACACGACCGTGAAGCTGAAGACGGCCCAGAGTGACGGCGAGTGGAAGAAGGCCGCGGTCGGCGACTGGTTTGCGACTCCTTACTATGCTTATGGCGGCTCTGTGGGGTTTGGGATTCACAGTGTGCTTCTTTATGCGGAGGCGGGGTATGAGAGCAATAAAGTGAATAAGCTGCAGGCGAGCGGGACGCTTCATTCAACGGTGTCGTCTCTGAATCTTTCCGGGAATTATTTTATGATCGGGCTAATGTTTGACGGGGTAAAGGGTTATAAAAAATAGCCAGCTCGAAAAAAAATCGACATACTATTTTCATGAAAAATGAAAATCAAAAATCCCCATGGGGCGCGAAAGAAAAAGAGCAATGGTTTAAAGAGCAAAAAATCCAGCGTTCGTACCAAGACGAAGTCGTCTTAAAAATTTTAAAGTTAAAAGATCGATACGATGTTGCAACTTACGGCGCCCTCTCAATCAACCCCGAAAAGTATCCACTTTATCTCCTGAGATCACGCAACTTTAACCCCGCGAAAAAAACCGTCCTCATCACCGGCGGAGTCCACGGCTACGAAACCAGCGGCGTTCACGGAGCACTTCTTTTCATGAGCGAACACGCTTCTCAATACGAAGCCACTTACAACTTCGTCTGCGCTCCCTGCCTGAGTCCCTGGGGCTATGAAACCATCAATCGCTGGAACCCTCTCGCCATTGATCCCAATCGCAATTTTTATCCCGACAGTCCCGCTGAAGAATGTCGTTTGTTTTTGAAGGCGATGGAGCCTTATCAAATCTTTGCGCATTTTGATCTGCACGAAACGCCTGATACCGACAACACCATTTTCAGGCCCGCGCTTGAAAAGCGCGATGCGATCGTCATTCCTTTTTCGCCGATTCCCGATGGATTTTATACTGTCGGGAGCACTCACAATCCTCAGCTTGAATTTCAAAAAGCCGTGATTGAATCCGTTCGCAAAGTCACTCACATTTCTCCGTCCGATGAAAAAGGCGAGCTGCTTGGAACTCCGATTGAAAACGAAGGGATTATTCTCTACGACATGAAGAAGCTTTTTCTTTGCGGCGGGTTTTCTGATGCGGAATTTATGACGACCACTGAAGTTTATCCAGACAGTCCGAAAGTGACTGATGAGATTTGCAATCGTGCGCAGGTCGCTGCTATTGTCGGCGGATTAAATTTTTGCATGAGCGAAACAATTGGGTAGGTGGCACCTATTTAAAAAATAAAAAAGGCCCACAAACAATTAAGCTATTCGGGCCTTTTTAAAGTATATGAATGTAGAAATACAAATCGGTTTTTTAAATGTCTAGAAAGTTGATTAGTGGCAAGTTCGCTAACAACAAAACTTTATAAATTCTAATTTTTTTACTTTAATAAAAGTGTGTAGGAACTCAATATAAACTAACAACTTTTTTTCTATCTATTATTTTCGGCAGCGACGCCTTTCTTCCAATTCGGCTACTTTAATTCCATCGTGCAGATTCTTTCTAAATGTCATTGGTTTGACTCCTTTAGCGTTGTTCTCTGAGAGTGTTTCCCGGTGAGACAAATATACATGCGTTTTAAAAATTCTTTGAAAGATTTTGCTGAAAAAAGATATTTAAAAAAGAAGAATTGAAACTGATTGAAACTTGGTCTGAATAATCGTTTTTTTTATAAAAAAAGCACAAAAAGACATCGATTATTTGTCGTACTATTTCTTAAATTCTGCCAATTAATTTAGACAGCAAATGTAATATCAGCTTTATGCTGAATATCGGATATTAAAAAAAGCTATCTCTCTCATTAGTGTCCAAAGCGCCTCGACCCCCAAAAATCTTAGTGTTACTTTAACGGCTGTTGTGCCAGTTCACCTCGATGGGAGACTATCTATCGAACCTACACTCGAAGCTAAATCAACAGTAGAAAAGCTTATCCCTGATGGGGGAGAAATGGGTGCGCTTATTCGTGCGAAGGATTGGTCAAAGACTGCGCTGGGACCCATTGAGAGCTGGCCGCAAAGTTTTCTGAGTGCAGTGAATATTTGTCTTTGCTCCACCATCCCTGTGACCGTGATGTGGGGAAAAGATCTTCTTTATGTCTATAATGATTCTTACCGCGAAATCCTTGGTCCCCAAAAGCATCCTGCGGCCCTCGGAAAAGGACAGCATGAAAACTTTCCTGAGTTCATGGATTTTACTGTGCCAATGTACCAGCGAATTTTGAGCACAGGTGTTCCCGAGCATTATCATGAGCTGCCACTTTTTCCGATGAGAAATGGAATCGTGGAAGAAGCATTTGCTACTATTTCAAATTCACCACTTCGTGATGATCAAGGAAAAATTGCCGGCATATTTCATCCCATTATCGAAGTCACTCGAGAAGTCATCTCTGTTCGGCGTATGGCTACTCTGCGCGACCTCGCTGCTCGCAGTGTTCAGGCTTCGACGACAGAAGATGTTTGCCGAAAAATAATTGAGGTAATGGATCTTAATCGCCACGACATTCCTTTTGGACTCATCTATCTCATCGAGCAAAATGGCAAAGTCGCGCGATTAGCGGGTTCTCTAGGCGTAGAACAAGGAAGCAGGCTTTGCCCAACTTCGATTCCTTTAATGGTAGAATCCTCAACGCTCTGGCCACTCGTCAAAGCTTTTCGCGACGGAATACCAGTCATCGTTGAGGCAAAAGATTTTGGCAACATTCAATCTGGGCCGTGGCCAGAACCAATCAGAGAGGCCATGGTTCTTCCTTTTGGAGGGGCTCAAAGCGGAGCCCCGATAGGCGCACTCATCGCAGGAATTAGTCCACGTCGCATATTAGATGAAGAATACAAATCTTTTTTGATGCTCGCATCCAGTCAGATCGCAACTTCAATCACACGCCTGAGAGCACAGGAAGAAACTCTTCTTCGCGCAGAAAAATTAGCAGAGATTGACCGGGCTAAAACGGCTTTCTTCAGCAACGTAAGCCATGAGTTTCGAACTCCACTTACACTCATTCTAGGACCGATCGAGGATGCGCTCATGGGCCCATCAAAGGTTCTTACCGGTGAAAATCTTGAAACAGTTCATCGCAACAGTCTTCGATTGCTCAAGCTTGTTAATTCACTTCTAGAATTCGCTCGAATCGAAGAAGGAAGAACCAATGCTGTGTTTGAGCCAACTGAATTGAGTGAGAAAACTCAAGATCTGGCGAGTAATTTTCGTGCGGCCACTGAACGTGCGGGTCTAAGATTCGTCGTGATTGCGGAGAAGCTCACCGGGCCCGTTTATGTAGATAATGAGATGTGGGAAAAAATTGTCCTGAATCTTCTATCGAATGCTTTAAAGTTTACCTTTGAGGGTAGTATCATTGTCACGCTTAAGCAGTCAGGTGATTTTGCCGAGCTCAAAGTTAAAGATACGGGAACGGGAATTCCACCTGAGGAGATCCCTCTATTGTTCAAACGATTTCATCGCGTGCAAGGAGCGAAGTCCCGCTCACATGAAGGATCAGGAATTGGACTTGCGTTGACTCACGAGCTGGTCAAGCTTCACCATGGAACCATTGAGGTCGAGAGCACATTGGGAGAAGGAACAACCTTCACCGTTCGCATTCCCATGGGCAAAAGTCACTTGCTCTCTCATCAGCTTAGGGCCCATTCCACATCAGCCCCCGTCGAACGAAGGATCTCTGCCTATGTTGAAGAGGCCATGTCCTGGACTGGGACTTCTTTTAATTCTTTAGATTCAAACGCTGAACCTCAACCGATGACTTCTGGAGAGAATGCCACCATTCTAGTTGTTGATGACAACTCAGATATGCGTGAATACATCGCCCGACTTCTCGGACCATATTGGAGAATTGAACTTGCGGCCGATGGCCTTGCCGCTCTCGAATTTGCGCAGAAGAATCCACCCGATCTTGTCTTAAGTGATATCATGATGCCTCGAATGTCGGGCTTTGAACTTCTGCAAGCATTGAGAGCAGATCAAAAGTTGAAACGAATACCCATTATTTTACTCTCTGCTCGCGCAGGTGAGGAATCAACAATTGAAGGTCTGGAGGCCGGAGCAGATGATTACCTCATTAAACCATTTGGCGCGAAGGAACTTCTGGCGCGTGTTCAAACTCATTTGAAAATGACAAAACTTCGCGAGGAATTCGAGATTGAGCATCAGTCGCTTATGGCCCGAGATGAGTTTCTCTCTGTTGCCTCTCATGAGCTTCAGACGCCGGTGACTTCACTTAAACTTTACGTGGGAAATTTATTAAGAAACGCAAAGCGAGGAACAGATGATGTTCTTTCTTCTGAGTCTGTTGTTCGCAAACTCGAAGGCGCGCATTCGCAGATAGATCGCCTGGTGACTCTTATCGACACGCTTCTTGATGTGACCAGAATTAGTGAAGGTAAACTTGCGTTGAATCTATCGCAAATTGAGCTCGTCTCGTTCGTTCAGAATATTGTCGAAAATTTTCCTTCAGGAGAAAGCGGCAGTAAGTTGAATTTTGAAAAACCCACGACTCTTTCAATTTTCGTCTTGCTAGATCCTGTAAAGTTCAGCCAGGTGATCAATAACGTCCTTTCAAATGCAGTTCGCTTTGGCCATGGAAACCCCATTGATGTCTCATTTAGCGAAGATCCCACTCATATTCTCATTCATGTGCGCGACTACGGTTTGGGAATGAACAAGGCAGAGTCAGCAAAAATTTTCGAACGTTTCCAACAAAGTTTTGAATCACGCAAAGTGGGGGGCCTTGGTTTAGGACTATACGTTTCTCAAAAAATTGTTCATGCTCATGGTGGAACGATTCGGGTTGAAAGCACACCTGGCCATGGTTCAATTTTTACGATCGAGCTTCCAAGAGGGAAAAATGAATAAGACACCTGAACAGAAAGAGCGCAAAACAATCCTCGTGGTTGATGACGACGCTGCCATTCGCGAATCTCTTACTGATCTACTTGATGACGAGGGCTACGAAGTCGAATGCGCAAAAGATGGACAAGAAGCACTCATTCATCTTCAAACAAGTGAACTTCCTGCCATGATTCTGCTTGATCTCATGATGCCTAATATGGATGGTGTTCAATTTAGAACAGAGCAATTGAAAGACGAGCGGATTTCCAAAATACCCACCGTCGTGATGTCCGCTAACCCTCATGGTCTTCAGAAGTTTAGTATGGTTTCTGTGGAAAATTTTCTTAGAAAGCCATTGGATATTGAAGAGCTTCTCGAATTCGCCAATCGTTATTGTAAGAAATAAAAGTGAGCCAACAGCAATCATATGCTCACACGAATTGAAGTGTTAACCAAAGTCAAACTCAAAGGCCTCTCAGCATCATTCAAGAAATACAACTCCAGCTGACCAAAAAAGCGCTCTCTGATTCTCGACGAAGGCAGGGCCAGATAACGATCAATGGCCTCACAGTTAGAGCTGCAATCAGGACATGTTTCATATACGCCTCAAAGGGGACATCAGTTTGAGCCCAGAGTAGTATGAAGCGTCCCAAGTCTTTGGGAAATGGTAAATTTGATAAGGCGGTTTGAAAGGGTCTAAACTTTTGACAGTCTAGTAAAGCACATCGGCCTTATACGGACTGAGTTTTAAAATAATTACCGTCCAATTTTCAATCGAGTAATCTGAATCCCTTTTCTTCCGTATTCACTGTCACTGTTGAAAGTGAAGCGAATCTCCACATTTTTCTTCGCAAACTTCTTCAGCGACACCTGATAATGCTTCGTCGGCAGTGACCCGCTCAACGCTTTAAACAAGACAGTCGTTTTTCCCTCGCTGATTGCAACAACCGACAAGACATCGAGATCTTCAGTGTCGATAGCAGCATCAAACGACAATTGATAAGAGCTATCCGGAAGAGTGACGAAGAGTGAAGCTTCCGCTCTCACGTCATCAGCGTAGTCATTTCCTGTTCCCAGAGTCAGCGCATTCTGAGCGAGGATCCAGCCATCCGCTGCTTTGGTGGTTGTTGTGTACGTGACGACGTCGCCGGCAGCATTCAAATCCGGTTCATAGTTGCCGGTCAGTTTTTTATAAGGTGGAACAACTCGGTAATTGAGAACTTTTCTCCAGACATCTTTTTCATTTTTCTGGCCCGTCATTTCAAAGCGGCCTTGAGAAATAGATTTTGTCTCAACATCAGACGGATATTTAAGGACGGCGTTTGTGCCTTCCGAAGGAATGGCCCTCGTTTCAACAATGGCTCCGTTCTCTTTGAAGGTAATGCTGTCAGTGGCCTTCCAGCTCGCTTTAAACTGAGGAATTTCTCCCACCACAAAGTCCTGACGTTCTTCATTCTGCAGATAAATTTGCGATTGATAATTCGGCGCCTGATCTCTCAGGTATTGGTGAACTACGCGCAACTGATCATCGTAGCGGTTGAAAAGATCCGACATCGACGGATAAGAAATCTGATCTGCTTTGACGCCGGTATTTTCAATGCGCCCGCCTTTATTAATTCCACCGCGAACACCTTCACGCCAGGCGAAGGTCATGTTCTGGCCGTACGGTAGCTTGTGAAACGGGCCCAGGTCCGTGCGATCTTCAAAATCACCCAGCAAAGCATTGAGTCCGAAAGTGTTGGCACCGCCACCACCTGTCGTGGACTCTTCACCGAAAATTGTTCCGATCTGATAATCCTGAATCATCGCCGAAAAAGTTTCGCACGCCGAGTAGCAAGTCGCATCTGTGAAAACGGCCATCGGCTTAAAGTAAAACTGGCCGAGGTCGTTAATGCGATCTTCTCTGGTCATCGGAAGCAATTTCGTAAACGCCTGGCCGCTCGCCTCAGCTTCGTTGATGAGTCCGGTAAATGGATCATTGGGAAAAAGCGTATTGAGGTAATAAAGATTCGCCGGGCTGTTTTTTAAATACAGCAGTTCCGGTTGAATTCTCTTCGGCCCGAAGAACTGAATGATTTTTTCAGCGAGAGGAAGCTGGCCTCCGCCGTTTCCACGCATATCAAACACGAGACCATTGGTTTGCTTCATCTCGTCTTGTAAGAGAATCGTTTTGAGTTCTTCGACCACCTGATCGATCGTCAGCACTTCCGGCGTGAAGCTCGATAGATAAATGTATCCGTAATTTCCGAATTCGTTTTTGTTGATACTCCACGAGAGTATCGGATCTGCAGAATCTCCCTGCTGAAGCACTCTCAGCCCGGTTGTTTTTGTCGGACGCTTCACGGGCTTTGCCGGCACATCAAACTTTTTCGTTCGCAACACAGGCGCGCGCAGAAGCTCAGGCGTCTGTGCCTCAGCCAGACAGTCTTTATTGATTCGCGATACCCACGGCACAGTAACGTTGTAGGATTCGCCCTTATCATTTTTCAACTCAAGTTTTACCGTATCTTTCTCCGGCAGAAATTCCAGCGACTGTTCCTTGAACCGGATGAGCTCGAAGCTGTAGCGTCTCGACGCTTCCGGATTGGCACCGAAAGATCTCACCATTTGATTCCGAATCGCAGTTTCAATCTCTACACCGTCATACTTCGTGACGATATCACCCACATGAATGGGAAAAGGCTTCGGCATAAATTTAAAAGCTTCCGATTCCTCATCCACTTCCGAAATCGCCGCGACTTTTTTTCCATCAGGCAATTTCACTTCCTGAACGAGAAAAGGAAGGAGAGTGGAGTAGCACGAGTACGGTTGAGGAAGAAAATAAAGCGTGTGCAGATCGCGCAGGCGATAAAAAATATCGCTCATCTTTTTATGGAAATCCATTGTAGAGAGCTTTTCAATATTCGCTTCAATCTCATTCAGCGCAGGAGTGGGATCGGCTTCACTTCCAAAATCTCTCAGCTTCACATCGTGGTGAACATAAATCTGCTCAAGAATAATTCTCGCCTGACCCAATACAATTCTTTTCTCCTCAAGCGAGTACTCCGGAATCTTAATCCTCGGCCGTTCGGCCTTAAGAGTATTGTAGGCCAGCGTCTGGGCAAATGAAGTTGAGAACCCGAGCGTGAGTCCTGAGACCAGCGAAATGAAGAATAATGTTTTCATCCGGACACTTTATAGGAGATTCGGGTTTAGGCGGAAAAATTGAAATTATTACAGGGGGTGCCACATTACAGGGGGTGCCACTAACCCTACAGTGTCGCAACTGCTAAAGGTCTTCTCGTCCCCGGATGCTTCAAAGTCTTAAGTTCCGAACGCGCGAGCGCATTTTTCACCACCAGCAATTCCTCGTCCTCAATTTTTTCATTAATCCAATTGAGTATGTACGGATCTTTGAATCCAATAGAATCGTGAATGGGAACAGCAAACGGCTTTCCCCCCATAAGTAAATTCAATGTGCTAAAGGGGTAGTGCTCACATCGCTGAACAATCTGCGCGCGCAGCGGATTTTGATAAACATAACGATAGCAATTTAAAAAATATTGCTGGGAATGGATGAGGCACCACTTATAGCGCCCGCCGAGAATGTGATTCATATGTGAACTTGAATCCTTCAAACGAAAGGCGAGGCGCTTGTTGAATTCGTACATGAAGTCGTCGAGATTAGCATCGGGAGTTCTGATGAGCAGGTGATAGTGATTGTTCATGAGCACAAATGAAATAATTTCAACTTTATGCTTGTCGTGTGCTTCCGCAAGACTTTTCTGGCAAATGTCCCACACCTGCTCGAGAGGAAGACAGAACCACTCCTTGTTGTTGGCACGCGAAGTGACGTGATAGGGTAGGTTGTTACAGCGGATGAGATTTTTTCTTGGCATAGTCAGTCCAGTTGATTTAATTTTCACTTTTGTTATCGCCAGAAGCTTTCACAAATTCTTGCTAAGCCTTTTCCGGCTTCATATCAACTTTCATTTCACTGAACTTTTTTTTACTGACGATAACGTTGGGATTTTTTAAATTTGAAAAGGTGAAAAGGTGCCACCCACCCTAGCGTTATGCAATGCCAGACGTTTGGGTAGGTGGCACCCAGAGGGTAGGTGGCACCCAGATAAGATTTTTTGGACGCGTAGTTTTTTTATCAATAGCTTTGTAATATTTTAAGATGAAAAGTTTTTTTAAATCAGCAGGCTTCTCATTAGTCGAGGTCATGCTTGTTACTGGTGCGATGGGCGGCATTGCACTTGTCGGTATGCAGATGATTAAAATGCAGTCGAAGGCATCAACCAAAATTGCTTTCGATAACGAAAACTTGCTTATAATGAATGAGATCAACGCCATTCTTTCCGACCCCGCAAAGTGCAAGACAACCTTAGATGGAAAAAATGCACTATTAACGACGACGGGAATTAATAGCATAAATAATGACAAATATTTTTCTTTTCAAAGTGGTTTCGCTCCAGCGACAGGATATGGCAATGCTGGCCTACAGATTTCCTCTTATTCGCTAGAAGCAACCAATGCCGAAGTCAGTTCGAATAATTCTCATCTCGTTATCAAATTTAAAAATAAAAATATTTTGAAAGGTGGCTCTGGCCCACTCACGATTGATAAAAAAATAAACCTCTATGTAGAAACTGACGGAGCTAAAAATATCACTAAGTGCCGCTCACTCTCGACAAGCTCTACTGATATTTGGTCGCATGGAACCGGCTCTGATATTAATTATCCGTTTGGCTATGTTGGAATTGGAACAACAAATCCCTTAGTCGCTCTTGATGTCCACGGCGCCATTCGGCCAGGTTCAAGTACGGACGTGACAGCATGTGGTCTAGGCTTGGCCAATGGAGAAGGGACTCAAAGATATAATTATTCTCTTCATACATATGAGTATTGCAATGGAACGTCCTGGACTACACTTGGTGGAACCAGTGGAAGTTTTGGAGGGATGTATACCGTAAACGGTTCTTGCCATTCACCGAATCCTTATACGGGATCCGCCACATGCCCGGCCGGATATAATGATACTTTAATCTTTTTAGCTGATAGTTCCTGCCTAGCTATGCACACGACTTCCATGCTGCATTTTTGTTGGAAATAAAAAATAAATTCTGACGTTTGTCAGAATTGAGAATCATTTATGTGAGTGTTTCACTCAGTCCATTAAATCTTATTTCAAAGTGTTTCTAAGAATTCAGTGGCTTATCGTAAAGCTCATCGGAGGTTCAATTTAAAAAAAATTGAAACTCGCCAATAATAGAAGAGGGAATATTTAGATACTTCACAGAAACTAATTTGAAACTTAAAAAACGAATCAAAATTTTAGTTAGTTTAATTTGCTCACTGGAAATAATGAATCAGGGTTTTGCCGAAACATATATTGTTAAGCGTGGCGACTCTTTATCAAATATTCTTTATAGCCTTCAAGCAAAACCCATTTACGGATTACACGGATCTTTACGAGAAACACTTTCGATTAATCCCCAAATCAAGAAACGAAAAAACTACAAACTTTATCTTGGGGAAAAAATTAATCTTGTTCATGTCAACTCAGTTTTCCCCAAAACAAATATTTCAAATGAACGCATTCCTACCGAGAACTTTAAGCAAGGATTCTATTGGAAGATTTCGCCGACTTTGAGTTGGAAAAGTTTGAGTTCTAAAGATGAAAATGTCTTTATGAAATCGAATATCCAGGCCTTGTCGCAAACCTGTTATGGGGCCGGCATTACGTATGGAATGCATTTAGAAGAGAATTTAGATTTCTATTCGCGATTTTCTTTTGAATCTGTTTCATTTAGAAGTGATGCGACGATAAGTTTGAGCAATAAAAAATTTCTTTCAACTTCTTTTGCTTTTGGAGGATTGTTTTCACAAAAAGTATCTGTTGAGCTGGGGATGGATGATCAATATTTTTTAACAAGCTCAGCTTTAAACACGGTCGAAATAAAAAAGACAATCATTCCTAAGGGCAGTGTCAGCTACTTTCAAAACTTATATCAAAATCGCAAAGCTGACATCGCTGCCATTTACTCGGGACGAATTTTTCTTCCTAGGTCGTCTTCGGATTTTCAAACCAAACTTGGCGTGGGAGCCGGGGCTGAATTTCAATTCAAGCTCATGAATCAATCGTTTGGAATTGGCTATGACTACAATATTTTAAAGTCCCAATCAAATACTACGAATTCACAAAATATTTATTGGAAATATTTATGGGAAACTCTATGAATCAATTATTGAAATCGATTTCCATCTTGAGCTTATTGACTCTGCAAAGTTGCTTTGTGTACGGGAATAAAGAAAGTCTGACCCTTGATAGCACGATCAAGCAAAAGAGGGAGATGGATACATCTTTAACCTCAGTCGATGTCTCTAATAATCAACTAACGATTCATGGCGCAGGCTTTTCAAAAGTGACTTCAGTTCAATTGCAAGGAAATGGCACAAAGGCTGACCTTGTTATCTCTTCGCTTTCGGATTCTCAAATTATTGCGACGGCCACAAGTGCATTGTCTCTTGGACTAAACAGAACTTTGAATTTAATTATCGGAACAGCGGAGGCCCAATCAACTTATGCCATTACGTTCTCATTAGATAATCATTCCGTTGATCTTTCAAAACTCAGCACAACAGGAGCAAGCTCGGGCTATGTACTAAAATATAACGGGAGCAATTGGGTGGCTGCTCCTCAAAACGAAACACAGATTTTTCAAGGAACGTGGAATGCCACAACGAATGTTCCTGATCTGACGATTCCTTCCAGTACACCGGGAGATTATTTTATTGTTTCAACGGCAGGAACTTATAATTCTATCGCATACGCCGTCGGAGATTGGATCATATCGGATGGATACAATTGGCAGAAGATTCCCGTAGCAAATACTTCGGTGACAAGTTTTCAGGGAAGAAAAGGTGTCGTTACATTAACTCCCGCTGATTATGTTTCACTAAAAGACAACGTCACTCACAAAATCACCGGGTCAAGCTTAGCAGACATTGCGGATATTGATTTCTCTACAGCGCCCACAAATGGACAAGTTTTAAAATGGAATGCAGGAACATCAAAATGGCTGCCGGCCAATGATGCTTCAGGTTCGGGCGGAATTGCATTATCGGATTTATCAGCGACGTCACCACTTAGTTATAACAATACAACGGGAGTTTTTTCTCTTCCTGCAGCGAATGTTTTAGGACTTCCTTTAACTGGTCTAGCATCTGCAACTGGTTCTGTGACTGCGACAGATTCCATCCTTGGGGCCTTCGGCAAACTGAAGAGCTTGCCGACTGATTATGTTTCGAAGGCCAGTGGAAATACTTTAAGTGGAGCGACAGTTGTTTCAGGAATTGGAGCTTCGTTAAGTGTGCCAACACCACTTGAAACAGATTATGGATTTGCAGCGAACGTGCAATATGTGAATGATCAAATTTCGGCCAATGGGATTTGGAATAAGGGAGCGAGTAACTCGATAAATTATACCGCAGGGAATGTGGGGATTGGGACAACTAATCCCAACGCTCGTCTCTACATCGATAATTCGACTGGCTCAGGCGCCGCTCTTTCTGTGAGGGGTGCTTCGGGCCAAGATATTCTTCAGATCTTTCAAGCAAACGGAACTGCCGGCGCCAAATTTTCTCAGTGGGGCGACATGTACAACTGGTCGCGTATGTATAACAACTCGATTGATCTCTACCAAAATGTGACACTGTCCAATGCTGTGAATTTTGGCTGGTCATCGACGACTTCGCCGACAGCTGCAGAAGACTCAGCTTTTAGTCGGCTTTCGGCCGCGAAAATAGCTGTCGGCAACGGAACGAATGGTGATTCATCTGGAACTCTTATCGCAGGCAACATCGGCATTGGAACAAGTACACCCACTACGAATTTAGATGTATCAGGCGCCATGAGAGTCGGAAACAGTTTATCAACAATGACTACGACAAGCTCTTCTGCAACTTCGAGTGATACCACTCTCAATGTTGCATCAACTTCTGGTTATCCAACATCAGGTGTACTTTATATTCCTTCAACGAGTGAAGTGATCACCTATACTGGAAAAACAGCAACAAGTTTCACGGGCCTCACCAGAGGTCAAAACGCTACGACAGCAAGTGCGATTGCGAATTCAGCAAGTGTCGATCTTCAAATTTTTGGAATCTCACAAAACTCTTCTACGTTGCCAATGATGATGGTGACTCCCGGAAGTGGTGTTTCTATCGGTCGATCGACTCCTCCAAATTGGTTGGGAAATAACGGGCTTTATGTTCAAGGACAAATTTACGGAGCTGGCGGTTTTATTGCGGGTACCACATATCTTTATGGAGCGAGCACCGTAAAGACGACGGCACGTTCAAACGGTACTCTCTCTCAAGATTATTGGAATGTTTATACGGCGAATGCAGAAAGACTCCGAATTGATGGCGTCGGCAATGTTGGTATCGGAACAATAGCGCCATCGGCGAAAGTGGATATAAACACAAATGCTGCTTCTACGATTGGATTAATTGTTCGAGGTGATACCAATCAAGCCTCAAACATCCAGCAATGGTTGGACTCGTCTGGAAATGTTTTAGGTTACATCGGAAATGCGGTCAACAGTACTTTAGGTAGAGGGTTTATTGTCTTATCCAATCCTGGAGCAGATGGGAATGGATCAGGAGTCACATTTAAATCAAACAACAATTCCTTTACAGGACTGTTTCAATTAGATGGAACAGGAAACATGGTTTTTAGAGAGGTGAATGCCAACACAGTAATGGCGTTTGATTTTCCGTCAGTTGGAGGGAGCTTCAATATACGCTCCGGTGCTGGTGGAACTTCTGTTTTATACGCAAACAGTGCTGGAAATGTTGGTGTAGGAACAACAGGCCCAGGATACAAATTAGATGTCTCTGGAGACATAAACTCTTCAACCGCACTCAGAATAGCCGGAACTTCCATTTGCACAGTTGCTGGATGTACATCATCATCAGATCGAACATTAAAAGAAAATATCAAACCGCTTTCTCATTCGCGTGAAAATATTTTAAAACTTCAAGCGGTAGATTACGACTGGAAGGAGAAGTCTAAATACGGAAGCAAACATCAAATTGGATTGATTGCTCAGGATGTAGAAAAAATTTATCCCGAAGTGGTTTTGACAGATGAGAAAACTGGACTCAAGTCTATTGCCTATGATCACTTGATCGCGCCAATGATAGAAGCCTTTAAAGAGTTAAATCATCTTTTCATGAACTTTTCCGGTGAGTTTAAGACCTTAGTTGTAAAAGTTCTGAACCTTGAAGAAAAAACCACGAAACTTGAAGCCGAAGCACTCGCATTGAAAAAAGAAAATCAAGAAATGAAGTCAAAGCTAGAAAGAATCGAAAAATTATTAGAAAAGATTGAGTATCCACGAAACAATCTTAACCATAACAGAAGTTTTGAAAAGTAAAACTGCGTCTACTGCAAACGACCTTGCTCTGAATCTTTGCGAAGAATAGTGTTCTCCCAACAGGGAGGCGCCTATGATCCGCACACTATTCATTTTTTTTATGTCACTTATATTCACATTTCCCGCAGTGGCCGGTTGGACAGATTGGGTTAACTTAGGAGGAGCAGGGACTTCTGATCCTGCTGCCTGTACTGCAGGAAATTTAACTTATGTTTTCGTCCGCAATGGAAGCAAGCAACTTTCTTATCGCAGACGATATTTACCATCAGGCCTCTGGACACCGTGGATAAAAGCACCGGTTCTGCACGATGGAAATTATAAACTAGAAGTTGGTGGGGCACCTGCCGTTGCCTGCTATCACAATCCCAAATATGATTCGATTCTTATTTCCGTTGTCGGTAACGATAGACATGTCTGGTCTTTAACTGCCTTCGTAAATTCTCCAAATGGAAATGATACTTTTGGAGATTGGTACATCAATGATGGAGTGACTCCGCTTTACGGCTCAGCACCAGCGCTCGCCATCTGGAATGGAAGTCAGACACATTATTTTGTCAGAGGAAATGACGGCCGAACTTATGTAAAGAATCGACTTTTACCATTTGAACTTTTAGTTTCCGAGCCTGTCTTCAGATATCACGATCAGGCAGCAGTGTGGGGAACAAAAGATCGATTGGATTTTTTTTATTGTGATCAACAAGACAGACTTTGGCAGCGATATAAAATTGGAAACACCTGGAGCACGGGATCGCAAATTCCTCTTGTGTGCCAGACATCAGTTGAGGCCATTAGCCGAAGTACAAATTCACTTGAACTTTTTACGGTCGGACCCGACCAAACGATCTGGCACAAACAATCTGTGAATAATGTGTGGGGCCCTTGGGAAACTCTCGGCGGATCACCAGTCTACGGACCAGCGGCCACTGTCTATGCCAATAGCACTCGCATGATGCTTTTTACTGTGTGGCTGGGGAACGGAAATGTTCGCTACCGTGCGTGGGCACCTTAAAGGCTTAAAGGTGCCACCCACCCTAGTGTTATGCAATGCCAGACGTTTGGGTAGGTGGCACCAAGATCGAATTCACTTATTGAGCAGTAACTTTAATGCATTTCTCCGCCCCGGCGAGCAACGTGTGATTTTTATCCGCGACCTTCACACAAATATCATGTGTACCGGCACTCAGTTTCTCCAATGCCAAACTTCCTTTGAGTTTTCTAACGATGATTGGATCTTTGTTATCCACATAAACGTGAACGTGGTCAGCATTGGGTGTCGGTGCAACATCAAACTTGATTTCGTTTTTGGTCGTCATCATGAGTTTTGCCCCATCGGCCGGAGAAGAAATCGTCACAGGCGTAACGTTTGCTAAACCGATTGTGGCAATACCCAAGCTGAGAACGATTGAAAGCGCTTTAAACATTTTTTCCTCTCTTGCAAAAAGACCAATGTTACTAAAATAGTAAAAATGCCTGTTCAAGAAAAATAAGAAAAAGTTATTCCAAAGATAAAGGGATTGAGTGGCACTTATTCTGCATGGAAAATTCCATGACAAGTTTTAAAATAACATTGATAAATCCAGACGGAACAGAAAAAACAATTGAGTGCCCAGAGGATCAATATATTCTCGACAGAGCAGAAGAAGAGGGCATGGAGTTGCCCTCGAAATGCAGAGCGGGCGTGTGTTCAACTTGCACTGCCTTGTTAAAATCAGGAAAAGTCGATAACTCCGAACAAACCTATCTCGATGAAGCGCAGGTGAAGAAGAATTTTGTTCTTATCTGCGTTGCTTACCCAAGATCCGATTGCAAAATTCTCACGCATCAGGAAGAAAATCTTTAAAACAGGAAAGGTGGTGGCACCATTCTTAAGAATGGGGATCTTACCTCGGTAGAATCTGTTTCATGTAATTATTCCGCTAATTCACAGACTTCGCAGTGATCTTGTATGTATCAAAGATATTTTGATCGACTCTCACTTTTCCAGTGAGAAGAGTCACGAAGCTTTTTGATGGCGAAGTTCATAGTCTGAATTAGCGATCGCTGCGAATGAGAATTGTGAAAAAGAAAGTAGGATTGTTACAAGAGTTGTTTTCATAAATGTCTCCAAAATACGAGACAGGATTTTTGTTAGGAAAGTGTAAGGGCTTTTTAAAAGTGCCCTAAGGTCTTTCTTTTGCAGTTTATTACCTCAGGACTCAATGAATTTGATTTCAATAGGAGGTCATCATGGCAACAGCAGATAATTTTTTGACATTGGAGCAAAATTTTTTTCACCTGATATTGTTCAGAAATTAAGTGATCAAGTGGGACTATCGAAAGAGAAAACGACATTAGCACTTAAATCTATCGTTCCGGCATTTCTGGCCGGAGTTGTTGACAAAGGCTCTACGCCTGAGGGCGCTGCCTCTTTAGTCAACATCGTTAACACTCATAATTTTCAATCTTCAACTTCACCTGATGTAACCAAAATAGGAGAGGGAAATGAAGTTATTAATAATATTTTTGGTGGGAATTTAAATACGGTGGTTGCAAAAGTTATAACGATTACTGGTGTGGATAGTTTAAGCATCAAAAAAATGATGAGTATGATAGCTCCCGGAATTATGGGATTCATTGCCTCAAAAGTGAAGAGCGAGAATATGGGATCAACAGGTTTAATGAACTTTTTGAGTTCGCAAAAAGCTTCACTCGCTTCCTTTGGTGCCTTAGGCGCTGGAGCTGCGGGCCCTGATTTGGCCCATGCCGCTCCAAAATTTCCGGCACGCTATTTTGCTCTCGGCGCGCTCGTCTTACTTGGCCTTCTTTTTTGGTGGCTTGGAGCAAGACATAAATCAGTGGCCACGAGAGTGGCTCCAGCTCCTGCGGTAACAGTAACCGAAAGAAAGTTGACTCTGACAACAAATGATCTGAGTGCCTTTCTCGCCAGTGGAGCGGCGGCGGAATTACCAGAGCACTTTCAATTCCAGACACTCAACTTTGCAAACGCCTCGTAAGCGCAATGAAAGCAGAGACCAATAAAAAACTCTCAGAGATGCGAGCTCTCTCAAGAAAAGGTGCCACTATCCCTATGGTAGTGCACTGCCGGACGTTTGGGGTAGTGGCACCTTTTGGCACCTTTTGGTGGCACCTTTTTTGTATTCTTGACTAATAAGAGTGCCAAAAGCTCCGAAAAAGCCCCGCTAAATTGTTAGCAAAAAACAATAAGGATTATAACCATGACACCTGGACCATTGATTATTATCGGCGGACGTGAAGATAAGCATGATGAAAAAACAGTTCTTCGTGAACTTGTAAGGCGATGCGAAGGGAAACTTGTGGTGGCCACCGTGGCCAGCGATGTTGCTGAAGAAGTCTGGAAAGATTATGAGAAAGTTTTTCACGAGCTGGGTGTGAAAGAGGTTGTTCATCTCAATGTGAATTCCATCGAAGAAGCGCGTGATCCAGAACATCTCAAGCTCGTTGAAGGAGCTTCGCTTGTTTACTTCACTGGTGGCGATCAACTGAAAATTACGACTCGTCTTGGTGGGACTCCTTTACTTGATAAAATTATGGAACTTCATAATGCAGGCGCAGTCATCGCCGGAACTTCTGCAGGTGCATCAGTCATGAGTGCGACGATGCTCACTGGTGGCGAGAATGATGATTCACATAAAGTCGGCAATTGGATGATGGCGCCAGGACTTGGGCTCACAAAGGAAATGATCATTGATCAGCATTTCGCTCAAAGAGGACGCATTGGTCGTTTGCTCGGAGCTGTCGCTCTCAATCCAGGCCTTCTTTGCGTTGGAATCGATGAAGACACAAGTATCATCGTTACTGAGACTGGCTTTGAAGTGTTCGGCACCAATGCCGTTTATGTTCTTGATGGACGAGAAGTTCTGAAAACAAATATCACTGAAGCTCCTCGCGATTCCATCATGACTATTTATGGAGTGAAACTTCATGTGCTCGGTCATGGTGATCGCTTTGATTTTGGCGTGCGGATGCCAATCATTGAAGGAAGTCAGGCGCAGGCACAGATGCAAATTCTGTCAGTGAAAAATGGAAGTGATCCGGCCTCGGCGCACTGAGGTTTGGAGCTCAAGATGTTCTCTTTTTTTGGAAATTCTGAGACTGGCAAATTAGCAAGTGCGATCAACTGGTCGGCTCACCCGATGGGCCCTCCCGAAAAATGGGAACGCGTTCTCAAGCTCACAATCAATATTGTGATGAATTCGCGTTTTCCCATGTTCATAGCTTGGGGGAGAGAGCGCTTTCTCTTTTATAACGATGCTTATGCCGCTATTTTAGAAAAAAAACATCCTGCTGCTTTTGCAGACACGTTCAGAAATGTCTGGGCAGAGATATGGAACGAAATAGAGCCGCTCATCCTTTCCGTAGATCACGGAGAAGCCGTATACCTGGAAGATTTAAAGCTCATTATGAATCGCAAAGGTTTTGACGAAGAAACCTATTTCACTTTTTCCTACAGCCCCATTTATTCTGAAAAGAATGAAGTGCGTGGACTTTACTGCGCCGTCGTCGAGACCACGGAAAAATTCATTGCTGAAAGAAATTTACTAGAGAATCAGGACATTCTGAAATTTGCTCTCGAAAGTTCCAACATGGGAACCTGGAAAGTTGATTTGATCACTGGAAAAGTCTTTCTTTCAGAAGAAGCGGCTAAAATTTTTGGTTATGCACTTGAGTATGACAATGCCGAAGCCGCCATTGAAAATTTTATTCTTCCCAAATTCCGTCAACAGGTAAAAGACGTTCTTGCTACGGCCATTGCCAATGGCGCTGCCTACAACGATCAATATCAGATTTTAAAACCTGATGGCGAAATCCGCTGGATTAATGCTCGGGGGAGAGTGAGGTTGATCGACGGAAAGCCAACTCTTATGACGGGAATTATTCTGGATATCACTGAGCTAAAAAAAGTTCAGGAAGCCTTGGAAGAATCGGTAAAAGTGCGCGATGAATTTATTTCAATTGCTTCACATGAACTTCGCACTCCGCTGACATCGCTCATTCTCCAAAATCAACTTTTGGATCGGATCATGTCGAAGGATCCGCTGAAGCCAGTTCCCCAGGAGAAACTCAAAATACCATTAAAAGTTTTTCAAAACCAGCTTAGGCATCTCACTCATTTAATCGAAGACATGCTGGATGTTTCAAAAATTATTGCAGGGAAAATTACTTTAAATATTGAACCAGTCGACCTTACGGACCTCATCAACAACATTCTGCAAAGATGGGAAGAGGAGCTGGCCCAAAAAGGAATTACCTTCCAGACCCATTTGGAAAAAAATATTATCGCGAATGTGGATATATTCAAACTGGATCAGGTTATTACGAATCTCATTTCCAATGCAATTAAGTACGGCGAAAGAAAACCCATTCGCATTGAGGCCATGAAAAACAATGAGAGCGCGATTATAAAAATCATTGACCAGGGGATGGGAATTCAGCTCGATCAACAGCATAAAATTTTTAATCGCTTTGAACGTGTCGTCTCGTCCAAAAACATCAGCGGACTCGGCCTTGGCCTTTATATTTCCAAACAAATTGTCGAATCGCTCGGCGGAACGATTTCCGTGGAGAGTGAATTTGAGAAGGGGGCGACGTTTATTGTATCGTTGCCTCTAAGTGACTAGAAAGGTGCCACCTACCTTTTGGTGTCGCACATGCTAAAGAACTTTCGCTCTATTGATTTTGTTTCTCGATTTGTTAGAATGAAAATAACAGGCGGAGAAATAGCGTCAACTTGCAGGAAGTCGTTTTTTTCCGCCAGAAGTCTTCCCAAATTCTTGTTAAGCCTTTTCAGGCTCCATATCATTTGAGTCATTGTTTAAGTTGTTTTGTATTGCTGTTGCAGTTTCTTTTTTATTTTTGAATTTGAATTACGATTTCGCAGCTGCGACACCAAAGGGTAGGTGGCACCTATTACTGGGTAGGTGGCACCTATTACGGGGTAGGTGGCACCTATTAGCCTATTACTAAACTTCAATCACTCTCGTCGCATTCAAAATAAAATCACCTTCAAACAACTGAATCATTTTTCGGGCATTGCTCAGGTCGCGCACATATAAAAGACAGTCGAAGTGCTTGTCAAACAAGTGGAGGTAGCTCTCTAGCTCAAGGTCAAGATCATCTTTGAATTGAAGAACGGCAACACACGCATTCATAGAAGAAATTTTTACTTTTAACTGTTCTAATTTCTGTTCGAATTTCAATTGTTCTAGCTTAATCACTCCCGGCAGACTTAAGAGCGAAGTGTGTTGATGAACACTGTTTACAACCTGAAGAGCAAAGTCCTTTTCACCTTTCGTTTTTGTAAGGATTAAGACTTTGCTTCTTTTCGCCAGACTTTGAGTTAATTCGTTGATGGCAGTCGTCCTCTTTTTTGAGATTTCAAATGCAATTATATTATGATTTTGTGTTGCATTTATTTTTTGCGCAACGATTTAACTAAAAAAAGTTGTAATCCTCACGCAATCCAAATTTCAAACATCATTTAACATCTACCAAAACTTTCTAGCCATTCCATTCAAACGGATTATCCTTTTTAGAAGCGGCCCAGTTATGCCATCACTAATCAAGGATGATTATTATGAAACTCATTTCACTCGCGTTCTTCGCACTCGTATCTACGCAAGCTTTCGCATTACCACTTGGAACATTTGACGCTCTTAAAGTTCCTTCGAATCATTTCGAAGCGCTTGATCCTCAATACGATTTCAACGGCATTATTAAGCTATCAAATTGCTCGGGTTCTGTGATCCGTTTTGCAGGGATGCCAGATACGGCGAAGGCCATTGCTTTAACGAACGGTCACTGCTTATCAGGTGGAATGCCTGATCCAGGTGAAGTTGTGAGCAACCAAACCGTTAATCGTACTATGCGCGTTTACAACCGCTCGCAAAAGCTCGTCGGAATCACAGCAACGAAAGTATTGTATTCAACCATGACAAACACAGATATCACTCTTTATGAGTTGAAAGAAACATACAAAGACCTGTCTGCAAAAAGTGTCGATTCATTTGATCTCGCAGCTACTCACCCAGGGCTTGGCACTTCAATCGACATCGTTTCAGGATACTGGGATCGCGGCTACCGTTGTGACATCGACGCCTTTATTTTCGAATTGAGAGAAGCTGGCTGGACGATGAAAGATTCAATTCGTTATTCAGATTCAGGATGTAACACAATTGGTGGAACTTCAGGCTCACCAATTCTTCAAACCGGCACACGCACTGTCATCGGTATCAACAACACAGGAAACGAAGACGGGCAGAAATGCACGATGAACAATCCATGTGAAGTTGATGAGCAAGGAAAAATTGTGGTGAAAGACGGCGCTTCATACGGTCAGCAAACTTACCGAATTGCAACTTGCCTTACTCCGGATTTCCGAATCGATCTCTCAGCTCCGGGCTGTGAACTTTACAAACAAAAAAAATAATCGAATTTTTTTAAACTTTGTGCGGGAGCCTCATGATTCAGTTTAGTTGTTTGACCGATATTCCAGGAATGACCAAAGGTCTTGTGCGTGAATTGCGCGTTCGCTGGATGTTGGAAGAGCTGGGGCTTCCGCATGAAGCTATTATTTATTCTCATCCTGAAACGAAGAAAGATCCTTATCTTAAACTTCAACCTTTCGGACAAGTTCCTTACTTTAAAACGGATGATCTTCAGATGTTCGAAACAGGTGCGATTCTAATTCATCTGGCAATGAAGTATAATCAATTTCTTTCCACACAGGAAAACGAGCGCGCGCATACATTGCAGTGGATGTTTGCAGGGCAGACATCTGTCGAGCCATTTTTATTTCACCTTTTTATGTTGAAATTTGATCCCGAGGCCACAGAGGGGACTAAGGAAAAAGCACGGCAAATTTGTCGCGAGCGCATTCGCGTTCTCTCAGAGCAGCTCGGCGAAAAAGAGTACTTCACAGAAAATTTCAGCATCGCCGACATCGTCATGACAACGGTCCTTCGCACCGCCACCATGTCCGGCTTTCTCGATCCCCATCCAAACCTTTTAAATTACATGAACCGTATGGAAGCGAGACCAGCTTTTCAGCGCGCCCTTAGTGAACATGTGAAGCTCTATAAGGAATAACGACAAAGAATAACTCTGTAGACAAAGAAAGGTGAGCGAAGCAAGATAGGGAAATGACCCCAAAACTTCTCTTTAGCCTGAGCTTTCTCGTTTTCGCAGTCACAGGACATGCGACGGAGACGGATGCCCGTCTCCAAAAATATATTCAGCAATTCAATATGCGTGCGATGGATGAAAAACTGTCTCCGTCTCATTCGCCCAAATACAATCTAGGAAAAATACTTTTCGAAACGAAATTAATTTCCGGAAATAAAAATATCAGCTGCCGCACTTGTCACGATCCTGCCAAAGGAACATCGGACGGCCTGGCCTTGAGCCAAACGCACGACGGACGCGGAGTTCTCAAGCGCAATTCACTTTCTCTTTTTAATACAGGATTGAAAAACAGCGTGCATATGTTCTGGGACGGCAGAGTCAGTTTTAATCCCGAGACAAAAACATTTATCACACCTGAACCGCGCTTCAATGGCGCCAATCCTTCAGCTTCGGCCATTACAAAAGTCATGACCAGTGCACTTGCCATGCAGGCCATTTTTCCGATTCTCTCGCGCGAAGAAATGCGCGGAGCTGCCGGCGAAAATGAAGTGGCGAATGAATCAGACAATCTCAAAGCTTGGGATCTCGTCGTTGAACGACTGAGAAAAAATCCTGAATTGAAAAAACGTTTTGATGAAGCCTTTCCAGAGATCTCTTCTGGAAGTGCCGGTGAAAAAATCACCATCGGTCATGTCGGTGAAGCGCTTTCTCATTTCATCCGTGAAGAATTTTATTCTGACGGATCCCCCTTCAACCGCTATCTCAAAGGTGAGCTAAACGCGATGACCGATTCGCAAAAAGAAGGCATGAGAATTTTTGTCGAGAGAGGTCGATGCGTAGCTTGCCACGACGGCGGTCAGCTCGGCGATCACACTTTCTATCAATCAGTCGGCGCTCCTCAATTGGGAGCAAGACCCGCAGCTCTTGATAAAGGCCGCGCAGACGTCACCGGTCTTCAAAGCGATACAATGCTTTTTCGAGTGCCGACACTGCTCAATCTCAAACTCACAGCGCCTTATATGCACAATGGCGCCTACGAAACTATCCGCGATGTCATTAATCACTACAGTGAGCCGCGATCTTTCCTTGAAGCCTTTGACATTAATCTCGATCGAAGTATGACGTTTCCAGTAGAAATCGAAGTCAAAAATTCTCCACGCGATATCGCTCAGATTTTTCAAACCATCCAGACGCCGTTTCTGCGTGAAGGTCTTCATTTCACAGAAGAAGAAAAAGATTACCTTGAGGATTTTCTCGCCAATGCATTAACTGATCCGAAGTGGCTTCCTTTGGATTTCTTTAAAAAACAAAAAGTGGAGTAGTAGTGGTTCAGGTAAAAAAAAGAGATATGCTCTTGCAAGTCGTTCTATTGATCATCACATGTGGTCTATACGGCTTCTATTGGTTTTATCAAACGGCCCTGGAGATGAAATCCATCACGCAAGATGAAGAAGCTGCACCAACACTGTGGACCATTTTACTGATCATTCCATTTGGTGCTGTTTACTCTTACTTTAAATACGCAGAGATTTTCGAAAAAATTTCATCCGAAAAACTCAGCAAGTGGATCATTTTTATTTTGTGGTTTGTCTTTAGCCCCGCTGTCTGGTTTATCGTTCAACGCGATTTGAATAGGATCGCTGAGCGCGAGACTTTATCCACCGGTCACGAATAATGCCATTTTCGTCTGAACAGTTTTTCTCGATTTTTCACCAATACAATACTGATCTCTCCGAAAATATAATCTTTTTATCTTTGAAGTGGTGAAGGCCCATGTCGCGAAAACATCACACTATCCTGAAACACTCCACTATCGCGGACATGGAGAATTCATGATCTCTGATCCTACCGTGAAGAAATACCGCAAATTTTTTAGACCTGACATGCTCTAAAAGTTCTACACTTGTGCCTCGCAATGTCTAGTGGCACCTTTTTGGAAACTCCACTATAATAGGAAAGACTTTTTCAAGGATTTTTCTATGAAAACTGTTGAGTCGCTCTTTAAGGCCAAAATGAGACAGGCCTTGCCTTTTACCCTTTCTAAAAAATGCGTTGAAACTTTTTTATCAGATTCTTTGGATTTATTTTTTCCGGGGATGGCGAGAAAGCAATTTTCTTCTGAGCAAGAACTCGCTGACAATCTTTCAAAGCATCTTGAAGATTTGCGACGCCTGCTCACGATTGCGGAGGGATCAATTCGACTTGATGAACTCTGTTCTGCTTACGAGCACGAACTTCTGAAGCTTGCTTCAAAAATTGAAAAGGACGCTTCCTTCATGCTCGAAGGTGATCCGGCCGCAAAAAATCTTTCTGAAGTCGTCATTTGCTATCCCGGACTGTATGCCATCGCCGTCTATAGGCTCGCTCATTTTTTCTATGAAAATAAAGTAAATCTTCTTCCTCGCATTCTGGGGGAAATTGCTCATGAGAAAACAGGTATCGATATTCACCCTGGAGCAAAAATCGGCGAATCTTTTTTCATTGATCACGGTACGGGAATCGTGATCGGAGAAAGTGCTGTTATCGGTAATAATGTAAAAATTTATCAAGGGGTCACATTGGGGGCGTTGAGCGTGGATAAAACGATGGCGCAAACGAAACGACATCCCACTATCGAAGATCATTGTGTGATTTATTCGCATGCCACAATTCTTGGCGGCGACACAACTATCGGCGCTCACTCTGTCATTGGAGGAAACGTCTGGATGACAAAGAGTGTGGCCCCTCACTCCATTGTGTATCATAAAAGCGAAGTGCGCTTGGACTCAAATAAAAATAATCAAACTATCACCATTCAAGAGGAGCTTACCTATGAAATATAATTCTGTTCTGGAAACGATTGGTCGCACGCCCGTTGTGAAAATCAACCATCTTTTCCCTGAAGCAAATAAGAAGAAGATCAATGTTTATATGAAACTGGAGCGCACGAATCCGGGGGGCTCTATTAAAGACCGCATTGCTCTTGCTATGATTGAAGCAGCGGAAAAAAAAGGACTGATTACAAAAGACACTCTCATTGTTGAGCCCACATCCGGCAACACCGGGGTAGGTCTTGCTATGGTGGCCGCAGTGAAAGGCTTTCGTCTCGTTCTTACTATGCCGGAAAGTATGAGCATTGAACGCAGAAGGCTTCTTGCTCTTTATGGCGCTGAATTGGTTTTAACTCCCAGAGAAAAAGGAATGAAAGGCGCGATTGAAAAAGCTAAAGAAATTGTAGCGGAAAATAAAAATGCCTGGATGCCGATGCAGTTTGAAAATGAAACCAATACTGAAGTTCATAAATTAACCACTGCGCTTGAAATAAAAAATGATTTTCCTGATGGGCTTGATTATCTGATTACTGGAGTAGGTACGGGAGGACACATCACTGGATGTGCGGAAGTTTTGAAAAAAGATTTTCCTCAACTGAAAGTTTTTGCCGTGGAACCAACCGACTCGCCGGTTCTCTCTGGAGGAAATCCTGGTCCACATGCCATTCAGGGAATTGGTGCTGGCTTTGTTCCGGCCATTTTGAAAACGGATCTCTTGAGCGGGGCCATCACAGTTTCAAAAGAAGATGCTTATGCTTTCGCCCGAGATGCCGCTAAAAAAGAAGGCATTCTCATGGGGATTTCATCAGGAGCAAGTCTCGCAGCTGTTAATGCTAAAATCAAAGAAATGCCTGAAGGATCAACTGTTCTGACTTTTTGTTATGATACAGGTGAACGTTATCTTTCTATTGAAGGATTGTTTTAGGCACCTGCCCACAAACATAGAATTTTCTGACCTAAATCATCCTCAAATTTCGGGAAGAGTACGATACTGATATTGAGAAAGGAACAAAGGAGGTAAAATGAGAATGAGAAGTTTCAGAAGCTTATTCTCGAGGGCTAGGACCCAATCCTCTGGAATAAGGATTAAAAAATTATTCCGCCTGAACTAACACTCTCGCGCTCGCTATGAGCAAAAAAATTACAAAACATGAGAGTCGTTTTTGATGGCCTTACGAATTGGGAGTTTCTTTTTAACTTAAATTCATAAATTACAGATCATAGGCCCCACCGGTTTGGGGCCTTTTCTTTTTCTATAAGTCTTCAGCTCAATACGATTAATAGTTTTTTTATAAGAGACGTGTATCCATTTGAATGTTAACCATTAACAGGAGAAAAGTGAGGTACAGATGTCTGTTATTGATTGCTCAAAAATATTATCAGAATGGACGGCTATTGTTCGGAATCAAATACCTCCCGCCGTGAGTCTTCCAGATGAGGTGCTCGAAAATGGGCTTCGCGATTTTCTCCCTGCTCTTAAAAGATACATTGGTGGGAAGAATGGAATAGATCTAGCCAAAAGCGATATTATAAAATATTGCAAAGAGCATGGTAGAACCCGAGCAATTATTCAAGAATACAACCTTTCGGATGTCATACTGGAATTCCAAATCCTTCGCAAACTCATTTTAAAATCTTTGAAAGATAAAAAAAGAACTACACCAGACACTGAGGAATTGGTGCTTGAAACGATCGATCGGGGAATTATCAGCGCTTCCGTAGAGTTCACTCTTCTTCGGGGGCTGACGGAAAATCGACTTACGGAAGCGCTCACCGATAAAACGGAAGCAATTAAAAAACTCAATGAAGCGGAAGCCACAATTACTGGCATGGGGGCCGAGAGCGAAGCTCGACAAAATTTTATTTCAGCCCTTGGTCACGATCTTCGTAATCCGCTGACTGCAGCGAGGCTCAGCGCTCAGTTGATTAAAAGGGCCACGGTTAATACACTCATTCTTCAAGAACATGCCGACAGAATTATTTTATGCCTTGATCGGACAGATCGCATGATTCGCGATCTTCTTGACTCGCAAAGAATTAAGAGTGGCGAGCCAATGCCGCTCAAAAAAACCAAAGCTGAAATTAATAAAATTTTGCGTGAAGAAATCGAAGAACTCAAGACGATGTTTGGAGATCGTTTTCTTTTAAATGAAACAAATGAATTCACCGCTAATATTGACGTCGAAGCACTGAGAAGAATTGTAGAAAATCTTTGTACAAATGCAGTCAAATATGGAAATGCCGGCGGTTTCATCACAACGACTCTTCTTGAGCATGATAATAATTTTGAAATAAAAGTGCACAATATTGGAAATCCAATAAATGAATTAGATCAAAAAAAAATATTTCAGCAATTCAAAAGAACTTTGTCGGCGATTGAAAGCACCAACGTGGGCTGGGGAATTGGCCTTACTGTTGTAAAAGGATTAACTGAGGCACACGGTGGGAGAGTTAAGGTTGAGAGCTTACCAGAAAAGGGTACGACTTTTTCTGTTATTTTCCCCAAATAAGTAAAGTGCTCTTAGACTTTAAACACCTTCCAACTCACTGATACACCTCAAAAAAGATAAATAAAAAAAATAAACCTATCTTTTGTTCATTAAGAGAGTAGTGTAACCCTGTAACGTGATTGTTAGTTTCTTATTCGATCTTCATTTAAATCCAATACTAAATCCAACTTTAACAAAATTATAATTAAGCGCCCCAACAAGTGGACGCAATCAGGAGTCTTTATGTCTAAAAGAATTTATGTCGGCAACCTTGGCTACTCTGTTACAACTGCAATTTTAACAGATAAATTTGGTGAGTTCGGCACAGTTGAATCAGCAAAAATCATCATCGATCGCGATACGAATCGTTCAAAGGGATTTGCTTTCGTTGAAATGTCTTCAACAAATGAAGCATCAAGAGCGATCAGCTCTTTAAACGGAACTGATTTCGAAGGCCGCAACATGAACTGCTCAGAAGCAAGAGAAATGGATGCACGCCCGAAATCAACTCGCTGGTAATCTTTTTTAAATAGGTGCCACTAGACTTGTGCTATGCAAAGTCTGGTGGCACCTTTTTTTTTGCTCTGTTTCGAATTAGGCTATCGCTATGAAAGTAGCAACCTTCAATTGCAATTCCGTTAGAAAAAGACTCCCTATCATTTTAGAGTGGCTTGAAAAAGAAAAGCCCGATCTTCTTGCCTTACAAGAAACCAAAGTGCAGGACAAAGATTTTCCCGCGGAAGCTTTTCGCGAAGCCGGCTATCACGTGTATTACCGAGGGATCAAAAGTTGGCATGGAGTCGCAACTCTCACTCGTGAGGAACCTTCCGAAGTTCTTTATGGCCTGGATTCAAGTGACAATGCAGATGAGTATCGCTTGATTCAAACCGTGATCAACGGAGTGAGAATCGTCAACACTTACGTTCCTCAAGGAACAGATGTTGAAACAGAAAAATTTCAATACAAGCTTCAATGGTTTGCCCGGCTCCGAAAATATTTCGACAAATATTTAAAGAAAGGTGATCCCATCATTTGGCTTGGCGATTTAAATTGTGCGCCTGAGGAAATAGATGTCGCTCATCCAGAGAGAGTGGTAAACGATCCGGACTTTCATATCGATGCTCGTCGCGCTTACAAGAAAACAGTTGAGGGCCGCTTCATCGATGTTTATCGAATGAAGTATCCCAAAAAAATTCAATACACATTCTGGGATTTCTTTAGGAATGCTTATCAATATAATCGCGGATGGAGAATTGATCACATCATGGCGACACCGGATTTGGCGAAACTTTGTACAAAAGTTGTCGTAGATCTCGAGCCACGTGAGAAGCCAAACCCTTCAGATCATACGATTGTCTGGGCTAAGTTTAAAATTTAATTCGACTTGATATTAACTTGATCCAATTCTACTTTTGAAAAGAAAAGATATGCCTTAACTTTAAATCAAAGAAATTTTTTTGGGAGTTAAGGTGAATCATCATCACGATTTAGATTTTGAACTGGAAGCTGATTTCAATGATCTCTCAGCAGAGGAATTCCTCTATAACAGAAGCGGGCCATGGCCGCAGCCAGCAGCACATCACCCGTTGGGAACTGTACCAAGCGTTCTGCATTTACCTTTAGATGAAATGTTTAATTGGTGGCTAAAAATTGGCTCACGCTATGTCATCGATCTGGCCACTTTTCCTTTCTTTGCTTTAGCAAAGGCATGGAGATATGGCGGACTCAAAGATCTTTCTGATGAACAATTTGTAGAGTATTTCCAGCACACAGCTTATTCAAAATATCTGGTAAGAGATCTCACAGTAAAAAACATTCAATTATTTGCGGATTATTTTGATTCGGAAAAAGAATATTTAATGGCCGATTTTTCAGCCATGGATCGCTTGATTGCGAACGACGAGATTTACTGTGAAAAATCCATTGCGCTTTTTGAAGTGTATAAAAAAAATGTAAAGATTGTTGCCATCAACCTTCGCAACTATATTGTCACTCCTGCCGATGGCGATCTGTGGTCTCTGGCTAAATATATTGTCATGCAGGGAGCTTCAGTTCACTTGAACGTAGCAGAGCACCCTAAGCTGCATTTTCCAATGGATGCGATCAACGCTGTCACAAAAACGGCCCTGCCTAAAAAGCACATTCTCTTTCAATTGCTCTATCCGCATCTAGAACTGACACTCTCTTTAAACTATCAGGTTTTAAATAATCCAACTTCACTCCTTGAAAACAAATGGTGGATGATTTATTCACCTTTTCCAGCGACAGCAGAATCGATGAGAAATTTAATGGTCATTGGTTACTGTGGCCTGAAAGAAAACCCTTCCTATCCGAAATACAAATATCCTCTTGAGGGACCTCGTAAAATCCATTCCGACTTCGGCGCTTTTCATGAGCATTATTATCCTGTCTTTTATGAGTTCGCTGAAAATGTCTTGAGTAAAATTCCGAAAAATGACCCACTTGTTTCACGTTGGGCGAATTATATTCATCACATGATGCCGAGTTTTCCGGATGGAACTGAAATCTGGAAAGAGAATAATCTTTATAAGGCCGTTGCCGTTTTAATTTGGGATTTAACACTTGGTCATGCTGTTGATCACAGAACTTATTCTGAAATTCCGGTTTATCACAATCCGATGCGCTTAAGAGTCTCGTCTCCCACATACAAAAATGCGAATTTTACTTTTGATCGCACTAAGGCCGTGTCTGTTCTCGATCAAGCGAAATGGTTGATGGCGAATCGTCTTTTTTATGAAACGTGGAACGTGACCAATCTGGTTGATGTTAAATATGATTTTGTTGATACACACCTGCAAAAGTGTTCACAAGAGTTTAAATTTAACTTGAAAAAAAGCGAGGCCAATTTACACGTTCGCAATTACATGCCAGTCGCAGAAATACCATCCAGTATTCAGTATTAAGGTGCCGCAGACTTTTTTATAAAGTCTGCGCAAACCGCGCCAGTCCGTTAACGACCGATTCGTAAACATTTGACTGCTGCAGTTTTTCTTCGCCGAAGAGATCGGAGAGTTTTTGTCGCATAAGCGGCAGCTGAGATGTTCCGCCCGTAAGAACCACACGGAACACATCCTGAGGACGCGTGCCAGACTGTTTAAAAACTTCATTCATCGAATGCATAATCTCATCCACCGTCGGCATCAAGGCCGTCTCAAAAGCGATTTTTGAAATCAACTCCTCAATATCTATTCCGGGATAATGATAAGAAAACTGCGCCTCATTTTGAAGCCCAAGTTTGACTTTGGTTTTTTCGATTTGATCAAACACGGGAAAACCAAGCTGACATTCAACCAATGTGAAGAGCTGATGCATTTGTTTTTCACCTTCAGGTGTCAGTGCGAATTTTTTGATATGTTGAAGGAATTCCCACGTGTCTCTTTCGCGCAGGTGAGTAATGTGAGCAGGCGAACAGATTTTATGTAAGAGTTGGCGAGGGAAGGTGAGAACATTGTTTCCACCTGGAATTTTGTATTCGAAACGAGATCCGAAATGTGGGGCAATGAAGTCTTTCATCATCACACCATCAAGAGCATCACCCGCTTTGAAGATACCGCTGAGACCCAGGATATCCTCTTGAGAATAATCTTTGTTGTGAACTTTCATCAAAGTGAAGTCCGAAGTCCCTCCACCAAAATCGGCAATGAGAATCATTTTTTCGTCTTTCACTTCACGATTGTAATTCAAACCGGCCGCGACCGGTTCAGGACAAAAAACAATGCGCTGAAACCCTGCGAGCTCCGCTGCCTTTCTCATTCGATCTTCAGCGAGTTGATCATCTTTTTTATCAAGAGAGTACATCGCGGGCCTTCCCAGCACTACATTGCGAACATCCAATCCTGTCTGCGCATTCGCCCGCTTTCGCATTTCTCCCAGGAAAACGGCAATGATTTCTGAAATGTTCATCGTTTTATTGTGAACAGTCGTTCCTGTGTAATTTGATTCAGGAAGAAATTTTTTTACCGAACGAAAGAATCTCCCTTCACCATCTGTCGCAATATATTCTTTAATGGCATCCTGACCAAAGTGCCACGAGCTTTGTTCGGCCGTGTAGAGGAGTGATCGAAAAACATTCGACTCTTGATCCAGAGGGATCGGACGAATTTTTCCATCATCGCCAACAAAGCTCAGAAGTGAATTGGAAGTGCCGAAGTCAATTGCATAGTATGACATCTGATGGTTGCTCACAGTTTAAATGGTTTTGAGAATGGGGGGAAAGGGATTGATTTTACCGGCCCAACGCTTGGCCGTCAAAGCGCTCCTGGATAGCCTATCGGAATAGCTGAGATAAAAATTTCTTTCATCCTTAAAGTGCTATACTAAACAAAGAGTACTAAAAAACGACAAGGAGTTTAAAATGGCCAAGGGACAAGATAAGGGAAAAGACAAAGGTAAAGAGAGTTCAAAACCAAAGTTGTCGACAAAAGAAAAGCAAGACAAGAAAAAAGCTAAGGGTAAAAAAGTTTACTAGTGAGCGATTGGAAAAGGTGCCACGTGAGCGGCACCTTTTTTTAAAACATTATTCGATGTTTGCGCCAACAACTGATGCTAATTGAAGCATATCAATTGTCTGACCAACTTGCATATTTCTGAAATCTACAGTCTTTCCTGATTTCGTTGTTACGTTAGTAGCTTTGAAAATAGGAAGAAGCTTTTCGTCAGCAACGATGAATTTTCCTTCACCTGTGGCCGTGCCGTTTGCCGTTTTAGCTTGTAGCTTGTTTGCTTTGATGTAGTCCCAGAATTTTTGTGTGATTGCTGATCTTGATAGTTCGCCAGTTCCACAAAATGAAGCCAGGTCTGCTTTTAATTTAACCGGTTTGTTTAATCCTTCAGCCATATAAATTCCTTTGTTGTGTGTTGAAAGAGAATTTTACGTGATATTTTCTCACTAAGTCAAAGCAAAAAGGTGCCAGCAGACTTTTGGTAGAGTCCCGCGTCTTTGCAGTTGCGAAACAAGAAGTCTGCTGGCACCTTATTTGGATTAAACATAACTTTTTGATGGAATAAAAATGAAAAAAATCGCACTTGTCCTGTTGTTCATTTCTTCTTCGACCTTCGCACGCGTTGCCACTCAACCAGTTTTATGGTCTGAAATTAAAACAAATCAAACATATGAACTGACAACAGATCTTAAATTTTCTGATGAAATTGAATTTAAGGCCGGAGAAAAAATCGTGATTCGCGATTTTGCTTCAGATTCAAGTCCGCTTGTTCTTTGGCTTGCCCAAGTCGAAAACTGCAAAGATCCAAGTGCAACACACGGAATGATTCTCTATAATCCACATCCTGAGGAAACTGATGCGGACCGAATGATGGCCCTCGTTCTCGACAGAAATTGCACTCTTAATATTTTGCTGGCGAAAGAAAATCTCGAATCCGAAAGTTTTTTAAAATAAAATGGTCATAAGGGTGCCTTGAAAAAGGCACCCACACTTTATTTTACGATCAAATCATTTTCAACAGATTGAACATTTTCGACATTTTTTGCAACATCAAAGGCCTTTTTCACTTCCGCTGGAGTATCAACAAAACCGCTAAGCTGAACGACTCCCTGGTTTGTTTTCACACTAATTTCACGAGTCTTTAATGTGGGTTCATCATAGATCGCTTTTTTCACTTTTGTCGTGATGATCGAATCATCAACATACTGTCCCGGTGTTTCATTTTTCTTGGAATTAGAGGAGCAGGCGGTAAAGGAAATCAGCAATAAAAAACAAGTCATTATTTTCAAAATAGAGGCAATGGTTAATTTATTCATGAAATCTCCCTTTTGTCAGACAGTTCATTTGTAAATTTCAAATTATCACATTCGTGAAAAATTCATTAGTTGATAAAGTGAATACCATTCATAAAAAGTGTTCCCAAAAGGTGCCAGCAGACTTTTGGTTGAGGTGTGCGTCTTTGCAGTTGCGAAACCAAAAGTCTAGTGGCACCTTTTAAGGATGAAAAATCTTTTAAAACTTATAGTGTTTTCTTCTTTGATTTTAGTTTCTGCCTGCAGTAAGAATCAGGATTTGAGTGAACGGGTTCTTCGCGTGACTGCACCAAGCGATATCAAAGGATTTGATCCGATGATGGCCAGTGATGTCGGCTCAGCAGCGCAGATCGCGAAAGTGTATGAAGGACTTCTTTCTTATCATTGGTTGAAAGTCCCTTTCGAACTTGTGCCCAATCTTGCCGAATCCATGCCTGAGATTTCCAAAGATGGCATGACTTATATTTTTAAAATCAGAAAAGGTGTTCGCTTTCAGGACGATCCCGCTTTCCCTGGTGGAAAGGGGCGAGAGCTTGAAGCCGCAGATTTTGTCTATTCTATCAAGCGCCACGCCGATACTAAGAATCAATCGACCGGATGGTGGGTCTTTGATGGAAAATTAAAAGGCTTAAACGAATGGCGTTCGAAATATGAAAAGCTTCCAGCGGCCAATTACGATGAAGAAGTCGAAGGTGTCAGGGCCCTTGATAAATACACTCTTCAGTTAAAACTCGCTAAAGTATTTCCGCAATTCATGTATGCACTCGCTATGCCATTTTCTTACGTCGTCGCAAAAGAAGTTGTCACAAAATATGGTAAGGAATTCATCAATCATCCAGTGGGAACAGGGCCGTATGTCCTTCCTTCTTTTGAGAACCGCAAGCATCTTGTCTTCACAAAAAATCCTACGTTCCGAGAAAAATTTTATCCAACGGAAGCTTCTCCTGAATATAAAGAAATGCTTGTCGATGCAGGTAAGAAACTGCCACTTGTTGATAAGGTCGTTGTCGATGTCATGGTTGAATCGCAGCCTTCATGGTTGAAATTCAATAAAGGTGAAACAGATTATCTCTACATTCCGAAAGATAATTACAATGCAGCGATTTCGGGCAACAAACTTTCAAAAGATCTTCAGGACAAGGGCATGTTTTTAAAAGTCACTCCCGGGCTTGATGTTTATTTCATCGGGTTTAATTTTGAAAATAAAATTTTTCAAAACGTTAATCTTAGAAGAGCGATGAGCCTGGCGTTCGATGCTAAACAGGCCAATGAACTTTTTTACAACAACACTGGATTCCCTGCTGAATCAGTTGCTCCACCTGGTATTGCCGGAAACGATCCTGCTTTTAAAAATCCATGGCGCGGCCCCAATGTGGATCAGGCCAAAAAATACCTGGCCATGGCCGGATACCCAGAGGGAAAAGGCTTGCCAGAATTAACACTCGATACTTTCAGCTCGACTAGTGCGCGCCAGAAGGCAGAATTTTTCCAGAAACAAATGGAGAAAATTGGGATTAAAATTAAGGTTGTCACAAATCTTTCGCCAGAACTGCAGGCCAAGATTAAGCGCAGATCGACAATGCTGATCGATTACGGATGGATCGGCGATTATCCGGATACCGAAAATTTTCTACAGATTTTTTATGGTCCCAACTCATCACCAGGGGCGAACAGCTCAAACTACAACAATCCAGAATTCAACAAACAATATGAAATCGTTTCAAAGATGCAGGATTCACCTGAAAGAACTGCTCTTTATACGAAGCTGAATCAGTATCTGGCCAATGAAGCGGTTGCGATTTTTACCGTCCATACTCAAAGTTATATGCTTCAACAGAAATGGGTGAAAAATTATCACGACAGCGATTTCATTTTCGATTTCCATCAATACTTGAACATTGATCAGAATGAAAAGGCCGAGGCCCTTAAGAAATTCTAGAAGGTGCCTAGAAGGTGCCAGGAGACTTTTGGTTGTGCAGTTGCGAAACAAAAAGTCTGCTGGCACCTTCAGGCGGTGATGCGGTTTTTAACTGTTTCGGCGCGGTCTAAATGAGCCTGCAGCTTTTTTTGATCCATCTTGTTCAAGAGACTCGTCATCATCGAAAGGCGCGGCTGTGAGCTGAAGAACTCTCGTTTGTTGTAGATAAAACTCCAATAGAGCGCATCGACGTCATGGCACCAGTCTTCGTCTTTCTTGTAGTCACTCATTTTCAAAATATAATTTGAGCCGCAGATGTAGGGTTTTGTGGCGAAGATGCCGCCGTCGCTGAACTGGCCCATGCAGTAGACGTTTGGCCCCATAACCCAGTCCATGCTGTCGACAAACATTTCGTTAAAATACTGATGAACAATTTTGGGATGAACTTCAAGGAGAAGCATGAGGTTACTTAAAATCATCAGGCGTTCAATATGATGAGCGTAGGCGTGTTGGTTGACTTTTTTTATGACGTTATCGAGCGGAAGGATTCCAGTGTTGCCTTCATAAAAACATTTTTTCAGTTTGCGTTTATGCTTGAAGTAATTTCGTTCTTCATACACTTCACTAAACTCGTTATAAATTCCACGCACAAATTCTCTCCAGCCTAAAATTTGTCTGATGAACCCTTCTACGGAATTCAGGGGAGAGTTGTGAGCTTTGGCAAAAGCGAGAGTGTGTTCAATAACTTCTTTGGGTGTGATCAGCCCAATATTGATCACAGGGCTTAACAGCGAATGAAAAACAAATTTTTCCTGCGATGAAATAGCATCTTCAAATTCGCCGAAATCCTGCAATTTATTTTTAAGAAAATGATCGAGATGCAAGAGGGCATCCGCTCTCGTGACAGGGAAGATAAAATTTTCAGGTTGTTTACTCAGGCGATTACCCGGGGCGTGTGGAAAATATTTTTCAATTAACACGATCACTTCTTTAGTAATCGGATCTAATTGATGTTTCATCACAGGAGGAACAATGACTCCCTTTTTAAGCTTCGATCTATTCTCATCATCAAAGCTCCATTTGCCGCCGACAGGTTTTTTGTTTTTATCGATGAGAATATTATATTTTATCCGCGATTCTTCATAGAATGTTTTCATGAATGGTTTCTTATGGCGGGATAAATACTCTTTGAAATCCAGATGAGTGTTGATAAATAAAGGAGACTGATACGTCGTTAGTCTTATCTTTTCCTGCAGACAGAAATCGGTGATAGCTTTCCTGAAAAACTTGTCTTCTTTTTCAAAACAATGGATCTCACTGACGGAATTGTCACGGCAATAGCGCGCGAGTTTTTCAATATAGCTTAGTTCAAAATCCTGTTCCAATGGAACATGGTCTACTTTGAATCCTTCTTCAAGCAGCTGCATTTTTTTATGCCGCAAGGCCGACGTTAAAAAGACTAATCTGGTTTGATGATAATTAAAATGCTGACAGATATTTTTAGCTTCAATCATTAAAAAGCGGTTCGTTTTCAAATTCTCAAAGTAAATTGAAGGAAATAATTGATCGCCAAACAGAAGGAAGATTTTCATAAGATTAATATTCCATTGACTGGCACGAATGTAACCATGGATAAGCCCTAGACGGCTTAAAAGACTCGTTAACGAATAGTCACACCAGGTGGAAAAATTAAGAAAACCTTATTTTTTCTCCCCATAGGGAAACCAATATACTAAGCTATATAAACAAACTGGCCACAGTGAGACGAGCGTGAAAATTGCCCCGAGACCATTAAACGATTCCCAGCGTTTGGATGTTTTAAGAATGTATGAAATTCTTGATTCCGAGGCGGAAAAAGAATTTGATGATCTCACGCAACTTGCTTCCTTTATTTGCAATACTCCTATTTCGCTTGTGACTTTTATTGATAAAGAAAGACAATGGTTTAAATCAAAAGTAGGGCTGGACGCTATAGAAGGTCCGCGGGACACTTCTTTTTGCGGCCACGTTATTTTGGAAGATGAAGTCATGGTCATCAATGATGCGACCAAAGACGAACGCTTTTTTGACAACCCTGCAGTCACTGGAGAATTGAAAGTTCGTTTCTACGCAGGTGCACCCCTCATTGATAAATCGGGGCATAAGCTTGGCTCGCTCTGTGTAGTCGATAGCAAGCCACGCGAAATTTCGAGAGAGCAAATTGAAGCCCTTAAAAAGTTATCCCGTCTGGTCGTCAAGCAAATGGAACTTCGCCTCGAGCTCAAAAAACAAATTGAAAGAGAAAATATTGTCAAAGTTAATTCGATGCAAATGCTTCACTCCGCGAAGATGTCCACGCTCGGTGAAATGGCCGGCGGCATTTCTCATGAAATCAATAATCCACTTGCGATTATTCAGGGAAAACTTTTTCACGTGAAAAAGATGCTGGAAAACTTCGAGGAAAATAAAGCAAAAATTTATGAAGGCATTGAACGAATTGAGCAGACGACTGAAAGAATTTCCAAAATCGTTCGTGGCTTGCTTCATTTTTCCAGAGATGACGAGTTTATTCAGAAAGAGAAGATTGAGGTTCAGAATGTGATTATGGAAACTCTCGCCTTCTGCGAAGAGAGATTCAAACAAAAAAATATCGAACTAAGATTAGAGCTCGATGATAAAATTTATTCTTACTGCCAACCGATTCATTTATCTCAAGCATTGTTGAACTTACTGAATAATTCTTACGATGCCATTCAAAATACTTCCAATGCGTGGATTAAAATATCTCTGCATTCCGATAAGAGTTTTTATTATCTCACCGTCACAGACAGTGGAAATGGCATTCCCGATGATGTTGTGGAAAAGATGATGAATCCTTTCTTTACAACCAAAGAAGTAGGGCGTGGAACAGGTCTTGGGCTCTCCATATCGAAAGGATTAATTGAAAGCCATAATGGTGAGCTTCTCTATGATAGTGAATGTCCGCATACTCGCTTTATTATAAAAATGCCTTTGATGAATAGTCACGAGCACTAAAAACCTGGAGTTAAAATGAAATTCACAGTTATTGCTACTTTCGCTGTTTTTTTGTCGCTGGCTTTTGCGCAAGATCATGCCCACCATTCAGAGCATGCTTCGGAAAAGCATTTAAAAGTTAAAGGTGATGGCAAAACTTATGCTCCGACTGAAGATTTAAAAATCCGCATGGAAAAAATCAAAAGTTTCGCTAAAGACCTGGATGGCATGAAAGAAAAACAAAAAGAAGTTTCAGATATTGGAAATAAAATTTCTGCCGTCGTGAGCGATATCTTCTCTACCTGCAAACTTCCTTCGGACGCGGACGCCGCCCTTCACCCAGTGCTTGGAAAAATCCTGGAAGGCAGCGAGGAGCTCAAAAAAGGTCTTTTGAAAAATGGCCGCAATAAAGTCAATACAGCTCTGGTGGAATACCAAAAACTTTTCTCGCTGTAGTTATCTTGTTTGAGCCTTTATGTTTTTACCAGGTCCACGAGCGATACGATCCTGCATTCCAATTTGGATATCCGGCCGATATTGCATTGACAGAGAACTTTTGAGTCCAAGTAGATGCATCGCTTGAAGCATACACCGTAAACTCAAGTGGAGTGTTGTAAGTAATAGTGTTCTGCACGCCTTGAGGTGCAATTTGAATTCCGCTCACGGTTATAGCAGAGTTCAAATCAATATAAATATCCATATCGCCGTTAGCGACAGGGACATGGCTCAAGCTAGTCGCATTTGCCACTTCAGCAATACCATCGTTCATATTGCTCAGTGGGTAAGCTCCGTGGAAAACACCGCCAATATTGGTTAAAGTTTTACCGACTAAGGAATTCCAGGACCCATTATAGTACAGCTTCATTTCTGAGACTGAGTTGCCTTGATTATCAGCACCGCCGCCAGTCGTTTTAAAGCGCCAATACCGATAGGCCGTTGCCGCAAATGAAATGGCAAATTCTCCTTTCGCCTCCGGGGTTTCCAGAATAAGTGTATAGGATCCGACAAGAGACAAATTACTCGCTGAAGACGCGACGATGGTCGCATTGGTTACTGAAACAATATTTAAAGTTAGATCCGTACCACTGCCAATAACCTGGACTTTGTTCACTCCCAAAAGTCCTGATCCATTGATTGTAAGTTGAGCGCCGCTAATATTTGTACTACTCACACTAGCATCCAGGGACGTTTTTGAAACAATAACTTTTTCAAGTGAAATGTTTTTCTTGTCGCCGTAAACAAAGCATCCTTGTAGTAAGACAGAGATTGAAAATAAAAAGAAGAGAATTAGTTTTCCCATGTATATTTCCAATAGATATTTTCTGAAGTTGTTTTGCTATTTGTGGCCTTGATTAAATCGCGTTCATATCCGACAGATATAACATGATGAGACATCTTAGCGAATAAAGCTGCGCCATTGCCGAAACTTGTTTGAGAGTCATGGTTGATTTTTGCATCTATTTTAAAATTTAAATCTAGTTGATTAAACTGAAAGATTTTCTTTGTATAAATCACAGCAATTTCTGGATCAGATTTTTTTAATATATCTACAATTGAATTAGCGGGACTGCTTAAACGTAATTGATCCTTTCTTGCAAGTTCTAAAGAAAAGGCCCTATTGTATGAAATACCCATAGCGTATCGTAGAAGTGAAAACTGCTGAGAGCGAAGGGTGAAAGATGAATCATTCTTGAAACTTATTTTCTCATATGAAAGTGAAGAATAGACCGTGTAGTCTTTATTGATTTCCATTCCTGCTGAGATTTGAATTCCTGGTGTTGTCTCTGAAGATGCCCGAATTGTATTGTTTATATATAAAGTTGTTTCTGTGGTTTTTAGATGCTTCCACGAAATCGTTGGAGAAAGAGACCAATGAAAGATTCGATCTGGATGTTTTTTAATATCAGTAGGCAGTTCAACTTTCTCTTCACTTGTCTGAATGTCTTTTTGAACCGATGCCATCTCATTCTGTTCATCTCTTTTGATGAGAATAACTTTCTTATTGGGATAAATACGATTGCCATTATTTTTTAAAGTAGGATTAAGAAGAATCGTTTTTCGCAAATAACCATTTGATCCATAAATAGGAGTCAAGCCTTTGCTTTGTAGAATTTCAGAAAGTGTATCGTATCTTTGAACTATGTATGTTTCTTGACTGGCCCATAAACATGAACAAAAACTGCTTAAGACAAACGTCGAATTCCATGAAGTCACTCTCATTAAGGTTAAGTATAAAATAAATAAATCTTAATACAATTTAAATTTATTTACCCAAAGCCGAGTGAAATGATCTCTTATTTGAGAGCAAGACCCTTAAGGAAATTGCGCAGGAATTGATCGCCGCATTCGCGATAGTTTTCATGACCTTTTTTTCTTAGAAGCGCGCTAAGTTCAGATCGACCGACTTTGAAACCGGCGCGTTCAAGAATTTCATGCATGTCATCTTCTTTCAAACTGAATGCGACTTTGACTTTTTTTAAAACGAGATTGTTGGTGATTGGAAATTCAAAAGGCATCGGAGCTTTCGTTTCATCTTTGCCGCGTTTGAAATAAATCATTCCATCTAAAAAATGCGCCATGACTTCATCACTGCATTTTAAATAGCCTTCTTCTTCTTCGTGTTTGAAATACGCGCGAACTTCGTCAATGGAAATGGTCATACCTGCAAGTTTAATCATGTCGACAACTTTGTAGTCACTGACATTTAAAGCGTAACGAAGACTTCTAAGATAATCATTGTTTGTCATTCAGCGAGTATACACTGGCAGCTCAAAGCGCCGCAAGCAATAATTCTAATTCTTGCGCGGCCTCTAAATTTCCGTGCTTGAGATAACCCTTGAGTAGGATTGCCCCTTTATTTTTGATAGTTTCAATGACTAGGTCTTTTTGTCCGTCAGTGAGGTTTTTGTCACTGAGAATTTTCTGCATCGATTTAATTCGCCAACTGTCCATGGCAAAAAAACGTGTCGAGAGTTGGTCGGCATGGCCACCATATTTTTTAATCAGGCATTCATCTATAAATCCGATTTCATACTTGGATGAAATTTTAATCCACAAATCGTAGTCTTCACAAACGATAAAGTTTTCATCGAAGCCATTCATCTCTGTGAATAATTTTTTAGAAAGAAGAACGGATGAGGGGCCAATCAGGCATTGCTTCAAGCAGTCGGCAAAAATCCATCCACTCTTTTTTTGATGATGAGTTTTTTTGTTCACCTGAACATTATTTCTTATCCATATTTCGTCCGAGTAAACGATGGAGAGGTGAGGTTGCTTCTGAAGAAAATTCATTTGCAGAGAAAGCTTATGAGTAAGCCATTCGTCATCAGAATCTAAGAAAGCAAGCCAATGGCCAGTCGCAAGTGCAGCTCCTTTATTTCGTGAAGCCGCAACTCCCGCGTTCTCTGTTTTGTGATAAAGAATCGCTTTAGCAGCGAGGTAGGGGGCAAGTAATGTTTCCGTCTCATCAGTTGAGCCGTCATCCACGATTATTAATTCAATGTTCTTGTAATCTTGCTTCAAGACCGATTCAATTGCCCGTAACAGCACCGCTGCTCGGTTGTAAGTAGGAATAATGACACTGATACGGTCTTTCATCTAGCCAATGTATATGGTTTTGCTCTGGTCGGCAATCCGAGGGCGCGGTAAACTCATCGCATGTTTAGCAAAATAAAATCAATTATAGCGACGGAGTTAAAATCAGGCTCTACGCCTGAAAAAATATCGCAAAGTTTGTCTGTGGGAATTCTTATCGGCGGCTTTCCCTTATTAGGCTTCACCACCGGATTGGGATTTCTCTTCGGTGTCACTTTCAAATTGAACCACATCGTTGTCCAGGCAACCAATTATCTGATGTATCCCGTGCAGCTTTTACTCATACCTGTTTACATAAAGCTGATCGGACATTTTACCAACGTTGGAAATGTTCCCATCAGACCGGATTTGATTTTAAAAATGTTTAATGAAGACTGGAGAGTTTTTCTTAAAACTTTCGGCGCGCTAGGATTGTATGCTGTTCTTTTTTGGGGAATAGTGAGTCTCTTTCTTCATTTTATTTTATGTCGAATTTTTCTTGAGGCCCTTTCAAGACTAAAAAAATAAAATTGAATTTTTAATTCCACCCTATACGCCAAGACTTGCGTGACCACTTTTGTGGCCTCTCAAAAGTGTCCCATCTTCTTGAGAATTCATCACAATCTCTTGAAACTAAGTGATATTAAGCAAATATTAAATTTTCTACTATCAATCTTTTAACAAGAGGTTCGAAAATAGTTGTATCCTTGTAACTTGGAGAGGGACCCATTACTAAGAAAAATATTTTAGTCGTAGATGACAATGAAGAACTTGCTGATTTACTTAGCTATGAGCTCCTGCATAGAGGCTACAACGTTCTCTTCGCCAATGGGGGAGAAGCGGCCATGAGTGTGATGGATAAAGAGAAAATTGATTTACTTATCTCTGATATTCAAATGCCTGGTTGGGATGGCATCACTTTGATGAGAAAAGTGAAGGATTCCGAGCACGACCCCGTCTGCCTTTTAATGACCGGCCTTCCCCATGTTTCCCAGGAGGAAATAAAGGGAACGAGCGTGAAAGGGATTTTCTATAAACCCGTGAATCGTACAGAGCTGTTTAAATTTATCTCGAACGCTCTGAAAGATTAATCCAATCCCGACCATTTTAGTTTTTTCCTGAAAAGACGATCTGTTCTCCGATGGAGCAAATCAAAAATTACACTCAAAATAAAGCGGATGAACTGGCCCTGAGTCTCTTTGGAAACTTGAAGTTTCTTTTGGATACTTTGCTACTCACTTACCTGGCCTTTCGTCATTTCTTTTTGTTGTTTACCAGTCCTCTGGAAAACAGAGGGAAGATCATCATGATTGTTAAAACGATCGTGATGCAAATTTATTTCACCGCGATTCAATCCATATTTCTCGTCAGTTTTATTGCTGTCATTACTGGAAGTCTTACGGTGCTTCCGATCAGCACCGGATTATCTTTGTTTGGACAAGCGGACCTCGTCGGAAAAATTTTAATCTCAGTCATTCTGCGTGAAATTGCTCCGCTCTTTACAGCATTCATCATCATCGCGAGATCCGGAACGGCGATTGCGAGTGAGCTTGGAAACATGCAAGTGAATAAAGAAATTGATTCACTTAAATCACTCGGCATTGATTACACAAGTTTCATCGTTTTTCCGCGAATTTTTGGCGGCATCATTAGTTTGCTTTGCTTGAATTACATTTTTAATCTCATGAGCCTTGGTGGAGGCTACGTCGTTGCTAATTATATTCATCCTTTTTCTTTTGGAAGTTATGTCAATTCGCTCGCGAATTACCTCATGCCACTTGATATTTTAGTCACTGTATTGAAATGCATCGGTTCTGCTTTTTTAATTTTCAGCCTTTCGATTTCGTGGGGACTTTCTGTGAAAAAAAGTTCACATGAAGTCCCACAAGTCACCAGCCGCGCCGTCGTCTGGTGTCTCGCCTCAGTGATGTTCTGGAATCTGCTGATGAGTTTGATCAGTTACGTAGGGTCTAATGTATGAAGTTTGAAAATTTAAAATTTGAAAACTTAACGTTTGGCTACGATGCCAATCATCCTATTCTTAAAAAAGTGAATTTTTCGTTTCCCTTAAATGAAACAGTGTGGATTCGCGGTAATTCAAGCAGCGGTAAAGCTATTTTCGTTCGTTTAATGTCTGGAGCGGTGACACCTACGGATGGAAAAATTCTTGTAAACAATCAGGACATCCATGAACTTGGATTCTTGCAGTATGCGACAGTACTCAAAGACATTGGTTTTGGCTTTGATGGAACAGGTCTTCTCGTTAATCAATCAATGGAAAATAATCTGGCCCTTCCGCTTCGTTATCATCTCAACTGGAGTGAGAGGGAAATTCAGGAATGGATAAAGATGCTGATGGATGAGTTTGGCGTTTATCATTTAAAAGATCAAAGACCTGCCTTTGTCGCTCAAAGTGTTTTAAAAGTTTTTCTTTTACTCAGAGCATTTGTCATGAAGCCTGAGATGATGATCTTCATAAATCCATTTACCAATCTGGATGAAGGGCATCGCAAAAAATTTATTTCTCTCATTTCACTCTTCAAAGAAAAATACGATTTGAAGCACGTGTTTATCATTTCCGATGACGAATCTCTTCTTGAAAAATTAAATCCTGTGAAAATCTGGATTGAAGACAAGCAATTCGTTTACGAGGAAAAAAGGATGTCCGCATGAATTATAAATTAACCGCGATCGAAAGATCTGTCGGATTTTTTCTTCTCATTTGCTTAGTTGGTATGTTCACCATTGGCGCCGGAGTCCTTGCCAAAAATTTATTTTGGAAAGATAAAGTCCATTTCAATTTAAAGCTGACGACTGCCGGTCAATTACAGGAAGGATCCAAGGTTCAATTGAAAGGAATGACCATCGGAAACGTTGTGAAGGTCGCCCTTGATGATAAAGCAGAAGTCATCGCTCAAATTGAAGTGAGCCGTGAGTATTACAAATTTTTTACAACGGACTCACAAGTCCAAATCATCAATCCTATGATCATTGGTGATAAAGTCGTCGAGCTTAAATATGTTCCTGGTCCAAAGATTTCAGCTGTTGGCAGTTATTTGCCTGTCGTGGAGAGCGAAGATCTCATCAACAAACTTTCCGCGATAGATTTAAAAGATGTTGGTCCAATACTGACTCATCTCAAATCAACACTTTCAAAAACAGATATGATTGCTGGCAGAGTCAATGGACAGCTGCCAAAGATTTTTGCAAAGACCGATAAAATTTCCAATGAAACTGTCCAGGCCGTACAAGGGACAAATAAGCTCATTGCAGATCTGCAGGAAACAACTCCACTGATAAAAAATCTCGCCAAAGACATGCCGGCCATGAGTGAGAAAAGTTTAAAGGCCGTCAACGAGGCCATCATCGTCCTTCGAGCGATGCAAAAGTCCTTCCTCCTCAAAGGCAATGCTGAAGAAGTGAAGAAAGAAATTGCAGAGTCAGAGGCACAAAAGGCCGAAGGCCGTGCGCCTGCTTCCAAATAGGGTACCTGCAGACTTACCGTAAATTTTAAGCAGCTTTTTTCTGTGAGGACTTAACAGTATGAAGTTCTCGGCGTTCCTGTGGTTGCCAGGTGTGTTTTACAAAGAGCGAAGTGATTGTGGCCTCAAGGCGCCAGATCCAATTGAGTTGGCGATAGCCGATATTTTCTAAAATGGCACTGATAAAGAAAGTAAAATAATCTTTTGGATGGTGGTACCGCGAAAAATATTTTTCTTCCAAATAAAATCCACCAAGAGTCACGAGTGTAGAGTAAAACAATCCATATCCTAACATATTAACAAAAAGCACTGGACTGAGAATATTCATAGATACAGAAAGAAAAAAGAAGAGATAGCCCAGTAATTCCATGAAAGGTTCAATCCATTCGAAGGCAACCATGCTTGGAATAACGGTCATACCAACCGGCCCCACTTTAGGATTGAAAATCATACCTGAATTTGATTTCAGCGTTTCTGTCAATCCGCTTTGCCAGCGCAATCTTTGTTTCCTTAATGACCTCAATGTCAGTGGCGCTTGTGTCCAGCAGACAGGGTCAGGCAACATAATAAAAAGTGAAGGTATGCCGATATCAGAGAAATGGGAACGAATGCGAACGACAATTTCAAGATCTTCAGTAACGGATTCTTCATTAAAACCGCCAACCTCTTCCAAAGCTGATTTTTTAAAAAGAGAACAAGCTCCAGACATGAGAACGGTTGAATGAATCTTATCCCATCCAAGTCGCCCGCTATAGAATGACCTGATGTATTCGCAAACTTGAAATCGTGACAACCAATCTTTTGGCAATGTTCCATGAACAGCATGGCCTTTTTCAAAATCTGCTCCATTGAGAATTCTCACTGTCCCGCTGACGCCAGTGATGACAGAAGGATTTTGTTTCCAGGTTGTAACCATTTTTAAAAGCGCTTCAGAATTAACTGCGGTGTCAGCATCGAGAGTACAGAGAAGAATGCCACTGGAAAAATCAATTCCTGTGTTTAGTGCGCAAGCTTTTCCCTTGTTGTGTTGGCGTATGAGTTTAAGGTTCAAGTTCTGTGTTGATTGATAGGTTTCAAAAATATCGGCTGAAGAAAGGTGATTAGTTCTTTCAATCGCAACTGGAACCATATCAAATTCACTAATTAATTCAAATGCCGTCATATCAACAGAGCCGTCATCGATAACGATAATTTCAAAATTGCTGTAGAATAAATTCATCAATGAATGGACGCAGCCATTAAGGACAAGTTCTTCGTTATAGGCCGGTACAATCAATGAAACTTTTGGTTGTTCGTTCTCATCGTGATAAAGTTCGTCAATTAGAATTTCATTATTCTTTTTCTCTCTCAAGTACGTCCCCACGCGTCTCCAGCTCAGATAAAGAGTGAGGAATGTTGATAGGGCAGAGGCGAGGAAATAAAATCCGATAATAATATCACCGATGATTATAAACTTTACCATTCAACCGCCAATCCAAGGCTGATACGCTGGAAATTTTGATGAATGTCGGGGTAGTCTTGATAAGTATAATCACTAAGAACCTTTATACTTTTATTCACTGGAACGGCTATGCCGGCCCCTGCACTGTCGAAAGTAATCAATTCAAGCCGCGGTGGATAGCCTCTGGGAATTTCTTCTCTCCCCGTAGAAGCGAAAAGATTGGCTTGGAACTCATTAGAAAATGTTTTGAATATTTTGACCATTCCCGAGGAACCTCGAGCTTTATCATGAGGTAAATGAAAGTTGGTCTTCGTGAGGGTGATTCGTCCTGCGATAATGATGGACGATTCACTTTCCCAATCACTGCCGAAAGAAACTTTTTCTACATTACCTGAATTGTAATGAAGATGGGCCAATGAAATGTAACCGGTAAAAGCATATCCAAGATTTTTGTAAGTTTCAGCCTCGACGTGGAATTGGGGGAGAAGTAAACCTCCATCAGAGACCCCCATGTGAATCAGTGCGGAAAAGGATTTTTCTCTTTTGAGTTCTCCTCCGAGAGAAAACATTGTTTGTCTTTTATTCTCACGGCTGGAAGAATCGAGATCTGCTTCCAATTTCCATTCATTGCTGATTTTCTTTTTATAGTAAAACCATCCCTCGTCACCTGAGCCTGCCGGCGAGCGCACAAGTTCACTGCGACCAGTGAGTATTTCATCGGCGCTTAGGTTCGCTGAGAAAATAATCAAAATAAAAAAAAGATTCCTCATATTTATCATTTCGGAATATTTCTTAACAATCCAAAACAAATCTAAGAATTGAAGATGAAATTAGAACCAAAGTGCCCGAGAGAAATGATCTCAATGCCTACTTGTAATTATTAGCCTCTTTTAAAGTATGGTTGCCTTAATAGATATCTTTCGTTTTAGGGACAAATAATCTGAACTGATTGCAGGGACCGTGCGCCTTTTTCTTCACTAATGCCTTTTGTCCACTAATGAGAACATGATCCACCTTTACTTCTTTAGCAAAGGGAAGAGGAGCATCGTGAGTGTAAAAATAAATTTCTTCATTTTTAGGCCACGTGATTTTCGCTTTCAATTCTTCCGGTTTTTTTACGATTTCAGAAGCGAGTGTGACGGCGTCTAACCATAACTTCTTCTGTTCTTCCGTTTGAAATTCAGGACACAGAATTCTCATCAAGGCTTTGTCATCATTTACCGCTTGCGGTCCTTTTATTTCATAATCAGATGCTGGAATATTTTTGTGGAGGTTGCCCGTACTAAATTTTTTCAAAGTATAAGAATTCCAAACTGAGAATTGATTTTTTTTAGAAACGACTTGAGCAGCACAGTGAATCTGACTTTTTTCTCTTCTGCCAAAATCGGATAGACCTTTAAACTTCAAGTAAGCTTTATTTTGCATGCCCGGAGCAGGACTTTTGATCCCAGCCCAGTTTTTCAAAAAGGTCATCCAGTTTTTTTCCCTGACTTGTGTGTTTTTAAAAGTCAGTTCACGCTGTTCATTGATCGCACGGCAAACGGCTAGACTTCTGTCTGCAATAATTCTCCCGATCGCCTCAAATTGTGCCAGCCCTTGGATCTGGCAACTTGTAGCTTCACCCCACAGAGTTCGGGCGACACCATCAATCGCGGCAGTTTCGGAATCATTACTCTTTAAAATATATTCATCAAAAGAATTATTTTCTGTCGGCGGAGAAAGAGTGTTTAATTTGTCGACTTCTGTCTCTGTCATTTTAGGAAATACTTTTCGCGCATCAGAGAGTTCAATTTTTCTTTCAAGCACAAATTGGGTCACAGATTTTGAAAGAAATTCACGATAGCGTACGGCAAACGGCCCCATACTAGCAGGAGGAAGTGGAATATTTTTTAAATAGGGTGGATCCATTTTCCAGGATCGAATCATTTCCTTAGTTCCACCTTTTTTTCTGATTAACTGTAATGCCAGTCGTGCACTTTTTCGATAGCTCGCCTCTAGAATTCCTAAATCATAAGTTCGAAAAAGCTCCAAGGCATCCTTAACTTCAGGGTTGAGAAGTTCAGTTCTGATTTTTTCCAGAATGTCATAAAACGCGGGATCATCACGAAAAGGAAGATCGGACGCTCTGATTTCTGCGTCCATGGCCTTGGTTTCAAGCTTGCGAATAAAGTCTGGACTTGAAATCATATCGTTAAATCTTGTATCGACGAATGACTTCTTAAGAAATTTTTTTTCAAGCTCTTCTACAATAACAATAAGATTTTCTATTTCTGATATGGAAACGAGAAGTCGTACGCTTTCAGCATCCATTTTTAAATTTTGAACAACTGCCTTGGAATTGATTTTTGTTTTTTTCTTCATCCAATCAAAATAATTTTTCCATTCGTTTTGCAAAGCTTGAGCATTGGGATCGCGAATGCAAGAACCGATGGGGGCTGCGGCCTCTGCAAGGCCTATTGAAAGGAGGAGAATGAGCGCGAAAAGTTTGAATGAATTCATAGAGTCATTATAGGCTTTCAGACGCCCAAACACCGGCCACAAATATTTCCGGCGAAAAATACTCAGGAAAGAGAAAAAGCAGTTTTATTTTTTTATCTGCATTTTCATGAATTCATTATTGCGATTGAGGGCCGCACCTATTCCTTGTGCAAACTGATACCAAAGATGCGCTTGAGGAGGAGTGAGAGTTTCGTCCAGGACGTCTTTAAAGAGCTCGAGCCAGACTTCCAGGAGTCTCTCGCTAAATCCGGTTTCAAAATGCTTTTCAACCGGGTTGTAGGAAACATCCATATAAGGTCTTCCGCCAAAGCGAAACCACCAGAAATGGGTCAGCTTTTCAATGTGGTAAGGCCAGTCATCGACGACACCAAAAGGCCCGTGAAGGTGATCGTCTACCTGCACTCGTGAATAAAACTGATCGACAACATTGTGAATGTCGTCAAAAGTGAATTTTATAGAATGGACTTCGATGAAATCATTTTTGTCAGGAAAGTTTTGTGTATTCATTAGTAAATCTTAACATATATTTTAAATATATGAAAGCGGGCGTGACTCTATTCGAATGAGGTTAAGAGCAGCTCACTTGGTCAAACAAAATCTACAGATAGAACCCCCACGTGCAATACACGATTCCATTTTTACTTTGAGTCCAGTTGAACTCTCAAGAAACTGAATATCAAATTGGCATAACTCAGGATGAGCTTTGGCAACAGAATGATAAACACAATTGTTCGCTTCGATGACAGCGCCTTTACGAACATCTGATTGTTTTAAATAAGAACGATAGCCAAGTTCATTCAAGGCTTTGCTAACTTCCGCCAACATTTCGGGCCTTGGTTTACCCTCGAATCTCTCTCTCATGGAAGCAGCAACTTTCTTTCCCAAATCGCGCATAATTTTGCTGACTACTTTTGGACCGAAATCCTGTGCGAGAAGTTCCAAAAGCACATTAGAAAGCCACGAGTATTGTCTGGGAAAAACTTCCTGGCCTGCTGGAGAAAGTGAGTAGAGGCGTCTTGGTCTGCCGACATTTCCTTTCACGTCTGTGAATTGGATATAGCCGTGATGATCGAGTTTTAACAAGTGTTCTTTGGCGGCAGTTTTGGTTACTTCGAGATGTTCTGCAATCTCTTCCAATGTTACGCCATCAGATCTTTCTAACAGGAAATCCAGTATTTTTTTCTGATTCTCGTGTAGACCTTGCATACGCCCTCCTATTTAAACAATTTAAACAGTGTTTTCTGTTTTTATTGCATGCTTCATAATACATGTATTAGCTAAAAAACAAAAGGAGTCTTTCATGAGTGCTACAGTTCAGCAAAATATCGAAACAAATGGTGCGACGAAGTCGTTAACAAAAAAAGAAATTCTCGCAGGTATACTTAGTGGACAGATCGCAGGCTTGATCATGGCCGTCGTTGTTATGATTGTCTTTGCTCTTTTTCTCGGAAAAAATCCCTTGTTCCCGGTTCAAGTCATCGGCTCGATGGCCTTAGGCGAGAGTGCTCTACAAGGAACAAATCTTCTGGCCGTTGGAACAGGGGGGCTTTTGCATCAACTTGGTCCCGCCTTATTGTGGGGATTTATTTTTGGTTTACTCGCTTCAAAGCTTTCAGTAAATACTCATAAAGAAGCTCTCGCTCTTGGCCTTTTCGTGGGTGTTCTTTCGATGGTGGGACCTTATTTTCTCATTCCATTTTTAATGAATACTCTTCACGGTGTTGATTACTGGAATCAAAACGTTCCACTGTTTTGGGATTGGGCCGCACATCTTGTCTTTGGTGCTTCGCTGGCCATTTATCCAAGTCTCATTAAAAACAGTTGATGAAATGAAAAAATTAGCCCCACTCTTGTGGGGCAGTTTTAAAGAATTTCTATCTGCTTTTGCTGTGAAGGTTTTGCGTTCTTTTGCTTACCTATATCAATCTTTAAAACTCCATCTTCTAACTTCGATGTAATTTTACTTTTGTCAGCGTCCTGAGGAAGAGTGAAGGCGCGAGAAAATTTCCCATTTGAGCGCTCAACAACTTTATATTGATCTTTATTCTGCTCAAGATAACTTTTTTTATCCCCACTAATGACGAGCGTGTCACCTTGGAGCTCAACTTTGAGATCTTCTTTTTTGACTCCGGGAACTTCTGCATCAATGTGATAAGACTCTTTTCCATCAATAAGATTCATGCGAAACGAACTCATAGATTTAAATGATCCGAACATTTCGGGAACTTTTTCACTGAAGAATGAATTGACGTCATTCATCAGTTTGTCCTCTGTGGTAATCGAAGCCTGGACTTGGAGAGGAAGAGAAACTAAAAGGCTAAAAAAAATATGAGTAGGGTATTTCATAAGTAGCTCCTTTCTTTTTTTAGAGCAAGTGTCGTGCCTTTTAATTGTTCATTATGACAGTACTTATACAATTCAATACATTTTGACATGATAATTTAAAGCCACATTTAAATTTCAGGAGAATGAATTTGTTTTCAACAAAATTACCAATATTAAAAATCAGAAATACTGTGATAAAAACCCCTATTATCCAGGGAGGAATGGGAATTGGTCTTTCCAATTATACATTGGCAGGCGCCGTGGCCACGGAAGGCGGGATGGGGGTTTTATCGTCAGCTGCGCTTGATAGAATTATTTCTGAGCGGCACGGAAAAAAAATTAAACCGCGCGAAGCTGCCGCTCAAGATGTGATCGACGCAAAAAAATTATCTAACGGTGGCGCCATTGGAATGAACATCATGGTTGCTGTCATCAATACATATGAAGAGTCCGTTCTCGGTTCGATGGATGGTGGTGTTGATGCAATCATTAGTGGGGCCGGTCTGCCGATGTCTCTACCGGAAATTGTCTTACAACATCCACGCGCAGATGAAGTGGCATTGATTCCGATTGTTTCATCGGGAAGAGCAGCGGAAGTCATTTTAAAACGATGGTCAAGAAGCGGAAGACTTCCGGATGCCTTTGTTGTCGAAGGTCCACTGGCCGGAGGTCATATCGGATGGAGAGACATTAAAGATGCAATAGAGCCTCGCAATCAACTTGAAAATTTAATCAAAGAAGTTATTGATGTATGCAGTAGCTGGAACTTATCCATTCCGATTATCGCTGCCGGTGGTGTTTACACACATGAAGATATAATTCATTTTTTGGAAATCGGCTGTCAGGGCGTTCAAATGGGAACGCGATTTCTTGCCACTCATGAAAGTGGGGCAAGCGATGATTATAAAAAACAGCTAGTCGAATGTCAGGAAAGTGATATTGAGCTCGCTTCAAAACCGGGTTCACCTTGTGGAATGTTGTTTAGAGTCTTAAAGCAGAGTCCTTTTTATCAACAAGCACTGAGTTTTTCCCGTGCCCCAAAATGCGATAAAGGTTATTTGTTAAACAAAGGCAAATGTTCTGCAAAAGAAGCTAACGATTCGTCATTCTGCATTTGCAACGGACTTCTGGCCAACGTGAGCCTTGCTCCGAACGAGCTCGATCTCTATACAGTTGGACAAACGGCCCACAGAATCACAAAAATCGTATCAGTTAAGGAACTGATGGATGAATTGCAAGGCACGAATGAAATTAAATTAAATTTCAATAGCGAAGATCATGTTTTGGGAGAGCAATTCCATGATACATTTTAAGCAATCTTTTGCTTAGGATGAAAAATCATATGTGGAATAAACTCAACAAATCAATGCTCATTTGCCAAATGTCTTTTGGACTTTCATTCTACGGAGTCATGGTTATTCTCACTCGCTTTTTTCTTGAAGACCTGAAATACAATGAATCCGAAACAATGATGATTGTTGGGGCCTTTTCGGCGGTTGGACCTTTGTTCGCTATTGCTGGTGGTTTTATCGCAGATAAATTTCTCGGTTCTTATCGCTCACTCACGATTGCCTACTTTTCATTTGCGGCAGGTTATCTTTTACTGATCACCGGAGCAGGGACGGCCAGTGTAGGGCTTAGTCTTGCCGGAATTGCACTGGCGAGCTATGCGCGGGGTCTCATGTCGCCGAGTTACCCAAGCATTTTCAAGCGCACTTTTGATAGCCGTGAAAGTTTTGAACACGGCTATCCCGTCAACTATTCAGTCAATAACGTCGGCGCTTTTCTCGGTCAATATTTGTTTCCTATGTTCGTTGTTGCTATCGGTTTCAAAGGTGGCTTCGCGCTCTCTATGGCAATGGCAGCTCTTGCCTTTGGTATCTTTGTCGTTCTTCGCAAGTCATTTGTTGAAATCGGAACCGAAATCGACCAGACTCCTGTGAGCGCAAAAAACTGGGCCGCTTTCGGTCTTATTTCTGCTGGTATGATTGCCCTCGTCTTCTATATGTTTTCGAACATGAAAGTCGGACAAAATTTCGTCTACGCTATTGGAGCGGGCGCCATTCTATATTTTATCAGCTTAATGTTTAAAGCTTCTCGAGCTGATGCACGCAAGATGGGAACTATTTTAATTATGACAGTCTTGACCACGGCTTTTTTCGTCTACTACGGACAGATGATGACGTCGATGACCATGGTCAGTATCAATGTTATGCGCGGAAATTTATTTGGCATTATTCCCATTGCCCCTGAAGCGGCAATGGCCATGAATCCGTTATGGTGTATGGTCGCAGGACCAGTTATTGCTTATGTTTTTGCAAAACTTGAAAAGCGCAATTTCAATCCTAGTACCGCCAGCAAAGTTGCTTTTTCCTTCGTATTAACGGCCATCGCTTTTGCCATTCTAACATTGTCCGTGAAACACATTGGCCCAGATGTAACTATTCGCCCGGAAATATTCTTAGTCGTCCATTTCTTCCAGGCCTTCGCTGAAGTCATTGTTGGATCAATGGTTGTGGCCTTCATTCTTTCGGTGGCCCCAAAAGGTATCGAAAATTTTTCCGTCAGTTTATTTTCAGTATCGCTCGCTTTAAGCGGAATAGTAGGCGCAGTCTTCTCAACTGCTATTGCTTTAAACAAAGATCAAAAACTCACTCAAGAGATTGTGCAAACAGTTTATGGGAGATACTTCAATACCTTGACCCTAATCGCTGTCGTGATGGTAGGCGTAGCGCTTTTAGCTTCTTGGATCATTCAGAAAATGCTCGACGAAGCTTAAAAGGTGCCAGCAGACTTTTTGTTTCGCAGACGCTAAAAAAATAATGACTCCTTATTCGTTAAATTTTAAAGGCCGCCCTTCAACCTTTCAATTTATTCCAGTCATTTAAAATTCATTTTCCAAAACTACAGATTGCTAAACTAACGCTGAACAATTGAGCGGAGAAGTTATGCGTGCAAGAGAAATGTGGTTGCGGAAATTAATTAAAGAATTTAATGAACGTTGGGATTGCGATCTTCGCATTTTAAAAATTACTTTTTGGGATAAGGATTATGCTGAGTATGAAGAGACGACATTGCGGAGTGGATCAATAAGGCTGAATAAATCGAAAACTCGATCGGAGATGGCAGAGGATCTTTATCATGAATTGGGACATGGTTTTATTCATCAATGTGGAGTGAAACGAAAAGATCTGAGGAGGTTTCGCGAGCGTTCCCCACGAATCAGTTTGGCAAAATTTTCAAAGCTAAAATATATCGAAAAAAAAGTGCCACCGAAAGGATATGTGAGTTGGTATTCGCAAATCAATGGGACGGAAGATTTTTGTGAAGTGCTGGCAGCCTGGGCTTCATCAGATTATAAAATGAAGGGGGTTTTAAGCTACGACGGACATAGGTTTTCTTTGAAGAAAGATGAGGAGCTCGGGAGAAAAGTGGCAACGATTAAGAGGATTCTTTTACGGACGGGGTCTTCGAATTTGTCCTCAAAGCTGTGACAAAATTGCCGGTTACCTCTATTGGTGTCTTAAGGTTCTCTGTGCGAGTCTAAGATTTCACGTAACCCTTTTTTTCAGGCAATGAGATCGCAACATTGGACAACCTCTCCTTTCTAAAGCTTTCAATAAATTTTTACGAACAAGCTTTATAATCTGAGCAAACCGGAGTTTTTATGCAAAAGCTTTTACCATTACTGGCACTAGTCGCGCTTTCCGGATGTGGTCTTTATGATAGTGATGGAATCGTTTCTCAGCCGACAAATACCAATAACAATACAACTACTCCCGGTTGTTCTTTTAAGCTTGATGGAGAAGTGAAGCTTGATCAGACCGTCGTGCTTGATGCTGATAAGAAAGTTGCAGATTTTACTTTTACTGCAGCTTCTCAGCTTACGACTGTGTTTTCTTCAGTTACAATGCCCGATAGCTCAAAAAGAGTATATGGAATCAAGCTCGGCGCTCACACTGCGGGGGTAACTGCGGGGCTCGCCATTATCAATAAAGCCGTCGTTGATTTTTCGAACTTAGCAACCTTAGCGGGAACGTTTCCTAATAATGGTATCGCTGTTTCGCCCTCATCGAATCCATATCCGTATTTAACTCATTCAACAAACATGAGTAACGGAAACGCGTTAGCCACATATCCTAATCCATATGCAAGTGGAGACGTGGTGCTAATGTTTGTTGATGGCGGAAGCTGGAAAGTTTACATCAATGGAATCCTCAGTTCAGATCAATCTATTAACGGAAACAATATCCCTTATATGTCGGCAGCAATTGACATTGGTGTCCTTGCTGACACAATCAAGGCCGCGGGTGGTGGAACAATTCACGTTGAGCTTCTTTCAACAAAAGCAGACATGCAAGCGGCCGGTGTAGACTTCACCCAATTTCCAATCGGAACACAAACTATTTGCGGCGAATCTCTCAGGTAGATATGACAAAAGCAAAAAAGGCTATCGACGCTAAAAATCTCGAAGACATTCCTAACGTAGGCAAAGCTGTAGCTGAAGATCTTCGTCTCATCGGAATTCATCACCCTGAACAGCTCAAGGGCAAAGATGGCATTAAGCTCTATCACAAATTGAATAAGCTCACTGGCGTAAGACATGATCCATGCATGGCAGACACATTTATGGCTGCAGTCGATTTCATGAATGGTGGGAAAGCGCAACCGTGGTGGAATTTTACAGCAAAACGAAAAGCACAGTTGCAATGAATTGAAACATTAGCAGACTAGCTCTTTGCAAAGCCTGCCGCCACCTTTAAACTGTGCAGACAATGAAATCCAGGAGAAGTTCATGTCAAAATCATTGCTCATTCATAACCCTCGCTGCTCAAAATCCAGAGGCGCAAAAGAAATCTTAGAAGAAGAGGGAATTGAATTTGAGGTCATCGATTACATCAAAGATGGTTTGAAGGAAAAGCTTCTTCTCCATTTGCCCGAACTCACCGGCCTTTCATATGAAAAAATGGTGCGCACAAAAGAAGACATTTATACTGAACTAGGTCTTGGTGAAAAAAAATTATCCCAGAAAGAATGGATAGCAGTTCTTATGAAGCATCCCGTTTTGCTCGAGCGTCCCATTTTCATTCACAACGACAAAGCAGTAATCGCGCGCCCAAGCGAATTGGTGAAGACTATCCTTTAATCCGATGGTGTCGTCCCATTCACAAAGTCATTGATTGATCGCTAGTCTGATAAGACTCTTTCACATGCACGCTGCGATCATACCAGTCGATATGAGAAATTTCATCAATGCTGATTTCTTCTTCATGAGAATAGATGTGTTTTTTCATTTTGAGCGAAACAATTTTCCAATCCTTTTTACTAAATAAGAGATCAGAAACCGCGCCGATTTTTTCCTCGTTGAGGCGGAAAATATAATTCGATACTATTCTGGACGAATGTAAATGTGGATCCGTTTCAAAGTGATCAGGTGGTGTTTCCAGTCTCGCCCTAGGATCGATTCCAAAAACACCCATATCATCCCAGTAATATGGCCAATTATAGAAATCGAAATACTTTTCTTCCATTTGGCGAAACACGGGCTTATCGGCATCGACGCTCGGTTCATGCATAAGCTGATCCTTTGTAATAGATAAGAATAACTTTTCTTCACTCCATTTCTTGGCATCAAGGGCATTAGTATGAATAAGAACGCGTTTATATTTAAAAATATTTTCTCTGAATTTAATAACCAGATAGCGAATTTGCCAGGACTTACTGTCGAAGAGAATATCGTCGAGCGATCCTACTTTTTCTTCTTCATTGGAAGCGAAAATGTCACAGTTGAGTATTTTATTAAATGAAGTAGACATAACATTACCCTTTGTTAAAGATCTACCTTTTATAAAAGCAATACTGCTGCCAGATTTAGAAAGAAAAGAAAAGGTGCCAGCGACTTATGCCGCTGGCACCCTTTGAGAGTGCTACCTCCGAGCAGAGCTTGCCGTCCCTTGCTCGTCGCATTCGTTGCCATTTGGAAAATCAGTTGTTTCTTCACAAGTGAATTGAATGACATCACCAAGCTTAAGGCCAAGCTTGGCCGACGCCTCTTCGGTGATTTTGATGATTGAAACGTCTTTGGTGCTTGTCCATTCATCGTGGTCAAACCAGCAATCATGCACTGTCGGCTGTTCACTTGTTATTACTTCATTACTCGTATCAAAAACGATATCGGAATCCTCATTTTGATAAAGAGGAAGGGCACGAACTTTGTCATCGTCATTTTCGTGCCCAACCTTAAAAACTTCATAGTCGCCACCATACGGATAATTGCCCAGGTAGTTGAGGTTGTAGGAGGTTGATTGGCAATTTTCTGAACGATAGGCGTGCGTGGCGAATGAGGCTTGAGAAAATACACAAGTGAAAAAAATAAGAGGAAATAAATAACTATTCATACAAATCTCCTATGGGTTTAATTGTTTCGTTGTGATGTTCACAACATTTCTTCTGCCCCTGAGACATTAATCGCAATCGTGCTTCTGTGAAAATTAGAATGATTGACTAACATCCTTCCAAAAGTTAGAAGGATGCGAGCAGGAGGGACCCGATGGAATTAAATTACCTGAGAGTTTTCTACGAAGTCGCACGAACGGGAAAGTTTTCTGAGTCGGCAAAAAAACTGCACATCAGCCAGTCCGCGCTCAGCCGCTCTGTCAGTCTCCTGGAAGAAAGCGAAGGAGTTACTCTATTTGAACGTTCTAAAAAAGGAGTGAGTCTCACAGAAAAAGGGCAGAAAATTTTTCATCTGTGCGATCAGCTTTTCAAGAAGGAACGAGAAATTGAAAACCTTTGCAGAGGAGTCCAGGAAAAATGTGAAGGCTTTATGCGTTTTGCTTCGTCTGATCATTTAATTAATGATTTTCTGCCAGAGCACCTACTCGGTTTTAAACGAGAGCATCCAGGTATCATTCCTTCAATCAGAACAGGAACGCCCGAGGAAATCACTGATTTTCTCCTGCGTGATGAATGTGAGTTTGCATTGATGTTTGCTAAAGTGAATACACCTCAGGTTGAGTTTAAAAAAATACACTCAGAAAAAATGGCCTTAGTTTGCCATCCAGAATTATGGCGTGAGAGCCTTTGTCATAATCACGACGAAACATTGCGAAGGCTTATTTCAAAATTTGGTTACATTAGTTCAATAGATGCAAGATTCGGCCGTCGTTCTTCACAGGTGATGCTTGAGCTTTTCGGTGAAATTCCACCCATTTGTTTTGAGGTGAATAGCCAGGAGTCACAAAAACGGTTTTGTCTTGCCAGAGAAGGAGCCGCTTATCTTGCCAGATTTATGGTTAAAAAAGAAATCGAAAACGGGGAGCTCTTTGAAATTCCTGTTGAGTCGGCCCATGAATTTCCTTTATGGCTTGCTGTTGTGAAAGGTAAACAGTTGAGCCTTGCTTCCCGCACATTTTTGAAATCTATTGCGTGCTAGTTACTTCGCGATTTCAATGACCGACTTTTAAGTTGCGCGAAATAGAATGGTGCTCTTCAGCTTTGCCGTCTGCTGATTAAGGGATAAAATACTCTCATCAAAAGGAGCGGCCATGAACCTCTTTCAAAATTTTCAATCACTCATCGATCAAGAAAAAACAATATTTCTGGAAAATGTGACAGCATTTGTTCAGGAACACAAAGAGGCTTACGAACGTTACATACACAGTTCTTCCTTTGAGCAGGATATCGATGACTGGACCAAAAGTTTTTCGACAAAATACTATGTCGATCAAAATTACAGTAATATTGAAAGCCGTGAAGATCGCATTAAGCTCAAGTTGCAACAGTTGACCAGAAAAATAAGGACAGCAACTGCAGAAGGCGGACTCCGCGGAGCTAAGGTGACTATTCCTTCGATGAATTTAAAAGTTATTCTGGGGGGAGCGGCGACTGGGGCACTTGGACAATTGCTCTTTTCATTGCGCTATGGAAGCACTGTTTTAATGAAGCGTTTTATCTCTAGTCAATTGAAAGGGGCTTTTCGAAAAAAAGTATCGTTTAAATAATTCTCACAATTACATTTTTTCGTAAATCAAATGACGGCCATTCTGCAAAAGATTCAGCATGACAAAATAATCAGTGGAGAAGTCTCCTTTCACTTGGCCATTCGCCTTTTTCAACATGAGCACATATTTATCCATGAGCACTTTTGAACCCGGTTTTTGGGTAGCTATCTGATCCATAATTTTTCCTGCTTCAATCATCGCCGGCATTGTGCTCGTCATGTAGGCTTTAGCGATTTGAGAAAGATTGGAAAACATCTTTGCATCCAGATTGGCTTTTGCACTTGCTGAGATTTTATAATCCATCTCTTTTAAGCGCGGAAGAACTTCATTGAAATCGAAAACTGAAAGATTGTGAACGATTGGTCCCAACGTCGAAAGAGAGGTCCCCGGAATGTTCACCATTTCCATTGAGATCCCCTGACAGATGAAAGCATTATCGTCATTGTGACGGCTTGGTGAATCCGTTAACGTCGTCCAGAAAGCAGCGTAGCGATTGTTCAATAAACAAGTCACGCGACAGAAATAATATTCAGTGCTCGCTGAATTTTCCAACTTTTCGACATTGATCTGACTTTTTAATTCTTTGAAATTGGAAGTGGCGCTGGCCTTGATATTAGTCAGGTAAATTTTTGTTTCAGGATCAGCAAAGCATTGAGCGTCCGTTAAAGGCGCTGCCTTGACTTCCTTGATTCTCTTTTGGGCAGCTTCTGTATTCAAAATATATTTTTCCGGTTCTGAGCTTACTTCGCGCTTGATCCATGGATTGTGAGCGCAAGAAGAGAGAAGAACCATCACCGTAAAAAGGGGAAAAAGTGAATTGAATTTCATGACAACCTCAAAGGGTAAATAATATCCCTTATCGGTTCTTTCTCCCCTGAACTTGAGGGGGCCAGGGGACTCCTGGCGTCCATTTTTCCTTCCTAAACGACGTCGAGATTGTTTACTTTGTTAGCAAACCTAGCAGGTAGCAGATTGAGGATCATATCAGCGGTATTCTTGATGGCACCCTGGCCCTGATATTCAGCCTTAAATTTCAAGAAGGCGCTACCAATCTGATCGGCCTCTTCTGGAGTCAGTAAATTTCGTGCCAATGAAAAAACTTTTGTTTCTTCCTCTTGAATATGATGTTCCAGTTCCTCTTTGAATTTCTGCGCCGTTTTTTTCCAATCTCCGAAAGTTTTATCTTTTGTCTGCAAAAGGCGAAGAAGTCCTTCTGCTTCCATGTGTTCTTTAAATGAATGCATCACAATGCCTGTATCTGCATCAGAAGTGCGGAGGGTATTATAAAAAACGGCTTCTTCCGCTCGGGCATGAGGCACCAATTCTTTTGCAATACGCTCAATGAGCGTGTGTCTATATTCATCATTTTCACTCAGAGTAAGAAGCTCATTGACTAAACTCTTAACTTCCTGATGGTCTTTTTTTAATGTTTGGTAGATATCCATTTTTACTCCGTTGTTTAAAACTTTTTTCATGCCTTCAATCGTTCAATTGGCATGCCACTCACTCTTTGCTTTAGACGATTTTTTACGTAGGATTAATGTATGTATTACTGTTACACAGATGGCGGCTGCAAAGTTTCGGAACACACTCCTGGAGGATGGGGGGTCTATATCCGCACGCCTCAAGGTGAGGAAATTGAAAAATATGGTGGGGCTATTGACACCAACAGTTCAGTCATGGAATTGACTGCGGTTAAAGTAGCGCTTGAGCTTTTACCTAAAGAAGTGAAGGCCACTGTTTTTTCCGACTCACAGGAAATCATTTCATATTTACAAATCTCTTTTCCCATTTGGAGAGAAAATGGCTGGAAAAATCTTCCGGCGCTTCTCGAAAAAGATCTTCGCGAAATTGATTTGTTGTTAAATAGTAAAAGGCTCAATATCACCTGGACATGGATTCGCAGTCACAATGGCAACGCCGGTAATGAGAAGGCAGATCACCTGGCCAATCTTGGGGCCAGAGATGCTAAGAAAGAAGTTCAGAAGCTGGTAAAAAAATGAATGACGAAAGACCACCACTACTCAATGTCATTTTTAGTTATTTATTTGTCGGAAACATTTTGTTGTTTTTGCTGTGGCTTCCTTCATTTGTTTATCAATCAACAGCTTTGAATGCCAAAGTTTTTTCAATTGTCGTTCTGATTTTGTTTCTCATCGTTTATTCTGTTTTTTCATTCAAAGCTTTCTACCATGGAATTGAGACTCAATCGCTCAGAGGACGCACTCGTTGGGCCACTGTTACGGAAGGTGACAAAGAGTTTTTTAAAGTTTTGAGTAAACCGATAGCGTTTGTTGTGCAAATTCTTCTTTTAGGTCTGCAAGTTCTTTTTCTTTTGGATTTGTGGAAGTAATAAAATAGTCCAAGCGTTGTCTCATTGTCTCGTTCACTGACTTGTAAGATAGTCGTGAAATGCAGGAAATTAATATTCTTTGGCTTAAACGCGATTTACGAATCAGAGATAACGAAGCCCTGACAAAAGCTCTTCATTCAGATCGTCCATTGTTGGTAATCTATCTCTTTGAACCGAGCCTTTCATATCATTACGATTTTGATATTCGCCATTGGCAATTTGTTTATCAGTCTTTGTTGGATTTAAGAGTTCAGGGACTACCAGTCACTTTCTTTCACGATGAAGCTTTGAACGTATTTGAGAAAATCGGCGAACAATTCACCATCAAAGAAGTCTTCTCTCATCAAGAAACAGGAGTGCAACTCACTTTCACTCGCGATCTTGAAGTGAAAAAATATTTGAGAAGCAAAAAAGTTATTTGGCATGAATATCAGCAAAACGGAGTTATCAGGGGCCTCCGGAATCGCGACGGTTGGGATGCAAAATGGTTTAAAACCATGTCTGGGCAGATGTTTCAAGTTTGCTTAACGGCAGAAAAATTCATTCACCTTTCTGAGAGAGCAGATCTCCCTGAAGCGATAAAAGAAATCCATCCACAAAGACAAACAGGCGGCGAGCAACTGGCTCATCTTGAACTTGAAAAATTTTGCGATGAAAAGCATTTTGATTATCTTAAAAATATATCACAACCGGCCCAAGGGTTTTATACCTGCAGTCGACTTTCTCCTTATATTGCCTGGGGAAATCTTTCCTTGCGACAAGTTTTTCAAAGAGTAGAAAAACTTAAAAAGAAGTCACCTTCTAAAAAAAATCTTCTTCAGTTTCAAGCTCGCTTAAAATGGCATTGTCATTTTATCCAAAAGTTTGAAATGCAAATTTCGCTTGAATACGAAAATGGAAGTGCTGCTTTTAATGATGTCAGAAATAAAATGAATAAAGATTATTTTAAGGCGTGGAAAAAGGGGATGACGGGATACCCGTTGGTCGATGCTTGCATGAGATGTGTGGTAGAAACGGGGTATCTCAATTTTCGCATGCGAGCGATGGTCGTCTCTTTTTTAACTCATCATCTATGGTTACCCTGGACGGAGGGCGCGCGATTTCTCGCTCGGCAGTTTCTTGATTATGAACCGGGCATTCACTATCCACAATTTCAAATGCAATCCGGAGTTTCTGGTACAAATACAATCCGCATATACAATCCATTGAAGCAATCCCTGGAAAAGGATAGCGATGCCGAATTCATCAAACAATGGGTTCCTGAATTGAATGATCTGCCCTTGCCCCTTATTCATGCTCCCTGGGAAATGACACCTTTTGAGGCCGCGACTTATGGTTTTAAACTAGGTCGGGATTATCCTAAACGTATTGTTGATCATGAATTAACGGCTAAATATGCACGTGAGAAGCTTTGGAAAATAAAGCAGAGTCAGAAATATTCATAAGAACAAACTCATTCTGCATGATCTTGTCTTCATTGTGCTTAATTGTTCCTTTAAATCGAAATAAATTGTCTGTAATGTCGACCAAGCGAACGTGAATTTCCAGCATGTCACCAGGGCGAGCGAACCGCTTAAACTTAGCTGCATTCACTGAGCGCAGTACACCTAAGGCATATCCTTTAGTTTGTGCTGAATTGTAATCAGGAACAGGAGAGTAATATTCAGCGATCAATGCCCCTGCCGCCTGAGTAGTCATTTCCTGCATCATCGCCCCAGGGACAATGGGCGCCCCGGGAAAATGTCCTTGCATGTAAAATTCTTCTGCGCTTGGTGTTTTGAGCGCAAGGATTTCTTTATTGTTATGAGAAAGAATATCGTCAATTAAGAGATAAGGTTTTCTGTGGTGCAGTCTTTTTTCAAGGGAAATGGTCATATGGGCCTCTTTTTGCAAGTTTCAATTCTTTTTTCTCACTGTTTGTTTGTTTTTCCAATTAGACAAAAGCCGGACTGTTTTTTTATAATCTCTTCATGAATAATAAAAATGATATTGCTCCTGAATCTTCTGCTGCCCGCGTGGCCCTTTGGCGTGCTCTTCATATGGAGACTGAAAGTGCTCCCTATATTATTGAGGATAAAGTGGGACTCTCACTTCTCAATCCCGAAGAAGATTGGCGAAACCGCGGCGATATGAATCCTGAATTTACAAAAATGTTCCGCGCTTCCATTGTCGCTCGCGCTCGCTTTATTGATGATCTTGTCATTGATCAAGCGTCCAAAGGAGTGAATCAATATATTATTCTCGGGGCAGGGCTCGATTCATTTGCTCAAAGAAAAAAAGAAGTCGCAGACAAACTCACTATTTTTGAAGTGGACAAGCCAGGTCCTCAGCAATGGAAAAAACAACGTCTCATCGAAACGGGATTTGGTATTTCTTCTCATTTGCATTTTGTACCAGTTGACTTTGAAGCAGGAGAGTCCTGGCTAGAGAATTGTGAAGCTTCCGGCCTTGATAAAAATCAACCTTCGGTACTGGCCTCGACAGGCGTAAGTATGTATCTCACTCGAGAAGCCAACATCGCCACATTGAAACAAATTGCAACGCTTGCAAAAGGCACTGTGCTCGCGATGACTTTTCTCATTCCGGCCGAAGAGATGGCCATCAATGAAAAAAAAGGTCTTGATGCTTCTGCGAAGGGAGCTAAGTCCAGCGGAACACCTTTCATCAGTTTTTTCTCTCATGAAGAAATGATTAAGTTAGCTCTCGAGGCAGGTTTCAGTGAAGCTCACTGTGTCTCCGGAGATGACTTGAATCATCAATATTTTAAGAATCGCGCAGATGGATTTCATACCGGACATGCGGAATCTATTTTGGTTGCAACGAAATAAACGCACTTGTCATGGACAGATTCCCGAGAAACTGATTTCATTTAAGTATCTTTCTTAAGGAGAAATTCGATGAATATCACCGTGGACGAATACACAAGCATTGCCCCTATCACCATCAATCTCAATGCTGATTTAAAAGATGCTGAGCAATTGATGAAGAAAAATGAGATTCGCCATCTTCCGGTGATGGATGGAAATGAGGTTGTAGGAATTGTTTCTCAACGTGATATTTTTGCGAACGTCGGCAAGCCATGGAGCGAGTACATGCGCGTGAAAAGCGTTATGTCGACTTCTATTCTTTTTGCCTACGCCAATGATAACCTGGCCGATGTCGCTTATCGTTTATCTTCTGAAAAAGTCGGATCCGCGATTATCCTCGACGAAGCGGACAAACTCTATGGTATTTTCACTACAACTGATGCACTCAATGCTTTAGTTGAAATTCTTTTGCCGGAAAGATCAAAATAAAATTCACAACTCTCATCGCTCTCATTTTCTTCGCAGTTTCATGCAGTACATTGACTGAAAAGCCTGACAATGAGTTGATGAAAAAGGCAGAGTCGGAAGCGACTTCATCTGGAAAGCAAATTCTGGAGATGTCTCAAAAACTCATCGATGAAAAACAAATTTTTGTCGGTGGTTGTTGGGATTTTATCAATTCCGTTTACAACCGCTCAGGTTTCACTGCTGATAAAAGAGAAACTGTTTTCAAAAGCAAACAAAAAGGACCCTATCTCACAGACCCGGATCTCATCAGGCCCGGCGATTGGCTTTACTTCATCAATCACTCTTACCGCGACATCGAACACAGTGCGATCTTTATCGCCTGGACAAGCAAGTCTAAAAAAGAAGCGATGATGGTTAATTACGTGGGAGAAAAGAAGAAAAAACCTGCTTTTTATAAAAAATTCCTACTAGACGAAGTCTACAATATTATACGTCCACGAGAATAATCAGCTGATTTAATACATTAAAGCTGCTGATGAAAATCGGCCTATTTTAGAGGATTTCAGGCTACCATCCCCCAAAAACTCCTTAAAAATTTGGGATTTGATATGAATGAGATTGAACTGGCCGATGTAAAAAACCAAAAAGATTTCAGCAAACCTCTTAACTTTCATCCTAATGATGAGAAAGCAGAAGAGAGAAGACTCATAACTGAAGAACGCCCACAACGCGTGCGCATTTTTAAAAACGATTTTCTTGAACGTCTCACACTCGTTCGCTGGCAGACTATTTTTAAATTCTGGGTTCCTGTTATTTTTATTTTAATTTATCTAGGAAATAAAAATTATGAATTGAGTCTGGGAATGAATGCAGGATTACTTTTTATAGGCATGCTTGTCTGGAGTCTTGCGGAATACCTCATCCATCGTTACCCGTTTCATTGGAGTCCCGACAATCAGTTTGGAAAACAGCTCGTCTATAGTATGCACGGAAATCATCACGACGATCCGTTTGACCCACTTCGTGGAGTGATGCCGATTGCTCCGGCCATCATTTATGTTCTCATTCTTTACGGACTTTTCTCCTTGATTGTTCCATCGCAATTTCTCCAAGTGTTCTTTGCAGGATTTTTAATCGGCTATCTTTGCTATGATGGAATTCATTACTTCACTCATCACGGCAAACCAAAAAGCAAAATCGGCAAATACCTGCGACGAGTCCATCTCGTCCATCACGTACATGAAGGCTCTATGTTCGGAATATCATCTCCGCTATGGGATTTTGTCTTCGGGACGTACATTAAAAAGGGCTACAAACCACCTAAAGAATTCTAAACCTTAGACCGCGACGGTGTCAGAATGCTTCCAATTAAGGGGAAGTGTTATTTTGCGCCTTTGTAAAAAAGTGAGGGAGGGAAGACATAAATTCAATTGTGTCTATAATCCCCCTCATTATGAAAACAACAAAATTACAAAACAACATTTTTGCCACTCTCATTACTGTTTCATTTCTTCTTCAAGGTTGCTCAAGCAAAGTAGTGAAGATCGGAACTGAGACTCCGGAAGTCGTCACTGAATCTTCTGTTTACAGAACATTTCCTTTGATGGGCTACAATAATTTTTCTCCAGTGAATCGTTACAGCCTGATGCCCCGATACCAGAATTTTACGAACAAACAATTTCCCAAACAATCATTCCTTATTGCCAATATGATTGCCGTTGTTCAGCCCGAAATGAATGAAGAAAAGCGCGATGAAATGGCGGCGATGATTGCGAAGATCAGCCGCAAGTATAATATCAAACCTGAGATTTTTGTTTCTATCATCGATACAGAAAGTAATTTTAAAATGGATATGGTTTCTTCAACAGGCGATCTTTCTCTCGCGCAAATCAATGTCGATGTCTGGAACAAAGAATTTTCAAGAATGGGACTTCCTGTGATCGACAGAGAAAGAGTCGTCTCCGATCTTGAATATTCACTCTCGTTCATGGCCGAAATTCTTTCAGTGTTAAAAGAGCGTTTTGCTGAAACGGACCCGGTTTGGTTTGCCCGTTACCATTCAAATACACCAAAATATAAAAATGATTATTACCAGAAACTTTCTTTCAGAATGGAGCTCATTCAGCGTTCTGCCAATTTGAGAAACCAGATTGCTCAAATTCAAAACCTCGAACTTCTTGCTGTTGAAGCCGATACGACGATGCTTGCTATTCTAAGCCCTGTTCCAATGTCTACGCCGGATGTAAATTACACTCCAGTACAGTCAAAGGGTGAGAAAGCGATTGAATACGCGAAAAATTTCGTCTTTGATGTGATCAAACTCTAATCCCTGATATATAATTAGAGCTCAATAATAAAATAGGATGAACGAATGGCCTCTTCATTATTAGCTCTGCTCGACGATATAACGACTGTTCTGGACGATGTTTCAGTCATGGCAAAAGTCGCGGCGAAAAAAACGGCCGGCGTGCTCGGAGATGACCTTGCCCTCAATGCTGAGCAGGTTGCAGGCGTCGTTGCCGAGCGAGAGCTACCGATTGTCTGGGCGGTTGCGAAGGGATCTTTCATTAACAAACTCATTCTTGTTCCATCAGCGCTTCTCATCAGTGCTTTTGCTCCCTGGTTAATTACTCCTCTTTTGATGGCGGGCGGATCCTTTCTCTGCTTTGAAGGATTTGAAAAACTCTCGCACAAACTGTTTCATCGTAAAGAAGATGATTCTCACGAAAAAGAAATTGATGAAGCTGTTGTGAATACAAATATCGATATGGTTTCTTTTGAAAAAGAAAAAATAAAAGGGGCCATCCGTACAGATTTTATTCTTTCAGCTGAGATTGTTGTGATCTCGCTTGGAACAGTTTCAGAAGCCGCCTTTCTTCAGAGAGTAGGAGTGCTGTCTGTCGTTGCGGTCGTCATGACTATCGGAGTTTACGGTCTCGTCGGGGCCATTGTTAAAATGGATGATGCCGGCTTTTATTTAAGAAAGAAAAACAACCGCCTTCTCAAAATAACGGGCAATGGACTTTTATCACTGGCACCCATGTTGATGAAAGGTTTGACCATCGCCGGAACAGCGGCCATGTTCCTTGTGGGCGGAGGAATTATTTCACACGGAATTCATGCCATTGAAGAATTTGCTCAAACCACTTTTTCGCCCATTCTCATTCATCTTGTTGTCGGAGTGATCGTGGGAGCTCTCGTTCTATCCGCAGTAAGTGCTTTTTCTTTGATAAAGAATAAGGTGAAGCGATAATAAGGCAGACAAGGTTCTCTTTTTTGCCAACTTTGCTGGTAGTTAACGCCTGGGCCTTTAAAGAGGCACTTGCAAAATTCTCATATTCCTTTTACGATATTAAGTAGGGAGTCAATATGGATATTGATTTTTCTCTCACTAAGGAAACCGCCAGATCTTATATAAGCGAAGTTTTTCATCCGCTTTTAATCCCTGTTGATCACGATATTACCAAGAGACATATCTCCTCTCAAATCGATCTGGATTTAGGATTCAATATAAAAACCATTGAAGAAAAATTACAGGCCCGGGCCAAATCCCTGATGCCTGAAAGTCATTTTGATCAATGGGGTCCTGTTCTCCATGGCGGAGCTCAAACCTGGATTGGTCTCGATTTTCAAATTCTTCAAACAAGCTATCACGATTTAAAAACTCTTTTTGAAGTCATCAAACCTCATCCCGGTGAACGAATTGTCGATCTGGGCGCAGGGTATGGGAGGCTTGGAGTTTTTCTGCATCACTTTTATCCAAAAACAGAGTTTTTAGGTCTGGAGTTAGTTGAAGAGCGCGTGCAGGAAGGTAACCGCATGCTTAAAAAACTCAATGCTCTTAACAAAGAACTGGAAACTTGTGATTTAAGCAAGCTTCGTGAACTTCCCGATGGTGATATTTATTTCATTTACGACTTCGGCTCTGTTGAGCACATTAAGCGCATTCTGGTGATGCTGAAAAACACTCCTAAAAGACTTCTGGTTGTGAAAGGGCGCATAGCCCGTCAAATGATGGTGAAAGATGAGATTTACGGAGAAGGGATCAAAATCAAAAAGCTGGAAGATGTTTATCTTTATTAATTAATCCTTAAATGTTTGAATTTTCTTTTGTCTAACGTTCGAATAGGGGCGTTCTTTTTCATTTCTTTCTATACTTCTGTCAGAGGTAATCATGCAGACAGAAGTTCTGAAATCCGAATCATCACTTAAAGACATTCCTTTAACTTTCTTCATTTCTTTAATGGAGCGAGGTTATATTCCAGATTTAATAATCAGAGCAGGAATTAAAAAGCTCTTGCGCGAACGTCTGAATGAAAGCGCAGACGCCGTCACAAAAGCAGGCTCGCATGAAACTTATATGAATAACTACATTGATCAACTCAAACGTTCACCACTTGCTATCATGACAAAAGAAGCAAATGAGCAACACTATGAAGTTCCCACAGCGTATTTTGATCTCGCTTTGGGAAAACACAAAAAGTACAGCTCCTGTTATTTTGAAAAGACCAACTCTACTTTGGATGAAGCTGAACAAATGGCCCTCGATTTATCGATTCAATTCGCTCAAGTAGAAGACGGATTGTCTATTCTTGAATTCGGGTGCGGTTGGGGCTCACTGTCTCTCGAACTCGCCAGACGTTTTCCGAATTCTAAAATTCTTTCCGTTTCTAATTCCCGCACTCAAAAAGAATACATTGATGACTGTGCCAATAAGCGCGGCCTAAAGAATCTGGAAGTGCGCACATTAAATCTTGCTCTAGAAGAAAATTATCAATTCGAAGGTCAGACCTTTGACCGAATTATGACGATCGAAATGATGGAACATCTAAGAAATTATAAAAAATTTTTTGAACTGGTTAATCCGCTTTTGAAAGACGACGGCAAAATGTTTGTCCATATTTTCACTCATAAAGACACTCCGTATTTTTATGAAACAGAAGGTGCAGACAACTGGATGGGGAAATACTTTTTCTCCGGAGGGCAGATGCCTTCTGTTCATTTGTTTGAGCAGAGTGATGTTGCTTTAAAAGTGGAAAAACTGAGACAGTGGAATGGCAATCATTATTCCAAAACGCTTGAAGCCTGGCTGCAAAAAGGCGATGAACACTATGATCAGATCCTTCCTCACTTTGAGAAAACTTATGGAAAGAAAAATGCCCGTCTATGGTTCAACAGATGGAGAGTTTTTTACATGGCCTGTTCCGAGCTTTTTAAATACAACAAGGGAGAAGAGTGGTTCGTCACTCACTATCTTTTAAGCAAAAGGATTTGATATGAGTAAAACAACACTAAATATATTAGGCTTTGTTATACTGGCCGCCATGATCGCAGTGACAAGCTGGGCCAGTCTTCATGAAAACGTTTTTGCCGGTGGAGCGAAAATCATCCGCGAGCCGTGGGGTATCGCGACGCTGTTTGATACATACTTTGCTTTTTTCTTTTTCACTTTGTGGGTCTGGTATAAAGAGAGATCTTTTACAGCAAGAGGCTTTTGGACTGTCTTCATTGTTGGTTTTGGTAATATCGCGATGGCGATTTATTTCTTGAGAGAAATTAAACGAACAGCTGACAAGGGCACTTTCACTGTTGAAAAACTTCTGACGTTAAAACAATGACAGTCTCAACTCTTATACTCGCAGGATTCGTTCTCGTTTTTATTCTAGTGACCATGACCTGGTTGCTCGGAAAAAAAATTCGCAATTACTCCATCATTGACGCCACCTGGTCGCTGAGCTTCGCCTTGCAAGCGGCCCTTTTTTATTTTCTTTCGAATGGTGATTCTGTTAGAAAAATAATGGCCTTCATCGTTCTTGGTCTCTGGAGTTTGCGACTTGGACTTTATCTGACGAAAAGAATTGCGGGCCATCATCCGCACGTAGACTCCCGCTATGAACAATTGCAAAACGAATACGGGGACAATTACCATTTTCGTTTTTATCTTTTTTACTTAATGCAAGCCTTGAGCGTGAGTCTCCTGACTGTTCCTTTTGTTTTTGTTTTTCAAAATAAAACAGGCGTTACGATGGTGGAGTGGGCAGGCCTTGGACTCTGGTGTCTTTCTCTCGCAGGAGAATCTATTGCTGACTATCAGATGAACACATTCAAAATGCATCCTGAGAATAAAGGAAAATCCTGCAATGTGGGTCTTTGGAAATACTCTCGCCATCCCAATTATTTTTTTGAGAGTCTTATCTGGTGGGGCTTCTATCTTTTATTTTTAGGTTCGGGAATCTGGTGGGGAATTTATGCTCCACTCATCATTCTTCATCTTCTTCTCAATGTGACTGGTGTTCCTCCGTCGGAAGCTCAGGCCCTGAAAAATCGTGGTGAGGATTACCGCCGCTATCAAGCGAAGACGTCGAAATTTGTGCCTTGGTTTCCGAAAGAATAATCTGAACGACTTCTAATGGATTCTCTGCAATGAAGTCCGGCTTCTTTTGAAGCAATTTGTCTCTTTCAACATGAGAGTCCCACAAGGCCGCAATCACTTTTGCTCCCGCTCGATGGGATGTCTCTATATCTCCCACGCCATCGCCCACGTATAGCAATGACGAAGCGGGGAGACCGAGCTCGGCAGCGGCCAATTCCAATCCCTCCGGGCTTGGCTTAGGTCTTCTCAATTCATCATCAGACACAACAACTTCAAAATATTTTTCCAATTGATGTGCTTTCAGAACCACTTCAAGATCTCTGCTATGTCTACCGGTCACCATCGCACAAGGAATTTTATGCTTTTGGATTTCATCAAGCATAGCGCGAATCCCATTGTACACTTTCATTATAAGCACATTCGCTTTTTGAGATTCTAAATAATGTTCATAGGCTTCTTTTGCTTTTGATTCGTCACCAATTAATTTCTTTAAAATCTCATCTGCTCCCGGGCCGAATAAAGATTTTATTTCTTCTGAACTATGATCCGGAGAATGGACACTGCTAAGAGCGTAATGAATAGAGTCGATGACCGTCTCTACGCTGTCAATAATAGTTCCGTCACAATCGAATACAATTCCTTTAATCTCCATTTTTCTGTTCTACGCTTTTCACTCAAAAAATTCCAAGACCATTTTGTTATTCATTCTCATTGACCTTTCAAATTTATTCCTTAAACTTCAAAAGAAATTTTTTTCAATACAACACATAGGAAAATATGAGCCGCTCTAAAGCAGCAGGGAGACAGCTGCAGATATTAAATTCGGAAATCGCCGAACATACTTCTCAGCAACTCGATCTACTCAGTTTCGTTTCTGATTATGCCCTCGCAGACCTCTCTCTTTCGGAAAAACAATCCCGAACGACTCTCGCACGCAACAATTTATCCCGCTCCAGCACTTCCGTTTCCCATGGAATCATCGATAAGAATAAAACCTTCGCAACCTTTTGTTCCGGCGACTCCAATATGTTCGCGGTTGAATCGGTCAAACAATTTGTCCACAGTGATAAATCCAATTTTCAAATTCTCTTTTTGAAAGCTCAAAGCGGACTCGGGAAAACTCATCTTCTTCACGCTGCCGCCAATGAACTGGCCGTCAGGAAAAAATCTTTTTATCTCAGTTCTCCATTAACCATGTCCGCACTTCTCGATCATTTTCATACCCTGAAAACCTATCATTATCTGCTCATCGATGACATTGAAGAGCTTGAGAAAAATGCGGAACTTCAGAAAACATTCAGTCAAATGGTCGATTACGCTCAAACCGGACAGATGAAGATTATTTTAACGGGATCAAAACTTCCTAAAGAACTAAACAACTGCGATGAACGCTTAAAAGGTAAACTTTCGGCGTCACTCATTCACCATATTTCAAGTCTCAATAATGTGCTCTCTCTTGAAATCGTCAAAAAGAAATGTCTCTCACTCAATCTCATTTTACCTGAGAACGTGAAAGAGCTCGTGGCCTCACAGCTCGAGTTTAATGTCTATGGAATCGAGAGCGCTCTGCTGAAATTGAAAAACATCAGCGACCTAAAAAACACACCAGTCTCCATTGAAATGGCCAGACAGGAAATACAGGTGAAGGAAAAAACGCTCAATCATGGCATTCGTCCGCTTTTAGTCGATGTCGCCAACACCTTTCAAATCAGCGTAGAAAATCTTCTTTCTCCCAATCGTCGTAAAGATTACTCTTTCGCCAGACACGTAGCGATGTTCATTCTTCGTGAAAAAGAAAAGATGAACGTCATGAAAATCGCCGAACTTTTCGGAAGAGATCACAGCTCAGTTATTTATGGCTGTGAAAAAATCCGTCATGAAATCGAAACCGATGAAAGATTGAAGAAAAAAATAGAACACATCATTTCTTGTTATAAATGAGCACCGGGGCTTGCTACTTTTGTTCAATCTGATCTCTACTTGTAAAGTGGAGGTGCTTATGAAACCAAATGTAGGTGAAAAAGAAGCTCGTTATCGTATCGGTGTTGGTGTCGCTGCGGCCATCGCAGCACTGACTCTCTCAAAATCAAAATCTCTCTCGGCCTTTCTGGGAATGGTGGCGGCCTCAGGAATTGAGACTGGACTCTCTCGCTACTGTCCAATGAGTGAATTGTTAGGAATTGATAATGCCCCTGAGAGATCGGACACACCAATCAAATCTGTCGCAAAGACGATTGGAAAATCTGTTTCAGATCCTTTATTGCATTAAAATTACTCAATGCATGCAATCAAATGTAAGAGTTCTTTGAAAGACTTTTCGCCACGCGCTTCAATAAGATAGATCGGATGCTGAAAACGTTTTTCTTAACTCTATTATTGGCGATGATGTCTTTTGCTGTTTTAGCTCAAGACCAATTAGCTGCACAGATTTTTGAACAAGAGCAGTTCACTGATCTTGAAGTAAACGATTTCATCGCCCGTTATCCCGAGCTGGAATCTCTCCAGATTGCTTCGGTTGCCAAAATTCCAACTGAAAATGGATTCACTTTGAAATTGTATGGGGAAAAAACCAATGATGTTTACATTATTGAGAAATCTCCTGCGCAAAGTGAAATAGAAAAAACATTTGTGCCTTTTGAAGTCACTAATAAATCTTTTGAAGGTGAAATACGTGGAACTCTTTATGAGACTTTGAAAGAAGATTTGAAGAGCGAAAAAATCGCCAGGCAAATCAGCGAAGCTTTTAAAGAAGACTTCACAACCACTCGCGGTTTAAAAGTCGCCGCCAATTATTCTTTTGAAGTCATTGAGTATCTCGATCATGATCTGCCGGTTAAATTCGGTGATGTCGTTAAGGCCACTTTGTATGTTGGCAAAGCGGTTTCAGAGCGAGTCTTGCAACAGGATCTCGAAACTCTTGCCTGGCATTTACTTCCGCTTGATCCGGCCAAAAATGAAAAACCTTTTTACGCTCCGGTAAAAATGAGCAGAGTTTCAAGTTTATTTAATCTTGCCCGCAAGCATCCCGTGAAAAGAAGAATTCAGCCGCACAATGGAATTGATTTTGTGGCAAAGGCGGGGACACCTGTCTATCCCGCTCTCGATGGAGTTATCGTCGCTATCGGGCGTGCCAGAGCAAAAGGCAAATTCATTTTAATTGAGCATGAGAACGGTTACCAGACAACTTACGATCACTTGAGAAAATTTACGAAAGGACTTCGCGTCGGTTCTAAAGTTGAATTGAATGATCAAATTGGTGAAGTGGGAAGAACTGGCTATGCCACCGGTGCGCATTTGCATTTCGGTGTTCTTAGAGACGGCCTGTATGTGAATCCCATTTATTTGGTCAAAGACTACACGTTTGATCAAAAAGATCTTTATGAAATCGCCGAAGCTGAGGAAGAATCGGCCGAATAAACTCCCAAAAATCCCCTGAACATTTCCGACTATAATTACACTTTTAACAATTTATCAGATCCACAGATGTGGCACTCGTTCTGCATTAGTTAAAGTCAGGAAGGAAAGACAAAGATACCTTTTACAGTTCTAGTCTTTGTGTGAATGAAAGTTCATTTCCTACCGAACAGTAAGAAGCCACCTCACGGTGGCTTTTTTTTTGTTATTGAACTGCTTTTTCAATGAAATTTTTCGGAATAGAGGTCTTCTTTACCGGAACATCAAACCAGGCGCGCACATCTTCTTCCAAAGCTAATCCGTGCATATAATTATAAAGCGCTTTTCGAAGAGCATCTCCCAGCATATCCAGATCGGGCCTTGTTGGATCGTCGAATAGAACGGTGTTTTTAGCGAACAGGCCTGTTTGAGGCGTCTCAATAGGGTGAAGAGTGATTTGATACTTATCCGGGTTTAAACCGACCGGAGAGTGCGCTGTACACATGAATCTGTGCCAATAAGCAGATTGAATACAATCGTTAAGAAAAAGCTGTCTAACGACTTCCAGACTATCGACAGTCTCCTCAATCGTTTGAGTCGGGAAACCGTACATCAAATAAGCGTGCACATAAATACCGTGGCGAGAAAAAGCCTTTGTGACCCGTGCGACTTGTTCAACGGTCGTCCCTTTATCAATCATTTTTAAAATGCGTGGACTCGCCACTTCAAGTCCACCTGTAACGGCAATACAGCCTGAATCGGCCATGACTTCCGCAATAGTTTCAAAACTTTTATCGAAGCGTAGATTTCCCCACCAAGACACTTTTATATTTTGTCTGATAAGTTCTTCACTCATACTTTTCACGAGTGCAGGGGGGGCCGCTTCATCAACAAAATGAAAACCGGTTTGTTTTGTTTCTTCCACAATCCGTTTCATTTGATCAACGAGAGTTGTGGCCTTCATTGGTTCGTAACGATTGATATAGTCGAGTGTGACATCGCAAAAGGTACATTTTTTCCAGTAGCACCCGTGGGCCATGATCATTTTGTTCCAGCGGAAATCAGACCACATTCTGTGCATCGGATTAGGCATTTCGAGCATAGGAATATAGCGCTCGAGACTAAGTCCATCAAAAGTTGGTCCATTGAGATTTTTGAATGAAAAATCTTTTTGAACAGAAGAAGATTTAGCGATTTTCCCATCGAGGGCATACCAGGTGCGCAGCAAGTCGCTTTCAGATTTTTTTCCACGGAGATAGTCGAGCAAAAGCATAACCGGTGCTTCACCATCATCGAAGATGAGATAATCGACAAACTCAAAAAAGCGTACATCAGATAATTCTCTAAGCTCGGTATTGATGAAGCCACCGCCGAAGATTATTTTCTTAGAAGGGTAATTTTCTTTGATGAATTTCGCCGCTCTCAAGGCTCCGTACATATTCCCTGGAAATGGAATGGTAAAGCCGACGACATCGCACTCGATTGTTTCGATATAGGATTTCACGCATTCAATAAGCAACTCATCGACGAGAGTCACATGCCTTAATCCATCATAGAGAAAATCAAATGAACTTTGTGAAGAGGCGAGAGATTCCCCGTAATGAGAAAAACCAAATCGATCATCAATCGCATTCTTGATTAAATCAGCGAGATCATCGAGATAGAGACTGGAAATATATTTGGCCTTATCCTGCACGCCCATTTCACCAAACAGGGCAGAGATTTCATTTTCGTGTTCATCCAACGGAGAAAATCGAGGACCTTCAGGCAGAAGGGCCCTCTTCGCTATTCTGAGCGCGAGGCTGGGATCTTTTCCCTGGAGAAAAGTGAGAACTTTATCTATGGTCGATTGATAATCAGCAAAAGCTTCAATGAAAAATTCTTCAAATTCACTCAATTCTTCTTTCTTCTCAATGACATTTTTAATGAGAGCGAGACCTTCACTTGAAAACAACTTGTGAAAAAGATCGAGTCCTAAATCTCTTTGAGTGGCCCCGATACCTTGGTCGCGCAGGAATTGAGTGAGGTACGCCGTCGCAGGATAGGGCGTATTCACCTGAGTCATAGGTGGAATAATAAGAAGAGCTTTCATATGGGGAGAGTTTTAGCATACGCCGGTGAAAATACGAAAAGAATATAAAAATTTCATACTCTTTTTAGAAGAATTCTGGCCAAAGCAGGGCCTTGGCCAAAAAAAGTTAAGTTAGTGCAATTGTCGTTCAGCCTCATCTTTCTTGGATTGTGACATTTGAGAAGAATTGACGGCCGGTTCTTCTTCAAAATCGCTGTCCGTTTTAAATTGCTGCCAGTTTTTTTCGACAAATGACCAGTCTACAATATTCCAGAAATTCTTTAAATAGCCAGGGCGCTCATTTTGGTAGTCGAGGTAATAAGCATGTTCCCATACATCGCATGTGAGCAATGGAGTGAGGCCATGGGGAATAGGATTGTCAGCGTCTTTCGTATTCATAATGGAGAGCTTGCCTTCTTCATTACAGACCAGCCAGGTCCATCCCGAACCAAAAAGTTTTTTAGCGGATTCGTTGAACTGATTTTTTAATTCTTCCAGACTTCCAAAACTCTGATTGATTTTAATGGATAACTCTTCACTCATCGCTTCTTTTCCACCAGGTGTAAGGCAATGCCAGTAGAAATCGTGATTCCATGCTTGAGCAGCATTGTTGAAAACGTTTTGAAGCGTTTTTTCAGATTCAAGAATGATTGATACAAGATCTTTTGAATCAAGTGGAGTATTGGCAATTAACTCATTTAGTTTAGTCACGTAATTCTTATGATGTTTGCCGTGGTGAAATTCCAGCGTTCGTTTTGATATAGATGGTTCAAGCGAGTCTATAGGGAAGGGAAGTTGGGGAAATTCAATGGCCATGATTAAACTCCTTTTTTAAGGTTTTCAGCTTAAATTAGAAGAAGCAATAAAAAGGCCGGCGCAAAGGTACCTTACACAACTCCTTAGGTCCGGAACAAAACTGATTTTATTTTTTGTTTTGAGAGATGGTTTCAAAATCCATAAAGCTGTTTTCTGATCCAAAAAAACATGTATATGTATCTATCCATTTGTTTTTGACTTTCACTTGTAGAAAGCGCGGACGGCCGCCAATGCGATAGCATTGAATAAATCCCGGAGAGCCAATTCCACCACCTGGATGTTCAATTTTCTTTTTTTCTCCTCTGCTCAAACAGTCTTTAGGATTCTTTTTACAATCATTGCTGATGAGAAAATAAGTTTCGCTTTGATAACATCCCTCAACTGTAAAAGGCTTTCCCTCTGTTCCAGGGATTTCAACAAACTTCAAGTTGAGTTTTTCGCAATTCCATTTGAGATCTTCTGCCATGGCAAAAGACGAAATCAAAAGAAGAGCAAAGAAAATAGTTTTTTTCATTTGTGGCCTTAGTATTTGAACATCGTTGAAAGGGCCTGCCAGATTCCAGTCACGGCAGCAGCAAAGCCTTCAAAAAGCGATTTTAACATTCCACCAAAATCCATTCCACTAAAGGGATTATTGAAATCGGTATTGTTCGTTTGAGTTGTCGTAGTGGTTGTCATTTCATTTTCAACTTTCTTTTTCTCACCTGTGTCCCTTCTTGTGACAACGCGGTCTTCTACGGGCGCTCTATTTTCTCTTCGTTTCTCAATAACCGGTTTCACTTCATTCGTTTTTGCATTTTTGACAACAACAACATCAGTAACGCCGGTTTGTAATTGATCATTGTCCATCCAGAAAGAACCTTTGGAAGGATCACATTGTTTTTTTATTTCTGGCCTGTAGTAAGCACAGCTGCGCCCCCAGGAATTGCGGACAAGGTATTCACACTTTCCGTTGGCCCCTGGTCTTCGCGCCACGATCATCAGCTCGTGCGGCCCATGGCCACCAGGTACAGATTCATCTGTAGCAAAAAGCGCAGTATTCATTCCGATACTCGGCATGGAATCATTGTCGAGTGCCTCATCCAGAATTTTGCTGACATTCTTTCCTTTGGTGTAGATCAAATCCGTATCGGGCTCTGCAATTTTTCTATTTCCTTCGCACAATTTATTCATGAGAGCGCGCAAACTTTTTAAACTGTCGCCTTCATTTTGAATAAGCACTTCGCGAATCATCTCTCCTGTAACGTTAGGGAGAGAAGGCTTGATAACTTTATCGAATTGATCGCCTGAGCACTGAGCACAGTAATCAATCGGTTTTCCTTTTGCCTTAAAGTCGTCCGCGATCTTTTGGAATGATTCCATCAACGACTGCAAAGCTTGGTGGCCTAAGTTTGATGAAGATGTTTGATCCGAAGGAATAATGGACTCTGGACAATAGCCGTTTTTCTTGGCCACGTTTGTCGCAGAGAGGACACTAATTCCACTCATATCCTGAAGGCGTCCTTCTTTTTTTTGATTGGCATATTGATTCAACGACACATCGACGGCGGAGATCGCTTCGCCTACGGAAAAAGAGAGTGAATCTGTCGTCGCATAAGCGCCACACCAACCAACGCTGTCTTGATCACGTGGCTTGGCAAAATGATCAATGAGCTTTTCTTTACCGACTGACTTTAAGTACGTTGGATCAGTTAAATCCTTGGGCGTACAATCGGCGTAGGCGTAAGTTTGGGCAAAGATCAGCAACAGTATAGACTTTTTCATATCAGGCTCTTCGGATGCCTGACTAAAAAGCTTTAGTTTGTCGGTTAAGGCCTTGATACAACATAGTTAAATTGCCAAGAAGAGGAAACTCGACAACACTTATGAGGAATGAAAGGTTTTACACTGTTTTTAATATTGCTCGTTTCTTTTAGCTGGCCCGCTTTGGGTGAAGAGCTGCTTTTTAAAGAAGGCGCATTAGTTAATTTCGCTCCGCCTGTTATCAACAAGGATTATTATCTTTTTGAATATGGTTTCATTGTTAGAAAAGAAATTCAAAAATGGAAGTATGGTTACAATGCATTCGTGAATGCTTCGCTCTGGGAAGACTGGAAAAATCGTTCGGACAATCTTCGCGCCGGAGCACTCGGCTTTAAAGCGGGCGTGCTCTTTCCTCTTATAAAGGAGCCACTGTTTTATCGCGTGGCCGGTGGGTTTGCGAAATCAGTACTGCATAAAAATCCAATTTTCGGAAAAGATGAACAGAGCGTCTCCAAAAAAACGTTGCTTCTTTTTGAAGCAGGTCTCGTCTATAAGTTCGACAAAACTTACGTGTCCGCTACTTATCAAGTGACCAATGTGAAATTTTTCACAAGACATATAATATTATCAATCGGGGTGAATTATTAAAATACTCACTCTTCTTGTGCTCATTTGTGTTTTCATTTGTGGGTCAGTGGCCTTTGCTGAAGAAAAAGAAATTGTCCCGGGTGAACAAACGGGAAAATTCATTTCTTCAGAGTGGCGGCTTTTTAACAGAACGATTGATTCTTTCTTTTCCAATCAAAAATATCTTATAAAAGAAAATAAGAGCACTATTTTTATTTCTTCGGCCATCTATAAGTCAGAAGGGTCTAAAATTGCCAGCGACTTTGATTTGCAAATGCGTTTTGATCTACCTCGGACAACCAAGAAGCTGAAGCTGGTTATTGAAAAAGAACAAAACGAAATCAAGAAAGCTCTTACAGATGAAAACGTAGCGAGAAATAAAAACAATCGAACGACTTCGAAGTACACGACCGCTTATGAAAACCGTTACACGGCCGGTGCTGATTTTCTTCTGCCCAAATTAAAAGTTTTCAGCAGTATGATTAAATTCGGGATTCGTCTCGATATGCCGATTAATCCCTTTCTCAAATTGAATATGCAAAAGGACATTAGTACGTCTTTTGTGGAAATTGATTTAAGTCAATCCTTTCTTCTCTACAGACAGGCCGGTGTGCAGGAAATTTCTCAAATCGCTTTCAACAAAAAGTGGAATGAGACATTTCACATTGAGCAAATCAATTCGCTCGTCTGGACGGATGAAAAAGATATTTTTGAACTTCGCCACAGTCTGACTCTGTACCAACACATTGGTGACGAAAAAGGATTATCTTACGCCATTGGGGCCAATGCCAAACTTTCGCCAACATATTACTACGATGGATATGATGCCTCTGTCAGTTATAGGCAACTTCTTTACGGAGGTTGGCTTTACGGAACTTATACCCTCGGGGCCGATTTTCCCAAAGCTGATCATTTTAAAAATGATAAATTTGTTCAGTTCAGACTCGAAGCTTTTTTTCGTTAAGATTCAAAAAAGAAGGCCCCAGAACGGGGCCGATGCTTACATGTCTCTCAATGCCTGAATTCGCTCTTCAAGCGGAGGGTGGGTAGAGAAAAGTTTCATGACGTTTACTCTTGAAGAGATCTGCATTGAGCGAAAGTTCGGATTCTCCCTTGCTTCAACTTCAGCCAAAGACGGATACACACGCTGAAGAGATTGGAGAGCAGAAATCATTTTTTCTTTACCTGCGAGGCTTGCTCCACCGTGGTCGGCGCGGAATTCGCGGTAGCGCGAGAACCAAGCGATGATCGGCATGGCCAGCAAGCCAAAAACAATATCGAGAACAAAAACGAGAATGGTATGCATGAATGGACTTGCCGGAGCATCGTCATCCTCTTTTCTCATGGCCTGAGTCAGCGCAAACGCAATCACTCGAGAGAAAAACATAACGAAGGCATTCACTACACCTTGAACTAAAGTCATCGTCACCATGTCGCCGTTTGCAATATGCGCTACTTCATGTGCGAGAACTCCTTCAACGGCATCGCGATCCATTCTCTGCAAGAGACCAGTTGAAACCGCTACGAGGGAATTATTTTTCGAAGGACCAGTGGCAAATGCATTTACGTCTTCGGATTGATAAATACCCACATCTGGCATTTTTGTTAAGCCGGCCTGAGTGGCGAGATGATGAACTTTCAGGACGAGATCACGATATTCTGCTTTGTCCGAAACAATTTCAACTCCCATGGTCCATCTGGCCAGAGGTTTTGAAATAAGCAGGGTAATAAAAGAACCGCCAAGACCCCAGACGAGACAGAAGGCCATCAGTGTTCCGTAATTGATTCCAGTCGCCGAAATATAGTGACCTATTCCCAAAACTGACATTAAAGTGCTGATCGTAATTGAGACCAGCAATGAAACTGCAAAGAAGATAAAAATTCGCTTTAACATATTACACTCCTGTATCTTTTAACTCGCCTTGGATCCCCCATAGTTTGTTGAGCAGCTTCGGCGCGTGTGTCGCAATGTAGGCCATGAGACAAAACTTAATAACACGGCTGAATAAAATCACGGCGGCAAGCGGAGCATAGGGAATGTCCGACAACGCCGCCATGATGAGGGCCGGTTGCTGTGTGAACGGTGTTACACCAACCAAAAACACAACAAGCAGTCCGTACTCACTAAAAAAATTCAAAGTGACTTTCCAGACTTGAGTCTGATCAACTCCAGGATAGAGCTGGAGAATCTGATCCATCCCGATGTGGTTTACTAGTGAGATGAGCGTAAGTGAACCGATCGCCGATCCCACCGCCACAAAAAGCCCGAAAGAAATCCATCGTCTTTTCATGAGCATTGAACTTGAAATTAAAATACCATCAGTCGGAATCACGATGAGAAGCGCATCTAGTGCTGCCAACAAAAGCAACAGGGGAGGAAACCATAATCTATTGGCAAATCCCCTCAGCCTCGCAATCGTTCTTTTGATGAGCTGATGATATTTATCTGTTATTTTCATTACACTACTTCTTTTAATTTTCGTTTTTCTTCAATCTTTGCGACATACCAAGAGCTCAAACCTGCAGTCGTCAAAATAGCGAAGATAACCAGTAATGAAACCCAGCTTGGGATTTTAATAAAATCCACGATCAACATTTTTGTACCAATAAAACCTAAAATCGCTGCAAGCCCAGGTTTCAGATAACGTAACTTGCTGACCCAATCTGCAAGAACAAAGTACAGCGCACGCAAACCAAGAATTGCAAGTATGTTCGAAGCAAAAGCGACGAACGCATCTTGTGTCACTGAGAAGACTGCAGGGATGGAATCCACCGCGAAAACTAAATCAGTTACTTCAATAACGATCAAGGCAAGAAAGAGCGGAGTCGCTTTTTTGATTCCGTTTTCTTTCACAAAGAAATGGTTGCCCTCCAATTTGTTAGTTGTGGGAACAAATTTCTTGAACGTTCTGATAGACCACGATTCATTCGTATCAATTTTCTCATCAGTATTTTTAAGAAATTTGAAAGCCGTAATAACAAGGATGGCGCCGAATACGTACAGAATCCATTCGAAGTGGTGCAGTAATTGAGCTCCAACCAGAATGAAAATGGCCCTTAAAATAATCGCTCCCAAAACACCAAAGAAAAGCACTTTGTGCTGATATTTTGGCGCAATTTTAAATGAGCTGAAGACTAGAAGAATGATGAACAAGTTATCGACACTTAAACTTTTTTCTACCAGATACCCCGTAAGGAACTGGAAACCCAGGTCGGTCCCATAATTCATCGCAAACCAGAAGTTAAAACCTAAAGCAATGGCGATCCATAATCCACTTTCGATTAAAGCGGCCTTGACCTTATGGCCATTTTCGTTTTTTCCGAACAAACTTAAATCAACAATTAAAAGCACAACGATAGCAATGGAAAAACCGATCCACAGCCAGCTTGGTGCAACAGATATTTGAGACATAAAAAAACCCCCTTCAGTCATGATCCCTCTGTTATTATCGTTGATAATGATGTATTGATAAAATAGATAAAAATGAGCTTTTGATCCGTTTAAAACGATGCAAGCACAGGAGCCTCTATGAATCCATGGCTAAATTACCACCATTTGAACTATTTTCGAGTGATTGCGGTTGAGGGAAGTATTTCAAAGGCCGCTGAGAAATTGAAAATCGGACAATCCACTCTGAGTGCGCAATTGAAATTGTTTGAAGAAACGATTGGCATTCCTCTTTTTGAACATAAACATAGAAAATTAATTCTGACAGAGCAGGGAATGCTGACTCTGGAATATGCCAATGAAATTTTTAAAATGGGCGACGAACTTCTCGAAGTCCTGCATGACCGAAAAGTGCCCAGCAGACCTCACGTTCAATTTGGTGCTCTCGACAGTGTTCCTAAGCATGTCGTTCTCGCAGTGGCACAAGCGGCCTTAAAAGCGGGCAGATGTACAGTTTCTTTTCTGGAAGGTAACGGTGAAGAACTGATGCGTGAAATGGAAATGCACAAGATCGACCTGGTGATCGCAAACTATATTCCTCGTCTGAGCGAAGATATGAAAATTTATTCGCGATTAGTGGCGAAGCATCCGGTCTCTATTTACGGATCAAAAAAGTTTCTAGGATTAAGAAAAAATTTTCCAGACTCTTTGGAGAATGCAACTTTTGTTCTTCCCACTGCTCACAGTAAGCTCAGACATGATGTAGAACATTTTTTTAAATCCAAAAAAATTAACCTCGACGTCGCTGTTGAGACGCAGGATACAGAATTGCAAAAGTTAATGGGAATCGAAAGCGTCGGACTGATTCCGCTTACTCCTTCGGCAGCCGACTCATTTGTTAAGGAGAAGAAACTATTTGAGATAGGAAAAATACCTGGTGTTTATGAAGAAATCTTCTTTTTATCTCTCTCTCGCAAAATCGAGAATCCTATTTCCAGTCAGATAATGAAGCATATGACTCTGAACAAATAACTCGGGTTTATGATTAAGGTCATAATTTAAACATTAATGAAAACTCAATTTCGGCCGATACTTTAGTATGACTTTTAAGCATACAAAAAGTATCGAAGATGTAGGCAGCTGGACTTTTGAAGTGGCCGCCCGTCTTTTTTACTTTGATCAAAGGTGTGCTGATAGTTTTGGGTTAACTGTGAAGCCCCTTTCTTATGAAGATTTTTTACTTCATTTTGATCCAGAGAACCGAGCTTTTATCGATAATCATTTTCAAAAGCTGATCCATCAAAATATCCCTTTTGTTTTAGAGTGTGTGATAGGGTCTTCTGCGTCCGAAAAGGCCATCAGACTGAGTGGCAACGTCTGCGAAATGCAGTCAGGCAGAGTAACCAAGCTCAGCGGCATCATTCGCCCATATACCGAGGATCTCAATAGTAAATTCAGACATGGTTTATTTCTCAATATTCTGGACGATCTTGCCATCATTTCCATTTCCAACACACGCGGCGAAATTGTTTACGCGAATAAATTGTTCTGTGAAGTTTCGGGATATGAACAAGAAGAGTTGTTGGGAAAAACCCACGCTGTTGTAAAGTCGGGAATGCATTCGAATGATTTTTACAAAAAAATGTGGCTGACCATTCTTGAGGGAAAAACGTGGCACGGTGAAATCATCAATAAAAAGAAAAACGGTGAATTGTATTATGTCGACGCGCATATTTATCCTGTTTTGAATTTTAAGAGAGAAATTACCGAGTTTGTCTCTGTTCGTTTTGAAACGACTGAGAAAAAAATGCGTGAACAGGAAGAGCTCGTGCGTGCAAAATTCCAGATGATGGGAGAAACCAGTGCCCAGATTATGCACGATGTGATGAATCCACTGACCATCATTCAGATGTCTCTTGATCTACTCGATTACAAAGTGACAAAAGGTTTGCCTGTTTCTCCCGAAAGCCTGGAAAAAAAAGTAAACAGCATGCGCGAATCGACATCGCGGATCCGTACAATTTTTTCCAATATGAAGGACTTGCTTTCCAATAAACAAATTGTGGAAGAGATGGATCTTTATGAATGCGTTCACAAAGCGATAGAGATTTCTTCTCTTAGGTTGGGGAAAAATAAAATTGCAGTGGAAGTGGAATTTGAGGCCGGAGAATTTACTGTCGATTTTAATTTCCAACAATTGCTCCAGGTACTCATCAACCTTATCAACAATTCAATCGATGCCATTGATTCTCTTCCTGAAAAATGGATAAAGTTAGGCGTCATCGATTGTGGAACTTACATCGTCCTCTCCATTACTGATGCAGGAAAGGGGATCGATCCGTCTCTGCATAAAAAAATCTTTCAATCTCTTTTTACCACTAAGGATAAAGAAAAAGGCACCGGATTGGGCCTGCCAATATGTAAGCGCATAGTGGAGAACTATGGCGGAAAAATTGAAATCAACGCCAACTCTTCGAATACTCAATTTGATATTTACCTTCAGAAAAAACTTACTTTAGTCAATGCCGCCTGATAGGACTTCACTTGTTGAAAAAAATTGATTAACCTGTTTTCATGAAGGGAACAACATTTTTAAAACCACTTGAATTCAACCTTGAAGCTGCCGGCGAGAAATGGCGCCAGGGCGATAAAGTTAAGGGCACACTCAACATTAAAAATCACAGCAATGACTCTTTGGAACTGCCAGTGATGAAAATAGTCTTGTGTGAAGGTCAGTATAAAAAAATCAAAGCAAAAGATGCAAAGGCCTGGAAGGTTTTGTCAGAGACAAAACTTGAAGAACCTTTTCTTTTGAAGGCCCAGCAGGAAAAAGGTTTTTCTTTTGAATACACTCTTCCCGAAAACTGCCTGATCACTGATAAAAATGCAAGTCTCTACCTGGCCTTCTACGATAAATCGGGAAAAGATGAGCAGCCTGCTGGGCATATTGAATTAGTCATCGAACCCAAATTAGTCATCACCCAGATCCTCGATTGCATCCAGAGTTTTATAAGATTTAAAGTGGTCCAGACGAAATATGCCAAGGGAATGATTGAAGTCAAACTTTCGCCTCCCTCTTCTTCCCGCGAATTGAGTACAATTGATAACCTTATTCTCAATTTGTCTGAGGTCGATAAAACACTCAAAATCAATTATGAATTTAATATGCGTGTTTTAGATATGGCCGGTGGGTCCATGTCGGCGCAGAAAAAAGTTCGCGAATTTGAACAAGCTTTTACATCAAAACAATATCTGCAATACGATTCGCTCAATCAGGATTTTATTCTTCAATCTATCAACAGTGTTTTGAATGAAGTAAAGCCTAAATTCTTATGATGAAAGCGACACTCACTTCTATCATTCAGGAAACGCCCAAAATTAAAATTTTTCGCCTCTGGCATGGAAGGACTGATTATCACTTTAAGCCTGGGCAATGGATTGATTTACAGGCGCCTGTAGAGGGAAAAAATATCGGCGGATACACAATTATCAGTTCAGCTCACACTCAGGAATATATCGATCTCGCAGTAAGAGAATCGCTCCATCATCCTGTGACTCAATTTCTTCACGCGGCCAGTGTGGGAACGGAAGTTGAAATAACTGAAGGTCAGGGAAAATTTTTTCTGACAGATGACTTAGCAACACTGCCTCAATTAACTTTTATTGCCGGAGGCATTGGTCTTACTCCCATTCTTTCAATGATCCGAAGTGTGGATCAGACCAAAACAAAGGTTAAACTTTTTTATTCCGTTTCAAATTCAGCAGACATCATGTTCAAAAATGAGCTTGAACCATTTTCAGTTTTTACAGTGACAAAAGATCCGCTATGGAAGGGAGAAAAAGAAAGAATCAGCTTATCTCTTCTCAGAAAATATCAGGCGGATTTTCAATCGCATTTTTTCATCTGCGGCCCTCGCGCTATGATTGATTCTCTCTCGAACGAGTTGAAAGAAGCAGGCGTTCCCAAAGATCACATCCACTTTGAGAAGTGGTGGTAAACCGATCAAAATCTTCAAATTTTCTGATTTAAATTATGTTTTAGCTGTAACTCGGGGACTAGCATTTACTCATAAGTAAACAACGAGGTTTATATGAAAATCCTGATAATGCTAGTAATGATGATGGTTGGAAACGCAGTTTATGCAAATGGCGGAGCAGAAAAAGAAGAACTTTTTTCTCCCGCTCAAAATAATCAAATCGTAAAAGCGATAGACTATATTTGTGGAGATATCTGGTGTGAAGGTTACTACGATTATAAGTTTATCGGTTTGTCTTGTGATAAGAGCGGTCAAAATTGTGACTTGAGCTTCCAGTTCAAAGAATCTTTCGATGACAGAAGAGTGCAATACTCACCAGTGCAAGTTTGCCACATCAATGGCATCTCTTCTTTCGATCAGGTAATGGAAGATGACCAATACCTTCAATTTGGTTTCATCAATAAATTGAATGATTGCTTTGAAGAATTAGCAGAATCTTATCATGGACGTTAGTTCAAGGTCCCCGCAAAAATGCTACTGCCTTCGGTTTTTGCGGGGACGTCTTTTTTAATGAGCAGAATAGTCTTCGTAGTTAGAATCAGATGAGCTGTTTGAATACGGCACAAAATCTTTTTCAGCAAATTTTACAACTTCACTAAAAATCTTTTGAGTTCCCGCTGGAAAGTTTTCCATCGTAATCCCTTCGAGTTCAAGCTGCTTTAATTTTTTTTGAAGTCTTTTAAGAAGAGATTCAACTTCATTGAACTCTCTCGCATGAGGAAGTCTTGGCGTTTCGCGGATAGCTTCTTCTACACCTTTGACTTTTGCTTCTTTCACAAACTTTTTAATTTCGCGAACAGGAAGTGTCTTGATATGGTTCAACGCTTTTTTCTGCTCATCTTTTTTCAGCTTCACAATTTCATTGGTCTGACTGATTGAAAGCTCGCCGTTCACTCGTGCTTCTTTGACCGATGTATCGGCCATTTCATCGCGGTTAATCGCCTCATGAATTTGCTTTGGAGAGAGTCCCGTTTTTTCTGCAACGATATTGAGAAATTTTTCGGCAGGAAGAACTTCTTTCTTTTCTTCCATCTCAATTTCTTCTGCTGTTACAGGTTCAGGCTTTTCTTCTTCCGGATTGATCGCCTGATAAATTTCTTTAGCGCGGCGAAGATGTCCTTCAAGTTCCACTTTTGTAAGATCTTTTCTCACCAGGTTCTCGTCAATTGAAACGAGCTCTCTTTCCAATTCGCCTTTATCAACAACGACAACCGGAGCCTCTGTATAGCCCAGGTTTAAAAGGGCCTGAAAGCGTCTTGCGCCCGCAAGAATCACGTTGTCAGTAGAAATAACCAGGGGAGCGATGAGCCCTACAGTCTGAATCGATTTTTCAAGATCAGAAACATCGGTTCCCAATCTCAGGTAGGCATTGGTTGCTTTAAGATCATTAAGTCTTCTAGACTCAGTTTGAGTTTTCAAAATGTCTCTCCGGTAAAAGGATCGTCAAACGTCAATCATCTAACGTCCAACATCCAACTTCATTGTGTGTGGTAAAATAGAATGAAGACTACAGGCGCAAAAGTCAGTTGAATTATCCTAAAAATGTATGACATCTATTCTAAGGTGCTTGAATTTCTTTGTGTTCCCAAAGGGGGCAACGATAAAAAAAGTTTATCCTTTTCGCAGATGACTGACCCTGATTATTATTCGATTCATAGAAAAGATGTCCGTGCGAACCTGATCTCCTCCATGGAAAATAATTAATGAGAGTTCGAGAAAAAGACCGAGAGGAGACGACTATGTCAAAAAAGACAACATTCAATCCAGAGGCCGCGACCATCTATCATGACGCCACTGAAAATTCTTATCCGCAAACTTCACAGCGCTTAAGTGAAGAGGGACTTCGCGGCGATTATATTTCTCAATTTGAAACTGAATATGGCCCTTTGACTGATGAAATACGAAAGGCCCTCGTTGAGAGTAAACAGATCAATGCAAGTGGAATCAATCTTCGCGTTGGGAAAAATGAAATTCTCCTTTATGGAAGTGTTCTTTCAGAATCGGAAAGAAAAACGGCGGAGGAGATTGTTGCAGTTCGGGCCCAAGGGCGTGCTGTGAAAAATGAGATTACGCTTCAGCATTAGACTTAGTGATAAGTGCTTGCTTAAAAACTTGACGGGAATTTTAGAAATAAAGAAACTTAAAGTTCTTTGTCAGGAGTTTTGAATGAGCGTGAGCATGTCATGGATACTTTTAGTTGTTGCTGGTCTTTTAGAAACTTGTTGGGCCATTGGTTTGAAATACACTCAAGGATTTACGAAACCGGCTGCAAGCGCATTCACTTTAATCACTCTCGCCGGAAGTATGTATCTTCTGGCCAAAGCGGCGGAACAACTTCCTATCGGTACCGCTTATAGTGTGTGGGTAGGGATTGGAGCTCTGGGAGCTTCTGTGCTGGGTATTTTTCTCTTTAAAGAAGAAGCCACGCCTGCACGTCTGTTCTTTCTTCTACTTCTCATTGTTTCCATTCTTGGTCTTAAGATGACTTCAAAATAGTAGATGACATAAATTTTCATAAGACAAAAGCGTTTCAGTTCAAGATAATTGAAACATGAGAAAAGCGATTCTATTTCTATTCATTCTCTTTTGTTCGATTGCTCAAGCCAAGGATCTTTCGAAGCAATTTGAAAAGCTCTACAGCTCTCCTGCTCACAAACTGACTAGAGCGGAAAGAGAGTCTTATTCTCATTTTAATTTTTATCTTGTGCCTGGAATATTAGCGGAGACTTTTATTTCCGATGATTCGAGATCTAAAATCGATTTTTCTTTTTTAACCGGCAACTATTTTGAAGGTGAACTTAAGTCGCTAACAAAAAAATTTGGCTTTATGGCAAAGAGACTTTCTCCGTCGTCACTTTCCATTGAAGAAACACGCTCCAACATCAGAGCGGTTCTTGAGGAAAGCAGAAGAGAAAAACGCAAGGCCATTTTTATCTGTCATTCACTCGGCGGAATTGCTCTTTTGGAGGAATTAATTGAAAACAGTGAAGAACAAAATCAGATTGGCGGGATTATTTTCCTTCAGTCTCCTTTTTCAGGATCGCCACTTGCCGATTTATTTTTAAAAAATACGGATAGCAAAAGTAAAATGCTTGGGCTTTTGCTTGCATGGCTGAATGTCGGGCAGGAGACGATAGAGATTCTGACGACGGCTTATCGCAAGCAATATATGCAGACGCATTTTGAAGATATTTTAGCTCTTACAAGGAACGTACGAGTGATTACGCTTGGTGGAGTCGTCAATGATCATGCCACATTATTCCAACCAACGATGCCTTTAATCGAAGGAGAGAGCGATGGAATGGTTCCTTTTGAAAGTTCAAAACTTTTTGATAATGATTTTGTAAAGCTTGATAAGGCCGACCATGGTGAACTTGTCGTAAGAGTGCTTTTTGATAATTTTGATAAAGAGATTTTTACTGAAACGTTATTGAAAATGCTCGCCAAATAAAGCCCCGGATGACCAGGGCTTCATGTCTTTTAAATTTCTTATTCAGCGTAGATAACAGCGCCACCTTTTAACTCATCAATGACGTGCGCACTTTCATTGGGATTGAGTGCCGGACATCCCCAGCTGCGTCCTGCTTTCTGCCCTGGAACGACGTAATCGGCAGGGTGGATAACAATAGCTCGATCGCGGGCATTTGAGTTCGTCGAGGATTTTCCGTCTAAGCGTAGTGAGTAGCCATGACTTCCCTCATAAGTTTCGGCCGTCAGGTAAACACCTTGTGAACTCGCGTTTGATCCTTCGGTATTTGAGAAGATCGAAGCGTAGCCATCGTAATCAGGATCCGATCCTTTTCCGTGGGCAACTTGAAATGTTTCAACGTTACCCGTTTCAATGTTGATGACATAAAAACGTTCGCGAGAACTGTGCTGGCTGAAATCGATAACGCCGATAAATTCTTTGTTTCCGATTCTAGATTGGTTTGCATCATAATATTTTAGAGCAGCGGCCAGTCTTGTTTTAGGAACAATTCCACCTGGATCGAGATGTGAATATTTATCGCTGATAGTAGTAGAAGTAGTCACTACGGGGGTAGTTGGATTCGTTACTGTCGTTGACGTTGATCCTGGTTCATTTCCTTCTTCTTGAATACCAGTGGCGCTGCCATCAGTGATCGTAGGCATTTTTGAGCCAGAAGCATGTGCTTGAGAAACGAAAAATGCTAGAAGTAAAAATGCTGTCAGTAAATAATATCTTACGAGTGATAGGGGAGCAGAACTCCTTCCGTTGTTTATTTGCCTCATCCTGAAGCTCTCCTTTTTTATAAAAAGATTTTTATTGGTGTCTCTCTTTGCAAGAACCCGATGCCAATAAAGTTAAGCTAAGCTGCTGAATTACTCCTCGAGTTTAAATATGAATTTCCTAAAAGTGGTGACATTAACGTTCTCAAAATAATTCCGTTCTCTTTTCTCAGGATCACTATCTCACTGAGAAGAGTTTTTTATGCCGGAAAAAAATGCCTACTACTTCTCACGTTCGCGAGTGAAATTGCCTACTGAAAGTTTTAAGCAGTCAATGATTCGCGGAAGAAGTTCAGGGTCAAATTGTTTACCTTTATCGTACTCGAGTACTTTGATCGCATTTGTATACATCTTTGATTTATTTTTTCTGTTCTCAAAAACGATATTGTCAAAAACATTGGCGATTTGAACAATTCTTGAAAGACCATAAATGGCTTCCCCTGAAATTCCCTTGGGAAAACCTACACCTGAAAATTGCTCATGGTGCTCGGCCACTATTGTGAGAACAGGTTGTGGAATATTAGGAAGTGTTTTTAAAAATTCTACACCCGCATTCGGGTGATTTTTAATGGCCTTTTCGTAGGCCATGCTTTGTGGCTTTTCCATAGTATCAGCAGGGATTTTTGCCTTACCGTAATCATGGAAGAGGGCCCCCATATAAAGATTTTCAAGAACGATTGAAGAACTTTGTCCCGTGACCATTCCAAAAAGCAGTGAAAGGTTCGCAACATTCATGGAATGTTCAGCGACAGTGTTGTTCATACTGGTTAACTTGAGCAGTATATCTGCTGAGGGATTTTTGTCTTTAACGGTGGAAATAAAATCTTCAACCTGACTTTTTAAGAGATCGACAGTTTCATTGGAGAGTTTCTCATCGAGAAAAGTTTCATAAATGGTCTCCCGCAGTTCGATTTGTTTTTCTGCGAGGTCTCTGTTTTCTTCGCCAACTTCAGCCGTGAGCTCGTTAATGGCCTCTTCCTTAGCTTCTTCCATGGCGGTTTCAAAAATACTTTTAGATTCAACGTGAACAAAAAGTTCTTTCACGTTTTTGGAAATGAAGTAATTGAATTTTTCTTCAGAGATAACATCGCCAAGTTCTTTGAACTTAATAAATTTTTCGCCAATTTTAACGAAAACATCTGCAACGAGCTTGTCGTTACATCCGATTTTATGGAGAGGAATGGCCGCGAAGTTTTCGGGGCTGAAACTTACATTTGTCATATCAATTTAGTGTAAATGAATTCGAAAGAATGGGAATGGAAGCAAGATATTCCTAAGCTTGAAACTCGGGAATAAAAAAAGCCTCCCGAAGGAGGCTTTTCTTTTAAATAAAATTATTTTTTTGCAGATTCAATGCAAGCTTCGAGAGCTGCTTTTGCTTCTTCAACACAAGTGTATGAATCTTCCATGCAAAGTTCGAACGCTTGAGTTTCAGCAGGAAAACGGAAACAGATTTGCTGAATTTTTTGACATCTTAAAAGGTTCTGAGTTTTTTCGCTTTCACAATTTCTTGTTTCACTGGCGAAAGATGCTGATGCCGTTAGAGCGAGGGCCATTAAAATTGATTTCATCATATGATCTCCCATGGAATGTTTTCCAGAAAGTAATCTTCCTGTAACGAAGTGACTAGGCACTTCTGTAAAAATTTCATAAACTAGGGGCCATGGACAATATCAGTAAATCACTTCTTATTTCGGGGGCCATCTTAATCGTGGCGGGGTTGCTCTGGCATTTTAGCGAAGGCAAAATTCCGCTGGGCAGACTGCCTGGCGACATTCGAATTGAATCGGAAAACAGTCGATTTTACTTCCCTTTGACCACGTGTCTTCTGCTTTCGGCCGTTTTGTCCTTCATTGGATGGCTTTTTGGCTGGATCTCCAGAAAGTGACCCAAATCATTTAACAACTGCACCTCAACCGATAAAATGGATTTATGAAACTAGGCATTCCTCCTGAAATATTTTTGCGCGATTACTGGAATAAAAAACCACTTTTGATTAAAGGGGCGGTGAAGAATGCTTCTGAACTGGCCACCTTCGATGATTTTTTTGAAATGGCGGAAGATCCGGATTTTGAAACGCGCATTGTTTATGAAACAGGCGGCGAATATCCCTGGCAGGCAAAACCAGGGCCAGTGACGAAAGATGATTATAAAACAAAATCGTTGTGGACATTGATTTGTCACAACCTTGAATTGTTGAATCCAGATTTTTTTGAATTAAAAAAAGCTGTGCGCTTTGTTCCGGAATGGAATTTTGACGATGTCATGGCGACTATTTCAAAAAAGGGAGCCTCAGTCGGGGCCCATATTGACGATTACTCCGTTTTTATTTTTCAAGGAGTAGGCTCTCGTAAATGGATGCTTCAACACGAACCTGATCCTGAATTTGTTCCGGAACTCGATATTCGACTTTTAAAAAAATTTACACCTGATACGGAGTGGATTCTCGAACCAGGAGATATGCTTTATATTCCGCCCGGAATTGCTCATCACGGAGTGAGTCTGGAAGACAGCATATCTTATTCGATTGGCTTTAAATCCATACGCTATAACCAATTAATTGATTTTCACATCACTCAAATTATCGATCAGGCTGAAAACGGAAGTTTTCACGATAACCAGATTTCTCTTCAAAACGATCCCTTCTTAATCCAGGAGTACGTTATGGACAGTATTTACAAAGACGTGATGAAGCTCATTGCAGACAAAGATTTATTCAAACAATCTCTGATGAAATTTTTAACCAGTCCCAAAAATGCTGAACAAAATCCTATGGACGAAAGTCGTGCGGACATTTATCACGAGTTGAAAAATGGCGCTTCTTTTAAGCGTGATATGTGGGCCAAGATTGCTGCTAAAGAAACGAAAACGGGTGACATTGAAGTAGGAATTAATACAATTTTGTTTCTTGTTTCAGATGAAACTTATCAGAAGGTAAGATCTTATTTCTTAAACGAACCGGAAACTGAATATCATTTTTCGCGAGCTGATTTAAATAATGTCGAGCTTGTCGAAATGATGATCACATTGATCGGCGAAGGAGCCTTTTATCTCATCTAGAATCCGGTGAGGCTAAAAAAAAAGGCCGGTTTAAAACCGGCCCGAAGTCTTTATTTAAAAAGTGGGAAGATTGGTCGTTCTTGTAGCATCCTCACCCGCGCAGCCCGTATCCGAGCAAACGTAAGAAAGTGAACAGCCTGCAGATGTTGTGACAGAGTCTGTTTCTCCTCTGACTAAAATCCCTTCAACTATTCCCGTCGCAGAATCAAAAACAGGCGAGCCTGAATTTCCGCCGTATGAATCAGTATTTGTTACAAAATAATTAGTGGCTGAGTTTGATCGCACAACTGCGCCTGGTGCGATTTTAAGCGGTAATCCTTTTGGGTGACCAATAAGAACTAGATTGGCCGTATTGGCGATTTTTCCTGTCTTTCTATATTCCAACGGGAGTCTGTTTGATACTGGTCTGTCGAGTCTGATGACGGCGTAATCATTTTTACTCGTGCTGCTATTAACAGAAGCAATGATCGATTTACAGCTATACACATTACTCTTTGCCAGAGTTGTCGTTGTATCTGTATTTGAAGCGAGGGAGTAATCGAAAATCCATTTATAGTTTTTGCAGTCAGATGTTTTACTTACACAGTGACCTGCAGTGACGATCACATCTGGTGCCGCCAGCCATCCGGTACAGACAGGTGAAGTCAATTGATTAGAAAATCTTTCAGAAGAACACCAGCCTCTCTCAACCAACGTTTTCCCTAAAACTTTGTAAGATCCATCTGTCTGAAGTGTTAAATTGCTAGAAAGAATCATACCGGCCGTAGAGCGTGCTTTTTCTCTCATTAAATTATCACCGGAATCAACCACTTCAGTTCTGTTGTCGGATCCATAAATAACGGAAGGCATTTGTGCAGAGTGAACATTGAACGATAAGGCGACGAAGGACAATAGCGCTAGGCTTTTCATAGGAACTCCTTTCCAGTGATTATTTAATTCCTATTTTCCTGGAGTCGGAGAAAAACCCCTAATGAATAATTCTTACACTGAGGATGATAGTTGAGCGATTATTGCGGCTATTGGCCTTTGATAGGTATGTAAATTTGCCATAGTTTGAACAAAAAATTTTTAGAAGGTTTATGATCGCATAACTTTTTTTTGGGAGAGTATTATGAAAGTATTGGCAGCGCTGATTCTCGCTTTATCTTTTGCAGCAAATGCAGAAAGCATCGTCTCAGGTGAGGAGGCTAAAGTGCTTTTTGAAAACCTGAAGGGGTATGAATATTCTTACGGCGCAAATACAACGGGAATTGAATATAAAGTAACAGTTCGCCACAACGATCAAATGTCTTGTGAAAAAGAAGAAACAATTTATTCATACGATTTTAATGTTGATTACACTTGCACTCTAAAATAATAAGGAGATCTCATGAAAACTTTAGCAGCACTTATTCTTTTAACTCTTTCTGTTTCGGCACTTGCAGATCAATGTCAGTATGTTTCAGCGGAATCAGCAAAGAAGGCCGTAAAGCTTATTTCACTTTCTAAGAAAAATTCTGGCGGCGTTCTTGAGCTTTGTCAGAATTGCGGCGAGAGAGTTCCTTCTGAATTGAGAGTTAACCAAATTGATATTGGAGCTACAGGCGTAACAGAAGCTCCTGCAGAAGTGGCAATCAACGGTAAAGGAATTGATCTTGCGTATACCTATGTGAACGTTAATAATGGAACATGGGTTAACTTAGGCATGCTTTCAAATTGTCCAGTAGACGGAGCTTCGCAATTTATTGTTGAAAAAAAATCTGCTGATGGAAGAGTTAAATATATTCCTGGAGCTGTTTACTAATTTATGACTTCAGTCTTTTTACGCTCATCACTTATCTGGTGCGGTTTCTTTGTCCTGGCGTTTATTAATGGCGCTCTCAGAGAAATCGGGTTAAAAAAAATCATTCACGAGCCGTGGGCGCATCATCTTTCTGCGCTCACGGCCATTATTCTTTTTGGAATCTATCTTCATTTTGTTTTCGATAAAACTTTAATCACAAAAACCAGAGAAGCCGTTCTTATCGGCCTCTACTGGTTAGTGCTCACTGTCCTTGCTGAAACTTTCATCGTTGGGAGGTTGATAGGAAAGCAAAGCTACGAACAGATTTTTTCCAATTATAATATTCTCGCAGGAAATCTATGGCCGATCGTTCTTTTATTCGTGGCCATCTCTCCTTTACTTTTTCTTCGCCGGTAATTCATCCGCTCGTGGAATTCTCACATCGTGCTCCTCGAAATTTCCTGCTTCAGCTCCTGAGTGGCATGCAAGACAATTCGCTTTGCTCCCGATTGCTTTTCTTTTGAAAGTACTGTCTGCAATCTCATCATGTTTTCTAATGAAGTACGGTGTTTCAGAAATTCTGAGTGGAGCAGAGTTGCCGATGGTCGCAAGTATTTTTGTTCCTCTGCGAGAATAGGCATGATCAGAACTGTATTTCACAAGATAATCCAGCACTTCTTTTTTGGTCGCTTCATCAAGAGATGCATCTTCACCAAAATGTTTATCAAGTGTGTTCATCATTTGTGTCCATGAACGCGCAGGCAAGAGCCCCGGAGGATAGGCCATGTGGCAGCTCGTACATTCGGCCTTGAACTTTGCATTCATAACCGGCGCTGTTGAGACTTTTCTTCGCTCTAAGAAAAACACGCTTCTGCTCTCGTGATGTTTTTTCTCATGCTCATCGTCGTCATCATCGTCCGTCCATGCCTTCATCGTTACCGTCATGCTGGCAAGGCATAAAAGCGTTAAAAATTTTTTATTCATAAAAGTCTCTCCTTATTTAACGGACAAGATCCATGCTGTGAAATGACCTTTTTCAGTATTGGTGCATTCGCGGTCTAGCACGTCTTTGCAATTTCGTTTGAACCATTTTTCAACTTTCGCGATATCAGTAAATCTTTCTTTGTTGACTGAAGGGGCGAGTGGCTCAACCACTTTATTGGCCCGAGTGAGTCCTTCTGCCTTGGGATTAGAAGTATGACATGTCATACAGCTGACCTTTTCGCCTTTAGAATTGACTCTCTCAGTTCGGAAAATTTTTTCTCCCTGAGCGACAGAAAAAGAAGTGAAAGAAGGATTGGCCACTTTTTCTTTTTCCGAAAAAATTTTAAGAACATCATCGGCCGCAAAAAGATTGAGCGAAGAAAAAGTGAGGACAAAAATTATTTTAGATCTGATCAGTTTCATTATTTACTCCTTGTGAGTCATGGCGGTACTGATAACCGGTTCTCATACTTTCAAAAACAGGTAATTTATCTTTTAATCGATGATAGAAAAGAGCGGATAAATGCATGACTGTGAAGGCCAGCAAACTCCAGGCCAGGAACTCATGAGTCCTGATCAACTCCGTAAACCAGGTGAGATCATCGTAATATTTTTCTGGAACAATCCCTTGATCAAATTGGATGCGGGTGAGCAAGAGTCCAGTAAGGCCCATGATAAGAAAGGCGGCGTAAACACCGAGATAAAGAAAAGAGGCCATGGGATGGTGCCCCCATGGCCAATTCACCGGCCTGCGCGCTTTTTTACCACAAAAAGATAGGACGATTGTTTTCCAGGCGTTCAGCTTAACCAGGTCAGACAAACGGGAATGCGCAGGACCGATAAAAAAATAAACAAAACGAAATAACAGAAACACGACAAATAAATTTCCGATATAAATATGAATCATCCACAGATCGTGGCGTATGGGGCCAGTCTCGTAAAACCAGTGCGCAAGGGCCGCCGTCAGGAGTAAAAGCAGCGTCGAAGCGCCTAGGCCTGCGTGTAAAATTCTCGTCGGTAAATCGTAGACGTATTTCTTTCTCATGCTCTCAGCATAGAGATTTTTCTGAAAAAAACAGGGACTGAAGGACTTAGGCCTATAGGACGAAAGGACTAGAGAGCTGAAACATCATGAGGTTAATCAGTCATTTTGCAGTGTGATTCTTTTACGATTCTTAGAGAAGATGCTTTAGATCATGTAAATCTCGTAGTGAAAAATTTAAGATGAGAAATCATTAAATTAAGCCTTTCACGGAGTCTTTCATGCCAAATACTGACTGGAACAAAAACACTCTTGATCTCAATAGAGTTTTTTTCCAACTTTCTGATTCTTCACTATTTGAACTCAAACATTTTATGAGCGAGCGGGAGTTAAAAGGCCATGTCGACCAGTTGACTATTGAACGCGAACATTTTCACAGCCTCATTCTTGACGTAGAAAAACTTCGCAAAGAAGTCGACGACGGACAGAAATTAGTCATCGTTAAAGCAGTTGACGGATTTGGTCCGGTGCAAACTGAAGCGCTTCACTGGATTTTATCGCTGCTCTTAGGCGAAACCATTGTTCAGAATGAAGAGGGAAGGCATTTGATTCATATTTATGATCGCGATCCTAAACGAAGAATTAAAGATGGAGCACGTTACCATCAGACCCACGAATCGGGCCAAATTCATACCGACAACGTAAACATTCCTGAAAACTATCAATATCTCCTGGTCGGCTGTGCCAATCCTGCAAAAATCGGCGGAGAAAATATTATCGTCAACGGACGTGCTATTTATGATTATCTCAACACGCATGCGCGAGAAGAACTAGAAATTTTAAAAAGTAATTTTGTGTTTGAGTACCGTGGGATTTCGCGCGAACTCTATGAAGCCCCAATAATTACTTTCAATGATAAAGGCGAACCACTCTTTCGCCACTTGAGAACTTATATGGAGTCGGCGCATATGCGAGCTGAAAAACCATTAAGTGAAGATCAAGTTCGTGCACTTGATACTCTTGATGCAGCCTTGTCTATGTCAGAATTTCAATTGCTATACCGTCTAAAGTCTGGTGAAATTTTAGTGGCCAATGATTCTCAAGTGCTTCATGACCGCCGTTGCTTCGTCGATGGCAAAGATATGATCACGCTGGATGAACTAAAACAACATCCTGAGAACAAACGCCCGCTTAAACGAACACTCTTACGAACATGGGTTAGAAAGATCTGATGAAAAAACGCTATTTCCTTTTGTTGCTCATTATTCCCATTGCTTTAATCATTTTTTGGAAACGACCAACACAGGAAAGTGTTCATCCAAGAATCGGAAAAATTACTGAAAGCGTTTATGCTATATCTACCGTCAAGTCGGAATGGAATTATTCACTTCGACTTGGCGTTATCAGTACCGTTGCAGAATATTTTGTTAAAGAAGGACAGCTTGTAAAAAAAGGGGATAAGCTTCTTCGCATTGAAGAAAACGGAACCGTCTTTAGAGCACCTCATGAAGGAATCGTTACCTACAGACCGTTTGGTATTCGAGAAACAATCAGTCCGCAAATCCCCATTCTTAAAATTGTCGATTTGAAAAATGTTTATCTTGAAGCTTCGATTGAACAGCAAGGGGCGCTTAAAGTTGCCAGAGGAATGAATGTTGTAATCTCCTTTGAAGATTTCCGTTCAAAACTTTTTAAGGGACGTGTTCGTTCTGTTCTTCCAAGAGATGAAGATTTTTTAATTCAAGTCGATTCACAGGAATTACCACCCAATATTCTTCCGGGAATGTCGGCCGATCTTTCCATTGAGATCGGAACCAAGGACAAAGCAGTTTTAATTCCAACTAAGGCCATTTCTAACGGCTATATAGTTCTGCTGAAAGATAAGAAGAAGGAAAAAGTGAAAGTAGAAGTGGGAATCAGTGATTCTGCCAATACAGAAATTCTTTCACCGGCACTCAGTGAAGATGACAATATTCTTTTACCGGTTAAAGAGAAACACTAATGCTGTTCCTGAGCCTTAAACATTTGCTTTCCAGAAAAAAGCAGACAGGCCTGATTCTTTTGGGAATTATTCTTGGCACGACTGCCTACGTCGTTATTTCTGGAATGATGCTCGGGTTTCAGAGCTATATTCTCGATCGACTCGTCAATAATCAAGCTCACGTTCGCATTTCGGCCCGTGAAGAGTATGTATACCAGAATGAAATGCAGAAAATTTTTTATCCTAATGATGAAATGATTGTCTGGAAAATTCCTCCTTCAGGACGGCGCGATTCGAGCGAATTGCAGAATCCAAAATTTTGGTTCAATGTTCTTGATACAACTCCCGAAGTTTTCGCCTATTCACCTGAACTCACTTCGCAAGTCATTTTCAGAAGAAATAAAACGGAAATCAGCGGAAAAATTATTGGCTCCAAGCCGGCGCTCGAACAACGGGTCAGCAATCTTTCAGATTATCTTTCTGAAGGTTTGGCCTTCACTGATCTTGGAGACAGTGGCAACCGAATTATTATCGGTGCTGGTCTCTTAAAAACACTCGGGGCCAGACCGGGCGAAATTATCAGCGTGGCCACCGGAAAAGGAAAATCAGTTCCCTTTAAAGTTCTTGGAAGTTTTAATCTGGGAATTCAAACCATAGATGATACGACGGCGTTTGCTTCTTTGCTTGATGTTCAAAAACTTCTAGGAATGCCCAATCGCATTTCTACTATTGGAGTTAAACTCATAGATCCTTCACTTTCGTCAGGACTCACAGAAGAGTGGGTGAAACTTTCAAGCGATAAAGTTGAAAGTTGGGAAGAAACTTCAGCCGCTATTCTTTCCGTTTTTAAAACACAGGACATTGTCCGCAATTTTATGACGATTTCTATTCTGGTCGTGGCCGCATTCGGTATCTATAATATTCTTTCAATTCTTGTGAATCAGAAGAAAAAAGAAATTGCCATTTTACGGGCCATTGGTTTCGATTCAAAGCAAATCATTGAACTGTTTATGTATCAAGGAATTATTTTAGGTTTACTGGGCGGATTTTTCGGCATGATTCTCGGCTATCTGGGGTGTCGTTATATCGGAACCATTAAAATTGCCGCAGGAAGAGTGGGTGGCGATACCATGATTATCAATTACGATTTAATGATTTATGTTAAGGCCATCTCACTTGCTTTTTTCTCATCATTATTTTCTTCTTTTCTCCCAAGTTACGCTGCCGGAAAATTATCACCGATAGAAATTATCAGGTCGGAGGGATAGATGGGAATAAAGGTTGTTGGTCTTCATAAATCTTTTGGAGAACCCCCCGTTCATGTCTTAAAGGGGATTGATCTCACTATCAATGATGGTGATCTCGTGTCTATTATTGGCCGTTCGGGCTCAGGAAAATCTACGCTGCTTTATGTGATTTCAACTCTCGATCGCGCTACTTCAGGTGAAGTTTATTACGATAACCAAGACATCACCAAGTTAAACTCGGATCAAATTCATCATTTGCGAAATACGCAAATCGGTTTTGTTTTTCAATTTCATTATCTACTCCCAGAATTGACTGTGCTGGAAAATGTTTTACTTCCTGCTTATAAAATGAAGATCCAAAAAGAAAAACGAGACTATGCACTTTCTCTCATTAATGAAGTAGGTCTAAGTGGCAAAGAAGAGCGCATGCCGGGGCAAATTTCAGGTGGGGAGCAACAGCGCGTGGCGATTGCAAGATCCCTTCTGATGGATCCTAAATTCTTATTTGCCGATGAACCAACGGGAAACCTGGATACAGTAAACGGCGATAAAATTATGGCGCTCTTTCATCGTATTAATGAAACTAAAAAGACGACGATCGTTTACGTCACACACGATCTCGATTACGCAAATCAGGCGCCAAGAAAAATTGAATTGGTTGACGGTATCCTCATATGAAAGCTCTTATCATCCAGAATTCCAAAGCAACTCCGCCAGGAACGACCACAAGTTGGCTCGACCAAAAAAATATTTCTTATGATATTCATTTTTTCTCTTCAGGAAAAAAGGTTTCAGCGGACAATTATGATTTGTTTTTTATTTGTGGCGGTGGAATGAATGTGGATCAGGAAGAGGTCTATCCTTGGTTAACTGATGAAAAAAATTTTATCAAAGATCTCATTGCTAAAAATAAAAAAATAGTTGGTCTCTGTCTCGGTGCTCAACTTCTTGCCGAACTTCTTGGAGGCCAGGTTTTTAAAGCGCCTCATTGGGAAGCTGGCTGGCAAAATATTAATCTTCAAAACGGTAAAACCCTGCGCGCATTTGAGTGGCATGGCTATCAATTTATTTCTCCGCCCGGTAGTACAGTCTTCGCTTTTAATGAAGCTTGTGCTCATCAGGCCTTCACCTATGGAAAAAATATAATCGCCTTTCAATTTCATCCAGAATCTACCAAAGAATGGATTAGAGAAAGAGCTGAAGACGAAGATGCTCCTCCGGCCGGCCCTTACGTTCAAATGAAAGAGGAAATGCTTTCTGAACTTGATCAGCAAAGACAACTACAAGAATGGTATTTCGGTCAGCTAAATACATTCTTATGATAAATCTCATAACTGACACGTCACATTTTTTTCTATAAACGCGTAAAATAAATTCAAAACACACTTTAGCAGGATGCTGAAAATGTCACTCGTCGATTTGAATCAAATTCAATTACAGGAAACACTTATTTCTCTGGCCGGTCAGGAACTGAACAATGTTGCTACCGGCGTTGAATCTCGAACAGGCGAGCAATTAAAAATCGTCAATGAGAGTATCCGCGAGTTTAATGAGATTATTTCTGATCTTGATCAAGTGAACGGCGACATTCAGTCCATTTCCCAGAACATGGGCACAATCGCCAATCACACAAATAGTTGTTCAATTCAATTGAAGCACGCATCAGAAAAGATGTTGAAGCTCGAAGAGCAATTTGAATTCGTTAACGAACTTTTAAAAACGATTAATTCTATTTCTGAGCAGACAAATCTTCTGGCGCTGAATGCGACCATTGAAGCCGCTCGCGCGGGAAGTGCGGGGAAAGGTTTTGCTGTTGTCGCTAAAGAAGTCAAAGAACTTTCTAACACAACCAAAAATGCAAACCTTCAAATCGAAAAAAAGTTATTGGAAATCGCAGAATCAATCAGTGAATTGTCGATAGAATTGCAAAAAACTATTTCTGGAATGAATTTATCTCTGGACTCCGTAACCAACAACAAGACATTCATTACGAGTGCCAATGAAAGAAATGCGAATCTCAACCGAAAAATAAATTCATCTCTCATTCATTTTAAAAATCTTGATGAAGCTTCAACACAGGTTTCTAGTCAAATTGGCGAATTGAAAACAATCGGTGATACATTTGCCTTCCTTGTCGAACTCATCCGCATGAAAGAAAAGCAGGAAGGTGTAGATCCTCTCGAAAGATTGCTTCCTGTTTTTGAAGCGAGTTCATTTGAAATGAAAAATCGTTTTACCAATATCCAATCCGAGTATGTTCTCACTGAAAATGATATTCTGATCTCTTCGACAGATGGAAGGGGTATTATCACTTTCGCCAATGATTCTTTTTACAGAGTCGCCGAATATCCTCAAGGGGCACTCATGGGGAAGCCTCACAATATCATTCGCCATCCAGATATGCCGTCGACTGCTTTTGCCGATTTGTGGTCTACCGTGAAGGCCGGGAAATTGTGGCAAGGGTATGTCTGCAACCGCAGCAAGAGTGGCAAAGCTTATTGGGTGAAGGCCACTGTTTTTCCTTGCTATAAAGATGGTCAGTTTGCCGGGTATCTATCCATCAGGCAGAAGCCCGAGCGATTGATGATAGAACGAGCAAAAGAAATGTATCGGAGAATTGAATAGAAAATTATTTAAAAATTTTTTTAAGCAAATTCTGAGGCCAAACAAAGACTTTCAACAACTGATCTTTTTTTGAGTGAACCAGTTTCTGGTTTTTATAGATACCGATGTGTCCACTGAGGTAATAGGCTACCCAGCAAGTGAGAAAAGAATATGGAAGAATCTTTGGACCAAAAAGTTCTGCGGCCATGATGGCGCAGGCGATGGGAGTATTGGCCGCCGCTCCGAAAACAGCTGCGAAGCCAAGAGCTGTAAGAAGTGGGCGAGACACCATGAAAACGCCTGAAAGAAAACTTCCCAATGTTGATCCGATATAAACCAAGGGAATAAATTCTCCACCTTTAAAACCTGAACCGACAGTGACCCCAGTAAAGACGGTTTTGAAAAAAGGCTGAGTCCATGAAGCCGTTTGAAGAAAAGCATTTTGAATATGAACTAAACCGAGCCCTCGGAATTGATAAGTTCCCTCAAAAGAAAACATCCACAGAAGGATAATTCCACCAGCAAAAGGAAAGAGCCATTTAGTTTTAACATAATTTCGTTGAAATTTTTCAACTGCATGAGTGAATTGAATAAATACATTGGCGGCGAGTCCAAAAAATAATCCGCTGATGATAATGGCCGTTAACGTGTGGGCCCCGTATGGCATTTCATGAATTTTAGGGAGGAGAGTGTGATGAATTCCTAAAAAACGAACTGTGTAATAGGAAACAAATGAAGCCACGATACATTCAAAGAAAGCAAAGAAGCGTAGCTTTCCGATTTGAATAACTTCAAGACCGAAAAAAGCTCCGGCGATCGGAGTTCCAATCGCTGCACTGAAAGCTGCGCCAGCTCCTGCAATGATTAAAATTTTTCTTTCTTCCTTATCGATTTTAAAAAATTTATTCAACTGATCTGCGAGTGAAGATCCCAATTGGACAGCAGTTCCCTCTCGGCCAGCTGAACCACCCGCAAAGTGGGTGAGTATGGTGCAAAAGAAGATAAGTGGCGCCATCATAACAGGAAGAATATTTTTGGGATCGTGTATTTCTTCAAGAATAAGGCCTGTGCCTTTTTCAGCTTCTTCACCATATTTCAGATAAAGAATTCCGGTCATCAATCCCACGACAGGCAACATCCAGATGAGCCAGGTATTGCTTTTATGAATGAGAGTGACAAAATCCAGAGCATAGAGAAACAGCGCTGTTGCGAGAGCAGCTAATAGACCTGTTAATATGCTGTAGAACGTCCATTTAAGTTTCACTCTACCAGTTTACCCGCATACCGATGGTATTGTAAATTTCATAAGGATTACCAGAAGGAGTTCCGTAACTTTTATCGAGAGGAGAGATGTGTTTTTCAACACCGATATAAGGCTTAATGGTGACTCTTTTAATTTTCATTGGAAAAGAAATTTCAACTCCACCTTCTTTAGACAGTCCACGGAAATCTCGTGAAATTTCTCCCCATAAGCTGACGACTAGATAGGGAATGGCCGTGGCCTTTAATTTTGTTTCAGTGCGAGCGCTGTATACATAATCCAATTTACTATTATAAGAGAGTCCCGCTTTTCCAGATAACGTTTCAGTGCATGTAATACCGGCCAGCGTTTTTTCAAGATCAATTCCACCACCTGCAAGTATTTTGACTGTTGTTTGATCTTCATTTTCTTGAACGTAGTTATAATAACGTGGATGTTTTCCATTGTCGTAAGTGAAGGCGTGATGCCAGGAGTTTTGAATATCGCGGCTGATGTGTCCATCATCTGTTTCATTTTCAAGTTTAAATTCAACTGAACCAAAGATTTTTTTATCATCGGTCTTTTTCAAAAATTTATCGTACTTCACGCTGAGAGTGTCGAGTTCTCGGAAAACAAGGTAGTGATCACCAACATTATCTCTCCACGCCCCATTAACCGTCGTGTATTTGCCAAAGCCCGTTGAATCGAGATTGAGTTTTAATCGTCCTTCACTTCCGAGAAGTGAATAATCAATTCCGGTGTTGAACGTTCGCCCTAAATCATTGCCATCGTATTGACGTAGCGAAGGAGCATAGAGGTTGAGAGTTCCATGAAGAAAATTGTCGTTTCCAGAATTAAAAGAAAATTCCTGTGATTCAATTTTTCCAATGAGGCCTTTGAACTTGCAATCACATTCTTTTTCTTCCGGTTTCTTTATTTCGACAATAACACCATCTTTGCAAGGTAATTTTGGTTTGAGATTATCAATTCTCTCATTGGCCATATCGAGCAAGACGAGATTAACACTCATCATGTCTTCTACAGATACAGAGGTTTGGGCGGCGTGAGCTTTTGAAATTAAAAATGAAAAGAGAATGACCGACGATAAAATCTTCATAGAAAAACTTATCGTCGATTATGAAAAAGACTAAAACGGTCGGTTAAGCTTCTGGTTGTTTTGTTCGGTAGCCACCTTGTAGTGCCATCATCCAACCTGGGTATTCCGGAGGAAGGGCGCTTATCTCGTTTAAAAGAGCTAAATCTTCGGTAGAAAGCTTAACCCTAGTTGATTGGATATTATCTTCAAGTTGAGCGACAGTTTTCGCTCCAACGATAACAGAACTGACTGCCTTTTGATGAAGGATCCAGGCGATCGCGACCTGAGCGATGCTTGCGTGATTCTTTTCAGCAATTGGTTTCATGGTCTCGATGCATTTAAAGGCACGCGCTTTATCGATTACCGGAAAATCAAAATTATTTCTTCTAGACCCATCAGGTCCTTTTCCGTCAGGAGTATATTTTCCTGAAAGGAGTCCCCCGGCAAGAGGTGACCAGACCATGATTCCCATTTTTTGATCCTGGGCCAAAGGAATAATTTCTCTTTCTAAATCTCTACCAGCAATGGTGTAGTAGGATTGAATGCTTTCAAAACGCGCAAGATTTTTTTTATCTGAATGAGCGAGACCTTTCATAATCATCCAAGCAGACATATTGCAAAGTCCGATGTAGCGCACTTTTCCTGAACGAACAATGTCATTGAGTGTATTTAAAGCATCTTCAATCGGAGTGAGAGGATCAATTCCATGCAATTGATAAAGATCTATGTGATCAACTTGTAAACGTTTCAAGCTGGCATCGACTTCATTCATTAAATGATAGCGGGAATGACCTCTGCCGTTGGGAAGGTCATTCATGATACCGGTCGCCTTCGTTGCAATGACTAATTGGTCGCGAGGCAATCCCAATTTTTTGATGGCCTCCCCCGTGAGAATTTCTGATTGCCCCATAGAATAAACGTTGGCCGTATCAATGAAATTTATTCCTGAATCAAAAGCTTTTTTTACAAGTGATGTCACATCATCCTGCTGAAGTTTACCCATATTCGCCCAATAGCCAACACCACCAAAAGTCATAGTGCCGAGGCAAAGCTCCGAAACGTAAAGACCTGTATTACCGAGCAGATTATATTTCATATTTCTTTCTCCTAAGGCATTTGTCTTGCTTAAAAAATATTAAGGAAAGCTTATCAGAAAAGCACGGAGGTTAAAATGGATTTGCAAAATCAAGCGCCAACTTCAACTAGACAGCACACCCATTCGAAAATGGATATTTGTATACAAAACTGTCTGGACTGTTTTCGAACATGTGAACAAACTCTCGCTGAATGTTTTAAGAAGGGAGGAAAGCATGTAGAGTCATCGCATCTCCTTATGCTCAAATCCTGCGCTGAAATTTGTCATACCTCGGCAAAATTTATGATGATGCAATCACCGTTTCACACCAGAACTTGTGGCGTCTGCGCCGAAGTTTGTCAGGCATGTGCTTATGATTGCGAAACAATGAAAGACGACGAGATGATGAAGAAATGCGCGGAAATGTGCAGAAAATGCGCACAATCGTGTAGTGAAATGTCTCAGTGGGATCACTGATGCTCAGGAGTGTTTAATACACTTTCTAAGCAAGTTTAAGTTCCATCATCTTCGCGATAAATTTTTCCTGGATTACGTTCTCCATGGAATAGAAACCCGATTTTTTTTCGTGAACCCATTTAGCTGCGAAGATGGCACCAGTTGCGAAGGCCGCTCGATTCACACTTTCGTGAGTTAGGCGCAACGTCTGATTGGGAAGACCAAAGATGACTTCATGTTTGCCGATAATCCCTCCCACGCGGATGGAATTAACATGCTTAAGTGGCTCAAGTTGAAGGTGATGGGCAAGTTTCATGGCCGTTCCAGAGATATCTTTCTTGTCTCGGAAATGTTCTTCTATGACCTCAATATCCGCGTGAGGAATAATTTGTTGTAAGAGCTTAGAAGCAATGATCAGCCAATTAATCCCAAGGGTAATATTAGGAGAATAAAGAATGGCGTTTTGTTCAGAAAGTGACTTGAGAAAAATAAGCTGATCATTGTTATAATTGGAAATGGCAGAAACGATTTTTATTCCTGCTTGGGTAAATATTTTATAAAGGGGACTCGCCGCTGAAGAAGAAAAATCTATTATGATATCGACTGGTTTTTTTTTCAAAAAAGCCAGGCTCATATGTTCTTCTTGAATAAAAGGAGCAAAATTTTTATCAAAGCCCAGTTTGTGACTAGCATAAACGAAGTCATGGCTGATTTGTTTTTTACAGACCCATTCAAGTGAGAGTTCTTCGTCTTTAACAATTTCTTGAGCGACAACGCTGCCTGTTCTTCCAAATCCGAGCAACCCAATCCGCAGTTTCATGAATCCTCCTGAAACAACGCAAGCGACCCTACCTGCAGAAAACTTCGAATAGTTAATCCGAACCCATGAATTTTTAAGAGAGCATTTGAAAAAGAAGCCTGCACTTGCAAGCAGGCCTCAATTAGGAGTAGATGAAATCTAAAAGCTACATCTTTTATCTTACAGAAATATAAGCAAATTAAAATTATAAAATTCTGATATCAGAAATAGGCTTTATCTATGTTCTTTTTGATGTGATGAATTTGAAACTCCATTAGAAATTAAATAAGCGATTGTTGAAGCCACAATTCCCAAAACGACCATCGAACTTTCTCCAGTAATTTCCGCTATAAGTACGGGACCAAAAAGAAGACCGTTGTAGCTGGCAGCGATAAAAGAGGCAATGCCGATAATTGGTAATATTCCCGGCGTGGCCACGTGAAAGACCAACTGACAAACGAGACCAAGGCACGCGCCGATCGTTGCAGAAGGAAGAAATAATCCGCCTATTCCCCCAAAAGCGAAAGTGACAATTGTCGCTATCGATTTAAAGAATGCAATCAAATAAGCTGATCGTATTTTGTACTGGTTGGCAAAAATATTATTGATAATATCATTGCCTCCAAACAAAGTGACATAATGGCCAAAGAGAAAAAGTCCAGCATATGCGATGAGAGAGAGGAACAAGCCTCCAAGAAAATATTTCATCATCAAAGGAATAGTACTAATTCCTTCTCTTACTTTAATAAAAAGCTTTAAGAAATACAGAGAGAATAGGCCTGAGACGATTCCTATGAGCGCGGAAATGAGAATGTCTTCCCATCGCAAAGTGTAGGAAATGTTGATGGCAAAAAATTTTTGATTTCCTCTAAGAGCCGTGTAGATAGCATAACTGGAGACTGCGCCTAAGAATGATTGAACCATTGGTTCATGAGCGAGATCTTTTTTGTAAGGTGATTCAAGTGCCATAATCGTTCCGGACAAAGGCGCTTTAAAGATTGCAGCAATACCGGCCGAAGCTCCTGTCATCATTCCAATAGTGAGGTTCCCCTCAAACTTTTTTAAGAATGTGAGACGGTTCATTGTTTTTTGGTAAATAAGACCAGCGACTGCGCCGACCCATTTTGAAGCTCCTTCCAGCCCCGCACTGCCCCCCATACCAATAGTAAAAATCGAGGCAATCAACTTGGGAACAGATTTTTCGGTTTCAATATTATTTACGTCAGTATGATACGCAAAAACAATTTCATCTGCCATAGATGTTCTTTTGATTCGGAAAAATTTAATCATTAAACCTGTCAGAATCATTCCCAGAAGAGGAAGGAGCCCAAGCCAGGACTGCGGCAGCTGCCTAAAATTTTTAGTCATCAAATCAGTAATAATCCAGTCGTAGAAAGAAATAATTAAACCGACTATTAGTCCAATAAAAATACCATTAACGATGGCGGCCTTGGAGGTTCTGATTCCCTGTAAACCTTTAGTGAGAAATTGATCAATATAGATGCGCATAGATTAAACCCCAAATGATGGTCATTGTGCCTTCATAGAAATATGTTATACTGATTAATATTAAATTAGGATATTCTTATGTATAACTTTAATCATTTTTTCTATTTTTATGTGACGGCGCAGTTTGGAAGCATCACAAAAGCTTCTGATTACTTGAAAATCTCGCAACCTTCCCTTAGTGCGCAAATAAAAACGCTTGAGGAAAATTTAGGCTTCGCTTTATTTAGTCGAAATGGAAGGGCCATTGAATTAACCGCAAAAGGTAAAATTTTTTACCGGTACTGCGGCAAAATGTTTCAAGATCTTGAAGGTGTTAATAAATTTCTTAGCGCTAAAGATGATGAAGAAATAGAAAATTTGAAAATTGCCGTTTCGGATCAGGTGGAGAGACCATTCGTTGCAGAGGTGATCGGAAAGTTTATAAAAAAATACACTCCCTCAAATTTGCCAAGAATTGTACTTTATACAGATTCGCATGAAAATTTGATCGGCCCATTCAAATTAGGAGAGTATGATCTTCTCATCACTCATTCCGGAAAAAATCTTAATCGATCTACTGTCTCGGTAATGAATTTGCCGGTGACTCTCGCAGGAACAGTAAAGGTTTTATTTAAAAACGGAAAGTCTTTCAAAAACATTAATTCTTTTTTTAAAGGCAATGGCGTTGGTTTAATTGTTCCGACAGAGTCTTTCAAACTCAGGGAAGAAACTGAAGTGTATCTACTAAAAGAAAAATGTCAGGCAGAAATAGTATTTGAAAGCAATATTCTCGCGTCTAATATTCGCGTTCTGACTGAGGGGGCAGGGCTGGCCTTTATTCCTCAGGCCTATATTAAAAAAGAATTGAAAAAAGGATTGCTTGCTTCTTTTTCACCACCCAATGGACATTGGACACATCAACTCTATATGGCCACTCATTCTACAAAGGAATCAAAAAAAGGAATTGAAGAGTTTAAGTCTCTCTTCCTGGAAGAAGTCAATATAGATTAAGGAGTGAACTTGAGCACTTTTGTAGCTCTCATTATTGCATTTGTTGCTGCCATCTTTGGTTCAATCAATGGCCTCGGTGTCACATTGATTATCAGCAGCTATTTACTCGTAATGGATTTTGAAAAAATTCACTCTCATCTGTGGCTACCATACCTTGCCACCGCATTGGTTGCGTCCGTTTTTTTAATCTCCAGACCGCGATTGTGGTTTAGCAACATTTTGCCTATTTTACAAATGACCCTCAGCTGTGCGATCGGCTTAATCATTGGAAAAATTCTGGCCACGCAGTTTAATTTATTGGCCATTAAAATATCAGTTGGATTTCTTTTAAGCGCGATTACATTTCTCATCTGGAAACTGGATTATCTTTCTCTTTTAGGAAGAGACATTTTTTTAGAGCACGACTGGAATTTTACGTTCATCGATATCTTAGTATTTGTCATTACTGGACTTCTGGCGGGCACATTAGAGTTCAGTCTGGCAGCGTTTCTCTATGCCTATCTAATTTTGAGACAAAAACACTACCAGGTTGAAACTTTGGATGTCTGTGTTTATTCTGTGCTGGTTATCACTTCCACTATAAATCTCATTTCGTCTTTAATTTCTTATAACGGCCGAATACCAGAAGAAATTGACTGGTCTTTTTTTATCGTCATTATCGTCGGTGCGATAATTGGAAAAATAATTTATAAATTCGTTTCAATCGAACTTCGAAAAAAGATTATTTTCAGTGCCCTCGTTTTTGTAGGAGCCAAACTTATTATTCAAAATAGTTTGTTCCTCTTCATTCAGAAGTAACGGTCTTTTATTGTCTTGGCTGAGTTTGATTTTCTGCTTTTTTGGCAAAGATAGACATTTGCTCCGGTGATACAGTATTTATCCATTGCTCGAACGCCTGAATGTATTTTGTCAGTAAGCCTTTCACTGTTTCATCTGTGAGTGAACCTTTGTCATCGAAAATTTTGGATGCATTTCCGATATACATTTCCGGTTGCTGCATGCTGGGCATATCGAGAAAGACCAGTGATTGTCTCAAATGATGATTGGCCCCGAAACCACCGAGCGCACCGATGGAAACGCTGATAACTCCTGCTGGTTTTTTTGCCCAGACACTTTGACCATAAGGACGAGAACCAACGTCAATAGCATTTTTTAAAACACCAGGAACAGATCTGTTGTATTCGGGGGTAAAAAATAAAATGGCATCACATTGTTTTATTTTTTCTCTGAATTGAGTGTACTCGGCCGGAGGGTTCGAATCATAATCCTGATTGTAGAGAGGAAGATTGCCGATTTCGATGAAGTCACATTCGAGATTATTACCAGCTAGCTGAGTAAGCGCCATTGCCGTTTTTCTGTTAAACGATTCTTTTCTTAAACTTCCAACTAGAACTCCTATTTTTTTTGTAACCATTTTTATCTCCATTTTTATTTAAACATCTGTGCTCATTCACAATTTACAATAAAAAGCCTACGAGTGCTCATAGCAAAAAGTGATATCTATCATATCCAGTCTTCAATAGAGAACTCCGAAGCGATTCATAAGTTTTAACGAATCCATCGGAGTTCTTATGAAGCACTGGAGTCTTAACGCAAAAATATATTCACTTATCGGAATACTCGTTTTTTCTGCCGCTCTGATTTCTTTCATGGCGGTAAGTAAATTGGGAACACTTAATGAAAGTATGCTCAAGCTGGCCAATGGACCGGTAAAAAGACAAAAAATGCTTCTTGATATTCAGGGATCATTTTTTCTTCAGATGGTTAATGAAAAGAATATGCTTCTTGCTAATAACGATGAAGAAAAGAAATCTCATGAGCAAAGATTTAAGGATCGCCATGAGAAGCTTTTAAAAATTTATAACGATGTCTTTCCGGAACTAATTCCGCAAAATCAAGAAAATTTAAAAAACTTTCTCAAAGCGTATAATGAATTTCTGACTCTTCATGAAAGAATTGAAAAACTGTCACATGAAAAGAAAATGACAGAGGCTGCAGAGCTCTCAATGAAAGAGGGAAGAGAAATCCGGCTTAAGGCGGAAGATAAAATGAAAGCCGTTCTTGATTTGAACACTGATCTGGTTACAAGAACCGTTAAAAATAGTGAAGAACTTTATCAATCGTCTAAAATCTTTTTGAGCTCTTTAAGTTTTTTATCTATACTCATATGCTCTGTTCTGGCGACGATTGTTTTAAGAGCGGTTCATTCGGCAATTAAAAACGTCATAGAAAATTTGAATTCAAATTCAAGTCTGGTCTCTGCAGCAGCTGAAAAAATCGCTTCCTCTTCAGAAGAATTATCTCAGGCGACAACACAACAAGCGGCTTCACTTGAGGAAACAGCTGCTTCCATTGAAGAAATGAATACAATGGTTCAAAAAAATGCAGAAAATGCTAAACAGACCTCTTTTATTTCAACGAGCAGCAATCAAAGTGCTCAGAAGGGAAAGGAAGTTGTTACTGAAATGATTCACGCGATTGAAGACATCAGCCAAAGCAATGACAAGATCATGCAGCAGATTGAAAGAAGCAATCAGCAGATTTCTGAAATTGTTAAAGTGATTGGGGAGATCGGAAATAAAACTAAAGTCATTAATGATATTGTTTTTCAAACGAAGCTGCTTTCTTTTAATGCTTCAGTCGAATCGGCGAGAGCGGGAGAGCATGGAAAAGGGTTTGCGGTAGTCGCTGAAGAAGTCGGTAATCTCGCTCAGATGAGTGGACGGGCCTCTCAGGAAATTGCGGAAATGCTCAATGCGAGCATGGAGAAAGTTCAAAGTATTGTCGAAGAAACGAAATCGAATGTTGATAAGCTCGTTCATGAAGGCAAAGCGAAAGTAGAAACAGGAACAAAAATTGCGCATGAATGTGGCGATAGGCTTGAAGAAATTGTAAGCAACGTCAGCAAAGTTTCACAAATGGCCGATGAGATTGCCTCTTCTTGTCAGGAGCAAGCTTCTGGTGTGCAGGAAATTTCCAAGGCCATGCATCAGTTAGATCAGGCCACACAAGCAAATGCACAAACTTCCGTCTATACATCGCAAGCAGCAGAAGATCTTTCTTCGCAGGCAACTTCGCTTAGAAGCCAGGTGAATACATTGATTGGAACAGTGATGGGAGAAGCAGCCTAAGCTGCTTTCTCCTCTGTGTCCAGCGAGAGAGCAGAAGCTATTTCACTATAAAGTTTGTAGAGATCATAGGGCTTGGGAAGAAAACTAAAGGCCTTGAGTTTTCCAGCGAATGTTTTGATGTCCGGTTTTCCGGATAGAATTAAAATTGGAATGGAATCATTTTCAATTTTAGAACGAAATGATTCTACAAATTCTTCAGCCGTGATCATTGGAAAGCTTAGATCCATTAAAAGCATGTCTGGTGGATTATTTTTATTTAAATTTTCCAGCGCCACTTTACCATTTTCAAAAGCACTGACTTCGTATCCTTCAAGGCGAAGGCATTCCGCAAGCAGCTCTCTATTGTCGTAATCATCTTCGATAAGCATGATTTTAATCATTCGTCCTCCAGACTAATTCATTATAGACTTAATTCTGTTAACAACCAAAACAGATATTAGACAAACTTTTTTTCCTAGTGTCAGATCAGACGTCTTTAAATCTTAAATCATTTGCTGAAGGTCGATTATTTTTTTGGGATTCAGGTTTCTGTTTTCTCAAGGGAACAATAACAGCATTACCATCGTGAATTTCTTGTCTCTTTTTTGCTTCTCCTTCCATTGTGAGAACTAAATTTTTAACAAGATCTTTCATTCTGGCAGCCTGCTCTGACAGGTTTTCTGCAGCGTTTGCCGATTCTGCAGCACCGGCAGAGTTTTCCTGTGTGACTTGGTCAAGTTGAGCAATGGCCTTCGTAATTTCCAAAACGCCCTGTGATTGCTCTTGGGAAGCGACAGAAATTTCTTCAACAGATTTTGTAACAGTTGCAACAGAATGAACGATTTCATTCAGAACTTCTCCGCATTCTCCTGCGATTCTGTTTCCGCTGTCGACGCTTTCTTTTCCTTCTGCAATTAACTTACTCATTTTTTCTTTTGAGTTTTTTACAATAACTTGAACTTTTTCAACGCTAGAGTCGAGCATTTTAGAAATCTCAATGGCGGCTGAACCACTCATAGCCGCAAGATTGCCTACCTCTTCGGCCACTACCGCAAATCCTTTTCCCATTTCTCCTGCGCGCGCAGCTTCTACTGAAGCATTGAATGACAGCAGTTTGGTTTGAAAAACGATATCGTTGATGACTTTTGTTTTTGTGCCAATTTCATTAATAACTTTGACTATTTCTTCCATCTCTCTGTTGCTTTGGTCGATTTGAAACATGATTTGTTCATTGCTGGCATTAATGTGATCGATCGCGCGTATCATTTTCTCGACCGTCTCTTTTCCTTTTTCAGCATTGGCCAGAGAAAGCGAAGCTGATCCCGCAGACTGTTTTGCATTTTCAGTGTTTGAACTGATCATGGAGTTAATTTCTTCAATGGATGAAGACGTTTCCTGCAGAGACGCCGCTTGTTCAGTAGACGCCTGGGAAAGTTGCTCTGAAGCGGAGGCGATTTGCGTCGCGGCCGCTGAGACGTTTTCAGCACTTCCACTTAAACTTCGAACAATATCATTCATAGATGTGGAGACAACGGATGCAAAGAAATAGCCTACAATTAAACTGAGTAAAATGCCGGCGACAGAAACGATAATAATAAGCAAATTAGCTTTATTTTGAATCGACTTAGATTCCTGATCAAATAGAGCAAGGTGATCGCGATGAAACTTGAGAGCAGATTCAATCGCTATTTTGAATTCATTTGCAGCTTCAGGACAATCTTTGAAAAAGATTGCGTCCATTTGAACTATATCTTCAGGTGAACCACTTTTATAGAGCGAAATAACTTTCGATCCAATGACTTTGAATTCAGACCATTCTTTTAGAACATTTTCAAAAATTTCTTTCTGCCCAGGCAGAAAGGGGATTCGTTGATAATCTTTCACATCTTCTTCAAAAGCCGCCATTTCCTCAGTAGCTTTTAGAATGGATTTTTCACCTTCCACTTTACTTATTCCACGAAGACCAAGCGTGCGGAGTTCAACACGAACTTTGTTGAAATGAATCATCATTGAATTGATGCTGTTAGTTTCAGGAAAAGCGCGATCTACAATTCTTCGGTTAGATTCATCAACATTGTGAAGACCATTGTATGCGATTGCGCTGATAACGATGCTAATAAAGGCCATAAAGGCACAAAGAAGTAGCAGCTTTGTTTTAAAACTATAAGCCTTCAACATAACTATTATCTCCTGTTAGTTCATACTACGGGATTATCGGGCGACTGAATTATATTATGAGCTAATGAGCGGCCATTTTGTTTTTGACGAGTTTTTGTATAGCGAGACAGAGGCTAGATAGACAAGGGTACGCCTGCGGAGGCGCACTCCTGTCAGAGAAATTATTTTTTTCGAGTGTTTGAACTGTGTTCGAGCTTATCACCGCTCTTATAAATTTTTTCACCAACACGTTCTAAAGCATCACCTAATTTTCTTGAGACTGACCCTTTCTTTGTAGATTTTTTCATGAGGTCCTCCTTGTAGCTTAAGAGTATGACCTTAATATTGAATCATCATTCTGCTTTAAGTCGGAATGAGATTCTAAAATGAGATTCGGAGTGAGATTCGGAATGATGAATGAATTGAATTGAAAAATTGTATTATTATTCTTTGATTTTTCAGGCCTAAGATTTTCTTCCGTCTAGCGGGAGGACTTCATGGTAGAGCATTACAAATATCTGAAGAGAAATTGGAATGCAACGCTGGCCGAAAATAAGGCCTTCGCAATCGAATTTATCTTCACGCTTTTTTTTCTGGTCTTTACGATGCTCACGTTTGCTAAATTCACGCAATTCGTGGAGATGAGAAAAGGGATACAATTCACTGATCCTATCCTTCGTCATTTTCCACCAATGAATCTCACGATCTCTCTTTTTGTTGTCATTTATTCATCGTGTATCATCGCGATTATTTCCTGGCTGCACACACCTTATAAATTAATGGTCATGTTTCAGGCCTATGCGATGATGGTTTTGATACGAATGGTGACTTTGTATGTCCTTCCTCTCGCTCCTCCTGCAGATATGATTTTCCTTCAGGATCCTTTCACCCAATTTTTTGGAACAAGCACGACAATTGATAACAATCTTTTTTTCTCTGGGCATACGGCTACGATTTCACTCTTGATGTTCGGTGTAGAAAAAAAACTTAAGCTTCCTTTTCTTCTGGGAACTTTTTTTATAGCAACGGGAGTTCTCCTTCAAAAAACGCATTATACTGTGGATGTGTTAATCGCACCTTGCATTTCATTCATTTGTTATTATCTCGCCAGTCACTTTTTTATGTTTCGCTACGGTCGAGATCCGCACTCGCTTAATAGTCAGAATGAAGTAGCCCAGCATTAAAGCACCGATGGCAAAAATGGTATCCCCAATGGCGCGCAACCATCTCAATGTATTCATCAATTCTGTCTGAAGAAATTCAGACGAGCGGGCATACCACAATCCATGCTCTACACTGGCAAAAGATTGAAGCATACCGACGGGAAGGAGACTTAAAAAGGCCATGAGAAACAGACCAATATTAATCATCCAAAGTGAAGCGCCGAGCGTTTTGCTGTTCCAGTTAGATTCAAAACCCATTGTCTTTAAGCAAAACAACATCAAACCAATTCCCAACATTCCATAAACTCCAAAGAGAGCTGTATGCCCGTGAAGGGGAGTGGTGTTGAGTCCTTGCATATAATAAAGCGCAACAGGAGGATTGATGAGAAAACCGAAAATACCAGCACCTAAGAAGTTCCAGAAGGCCACGGAAATAAAACAATACAATGGCCATCTGTATTCGCGAAGCCAGTTGCTCGCGCGGTTGAGTTTAACGTTTTCATAAGCTTCAAATCCGATGAGAACAAGCGGTACAACTTCCAGCGCACTGAATGTTGATCCAATCGCGAGTACGGCAGTTGGTGTTCCAGAAAAATACAAATGGTGAAATGTTCCAAGAATCCCACCTGAAAGAAAAACGATTGTTGAAAAGAGAACGGTCAGTGTTGCCGTTTTTGCTCTTAGAATTCCCATTCGGACAAATAGGAAAGCAATGACTACAGTCGCGAAAACTTCAAAGAATCCTTCGACCCATAAATGCACGACCCACCATCGCCAATATTCAATCACTGCAAGGTTCGTGTTTTTTCCCCACATGAGTCCCGCTCCGTAGAAAAGTGCAATAGCACCGCAGGAAATAAGAAATAGAATAAGCAAGTTTCTTCCTTCAGCATCGCGCTTGAGAGCGGGCCAGATAGCACGCAAAACAAGAGCGAGCCACAGCCACAATCCGATGAATAAATAGATTTGCCAGAAACGTCCCAAATCGACATATTCCAAACCTTGATGACCAAACCAGAAATTTGTATCGAGTCCCAGCTTCTGCATGATGGCCATGTATTCACCCGAAGCTGATCCCACAACGATAATGAGTAAGCTGAGAAATAAAAAATTAACCCCGAGATTTTGATATTTGGGTTCATGACTGGATATCGCTGGTGCTATGTAAAGTCCTGTTGCCAGCCAGGATGTAGCAATCCAGAAAATTCCGAGCTGTACATGCCATGTCCGAGAGACAGAATAGGGAAGAAAGTCAGCTAAAGGAATTCCATAGAATCCTGATCCTTCAACTCCAAAGTGCGCAGTGATAACACCCATAATTATCTGAACAACAATGAGCGCCGAGACGACCCAGAAATATTTTACGGTCGATTTCATTGAAGGCGTTTGAGGCAAATTTAAAAAGGGATCGGTCGACGGAAGATGTTCCGTTTTCAATTCTGTTTTTTCCTCGTGTGCATAGTAGTAGGCAAGAAGTCCGATACCCAAAAGAAGTAGAATAACACTGAAGCCCGTCCACACGATGAGGGATCCGGAAGGCGTGTTGCCGACCAGTTTGTCAGGTGGCCAATTATTTGTGTAGGTGACATTTTCACCCGGACGATTGGTCACTGCAGCCCAGGATGTCCAGAAAAAAAATTGCGTGAGCTTAGTTACTTTTTCTGGATCCTTTAAAATATTTTCAGGAAGAGCGTATGCGATGCGAAGATCACTTAATGAAGTATCGTCGCTGAAGAGTCTTTCATAATGGTTTGCAACTTGTTTAATTGAATTAAATCGATCTTCGCTAAGAACGAGATTTCCTTTTTCATCGAGCGCATTTGACTTTAATTCTTTTTCTAATCTGGCCGTGAGCTGAGCGGATTGTTCAGAATTTATATCATTAAATGTTTTTTTATAATCTTTCTTTGACCACGATTCAAGTGTGGCATTGGCCTCACGGTGAAGCCAGTCTGCCGTCCAGTCGGGAGCAACATAAGCCCCATGCCCCCATATAGATCCAACTTCCTGACCGCCCATGCTTTGCCAGATGCGCTGTCCTTCTTTGATATCCTCGCCGGTAAAAAGAATAGTTCCTTTGGAGTTCGTCACATTTTCAGGAATGGGTGGGGCTTGGAAATAAATTTCTTTTCCAAAATACAATAGAACCGCAAATGAGATTGCAATAACGGCGGCCATTCCCATCCAGAGTTGTTTTACTTTCAACGTTGCCTCCTCACCAAAAGACCATAATGATATCTTTAGTAGGCTAACTTGAGAGAGGATTTAAGAACAAGAGAACTTGCACTAATAGAAATTGCTTATCTCAATTGTTTCTGATTTTAATGAATGATCGCGGTGGCAGCCTTTACACAATCAATTCGATTTTGTTTCTTGATCATATAGTCCGGGCATTTTTCACCTTTAAGCGTGAAAGGTTCGCCGTTCATGCAGGCAGCATAGTGAAAATATTTTTTCCAGGATTCGGATGTGATAGGATAATTTTTTCTAGTGTAGGACATGTGCGCTTCTTTTGAATCGGTTTTCTGTAATTCTGAAAGAGGAATGTTTGTTATTTCTGAAAATTTTTTTTCGAATTGTCGATAAAAGCTCCAACCATATTCTTTATATTCGAGAGCAAACATCCACCCCGGTTTTTCATTGCCGTGAAGAAGACCGATCCCTGTCGCAATTGAATCTTTCACCACGTTTTTGGGATCCCAGTCTTTAAGAATGTGTGCATGCTTGGTATTTTTGATAAATTCTTCCATGACGAAAGCATCACCTAAGTCGCGCAAGACGATGCGACCGGTAGGTTTCATGTCGCGATCGAGTTCTACTAAAAAATTTTGAGCGTGTGGTGAATCGTACCATGCTCCTGTATAGGCAAAATATTCGGCCATAGCATTGGCCAGAGGTGTGACAAGATGCTTGTCCCAAAACTCAACAGTGTTTTTGGCGCCGCCATTGTGTTTGGCGATTTCGTCTCCGGCCTTTTCATGGAGAGCAGAAAAAGCGGGAAGGTAATAATGATCGTCTGTTGGCAAATCGCCGAGACTTCGCATGATCATGGCCTGATCAATTTCTTTAATACCCATAGCGAGAGGTTCATCCATAATGACAAGGTTTTCCGTTTTCATATTGGGTAAAGTCTCTGATACATATTTGTTCATGTTTCTGACTTGAACAGCATCTGCCCAGGTTTGCTTTTTATCTGTCCATTTCCCACCTGTTTTATCCGTGGATACTTTTAATGAAAAAGTCGCACCGTTATCTGGATTCACAAGAATCATTGAGCGCGAAGCCGTTAAGTATCCATCGAAAAATTTTTTGGGAGTGGAGTCGATTTTGTTTTTATCCAGAAAGGCCTTCACTTCAAGATGCCATTTGGAATCCTCAGGATTAATTAACCATCGAACGTATTTTTCACCGTTCTTAGTAAAGAGTATTGAATCGCGCAGCTGCCCATCCATACTCTTTTCAAAGTCAGCAGCAAGAAGTCTTAAAGGAATTTCATAATGTTCAACTCTAATGACGTCACTTGATCTTTTTGATACGGCATTGGCCCGAGTTTCCCATTTCACCAGTTGCTCCGCTGCAGTCCCAATGTGGTACGAGCTGGCAATATCGCGAGTCAATGTTGATTGGCAGGCAGCTATGAACGCAAGAGTAACTATCAAAACTGAATGCTTGAGTCTTTTAAACATGAATCCTTTGTCGGAAAAGGTGCCGGCGGACTTTAAAACAGACTTAAAACATAAAGTCTGCTGGCACCCTGGCGATAAGGAACTGAGGTATATTTATGAAAACATTAGTCTTCACATTATTTCTATTGATGGCATTTCCAGTTTTTTCTTATGAAGAAGTTTGGAAACTAGGTGATCATTTCCTTCCCATGGAAAAAAATGAATCCAAAAATTTATTGATATCAAAATCTTGTGTGGAAGAAAAATGTGAAGCGATGAAGGTCTTAAAGAAAGTTTCTTTGAAGCCTATTGCAGCTGAAAAATTTTCAGGAGGAAAGAATCCCGGGGCAGTCATCTGTACTGAAAATGCAAAGGGGAGGATTGTTTACTTGAAAGACTTAAGTGGGAATGAAAATACGTTCTGTGCGTTCGATGATAAGTCGCTTGTTTCAACAAGCACTATTGCTATTTATGCTCGTCAGAATGATAAGGGGAAAAAATAATGAATTCAAAACTCTTTTTTCTTCTTTCAATCCTCTCCTTTAGTGCTTTAGCACAGGATTGTGGCGACATGGCCGATGGAACTGTCTCTCGTTTAGATGAACCGGGAAAAAGCCTGGCGAACGCCCGAGTACAAGATCAGGACGGATTGGGAACGTGTTATGCAAATACTGCTTCTTTAATGCTCCAATCGGCAATGCCTGACAATCCAGAAATTTCTTATCTTCAACTTTCAATCAACCGTGCTGAAACTCTGGTTCAAAAAGAATATCGTTCACAGGGAAAAAGCCAGGCGTTCAAAGACAATGGAGATTTATTGCTCGATGCTGGCTTCAGTTGTGAAGCTATCAAGCTGGCCAAAGATAATGGTGGCGTATGCGAACGGAAGAATGTGGCCCTTGAACAGATGATGTTTAAAACGGACCTCAATCAATTTTCTGATCCAAACTGGGCACAAGTGGATCTCCTGAAAAGAGTATCGACTTATTACGATGGTATGCTTCGCGACTTTGCTACGTTGAAAAAAAATGGACAAGATTCAAATGAGTCTTCTCGTTCAACCGAGCGCGCACCATCAGCGAAGAAAAGCTTTTTCTCAAAACTGTTCGGCACAGATGACGATCAGCAGTCGGGAAGTGATCAAATAAAAAACAGCACTCTTTCAAAAGATGAAAAGGCCGAGAAGTTCGAACAGTATAAAAAACTGCTGACAAAAGTTATTGATGAAAACCGCGACAAATACGCTCAGAGAAAATGTGAAAAAGTCGACACCGGTAATTCAATGAAAGTCACTCAAAATCTATTGATGAGAATTCAAAATAATTTGAATGCGCAAAAGTACAAAAAATTTCCAGAAGTAAAATACAAAGTTTTTCAATTGAAAATTGGTTATGCTCTGAACATGCGGGTTAACGGTGTTCCGGTTGTTGAAGCAAAAGTCGATGAGAGATTCAAGAAGACACTTGAAGATGTTTATTTAAAGCAGTTGACCAATGGGGTGAAGAAACCTGAAAGTGCTTTACTGGCCTTTAAAGACGCCCTTTATAAAGTTGATCCAAATACACCTAAAAAATTGATTGATGATCTCGTCGCTGATTTTTCAGCAGATGATAAAGATCTGTTGAATCAGGATTATAAACGTTATGTTCAAAAAGATTATTCATCTTGTGCACCAACCGGGCAATTGGAATATCTAGCAAGTGATGATGGTTTATTAAAAGATTTTGTTGGTTCAGGTTGTTCGAGTGATTTTATTAAACATGTTAAAAATCTTCAGCAAATGATCATTGGCCTCGATCGGTACAATTTCGACAATATCGACAGATTAAATGCTTTTATCTCCAATCTTCCTAATATGTCTTACGATACGGCCATGATGCAATTACTTGCTCCTGACTGCAATGAAGAAAAGAAAATTAAAATTCCTTCTGACGTCAGTTGTTCGACAAAACGATTTACCTATCCGGGGTCAAAAGACGATGACGATGCAACCACTCAAAGAAATCTTGCATCGATGAGAAAAGATTTCAAAGAGGACGCTGTAAGAAGTATTACAGGGAATAAAGCGGTTGGTCTTTCAATGTGCACAGGTTTTTACGATAAAGATTCTTCGGACTCTTTCTATAACAAAACGAGAATGTGCGATACGACTAAAAAGCATGGCTTTCATGCGGTGACAATGATTGGATACAAATGCAATAAAGGCAAACTAAAGTATCTCATTCAGAATTCCTGGGGAGCGTGGGATGCGGCCAATCAGCGCTTTGAAAAAGATTCGCATGGAAAGGCCTGGATGGAAGAAGATGAGCTGATTAAAAATACGTATCAACTCGATCTTATGAATTAAAAACTGCCCCACTTGAGTGGGGCTACAATGTGTTTACATTTTTGCTTATTTGAAAAGTTTTCATTTTTTAATTTGAGAAGTTTAATTTTGATTTATTTTTAATTCTTACTTTTCGCGATTGATTCCTCAGGACTTCATTAAAATAATCAACAAAAATATCAATGTGATCCTGCAGGTGATTTTCCTTCTTCGTCGTGTTCCATGAGCGCCTGAAGAGTCTGTTGATATTTGCTCTGAACATGGCAAGAATCTGGTTAATGCCAAATAGCGGATCATATCTTTTTGATTTCAATTCGCCAAAACCCGCGACCGCTGCGCGCACTCCTTTGTATTTTAAATGAGTTGATTTAGGGAATTGTTTTTGAATTAATTCTGGATAACGTTTGTGTTCATCCGTCTTAAATTCAGCATTCGGATGAATGATTGGTTTGAGTTTTTCAAGAAGTAGATCCAGATTTTTGGTATGTTTGTTTTGCCGGCGCCCGTACTTTCTCCTCGAGAGTTCCGCAATTTTTCCAAACGCTGGAATTTCAGAGACAATCGCGCCCAAAATAAAACGCTCAGCTGGATTGATCACCACGCTGACCGAAACTGGTTTTAATTTTGTGTGAACGCTCGTGATGAGATCATCAAATTGAACTTCGATTGCCTTTTCATGGCGCAATTGTTTATGCAGTTCATGTTGGGATTGTCGTGCCTTCATTGCTAGGTATTCTATTTTTCTCTGAATGGTTTTTGGGTGAAGCCCGAGGTTCAAGCTCATGCGATTCATGCATTTTCCACCGGCGTAATCTTCTCTTATTCTCTGATTGAACCTTCGTTTTTTCTGTCGATACTCAAGCTTGTGAGTTGAGGCAGAATATTTTTTCCCACAGATCTTACATTTGTATCGTTGAATGTAGCGTGAATCGTCGGCACGAAAATAATGTCCATCTTTTTTTTGAAAAACGTTCTGAAGATGAATTTTGCAGTTTTGATTTGGGCAGCCTGTGTTCATACGATTAATTTAGCAAAAGAAAATAGAGAAACAAAAAGTTAAGCCGTTGAAATCATTTCAAATAAAGAGACCCTGTTTCAAAAAATAATCTGGAGAAGTTAAAAAATTAGCCCCACTGAAGTGGGGCAGTTTTAATGAATTAAAATCAAGGAATAATCTCTTCTCGATTTGAAAGTATCTGAATAGATTTATTGCGGACGTGTTCAACTCCATCAAGAGACATCGTCTGCAATATCTCCATCAACGATTTTGCACCGGCCACTCTTGAGACATACACGTAACTCGCACCATGAGAATAAAGTTCCAAGGCCTGATCAACACTTTCTGAAGTGAGAACGATTTTTGCTTCGGGAGCCATTCGTTTTAGCTGTGACAGTAATTTTAAATTTGTCGTTCCTTTAAGGACTCGGTCTGAGAGAGTGCAAATAATAAGTTCGGCATTTTCAATCTGCACCATTTTAAGAGTGTCCGGATTACTGATATCGCCAAAAATAGTTTTTATTTTCTTTTTGCCTAGGGCATAGTTCGCCTCGGGGTTAAAATCGACAATCATGAGTCTTGATAAAATTTCATCGGAAAGATTTCTTTGCATTTCAACTAGAAGCGAACTGCTGTCTTTGTAAAAGCCTAGCATGATGATGCTTTTTTTCTCTTGAGTCGCTTTTTCATCGGAAGTCTTGAGCAGCGTATCTTTGAATCCAATAAGCATGAGAAAAGGATTAATCAATTTATAAAGTTGGTGCGCTCTCGGAATGAGAAGAGAGGAAATCAAAGCGGTAAAAATCATTGCAAGTATAAAGGCGACGAGAAGATCTTTTGAAATGTGATTGTAAGAGAGTCCGAGCGAGGCAAGGACAATGGAGAATTCTGAAATTTGCGAGAGATTAACAGCAGTGAGAAGACTGACCCGGTTAGCAAAACCCAGGCGATGAAGAGTCGGAAAGATGGTCAAAAGCCTCGTTGTAAAAACCATCACCGTCATTAAGAGGGCAAGCTCAACAGTGCTTGCTTGTGGCATAGGAATTTTTAATCCAAGACTCACAAAAAAGAGTGTGATGAAAAAATCGCGCAGACTGATAATTTTAGCCGCCACATCGAGATGGTAAGGAAAAGAAGCGATGGAAATGCCCGCAATGAGCGCTCCCATTTCCATTGATAAGTGGAGAGCATTGGCGAATCCGCACATGGCAAAACACCAGGCCATTGCCAGAATCAAAAGCAATTCAGAATGTTTGGATACAGCTTTCAAAAGTGCTGGCAACACAAAACGGGCACAGGCCCAGCTGACAGTCACAAGAGAAAGAACCCGGGCCATTGAAATGAGTATTGAAGTGCTATCGATATGAGAGAGATTCGGTTGAATCGCAAGAAAAGCGACAGCAAAAAAATCCTGCAGAATCAACAGCCCGAGAGTTATGCGAGAGGGAAGCGAGTCAAGGTCCATTTCATCGGAGAGAATTTTTACAACAATTAAAGTAGAAGAGAGAGTGAGGGCGATTGCGACGTAAACTACTTCGTAACTGAAATGTGTAAAAAACATTGTAGAGAAGAAGCCAAGACTAAGGAGTAGTGTCCCGGTGATCTGAATGGCCCCGGTGAATAGGACGGCCCGCCCCATCTCGAACAATTTTTGTATATTAATTTCGAGACCGAGAATAAACATCAGCAAAACAAGTCCGATTTCTGAAATACCTGCGATTGAATCGTAATCGCGGATAAAGCCGAAACCTAAGTTGGGGCCTATGAGAATTCCGCCGGCGATGTAGGCGAGAATCAAGGGAATTTTTAAATAGTATGCAGGCACACCAATGGCGCCTGCAGCGATGACGGATTTACCGATATCTTCCAGTAGATGTGTCTGCATACTTTACCTTAGTAATTTTTTGTATAAACGGCGTAGCTTACTACGAAGATCAGCATGGCCGCAAAGATCAACATGACTCTCAAGGCATGCTTATTATTTTTATTATTTGTTGGTTCCATAGTTAGATCCTAAAAAGGACGCAAGTGTTCTCAGCAAAAAAGAATGCGTCTAGTTTGTAAAAAGATTTGTTTCAGGATCTAAACAGGAGGAGCGCGAGGGCGATTGCTGACAGAAAAAGAGCCAGTCACAGAAATAAAAGACGTGAATTCAGGCGGGGAAATTTTAGTAAAGAAAAACTTCGCTAAATGCGGAGTTGCTAAAAAAAGAAATTCAGGTGGATAAGATTTTGATTGGCGTTTTTCTTTGAAGTCACTTCTTTGTAGAGATTGTGACTGGTGTGCTTGGAAAAAATATTTTTTAAGCTCAGTCTTTCCTTCGCCATACTTTTCAAACGCATAGCTATTCCCCTGTACTGAAACAGTCAGTAGCGAATAGATCGCAAGAAAAATAAAAAATAGTTTTTTATTGAAACTCACTTAGAGATTATACATCAGAATTGTCTTTTTCGGAACCTTAATTCCTTCTAAAATGACGCTTCAGTAAAGTTACTTTCTATGAAAAGTGCTTCCAACTTTGCAAAGCATTGCTCCCAGGATTGTTTGCACTCCTGCACACTTTTCTCATCAGTAAATCCCCTTTGAGTAACTGTCACTTTTGTCCCACCTTCGTCTTCTTCAAAATCTGTAATACATTCAAGGTCGTGGAAAAAAGCATTTCCGTCTGGCCCGAGAACACTGTCTACTTGAACCAGTTGCTTGTTGGGACTATATTTTTTAAATGTTCCATTGCACTGATAATCTCCATCCGGCCCAGTGTGAGTCATCGAATAGTTTCCACCTTCATGCGACTCCATTTGATGAACTTTTAAAGTCATGCCATCAGGAGCTCCCCAAAGTTCAAATAATTCTGGTCTGGTGAAATATGCAAAAACTTCTTCAACAGGTTTATGAAAGAGATATGTGATTTTTAAGTCATTCATGGGCCACCTCATTCTTTAATTTTAAAGCAGGGGATTCGTAAAGAAATATCTCCATTTTGAATGAGTGATATAGGAGAAAAGAGTTTCTGATTAAAGTATTTTAGATGATCTTACTCTGAAAATCAGACTGACGAACAGACCAGCGAGAATCCCCCAAAAGGCGGAGCCAATTCCAAAAAGTGTTAATCCTGAAGCCGTTACAAAAAAAGTCATCATCGCAGCTTCGCGATCTTCTTCATGGTAAACGGCCGAAGCAATTCCGTTCGTAATCGTCGACATAAGCGCGAGTCCTGCAATGGCCACAATGAGTTCTTTGGGAAAAGTATTAAAAAGTCCAACGACAGCTCCTGCAAAAAGCCCAATGCCAATATAAATGGCGCCCGAACTGATGGCGGCCGTATAGCGTTTTTCAGGATCAGGATGAGCTTCTGGCCCCATACAAATGGCAGCCGTGAGAGCCGATAAATTTAAAGTGTATCCACCAAAAGGAGCAATAAGAAAATTGGTTAAACCAGAATACGCAATCAATTTGGAAATTTCTGGTTTGTAATGATAAGCACGCATAACGGCGAGTCCGGTCATGTTTTGCGAAGTCATCGAAACAATGAAAAGTGGAAGACCGATATTAAAAAGGACCTGCCAGCGAAACGTAGGCATTGTAAAAACCGGTCTCATCAATCCAAATTCTATCGGTTGAAAATGTAATAGACCCTGCATCAGGGCCACGATAACTCCCACGACAAGAACGATCGCAATATTAATTCGCGGGAAAAATTTTTTTCCCAGAATATAGGCGATAAACATACTTAAAACCATGGCGGGCTCAGCCTTCATTGAGGTAAACACATCAAAGGCAAAATGCAAAAGTATTCCGGCCAGCATGGCCGAAGCAATGCCTACTGGAATTTTTTTAATGATCTTTTCAAAAAGCCCGGTTGCACCCGAAAGAAAAATGAGAAGCGCAGAAAAAACAAAAGCCCCGATGACATCGCTTAAAGCTTCGCCATGAAGACTGGTAATAAGCAAAGCTGCCCCTGGTGTTGACCAGGCAAACATCACTGGATTTTTATATTTCAATGAGAGCAGTATAGTGAGTGTCCCCATGCCCAGGCACAGGATGCCTAGCCATGAACTGGCCTCCGCTGAACTTGCACCGGCCGCGCTGGCAGCTTTAAAAACGATGACAGCTGAACTGGTGAAACCAACGAGTACGCTGATAAGCCCCGCCACAAAAGTAGAGAAAGTAAAATCATTCCAGGAAATTTTCATCTCGAAATGGTGCCATTAGAATTTGATTTTGCAAAGTCTGGACCTGCTCACAAACATCTAACTTCCTGATGTAAATCATGACGAAAAATGGACAATGGGACGATACTGTATTTGAGAAAAGAACCTACCAGCAACAGGAGGTAATATGAGAATGAGATTCTTTAAAAGCTTATTCTCGAGGACTAGGACGGATTCCTCAGAAATAAGTAGCGAAAGTTTATCTGCTTGAAAAAACTCTCTCGCGCTCGCTATGAGCAAAAACTTAAATACACAATGAGAGTTGTTTTGAAAAGCCTTTGTGAATTAGGAGTATTTTACTTAACTTACATTTAAAGTCATAATCATAGGCCCCAGAGTTTGGGGCCTTTCTTTTTTTAAGTAAATTGATAAACTAACACCATGGAAACCACGGTTAAAAATTTTTTTAAATCCAATCTTCTTTTTCTTCTTGAGAAAAACAATATAACAGCAGCGCAGTTATCTCGCGAGCTAGACGTTTCTAAGCAAGCCGTTTCTTCATGGATAAAAGAAGACTCTAATATTTCCGTTCAGCACGGAATACAAGTTTCTAAATTCTTTTCTGTTTCACTGGATGATCTTTTTCTTTATGACCTTCGCGCCTCTGCGTTGGTTAATAATGTTTCTGAAATAGATATTTTTTCGAATTCCGATGTGGCCTTCACTGCAATTGATACGTGGGGGATCGGAAATTACTCTAATCCAGCGATGGCCGAGCTGCTTCAATATAATCGCGAAGAACTCATCTCCCGTCATTCTTATGAACTCATTCATCCTTTCGATATGCAACGATACCGAGTCGAAATGTTAAAACTGAAAGGGGGAGAAGCCGATTTTGTTTCAATCGATTTAAAGTATCTAATCGGCAGCGGACAATTTAACTGGATCAGACAATTTCTCATCAATAGTCCAAAAGACAGACGCGTTTATATTTTTGCCTTTCCTTATTCCGATAGCCTTCACCAATCAGTTAAATTAAAAAAAGAAAAATTTTTCATCGAAAACATCGCGATTCAGGAATTAGAATCTTGCAAAGGACAAACCTTTTTTAAAAAGACGATAGAGATAATGAATTCTTTTGAACCTGACCTCTGGCTCAATACTGATCAAAGTGTCTTTCAATGTTTGATTCGTTCAATGTTTTATCAATTGCTATTCATTGAAATTGAAACTGAAAGCAGAGTCGTAAAATTCAACTCGAGAAAAGATCATTCAAACGTCATCATCACGGCCATCATTAACTGCAAAGTAAATGCGAAACCTTTATCCATCAAGAGACTGGAAAGAATTGCAAAGATGGTGAATGCTACTGTTGAAGAAACGCATGCAGGAAATATTTATTGTTTAAGTTATACATTTCATCAACAATAAGATTCATTTTCACCGTTAAGTTTAATTGACTCAAACATGGGGAGGTTGAGTTAAGTTTTCTTGACTCGTGCGCAAAAGGCCTATTTTTACCGCTGTTCTTGATACTAAATTAACTTAGCATCAAGTCTGATTAACCATTTTTCACAACTTTCAGGGAAGAATAAAATGAATTGGTTTAGCAGATTAAGTTTCAAGGCGCGTATCCTGTCCATCGTTTCTCTGGCGATTTTTATTTGTTCAGCGATCGCTATCAGCGGATTTCTTTATTTCAATAAACAGGAAATGCACCGGGGAGTAGTTGAAAAGTCCCGATCCATTCACATGAGACTTGAAGCCGCCACACATTTTATTGCGACTCAGGCTGGACTTCCATCTGTCATTGATCGCATGAAGCTTAAGTACAGGCCCGGCGAAGAGATGAGCAAGGATGATAAAGAGGCTGTCTTGAAGCAGGTGCCGATTGTGGCCGCCATGAAAATTGGCGCGAAGGATGCGGATAAAGATAATTATGAATTCAGAATTTTTTCAGATGAACCACGCAATGAAATCAATAAAGCTGATAGTAAAGAAATGGTGGTCTTCAATAAATTTTTAAAAAATGAAGCTCTAACTGAATACGTCGATGATAATGATTCTTCAATTACCGTCTATAGACCTGTTCGTTTGAAAAAAGATCACGGTTGCATGACTTGTCATGGAGATCCACAAACAAGTCCATGGAACAATGGCAAAGATATTCTTGGCTATAAAATGGAAAATTGGCCCGACAATAAACTGCACGGAGTATTTGCGGTCAAAACGGATCTGAAAAAATTTATGGCCCTTGAAGAAAGTGATAGCAAAATTTCACCGTCAACTTTTCTCGTTATTGCCATTATTCTAGGGGCTGCGCTCGGAATTGCTATTGCTGCTTTTATTATTAAAAGACCAATTGCCACTCTAGATGACATCGTTGCCAGCCTGGATAATTCAGGAACTCAAGTTAATGGTACCTCTCTGCAAATTGCTTCAACTTCTGAAGAGCTGGCCCAGGCTTCGCATGAGCAGGCGGCATCAATTCAGGAAACGTCTTCTGCCATTGATGAGATCAGTGCGATGATAAATTCGAATGCGGACAATGCTTTAAAATCTTCGACCTCTTCGCAAGACAGTTTACATATTGCCGAGAAAGGAAAAGAAGTTATTGGTCAAATGATTGTGGCCATCGAAGATATTAACGACAGCAATACCGAAATCATGAATCAAATCGAAAGTATGAACAGTGAAATCAGAAATATTGTTTCTATTATTCAAGATATCGGGGCCAAAACAAATGTGATCAACGATATCGTGTTTCAAACTAAACTGCTTTCTTTCAACGCCTCAGTCGAAGCGGCGCGCGCTGGTGAGGCCGGAAAAGGGTTTGCCGTGGTCGCTGAAGAAGTCGGCAATCTGGCAGCGATGAGCGGGAAGGCCGCTCTGGAAATTTCTCAAATGCTCGATCAAAGTGTAAAAACGGTTGAAGATATTGTTGTCAATTCGAAGACCTCAATTGAAAAATTAGTTCATCAGGGAAAAGTCAAAGTCGAGACAGGAACAAAAATTGCGAGAGAGAGCGAGATTGTTTTAAATGAAATCGCGGCCTCTATTCACAATGTTTCTAAAATGATTGCTGAAATTTCTTCCGCGAGTCAGGAGCAAGCAGCAGGGGTTAGTGAAATAACTAAGGCCATCGGACTCCTGGATCAAGTTAATCAGCAAAACAGTTCAACGTCTGCTCAATCGGCCAACGCAGCTTCAGAGCTCGCTGCACAGGCCGCTCAGCTAAACGACTTGGTAAAAAGATTAGTAGTCATTATCGAAGGTGCTTAAGAAGGTGCCAGTAGACTTTTGGTTTCGCAGTTGCGAAACCAAAAGTCTGCTGGCACCTTTAGGGGAATCGTGATTAAATTGCGGCAGAGGTGCGCATGAATCAGATTCTGAAATCTTCCAAGCTTAATAATGTTTGTTATGACATCCGTGGAATTGTTCACAAGGAAGCGAGACGTCTTGAAGAAGAAGGCCATCGCATTTTAAAACTCAATATCGGCAATCCCGCTGCCTTTGGTTTTAATGTCCCGGAAGAAATTGTCCGCGATATCATTTTAAATCTCCCCAATGCTCAGGGCTATTGCGAATCGAAAGGGATTTTTTCTGCGCGCAAAGCGATCGTGCTCGATTATCAAAACAGTGGCGTGAAGGGCGTCGATGTCGAAAATATTTATATCGGCAACGGCGTTTCAGAACTCATCGTTATGGCCATGCAGGCTTTACTGAATGATGAAGATGAAGTGCTTCTTCCTTCGCCCGATTATCCACTCTGGACCGCCGCTGTGAATCTATCTTCCGGCCGCGCTGTTCATTATCGCTGCGATGAAACTGCGGACTGGTTTCCGGATATAAGTGATATGCGCAAAAAAATTACGAAGCGCACGCGAGCGATCATTCTCATCAATCCGAATAACCCGACAGGTGCTGTGTATTCCAAAGAGCTCATTCTCGAAGTGATCAAACTTTGCAGAGAACATAATCTGGTTTTATTTTCTGACGAAATTTATGACAAGATTCTCTACGATAAAACACAACATGTAACAACGGCTGCCCTCTCAGAAGATATTCTCACCGTGACTTTCGGGGGGCTTTCCAAAGTATACCGGGCCGCTGGTTTTCGCGTCGGTTGGATGATGTTGTCGGGAAATTTAACCAATGCCAAAGGCTATATTGAAGGACTGGATATTTTATCGACCATGCGTTTGTGTGCGAATGTTCCCTGTCAGCACGCCATTCAGACGGCACTCGGCGGATTCCAAAGCATAAACGATCTCACGGCTCCTGAGGGACGTCTGACAGTGCAAAGAAACCTTTGTACGGAAATCTTAAATTCAATTCCAGGCGTGAGTGTTGTTAAACCTAAGGGCGCTCTTTACGCCTTCCCTAAACTTGATGCCAAAAAATTCAATCTCATGAATGATGAAAAATTAGTGTTGGATCTTTTGCAGAAGAAAAAAATTCTGCTCGTGCACGGCCGCGCCTTCAACTGGCCTGAGCCAGATCACGTGCGCATTGTGTTTCTTCCACATGCTGAAGATTTGAAAACAGCTCTGACTCATTTTGGTGATTTTCTGGACGGCTACAAACAATAAAGTCTGCTGGCACCTTTTTAGAGAAGCTCTTCGCTGAAAACTTTTTCGGTGATTTTCCAGAATTTGTCTTGCTTGCGGGCGATGACAAAAGAGGGAAGACGAAGAAGCTTCTGGTACTTGATGACTTCTTTAGGATTTGTGAGATCAACAGCGAGTTCAGGTCTTCGCAAATGAGAGCGAAGAAAATTGATGTTGAATTTTTTAACCGAAGAAGGATTGTTGAAGAAGTGGGCCTCACTCACATATTGTGCATCGGCATCGTAGTAGCGCACTTCCAGATAAGGATTGGCATTTTTATCAGTTCTTTCTTCGAACGTAATTTTATCCGGTGTGAGAACGTGGGCATTTTTAGATAGTTTGGCTTGCTTTAATTTTGCATCGGCATCAATTAAAACCGCTTTGCATTTCTCACAGGCACGCGCAGTCACGTCATTCTCATGCCCGCAAGCATGGCAAAGTTTAAATCGAAAGCGAAATCCACAGGGAGTAATTGCCATGGTAAAAGGATCTTGATGGGCGCCTTTGCATTTTCTTCCGAAGTGTTCGATTAAATCGCCGTCGTAATCCACATGGCCCCAGAAATTATTCTCAAATCCACATAAGGGACAAGGAACTAAAACAGGCACAGTTTCTTTCGAAGGCCGTTTGTCTGAAATTTCCGGCGTGTAAATATCGTGGCCCATTCCTGTGTAGTCCAGAATAAAGCAATCTATTTTTCCCGGTTCAAGTCTGAGTCCGCGACCGACAATTTGTTGATAAAGCGAATTGGATTCCGTCGGGCGGAGTATGGCGATGACGTCCACGTGAGGAGCATCAAAGCCTGTTGTGAGAACCGAAACGTTCACGAGATATTTAAATTTTTTCTGCTTAAAATCTTCTACGATCTGATCGCGTTCACTTATCTCGGTATCACCCAAAACTACGCGTGCTTCATTTTCCGGAAGATAGTCCATTATTTCTTTGGCGTGATTGACGGTACTGCTGAAAATCATCACTCCTTTTCGCTTGAAACGTTCAGTGATGTCGACAATGTTTTTGACAATGAGGGGAGTCAATCGCTTTTGATTTTTCAGAAGTTCTTCCACTTCTGAAAGGGTGTACATGCGATTTTTCTCAGTGAGTTCCGAAAAATCGTAACAAGTGACGGGAATATCCACTTTCACTGGTTGAGTTAAAAATTTATTTTTAATCATGTAGGAAAGGGGAAGCTCGTAAACACATTGCTTGAAGAATTTGGGCTGCTCAGTTTTAAGTTCACCTCTATGAGAGTATTCATAAATCCATCCTATGCCCATTCGATAAGGAGTCGCAGTCAATCCCAGGATAGCGAGATTGGGATTTTTTGCTCGAAGTTTGCGAATGACTTCCTGGTATTGAGTGTCGCCTTCTTCGTCAACGCGATGGCACTCATCGATAACCAACAAAGAAAAATCATTGAAGAAATGATCAGGGGCGCGCGCCACTGATTGGACACTTCCGAAAATTGCTTTTTGATCCCAATCTTTTTTGCCGAGACTGGCCGAAAATATTCCGGCCTCAAGATTATAGCTTGTGTATTTTGAATGGTTTTGTTCGACGAGTTCTTTAACATGCGCAAGAACTAAGACTCGACCTTTTGCAATTCGAGCCAGCTCGGCAATGACCAGAGATTTTCCAGCGCCAGTGGGAAGCACAATGAGTGCTGGTTCGCGCTTCTTTTGAAAATACTTAATCGTATTGTCGACGGCTTCTTGCTGATAATCTCTTAATTTGTACATTTCTGCTTATTATAGAGGGGCGGAACTGTCTTTACAATGTCGTAATCACGTTAATGGATGAACTGCTCAATGACATTTCCAGTTCTTGCGCAGAATAAAGTATAACCTGCTAGCTCGAAAGAATCATCTTTTCGCTTGTATATGGCAGCAAGAAAATCGTTCAGGTGGTCTCGATTGTAATCCAGAGGCAGTTTGACAACATCAATTCCCTGAAAATAGTTTTCAGCAAAATAATTGGGGATTTTGTAGAGCACTTTCGAATTAAATCCACTTATTCCCATGAAGCTAAAGTTAGAGCGGTTCAAAGCAATCAATTGATCTTCAACACCATCACTGTTGATATCATCCAAGTGAATTTTTTTGTAAATTTTGGAAGTGTAATTTTTTTTATTTAAAAAGTTTTCAAGATCGAGCGCAGAGAATTTTCTTAAAGTAATAAAACCAAGAAATTTTTCTAAAGATAAAACGGCGGATCCTGTTCCACGTAGCTCTTTTGATTCAGTTTGTGTTCGCAATCCATCATCATAATTTAAAGTCATATTTCCGATATAGGATGTTGCAGCTGTGGGCGTGAAGGAAACAACAATAGTACAACTTGTACCAGCACTGATCGTTGTCGTACAAGTGCCCCCGGTTCCTGGAAAGTCATTTCCCAGAAATTTAAAGACTGAGGTAAATGAAAGAGCGACATTTGTTCCAGAAACACTTCCCGAATTGGTCAAAGTAAAAGTTTTATTAATAGTTCCATTGATGTTGGTTGTTCCAAAGTTAAAGGGATTTCCATCAGAGAGACCGATAATGGCCTGGGCGATTCCCTCTCCTTGAAGTGTGGCAGAAGATTGAGCGTTCGCAATGAATCCGTCATCGTAAGTGAAAGTCAAAGACTGACTTTGCACTCCGGTCGTGGTAGGCGCAAAGACAATAACAAGCGTACAGCTTTGGTTGCTGGCGAGGCTTGTTTGACAAGTTCCTCCTGTGCCGGGATGAACTCCGCCCTTGTAAGAAAAGGGAGCTGTCAGAATCGGTTTTGAGAGATTCGTAAAGGTCGTAGGTCCCGGATTGCTGATCGTAATTGTTTTTTCAGAATTCGTAGATTGGATAATTTGTCCGAAATCATATGTGCTCAAATTGAAAGTGAGTTTCGCCTTACCTGTTCCGGAGAGAGGCAAGATTGAGTTCACCGAGGTATAGCCATTGTTATAAGTCAGTTTGAATTGAGCATTATAAGTAGCATAAGAAGTCGGTGTAAAAGTCAGTACGACTGTACAAGAAGTATAAGTGGCCGGGAAAGCGGTCGGACAATTTCCGCCGGAGCCTGGATAAGTGCCTCCTTTGTATTGAAAACCGGTTCCCGCCAATGATCCAGCCGTCACTGTGTTTGCGTAAAGAGTAGGATATCCACTTTTAGTCACAGTGATAACTTTATCAACACTGGTATTGATTGCTTGAGCACCAAAGTTCCATGTTGTTTCTGAAAACGTTAACACTGCGGGGTCGTAACCTGTTCCTGTTAACGTTCGCGTTTCCGTCATAGGGACGCCATTCACCTGGTAATTAACATTCAATGTGGCCGACTTTGCTCCTGAACTTCCCGGGGCAAATCGAACAGTGAGTGTACAAACCTCTCCATTGATCATCATTGATGGACAAGTGCTGCTGATAACACTGAAATCAGCTGAACTGGTCGAAACTAAAATATCTGTCGCGTAGACTAAGCTGCCGCCGTGGCCCAGCTGAATGGTCTGAGTTACAGAACTTCCTACATAGATTGTTCCCGGAAAATTCAAAGTATCATAACGTGATAGATAAAGTTCAGAATGGTTTTCACCAATTCCGTCGAGAGTGAAAGTTGCAGAAGTTGTGGTGGCACCATTGTTATAACTCATCGTCGCAGTTTCAAAATAATTTTTTGCGATCGTTGGTTTGAATAATAGATCGATGTAGCAAGACGAGCCGCCAGAAAGTGAATAGGAAAGTGAACATGTCCCGTTTGTACCCGGGTAACTACCTCCGCGATAAATAAAACCCGCTGGCAATGTCAACAGCATCGATGTCGCGGTAACTGTTCCAGTGTTAGTGACTTTCACTCTGCTGAGAGCGGGAACTTCGGAATTTAGTCCGGTTGCGGGATAGGATTTATTTTCGATAGAAAGCATCGCCGCAGGAGCTCCCGTTCCCGAGAGCGAAATACTGAGAGTGGTATCCTGAACGCCATTGTTGTAATCCAAAATCAAATTTTGTGTGGAAGTTATTTCCTGGGTAGGTGAGAAGAGTAAAACAATCGTGCAACTTGAATACGTTGTTCCTGGTGCCGCTGGAGCAAGAGTCGTTCCGCAATTACCTCCTGTCCCAGGATAATTGCCGCCTTTAAAAGCAAAAGGTGCACTTAAGGCCCTGGCTGAAATGTTTATCGCGCTGGTACCGCTGTAATTAAAAATGGTAATCGATTTTTCTGTCGATGTACCTGTAACCGTCGATGAGAATGAACCTGATGAATTAGAAAGAAGAGCATCACTGCTTCCTTTTAAATAAATAACAGGCGCATTGATCGTAGAAAGGGTGTCATTGTAAGAGACCTGAAGTTCAGGCAGAATCGTTGGATTTTTGTAATTTCCAGTTGGAGAAAATTTAATATTTTTTGTACATGTTCCTGAGCTTAAAGTCGTTCCACAAGTTCCGCCGTTAAAGCTAAAAGGTGCAGCAAGAGTACTGAAGGTCAAATTCGTTGCAGGAATTTCTCCACTGACATATGTGACTGTGAGAGTGGCGTTGCTGGTTGTATTGCGCGTGACCGCTCCAAAATCGTAATTCCCGCTGATCGAGAAGCTTAAGGTCGGTTTTATTCGCGTCGATGCCGTCAGCGTTTTTGTCGCTGTTATGGTTTGTATTCCGTTGTAGTAAGAAAGATTAAAAGGAGTACTCCAGTCCGAAGACAGAGGAGAATTTATAGTGACAATAATGGTGCATGAATGTTGATCAATAGTAAGAACAGAACCGCAAGTTCCACCGGTTCTGCTAAACGGAGCAGTTAAACCAGTTAGTGCTATTAAATTTGCAGCGACATCTCCTGAAGTATGAGTCAGCGTAAATGTTTTTGTATGAGCATAACCGCTTGCGACTGTACCAAAATCGTCGCTGCTTGAAGTGAAGCTGAGAACGGCTGGAGTAAAGCCCCAGGCTATCAGATGCAAAGTGTTTCCTTCGGTTCTTCCATTGTTGAGATAATTGAGAACGATATCTTGAAGATGCTGTCCGCGACTCACTGGAGAGTAATTGATGATGATACTGCAGTTTTGTCCCGGAGAAAGTTGTGAACCACAATCTCCGCCTGTTCCCGGATAACTTCCGCCTTTGAATGAAAATGGAGCTGACATATTATTGATAGTAATATTCTGAGCAATGACCCGACCGGTGTTTGAAATTTTAATTTTTAAATCGGTTGAAGATCCAACAAATTTATTTCCGAAATCATAAGAGCTGCCATATTCAAATGTTAAAATGGGATGTGAGTCAGCTGTTAAAAGATAGCTATAAGATCGGCTGGCCAGGCTGTCAGAGAATGTGAAATTAAACTGCGCACTCTGACTGCTAATTTTAGTTGGTTCAAATCGAACAACGATTTTACAAACGTCACCAGAGTTGAGAGTTGAGCCACACGTTCCACCAGTTCCCGGGTAAGTTCCTCCGGCGAAGGTGAAATCATCGCTCGTCACTAAATTAACATTTAGGTTATATAAATCCAGCCCGCCTGAAGCCTGAACAAAAATTTCGTGCTCGAGTATGTTGCCAATCGTGACGGCGCCCAAGAACGCACTGGTGTTTTTTATCGAAAGAGCTCCTGTGTCTTTCTCAATTTTCTTGGTAAAGACGGAAGGTTTTTCACTGCATCCAGAGAAAAATAAAAAACAGCCCAGAAGAAAAAATGGAATGAATAGTCTCATTGCTTTATATACCTCGGGTCTCTGAACCAGTCAGAGTTGAACGTTGGTAACAATGAATCAAAATGAAAAGAAAATTTGGCACCTATTGATAATTCTTCTCCATTTTTATTGCCTTGAAAAGTCAGTCTGGTGTTTGTGGATGTGGCCAGAACCACTCCATAATAAAACTCCAGCTCTGAAAGCTTCGAAAAATAATCGATGCGCGGAAGATTTAGCTGCGATGTTGAGGAATAAAAATTCACACGGCCGGCACTATGTCTGACCCCCGTATAAATATCAATCAGTGTAAAATACAAAGACATCGACAGATCGTTCACCAGCGCCCAGTTATCAAAGTAAGAATTTAACTCAGACCTTCCAAGCTGGATTCGATGAGACAGATAAAAATAGCGATACTTAATTAAAAGTTGCTTTACGCCCACGCCCCATCCTGAAATATCGTCATTTGTTTTAAGGTAGCTGAAAGTGAAATCGTAATCATTTGTTAGTCCCCAGTTAAGATGAAAGCGGGTGAGGTTCACTGTTTTTGCGAATTCATCGGTGTTAAAACCAAGGACACGATAAGCTGAAGTAATGTTTTGATCGCGCTTTATCTGTTGATAGGAAAAACCATAATCAGAAGCGTATTGTTTGGCCGGATAAATGGTGATCATAAATTTATCACCAGCACGTTTGGGAGCAACAGGAGTTGCAGAGAGAAAATCAAAATGCGCAGTTGAGCGGGAAATCCATTTGGCGATGACAACGGATGCCGCACGGGATTCTTCAAAGGTCACCTGTGAATGAGCGGGGATTGAAAAAAGAATGAATAGAAAAAAGCTAATTCTAAGCAATATCATTCCCAATAAAAGTTTTCCGTAACTGATATTTAATCAAACATTGTTGGAGTTTGACAATTTTCACCGCGTATCAAGAAAGTCTTAAGTGAAGTAATGTATTCTATGTCATACTTATGGGATGAAAAAAATTGTCATCCATAAACCTGGCGACTATTCCGTACTCAAAATTGAAGAATTTCCTGATCCTGTTCCCGCTGAGAACGAAGTGCTGATAAAGGTTCACTACGTCGGCGTCAATTATGCGGATATCGTTGTCAGGTGGGGACTCTACAAAAGTGCTAAGGACTTCGTAGGATGGCCGATTACTCCCGGTTTTGAAGTGTCTGGTGTCGTTGAAAAAGTTGGGAGAGCGATCTCCAAGTTCAGGCCAGGTGATTTGGTTTTTGGCGTCACTCGTTTCGGCGGCTATACTTCTCATTTGTGTGTGACCGAAGATCTGGTTTTTCCACTTCCAAAAAATCTCTCGCTCGAACAAGCGGCCGGTTTCCCAGCTGTCTATCTCACGGCGTATCACGCCCTTTTTCAAAATATAGTGATTCCACCAAAAGCAAAAATCTTGATTCATTCAGCAGGTGGAGGAGTGGGAAGTGCCCTCGTGCAATTGGCAAAATGGAAAGGATGTGAGGTGACAGGTATTGTCGGTTCCTCTCACAAAGTCGATTTCGTAAAATCCCTTGGGGCCGATTACGTGATAGATAAATCCTCGCAAGATTTATGGGAAGAGGTTGAGAAAATTTCAGGCACTGGTTTTGATATCATTGCGGATGCCAATGGGGCCGAGACGCTGAAATATTCTTATAAGCATCTCGCTTCTTCCGGAAAACTTCTTGTTTATGGTTTTCACACAATGATGCCGAAACAAGGGGGAAAAGTAGATTGGATTAAGCTCATCAGAATGTATTTAAAAACCCCTCGCTTTAATCCACTGGATATGACCAGCGATAACAAAAGCGTGATTGCCTTCAATCTTTCTTATTTGTTTGAGAAAAAAGAATTGTTCATTGAGGCCACTCATCACCTGATTTCGCTTATTGAGAGCGGAAATATTAAAGGTCCCTCAACAACGGTGTATGATTTTGTAAGAGTCAGTGAGGCCCATAAAGCTCTTGAGAGTGGAAAAACGACCGGTAAAATAATTTTAAGTCTGAAGTGATTTTCATTTAAGCACGACGTTTCTCTAATTCAGCTTAAGGTTTGCAAGAAGCTTTAACAAAAATTAAATTCTCCTTCCATCATTTTTTCGAGATGATCGCGGCATGAATTTATCAGAAGCGATTATTAAAATTCATTCCCTTGCTTCAGAACGAGTCGGAGAACTCGAAGCAGATGATTTGGTTTCAAGCCTGCTTGTTATCATCATCAATGATCTGAAAAAGAATGGTGAGTTGAATGCTGAGAATTTAATTCAGGCCTTCCAAAAAAAACAAGAGCTAGTAGAGCTTGCGCATCTCGATTGTGAACTGAAAAGACCGAAACTCACACTTCTTAATTGTGACCCCACAGACGTGGGGTCATGTAGTTCTTATTCGCAATAAATAACGTAATCTCTTGGAGAATAAATCCCCCAAGTCAGACCGCCAAGAAGACCATTGAGAAATGATGTTCTGGTTGCCACCTGTGCAACTGCTTTATCCCCGCAAACTTCATGTGGATTAATTAATTTCTCTTGGCCGATACCCCAAAAAATGAAATGGCTTGTTCCTTCATAAGTCGGCACTGTTCTGACATCGCCCTTTGTGATTTTTAAATTTTGAGTTGAGCATGAACACAGAAAAACAAAGAGAAGAGTAAGTGAGAGCATTTTCATTTAAAATCCTTTTCAATGGGTTTGATAAAGAAAAATGATAATCGCCAAATTGATAATCACAAACATTTTTCTTTCTGAGATAGATCAGATTCAAACGAAAGGGAACGACCGATACTGTATTCAAGAAAGTAACCAAGGAGGTACAGTGAGAATAAGAAAGTTTCGAAGCTTGTTCTCCAGAACAAGGTCGGGCCCACCAATCCCACCATGGAAAAGAGGGGAACATTAAGTAAGTCTCGCAATCGTACACAATCGAAGCTCCGATAGAGCAATCAACGATCAAATAACGGTGCGGAATTGCCAGACCCTTAAAAATCCCCTTACTCAATTGGCGTTTTCTATTCATTCAATGTTTTGTACGTAAGAAAAGCCCCGATTTACTCGGGGCTTTTCTATATGAGTCGCGCAAAACTTGAGAAGATTCCCCCGACAATGGTGTGTCTTTTGCTTTTGCCCCACTTTTAAGAGGCTTTTTATTGAAAAACGATGAAAGAAAATTTTCTCTCTTGAGCTCTGCTTACCTCTTGCGATATATTCTTCTCCTCTAGATCATTCGATCTTTTTAGGAGTATCTGAAAAATCATGAAGATTATCACTAATCTCGAAGAATTGAAAAAAGGCGACACTGTTATCATTAAAAATGCACGTGATTTCGAAAGGCGCGGCTTAATGAGAGTGACAGGTGATGTCTTTACCATTGATGCCAATGGCCCGGAATTCACAATCAAGTGCAAAGAAACGGCCGCCATCGAAAGAGTTAATTTCGAAAACGCCAAGATCTTCTTGATTGATGGGTACTAAGCCGCTCGACTGTGCCTTGAGTGTTCAGCATATTGCATATCGACTCCCATAATATGTGAGAGCAGCCAGTTCTGAACGAAACGGACAAATCGTGCGTTGTCGAATTCAGCAGTACCATATTTTTTACGGTAATCGCCCAATTGCTTGAGCAAAGCTTCGTGAATGCGTTTATGAGAATTAAAATCAGGGTAGGCAATACTCATCATAAATTTTTCTTCATGTGCAAAATGATCAATTGAAACTTTTAAAAGCTCATCCAGATAAACAACACAGTTAGAATCATTTGTATTCATGCCATCTATGAGTTTATTAATGCCTTTTACGATCAAGACATGTTCTTCATCCATATCTTTGACGTTCAATAAGTATTTTGTAGACCACTCAAGCTTTGGCAAGGTCTGTTCGATATTGATTTTTTTCTCCGCAAAAATAAATTTCATCAGTGTCGTAATGGTCTCTCCCAAATTTCTATTTTCATTGCTGACAATTTCAGCGGCTTGCTCGGCCTGTTGACCTAATAAAGCATTTTGCTTAACACTCTCGATGAGATTTTCAAAAGATTCATTGATCTCTTCAAAACCACTTTTTTGTTTCTCTGATGAAAGCAGAATATTTTCAGCATTTTGATCAAGCGATGTTGCTTCCTCAGCAATGCGATTGAAAAGCTTTGAGCATGCATCAACTTGTTTTCCCGCTTCGGAGACATTCGTTTTCATTTGCTCAGAGACTTGATCGATGGCCTTACTTGTTTCAATAATGATTTTTTCAACTGAGGATTTGTTTTCATTAACGATACTTGAAATTTCTAAGGCCGCAGCTTGAGTCATTGTGGCCAGTTTTCCCACTTCTTCCGCTACGACCGCGAAGCCTTTTCCGTTTTCACCTGCACGGGCCGCTTCAACAGACGCGTTGAATGAGAGGAGCTTCGTCTGAAAAACAATATCGTTGATGACTTTGGTTTTGTTTCCAATTTCCTGAACCATGTGAGCAATCTTTTCCTGATCTTTTTGACCTCGCTGGAAAGTTTCGATCATACCTTCGTTTCCTTTTTGGATGGACTCGAAAGAGGCATTGAGATTATTGATGGTCCCCATTCCATTCTCAGCGATGGAAACAAACTCCGACGTTTTATTTCTCGTCACGCTTGCGCTTTGTTCATTTTCAATGGCCATTTCAGCTACTTCTCTCATCACTTTCTGAGCGGTATTAAGATTTTCACGCTGCTCTTTTACACCCGCAGAAATAAAGTGGGCCGTGTTGGAAATTTGATCTGAAGAAGCGTTGAGAGAATCCACGCGACTCTGCAATGATTTGACAATTTCCAGGAGAGGTTTAGATAAGTTGGTTTGCACAAAGATAAAAGCAAATGTACTGATGATAAGAAAGAGCAGCACACAAAAACTGATATTTTGTTTTAACTCAGTCATGAGGATGACATTGACATCATCGAGATAAATTCCCGTTCCAATTATCCAGCCCCAAGGTTCAAACGTTTTGACAAAAGAAATTTTGGGAACAGTGACGTCCTTATCGCTTTTTGAAAACCAGATATAGTCTACAAATCCTTCTTTGCTTTTTTTCGCGACATCGATCATTTCCATAAAAAGCAGTTTCCCCGAAGGATCTTTGTATTGACTCAAATCCTTCATTTCGAACAATTCTTTTTTGGGGTGATAAACCATCTTGGGTGTGAAATCGTTGATCCACAAATAATCTTTTTTCTCCGGCCCGTATTTCAAAACACTAATTAATTGAACGGAATTCTCTTTGGCGATCGCCTCAGTGATTTTTCCTTCCTTATAAGCCTTGTATTGGCCTTCTACGATGTCATGGGCGAGGGTCACAAGTGATTGCAAGGCCGCTTTCTTTTCATTCATGATGGCCGTTTTTTTGGTGCAATAACTTTGATACCCCAAAAAAAACGAAACAATCAGGATTGGTATAATCGCGATAGCCTGTATTTTTACAAAGACAGAAAACTTATTCTTCATTCGGACACCCGGTGATTAACAATTATTAATAAATTGTTATTGTTTACAAGAGGTGACTTCATTATCGGAGCTAATACTCAGGGCCACACCCAAATTAAGGTGATTGTTCTCATAAGAATTTTGTCAGTAAAAAGTGATTAGGTGCTCTTCATTTCAGAGCGGAGTCCCTTTGGGATTTCCCATTTCGGGAGGAAGTGGAATGAACTCTTTATTGTCCGTTGAAATGAGAGGAAATTTTTCTGTTCCCGGACCATTTTTCCATTGGGCCTTCGCTTCTTCCAGCCGCGCTTTTGAACTGGCCACAAAATTCCAGAAAATAAAACGTTCACCTACAGGTTCACCTCCGATAATCATCGCGCGTGAGTCTTCCGTGGCCGCAAGTTTTATGGTCTGACATTTTTTTATGACGGCCATCGTGCTCTCAGTTGTTTCGCGATCGTCCACGTTGAGTTTTCCTGTCACGACATAAACGCCGGCCTCACCATGTGCGGGAAATTCAATCGAAGATCCCTTCGGCATTTGGAGATCGAGATAAAAGAGTGGGGAATGAATCACAACCGGACTCTCATGATCAAAAGCTTTACCTAGAAGAAGTTTAATCTGAACATTGTTCACTTTAAATTCTGGAAGTGAAGAAGAAGGGTGATGAAAGAAAGTTGGAGCAGTGTCTTCATGCTCATCCGGTAAAGCAACCCAAAGTTGAATGCCGTTAACAGTTCCACCAGATTTTCTAAATTCATATGGCGACCTTTCGGAATGAACAATTCCGCGACCTGCTGTCATCCAATTAATATCTCCCGGAATAATATTTTGATCAGATCCAAGGCTGTCTTTATGTCGAATGATTCCTTCGAATAAATAAGTGACTGTCGCAAGTCCAATATGAGGGTGAGGGCGAACGTCCATTCCCGTGCCTGGAGCGAGAATCGCCGGACCCATATGATCAAAAAAAATAAAAGGGCCGACCATGCGATGAGTGGCATAGGGAAGAACTCGACGGACGTGAAACCCTCCGAGGTCGCGTTCTCTGGGAGCAATAACAAGTTCTATATTATTCATAAAAAAATCCTCGGTATCAATTTTAACATTTTTCAGGTTACACTGTCACAATGAACGGAACAATTTATGATTTAATTATGGCGACTGGGGAAAAGTTCACACGAGGCAAACTGCGCTCAGAACTTTTATCTCATGCAAAAGGCAAAACTCTGGAAATAGGCGCGGGCACAGGGTTGAATTTTTCTCATTTTCCCCGTGCCATCGATTACATTGGAATTGAGCCTGATGAATCTATGCGAAAGTCAGCCTTGAAAAAAGAAAAAGAATTTCACTTCCACGTGGAAATGGGTGATGCTCAATCTCTTCAGTTTGCAGATAATTCATTCGACACTGTGGCGGCGACTCTCGTTTTTTGTTCTATCCCTAATCCTGAACTTGCCCTGAAAGAAACTTACCGCGTATTAAAACCTGGCGGACAATTTCTCTTGCTTGAGCATGTGAAACGCCCGACGCCTGTCGCAGGATGGCTGCAAGATCACCTCACTCCAATGTGGAAACATCTGGCCGGCAATTGTCACTTAAACCGCGATCCCGAAGAGGAAATTAAGCGATTAGGTTTTAAAATGTTGGAAAAGAAAATTCTTTGGAATGGTTTTGGAAAAATGTGGATCCTGCAAAAATAATTTTTCAACGGACGCTAATAACACCTCTTACATCCGGATTGACGCTGTCAAAATAAGGGTAATCTCTCGTTCGAAGAAAGCGCAGGCACCTTTCCTGTCCAGGCGAAAGAACAATATCAAAAATATCAGAGCGCGCTGAGGTTGTTCCGCTTGTCACAGTATGAGAGGCGGTATCAGTATTTTTCCATTTCACGACATCGTATTGTTGAACTGTTTCGGTTGAGGGAGAAAACACGCCCCCTGAAAATGTGACATCTCCTGCAGTCGCCGTTGTACAGGTCACTTCAAAAACATCGTCAGTGGAAATAGGGGAAAGACTGCTCCCTCCGAACCTTTCGCGATTCTCATAACAACCACCAAAATAGAAAAGAATAAAAAGAAAGCTCATCCATTTCATCAGATGAGCTTTTCAAAAAAAAGATCGCTGTTCTAATTGAAAAATACTATGAAACCTATTGCAGTACATTTTCTTTGATCATTTTTCTTTGGGCCGCAGGCAATTGCTGCAGACATTTTTCCAATTCCCTTCCTTTTAATTTCCACAATCCCATGGAGCCTTGATGGGGAACAGCAGGGGACTCGGCCAAAAGACCGACGATTTTCCAATCAGCAGTTGTTGCGCAGGATGTATCGGAACAGCTAGTTAGACTTGCTTCATTAAATCGTGGAGTGTTTTTTTAGCAAGAAAACTTTGAGTAGAGCTTTCGATTCCGTCGACAAGATTGTTTAAAACGGATTTAATGCAGCAGCTGACTTCGCATGTTTTCATCACAGGCTTATTGTGAACGTTGATCAATTTTTTTTCATTAGTGCTAGCGATGTAAATATCATTGAGAGAAATTTGATTAGGTTTTCTCGCGAGTTCGACTCCTCCACCTTTTCCGCGGTAGCTGTTAAGAAGATCTGCTTCAACCAGGCGAGAGACCATTTTTCTGACAAACGTAGGATTTGTGTCCAGTGCAGTGGCCAGTAACTCTGATGTTACCAACTCACCCTGGTTATGATGGTTGGCGACAGTCATCATGATTTGAATAGAGACAGAGAAGCGTGTGTCGATCATACGGAGATCTTAGCAAAACGATTAATAATGTGCAAATAATTGTTGCATTTAAATGGGGATAGAATTAATGTATCAATAATTGACACATTTACGGAGAGGTGCCCGAGTGTTCAAGGGAGGCAGCTTGCAAACCTGCCGTTCGGTGGTTTAAATCCATCCCTCTCCTCCAGATTTATTTTTCAAGGATCGACTATGACAAAATTATTATCACCACTAAAAGTCGGCGATTTGACCCTGCCAAATCGTATCATCATGGCGCCATTGACACGAGCGCGTGCAGCGAATGCCGGACGCGTACCCAATGATCTTATGGCCGAATATTATGGTCAGCGCGCAAGTGCCGGTCTAATTCTTACTGAAGCGACTTGTGTTTCAGCATCCGGAGTAGGTTATGCCAACACTCCAGGCATCTGGTCAGAAGAACAAGTTGAAGGTTGGAAAAAAACAACGAAAGCAGTTCATGATAAAGGTGGACGCATTTTCATGCAGCTCTGGCACGTGGGAAGAATTTCCGATCCAGAATTATTAAATGGCCAACTTCCAGTAGCTCCTTCTGCTGTTAAGCCTAAAGGGCACGTCTCGCTTCTTCGTCCTGAACGAGGATATGTCACACCAAGGGCACTTGAGACAAATGAAATTCCGGGAATTGTCGCTGATTATAAAAAAGGTGCAGAGAACGCCAAACGCGCAGGTTTTGACGGAGTCGAAATTCATGCTGCTAATGGATATTTGATTGATCAATTTCTTCAAGATGGAACAAATAAACGCACTGATCAGTACGGTGGACCGATTGAAAATCGCGCGCGATTATTGCTCGAAGTGGTAGATGCAGCGATTGAAGTTTTTGGTGCGGGAAGAGTAGGTGTACACCTTGCTCCTCGCGGTGACTCGCACGATATGCACGACTCAAATCGATCGGCAACTTTTGGTTATGTGGCCGAGCAATTGGGAAAAAGAAAAGTCGCTTTTATTTTTACTCGTGAATATTCAAGTGTTGATAGCTTGAGCGCAGAAATTAAAAAACGTTTCGGTGGCGTTTTGATTGCCAATGAAAAAATGACAAGAGAGCAGGCAGAAAGTTTACTTGAAAAAGGTGAAGCTGATGCTGTTGCCTGGGGAGTTCAATTTATTGCCAATCCAGATCTTGTTGAGAGATTTGCCCAAGAAGCTCCGCTGAACAATCCGAATCCTTCTACTTTTTATGCTGATGGAGCAACTGGATATACGGATTATCCTGCTCTGAATTCTTAAAAGGAATTCATAGAAGCTAAGCTGAATTAGTTTTTTTCTCATGATTCAAAATCATTTTTGTTCGTGAGATGAATCAGAGTTGAATTTAACCAATGGTGCGATTCTTATTTTATCTAAGAAACCCAAAACACCAGGGGGTAAAATGAGAATAAGATTCACGTGTCTTTTCTCGAGACTAAGGTCGCTAGCTTAACTTTAATCAATAACTAAGGTAAAGCTAATAAACATTCTTTTCATTCTTGTTAAACGTAAGAGACGGGCCCTGATTTGTCACCAGGGCCCTTTTTTTTTCCCGATTTCTATTCCACACTAGCGCCGGCCATTGAACGAATCCATAGGAGTTTTCTATGCAAAAGATTTCAACGTGTCTGGTGTTCAATAATCAAGCTGAAGAAGCAGTTCGGTTTTATTGTTCGCTTTTTAAAGTGGGAAAAATTCTGGCCATCACCTATTGTGGAGTGAATGAACCAAGCGGTCCTCCGGGCAGCGTAAGAACAATTCAATTTCAACTTCACGATCAAAAATATCTCGCCATCAATGGTGGCCCTCATTTTCAATTTACCGACGCCATGTCGCTCATGGTTCATTGTGATACTCAGGAGGAAATAGATTACTTTTGGGAAAAACTTTCTGAAGAAGGAAAAAAAGTCGAATGTGGATGGCTTGTCGATAAGTATGGGATGAGGTGGCAGATTGTTCCAAGAGTTTTAAATGAAATGCTGACAGATCCTGATTCCAGAAAAGCCGAATCAGTGATGCAGGAAGTGCTTCATATGCAAAAACTCGATCTCGGGCGTTTGAAAGAAGCTTACAATTCTGTTTACGACTACCGCCATTGAGTTTTTCCTGGAGGAACCATGAATTTTAAAAATGCGATTTGTTCAATTCTTTTTTTCTCTTCAGCCGTTTTCGGACAAATGACTCCAGCGGATTGCGATGCCATGAAAGTTTTTGATTATGAAACGGGCGGTTGTTCTCCTCTGGCGATGGCCGGAATGCCGATGAAAATGTGGATGGTTCATGGCAATGCTTTTCTGGTGCAGACAAAAGAAGAAGGGGATCGTGGGCGCAATCAATTTTTTGCTCCCAATATGGTGATGGCAGATGTCGGCTCTTCAGTGGGAAATCTTCAATACATCAATCTCGATGTGATGCTGACTTTTGAGAAATGGACTTTCCCTGAACAAGGCGCGCCTCTTTTACTTCAAATAGGGGAAGAGAGAGAAAATGGTTCACCTTATATCGATGGACAACATCCACATTCTTCACCACTCATGGGGCTCACGTTAAGTGATACAGTCAGCCTCGGCGGTAAAGATCATTTTAAACTGTTCTTTGCTCCCCGTGGACAGACAACGGAAGGACCCATTGCTTTCATGCACAGAGTGACTGGAATGGTGAATCCCGATGCTCCTCTGGGGCATCATATCGGTCAGGATGTGGCCCATATTTCAAGTACAGTTGTAGGGGCTTCACTTCGCGTTTATCAATTCACACTTGAAGCATCGGCGTTTCACGGTGAAGAGCCTGAGCCGACTAAAACAGATTTGCCAATTGGGAAAATGGATTCTTCGGCCATGAGATTTGTTTATGAGTATTCAGAAAATCTTTATGCGATGGCAAGTTTTGCAACGGCAAAACATCCTGAACACGATCAACCTGATATTGATAAAGTGAATCGTTATTCAGCTTCAGTGTATTCACATTTAAAATCCGAAACGGGTTTTGTTTTCCACAATACATTTATTTTCGGCATGACTAATTTTTATGACCGCATTTCGAAACTTAGAAGTTTTGGGGATGAATTCCTCATCACCATCAATGATCTTCCACACAATATCTGGGGACGTATTGAAGTTCTGGAGCGCAGTGGGGCTGAACTTGCTATTTCAGGTGCAGGTGTGGAGTGGGTGGAGGCTGCGACTGTCGGATACACTTATGATCTATTTAAAAATAATAAAGGCAAAATCGGTATTGGCGGATCTGTTACCCGTGATTTCATTCCTGATACGTTTGATTCAGTTTATGGTAAAGATCCGCTCAGTGGAAAAATTTTTATACAGCTGAGCGGAATGAGTATGGGGCAGTTTTAATTTTTAAATATCCATGAATCTAGCATCAGATGAGTTCGGAATTTCTTTTTTCTGAGATGTAGTCACTGTAGTATTCGATACGGATTTTGAAATTTTAGCAACACGTTCGCGATTGTGTAAGGCCATTTTTAATTCGAGTATATTCTCAATAACTTCTTTTGAAATTCGGCCAAATTCTCCTTCAGGATTTAAAATACTGGCATTTAATTTTTCACCTTTGTTAATTCTGGCAATAATTTGCGCGGCAATAGTATGAAAGTGTGCATGACTTGGTTTCAATTTCTGGTACTCGGCCAAGGTCTCACATTTAAGGCCATCACCATTAATCCATTTTCCCAATGCACAATTGTTATCTTTACAGATCACATCTTCTTTTAATGATCCGTCCGGATTAACCATATAGTCTCGGATTTTTTGTTTCCATTCTCTATGTGCCTTAACAGCGCTATCAAACGTGAATGGCTGATTGGAAGCAACAAGGGGCTGTGTTTTAGCTCTAATTTTCGTCAACTTTTTCCCGCCGTGAACGATGGTTGTTAAATCCGTAACCAGTTGAGAAAGTTCATCCGATTGAATGTTCAATTCAGCTGAGGCATTAGCAATTTCATTGGCGTTGTTTGCATTCTGATGAGTCACTTGATCCAATTGGGCAATGGCTTTGTTTATTTCTGCAATGCCAAGTGCCTGCTCTTTAGAACCCAAAGAAATTTCTTCAACCATTGTTGAGACACTTTTTGTATTTGAAAGAATTTCTTCAAAAGCTATTTGGCATTTATTTGTGATGTCGATTCCTTCCGAAACTTTTTCTTTGCTTTCAAGTAGAGTTTCTTCCATTTTATGTTTTGAAGAGTCAACGATCTCCTGAACCGTTGTGATGCTCGAGGAAAGCATATTCGTGATTTCCTGAGCAGCTTCACCGCTCATTGTGGCAAGTTTTCCAATTTCTTCAGCGACTACAGCAAAGCCTTTACCTGCCTCACCGGCCCGGGCCGCTTCAACAGAAGCATTGAAAGAAAGTAACTTCGTCTGAAAGACGATATCGTTGATAATTTTCGTTTTATTCCCGAGCTCGTTGATGATGCCGATTATTTTGGTGACTTCCTGGTTTGTTTCATTCGTCTGCTGATTGATTATTTCGTTAACGCGGCTGATGGTTCCAATGGCCTTAACCATACTTTCAACAATGACTTTTCCATTTTCAGCCGAGTCCAGACTCTTTCTTGTTGATTCAGCTGCATTCTGAACATGTTCATTTCCCATATTAATCATTGAGCTTATTTCTTCAATTGAAGACGAAGTTTCCTGAATAGAAGAAGCTTGTTGAATGGCCGCTTGAGAAAAAGATTCGGCAAGAGATGATAATGTATCTGATTCTTTTAAAACACCATTTCCTGAATTTTTCAGACTATTGATAATGGCGGACATGCTACTGATAATTGATTTCAAATTGAAAATGACAAAAATAATAGAGCCTATGAGGACAGATAAAGCAACGTATAGAAAAAGTTTTTGGTAAAAAGAAATCATGTTAAAGATTTCGAGGAATTTTGATGAAATGGGAGAAACGAGCAATGTATTTAGTTCTTCCAGATCGGTGGTAATTTGTTCCGCAGCTGGATCAAATTTTTCCATAAATTTGTTTCCACCTTCAGGCCCTTTATTAATATAAGTTGTCGCCATTTCTTTTCCTACGGAATAATAGGATTTGAAGGACTGTTCCAACTTGCCCAAAACTTCAAGAGTTTTTGAGTCGGTGGAAGAAGCTTTCAGGCCAGCAAGCTCATTCTCAAATTTCTTTGCCCACTCATCTGCCTTGGTAAAACCATCATCAAAGCCTTTTGCACCTCTGGTAGCCGAGATGTCTGTCAGCCATTGCTGAACCTGAATTGTCGCAATTTTTAAACGGGAGGCGGCCATGGCTTGTTGTATGACATTCCCTTGCAAGTATTCTGATTTTTCTTTAACCTTTAAAAGAATATAAATACTTCCAATCGAAAGAAAGATATTGATGACGATTAAAGAAAACGAGACTACGAGAACTCGGTTTATTAAAGAAATGGATTTCATGCTTTCTCCGTTTGGATCAATTTAATATTTATTTTCTCATTACTGATAAACGAAACAAGATTGAAAAATATTTCAATAGCAATTTGGAAAAGGTGTTTTTAGATGAAGAGAACTTTAATTTTTCTTATAGTTGTTTTTTCAGCTCAGTCATTTGCTGAGGGGAGATTGAGAGAGAAAATCAAAGAGAGAATGGCCGAGCGAAGAGAAAAAAAGGACGGTAGCCAAAGTAAAAACAACGCCTCTCCTGGCGACTTCGCGTCGACACTTGAAATCGGTGGATTGACAAGAAATTTTAAAGTTCACGTTCCAATTTCCTATTTAAAAGAAAAACCCGCTCCGCTGTTAATTGCCCTTCACGGTGGTGGCGGCAATATGAATTATCAGGCCGACGAAAAAATTTATCATCTCATTTCAAAATCAGACTCAGAAGGATTTGTTGTTGCTTTTCCCAATGGCCATTCTCGCTTTAGAGGAAAACTCGCCACTTGGAATGCTGGAAATTGCTGTGGGAAAGCTCGCGACACAAACAGTGATGATGTCGCCTTTATCAAAGCTTTGATTTTGAAACTGCAATCTGATTACAACATCGACAAAAAAAGAATTTATGTAACAGGAATGAGTAACGGCGGAATGATGAGCTACCGACTTGCTTGTGAATTATCCGATATGATTACCGGAATTGCTTCTGTTGCCGGGACTGACAATACTCTAAACTGCAAACCCTCACGACCTGTTTCGATTCTGCATATTCATGCCAAAAATGATGATCATGTTCTTTATAACGGCGGCGCTGGAGAACAGGCCTTTAAAGATAAAAGCATGGTCACTAACTTTGTCTCTGTGCCTTCGACAATTGAAAAGTGGGTTGCGCTCAATGGTTGTTCGAGTAAACCAAAACGCGTTTTGGAAAAAAGTGGAGCCTGGTGTGATCTTTATTCAGGTTGCAAAGAGAATGTCCACGTTCAATTATGTGTGACCGAATCGGGAGGTCATTCATGGCCAGGGGGTTCAAAGATCAGAGAAAATAAAGGTGAGCCACCTTCTACCGCTCTTTCTGCAAATGATGTCATGTGGGAATTCTTCAATCAAAAATAAAAAAGGTGCCTAGGGCACCTTTTTTATGCGGTCTTTTTTTCCTCATGATGAACTTGCCATTTATCAAATCGAGTCAGTAGCAAGAGCCCTGGGATTGCGATTAATATTGAAATAACAAAATACCATTCCCAACCAACTCTTTCTTGTAAAAAGCCAGATGGTGCTTGAACCAGAATACGAGTGAGTGCCATGAAGCTAGTGAGTAGGGCATATTGAGTAGCCGTGTAGCGTTTGTCACAGATACTCATCATGAAAGCAGCAAACGCTGCAGTTCCGAGACCTGAACAAAGGTTTTCGATAATAATGGAAGCCCACATCAAAGGATAACTGTGTCCAGCGTGTGCGAGAAGATAAAAAGTAAATCCTGAAACGCCTTGAACGATCCCGAAGATCCAGAGTGATTTTTTCATGCTCCATTTCAGCATGAGAGCACCACCTGTCAGTGTCCCGACAATAGTCGCAATGAGACCGGCACCTTTAAGAACCGCCGCGATTTCCAGTTTGGTAAAACCAAGATCCATCATAAAAGGAGTTGTAAAGGCCATAGCAAAAGCAACATCCAACTTATAAATAAGAATAAAGATGAGCATTTCAATGGCGCCTTTTCTACTGAAAAATTCAACGAAAGGTTTATAAACAGCATCAGCAATCGATGTTGGTGCGGCTTCATTCACAATCGGCTCTGGCCCAAAAACGCTGGCTATTAAACCGACCGCCATACATCCTGCCATGATGTAATAGACCGTTGACCATGGAAGTTTTTCCGCAAGTCCTAGAGCAACACCACCGGAAACGAGCATGGCAATTCGATATCCCATAATGTAAATACTGGCCGCTGCTCCCAATTCTTCCTCAGGGACAGCTTCAGTTCTATAGGCATCAATGGCAATATCCTGGCTGGCGCTGAAAAACGAAACGAATAAGGCAAAGAGGGCGATGTTTTGAAGTGAAACTTTTGGATCACACATCCCCATGACAATTATCGAACCGATAAGTCCGATTTGAGTCAGGAAAATCCATCCACGTCTTCTGCCAAAAAGAGGCGGAACGTAGCGGTCCATAATTGGAGACCAGACGAATTTCAAGGAATAGGGTAGACCTACCAATGAAAATAAACCGATAGTTCCCAAACTGATATTTTCGGATTTCATCCACGCCTGGAGCGTCCCACCGGTTAAAGCAAGAGGAAGTCCTGAGGCAAATCCAAGAATGAGGACAATAAACATTTTGTAGCTGGCGAATACTTTTAAAATTGTTTTCATAATAAAAGATTAATAGTCGCCAGCTTTAAAGTAAAGTGAGCTTAATAATTATGGATGTTGTTTTTGTCCTTCTTCACCCGTTGTGCTTGGATCGTCAGTTCCGTGATCCATTCCTTTGGCCTTGCCTTTTGAATGTTTCATTCCCTTATCTTTTCCCATCATCATGTGACATTTGTCGCCCATGTCTTTACATGAATCTTTCCATTCTTTATGGCACTCATTGATATCTTTATCTGATTTTAAACAATCGGCCATTTTTGAATGCATCTCTGCCATTTGTGCGCGTTCTTCTTTTGACATTTCCATAGATTTAGCTTTGGTTTTTGCAAAAGCAGTTGATGTCAGAATTAATGTCGCTGAGAGAAGTAGAATTTTTTTTATGTTCATATAACCTCCATTTATTACAGAGAGCTTTTTTGATGAAAGCATCATTGTGACTATTGCAAGGACGATGCCTTTGTCGTGTGAATTTATTGTGTGAATTGAATTAAACTTTGTGCATTGAAAGCGGCATAACCGTTTTGATCGTTATCGAAATAAACATACACATCGAGCCCTTCATCTTTCCATTTGAGCAGCTTTTTTGCCCAGGATTTCAAAAATTGTTTTGAATAATTTCCTGCGTACTTTGAGGCGGGGCCATGAAAGCGAATGTAGACAAAATGAGCTGTGATTTTAATCGGAGATAAGAAGTGCTCAAGATCATAAATGCAAAGAGCGCAATTATATCGGGAAAGAAGGTCGTAGGTTGTTTCGTTGAACCAACTATGATTGCGAAGCTCAAAAGCATATCTATTTTTTTTAGGTAGCTGGCGCAGGAATTCTTCCAACCTCTCCTGATTAAATTTCCACCCTGGTGGCAGTTGAAATAGTATGGGACCCAACTTGCTTTTTAATTGTGAAGCCTGTTCAAGAAAATTTTCCAGCGCACCTTCTTCATTTTTTAATTTTTTCATATGAGTGATGTAGCGACTCGCTTTCACCGAAAAAATAAAATTTTTCTGCGATTTCTTTCTCCATCCCGCAAAGGTTTCCGTTTTCGGAAGGTGATAGAAAGAACTGTTAATCTCCACTGAGTGAAAATGGGTTTGATAAAAATCAAACTCCTGTTGATCCTTTATCTCTGCTGGATAGAAATTTCCTTTCCAGTGTTTATAGCTCCAGCCCGAAGTGCCTATGAATATTGTCCCGGAAGATTTCTTTGTTTTTTTCATGCTACAATTTTCTCACTCATTCATTGGGGCGTATGCTATAAATATTTTATGAAAAAAATGATTTTATTTATTATTCCCATCCTTTCGATGATAATTCTTTATCAAATCAATCAGAGATTGCAGCAGCAAGCTTTAGTCGGCCAGGAATGGGAGCAAAAAGCAGAGCAATTAAATTCTCTTGCAACGCTAACGCAAAACTACTTCATGATGCGTATCGAGACTTTGCAAATCATCACACCACTTTCAAGTGCAGACGTAAAAAAAGGTGCTGAACACAACCGCGCCAATTTTAATTATGAAGCTTCCAGAAATTATGAGGCCCTATCCAAGGGAGCCGTAAGTAGCGAAGAGAAGCAATTGCTCCAAGATATGATTCAAAAGCTGGGAGTCATGAGAGAAATCATGGATAAAGCGACTGTGCAGAATGCTCAGAAAAGTATCAATGAAATGATCATCAATCGCATTCCTTATCGTGAAGCTGCTTCCCGCTATGCTGCTTACCTTGGCAAAATGAGAAAGATATCCAAAGATGAAATGACGGTTGCTCAAAAAAGTATGCAGAATAAAATCAAAATTCTTTTTGTCCTTCAATTCGTTGGAATTGGTGCAGGAGTGTTTTATGTGCGCTCAGTTCGAAGTTAAATTTAATTCAAAAACTTTTGCCCAGTTAATTAATGGCGATGAAGACGAGAACTTTTTTTATGAAAAAAGAGTGCTCCCTTATACAAGCTCTCTCGTTCTTTTAAAGAACGAAGAAACGTTAACCTTAAAAGAAATGTCTTTTAGTCTCGTGCCGTCCTGGTCAAAAACAAAGAAAGTGTCCTTTGCTACTCACAATGCCAGAGTAGAGACGATCGCTGAAAAAGACACCTGGAGAGTTCCTTTTTTAACAAAAAGGTGCCTCGTTCCTCTCAATAGTTTCATTGAACCTATTTATGAAAATGAATATGCAGGAAACATGGTGAAATTTTCACAGAAAAATGGAAATGTTTTGTATGCCGGAGGTCTTTGGGATCAATGGCTGGACAAGCAGTCGGGGGAAATCCTTGAGAGCTTCGCTATAATCACCAGACCGCCCCTTACTTTTATAGGAGAGGCCGGACACGATCGAAGTCCCATTTTTATGAGTGCAGAAAATTTTAGCGAGTGGTTGAATCCCGCAATGAAAGAAACTCAACTTCTTGAACTACTTCACAGTCAGAAAGATGATTTAAATTGGACTGCCGAAATAGATCGTCCTTTAAAAAATTTCTCCAATCAGCTCAAACTTTTTTGATCGTACTTCACACGGAGACGATTGCGGACTTGTTCAACTCCATGGACATTTTTTGCTAGTTCTTCCGCTCGCCAGATTTCTTCAGAAGAACGGGTGTTACCCGTAAGAATAACATTATTATTTTCCACCTTGACTTCCATTTCAGAAGCATCGATATCAAAAGCATTCGAAAGAGCATCGCAAACCTTTTCCCAGATTTCATCATCGGCTTGCAGATCACCGATAGGACCGCCGCTTGGTCTTGGCTGGATATGACTCCCGTAACGATATCGTTCATGCCAAGGATCATTTGAATACTTTCTTTCATCTGAGAATTCGTGAAAGCCCTGTCCATAGATAGGATTTTTTTTTGTCATAAAAGCCCTCCTTCTCCTTTGATTCAGAATGTATGCCAATAGATTTTTTAAGAAAAAATTATAACGAAATGATATGAATTCTGCAGTTCTCATGGCGAAGGGGAGTGTGTTTAAATTCTCAACATGAAAGAATACAAAAAACGACATTGGGCCAGAAGTCAGTTTTCCTCTTTGCGGGGCTACATCAGTTATCCTGAGAAGCAGATCGGGGCAAAGACGGAAGTCCTGGTTATGCTTCACGGAATTACAAGCAACGCTGATCGTTTAAAACCTTACGGTGAAGTTTTGAATCCGGATGCATTGCTTATCAGTCTTGAAGCACCCATTGTTCTTTCTACTGATTCTTTTGCCTGGTTCTCGCTTGATTTTAGTCGCGAAGGGTCTTTTCATCATTGGGATGAAGCGAAGAAGAGTCTTACTTTATTAGAAAAACTTTTTGATGAAATCAGCGAGCAATTCAAAATTCCTGCGCATCAGATTTCTCTTCTAGGATTTAGTCAGGGCGCGATTATGACTCTCGGTTTACTCCTTGGAGGTAAGCACAATCTCGGAGCTTACTATGTTTACGCTGGAACAATACTTCCCGAGTTTCTCTCTATAGGGCGCTCCATCCAGACATCTACTCTCAAGCGCAGACCTGTCTTTCTTGGGCATGGAGCTCTCGATAGAGTTCTTCCAGTTCATCTTGCTCATGTGACAGCTGCCTTTTTGAATAGCCTCGCTGCCAATTACAATTTTAAATCCTATCCTGTGAATCACGATATTAGCTGGGATTATATTGACGATGCTAAGATTTGGACGGCTAAATTACAGAGCGAAAGAAATAAACAACTTGGGGAAATTTCTCTTTAGTCTTTACATTTTTTCAGAGAACTTTAAACTCGAGGAATGAAAAAACTCTTCTTAATATCGCTGACTGTTTTACTCACTCTTTCGGTTGCGCGCGCAGAATCTTGGGGCTTCCTGGGAGGAATGCACCGCTGGCAAATTGTTCGTGAAGATAAAACTAAATATCCTGCTTCACCAAAATTTTCGTCATTGTTTGGTGTAGCGATGTTTCATCAATCTTATCCTCTTGAGCTCGATATTCTTTACACAAACAAAGATATTCCAGAATGGGGGACACATGAGAACAGTCTTCAGATCCCTTTCTTTTATCGTGCCAATATCACGAAAGAGTTTATTTTTGGACTCGGTGGATTTTTTGATTACGACATGACCGATAGACCTTATACCTCAAGACAGAAACTGGATATCGGAGTTGCGACTTCTTTAAAATATCAAGTTCCGTTCGGCAAATCTCTTCTTGCCTTTGATGGCCGATATCTTTTTGGAACATCTGATCTTCCCGGAAAATCACGTGATATTGTTCTGCTGGTTGGTTTAATTTTTAAGTAAAATTAAACGGCATGCGCTTGAGGATCTCTGTCGTGCACTCGCGCGGTGTGAGTGATGTAACCAAAGTAAAGGCCTAATAGAGAAAGCAGTCCGTAGAAAACGCCAGCACCGTAAAAGATAGGCATATAGCCAAAGAGCGAACTTGTATCCCTAAACCAGCTGCAGGAAGCGATCAATCCCATTGTATAGAAGAGAACTCTTGCGTAATCGACTGAGGCATCTTCCACGCTTTCTTTTTTATGAGATGTAAAAATTCCTCCCAGACCAAAACCAATCAAAAGAATTTTGCTTAAGAGATTTAGGGGTAGATAGCCAAGAAATTTCCCGTAGCTCGCATTGAGACGAAGAGCTGGAAGTCCATGGGATGGCCCAATAAAAGCTGGTATTAAAGAGAGAACTCCAAGAACAAGCAGAACCCAACCGCAATATCTGGCAAATTGTCTGGTCTTCATTAATCACCTCCGTCATTTTTTAAGATGCAAAGGAGATTCCTGAACAATTGAGCAAACTGCTTTAAACAGAAATGGCGGATTTCAAAAGGATCCGCCATTAACTTTTAGACTGGCCTAGCGAACAGGTATTTTGCTCGCTACCGGTTTTACATCCACCGGAATTTTAGCCAACTTCACTGAGAGAACGCCGCTGTTGTAATCTGCTTCGATTTTACTGGCGTCGATTTCGTCTCCAAATGGAATTGCTCTCATAAAAGAGCCGTAAAATCTTTCAGTGTAATGAATTTTTTCGTCTTCTTTATTCTCACGTTGTGATTTTTTTTCACCTCTCAGATAAAGAATATTATTTTCAAATGAAACGTCGATATCTTCTTTAGACATGCCAGGAAGCTCGGCGATCACTGAGTAATCATTTTTAGTTTCCTTTACCTCGATAGATGGAGCGAATTCTTTCATTGAAGGAGCTTCATTCCACATAGAGTTCATGATTTCATTCATCATCGCGAATGGATCATGAGGGCGATTTGATCTTAATACAGGAACTGTTCTTTTGAAGATGCTCATATATCTCTCCTTGATGGATTTTTATGATTAGAGAATAAATCTCACTTCAAAAGTTGTGTCTGATGCAAATCAGTTTTGTATAAGATTTTGGTAAGGTTAAAACCTCACCAAGGGCGCTCATATTCTTCACCATCGCTCGAATCTTTGCGCAGCCCTGTCTCTTCATCGTAAAGTTCATCATCGTGAACATCATTGACGGGATCATCCACTGTGTAACGAGTACCTGGTACAGCTTTTTTTGCCTGACCGGATTTTTTTTGAGATTGTTTTTGTTTCTTTGCCATAAAGCTCTCCTAAAAAAATTCTGTCATTTCAAATTCTGTGACAGTTGTTCTGACAAAAAGCGTTTTTGGTTGAATGTTGCTGATGACAAATCTGCTCTGCGGAATGGCCGGAAGTCTCGCCCAATCAATATCCAGGTTTTGTGCGGGAACATCATAATCCATTTCATAGAGAAAAAAGTTAAGCGCAGTCTTCATCAATTCCACTGTAAAAAGTTCTCCTGGACAACGGTGACCTTTAAAAACACTGCCTCCCCCTTGAGGAACAAAATTGAATTCATTCACAGATGTGAAGTTGAATCTCTCAGGCCAAAATGAATGAGGCGAATCCCACAGTCTGGGATCATTGTTGATTCCATAAAGATCGAGAATGGCCCGTGCACCTTTTTTAAATTCGATGTCTCTCCATACAAAATCTTCACGGACGCGTGCCATGACCGATGGGAAAAAGGGATAGTAACGGCGAACCTCATTGATGAAATTATCAGCATACTTTTCATCACCCATAAGCAATTCTTCGTAACAGTCCGGATTCGAATGAAGAGCATGTGCTATGAAAACCAGATAAACGGAAATCGCGACAGTCGGGCGAATGAGATTTAAAATTTCCACGGCAGCGGTGTGCGGTTTTAAAAGTTCTTCCTGTTCATCTCTATGCCAGATAATCACTTCAATGGGAGTTTTAATTAACGGCTCGTATCCATCGGAGCGAAGATCCATGACAATATTTTCAATCCAGTCTTCTGCATTTTTTCGTGAGATTCTCGACAAGAAGTGCGCGGGCCCCTTAGATCCAGCAGAATCAAACAGTGAAACGATTTCTTTTGTTCGTCTGAGTTTGTCCTCTTCGTCGATCGGTATGCCAGCCCATGTGCAAATAGTTTCGGTGAGAACTTTCTGAAATTCATCATAGAGAACGATATTATCCTTCAAACTCCAATGCTTGAGATAATGGCGCAGCTTCTCGGTAAAAAGATGCTTTAACTCACTGACATTTTCCTTGCTCATTAGAGTCATAAACATAGTTTTGCGGTGAGCATGTTCGGCTCCATCTAGTCCTTGCATTCCACCTTTTCCAAAAAGAGTAGCGCGCATCGCTTCTGGAGGAGCGCCCTTTCTGATAAAATAGTCAGGGTTATAAAAAAGCTCGGCGGCGTCTTTGCCAGTCATGCAATAAGCTTTTTGCATAAACACCCGCGTTTCGAAAACATCCTTTCCCAGATCTTTACTCCGGCTTGAGATAAAGCGGTAAGGATTTTTTAGTAATGCAAGGGTGTCGTCTCTCATTTTCATTGGTGCTTTCTCGCTTTAAAAAAATAGATAGAGTTTTTCAATGTAAGTCAGTTATAATAATTGCAAAGCACTCGCCAAAGCAGGGATGATAACAATGTCACATGAAAAAAGTCCGACGAAGCATATCCTGATCAGTTTTCAATTCTTTTTTAGAGAAATGATTTTACTGATTAAAAGTCCAGTCTTTGTTCTTTTGACAATTTTGGGGAATTCTCTGATCGGATTATTCTCTACTGTCTTTTACTTCATAGAAGTTGATCGAAACCCAAAAATCACACATTTCATAGATGCTATTTGGTGGGGATTTGCCACGGCCACAACAACCGGTTATGGAGATATTACCCCGCAGACTTTACCGGGAAAAATCCTCGGCATTATTTTAATGCTTACAGGGATGGCTTTGTTTGCTATGTTCACTGCACTTTTTGCGGACACGATTCTGACTGGAACACGCAAGAACAAAATTTAAATTCCCGTCATACTTTTTTCCTATGGAAGCAAATCAAACAAGTCTAAAAAGGCGACTGTCTTTATTCAGTGTAAGCGTCTTCGGCATTGGAGTCATTGTCGGCGCGGGAATATATTCTGTCATCGGCGTTGCCTACGGTCACGCTCGTGATTCAATCTGGCTTAGTTTTCTCCTGGCCGGTCTGGCCGCTTTTTTAACCGGTGTTTCTTATTGTGAAGTAGCGACGATGTATCCTTCAGCAGGAGCAGAATACACCTATCTTCGCAAATCCTTTCCCCGAACTTTGTTTCCCTCATTCATAACGGCCATGATTTTGATCATCGGCGGGGCCGTAAGCGCAACAGCGGTGGCCTATTCATTTGCCGGGTACCTGCAATATTATTTGAGTATTAATCAGACAATGGCCGGGGCCGCTTTAATTGTTCTGTGCACATTGGTCAATCTAAGAGGCATACAAAGTTCAAACAGGGCCAACCTGATTTTCACATTTCTGGAAATCGCCGGAATCGCTTTGGTTTTGTGGTTTGGATTTTCCGAAAAGAATCCTGTTCATTCATTATCATTGAATGTTCACAGCGGAACTTTTACCGCAGTTGGTTTAATTTTTTTCGTATACCTAGGTTTTGAAGACATTGCGAACCTCTCTGAAGAAACGATTGAACCTGAAAAAAATATCCCCAGAGCGATTCTCTTTAGTCTGGCCTTAACAACTGTTCTTTATCTTCTCATCAGTTTTGCCGTAATGAGATTGGTGGACAGTGACACATTAGCGAGAAGCCCTTTTCCTTTGGCCGAAGTGTTGAGAAATAAATCTCTAGTGAGTAGCCGAGTCTTATCAGTGATTGCATTATGTTCAACGGCCAACACCGCATTGATTACAATGCTGGTAACGTCGAGAATGCTTTTTAGCGTGGCCAGATCAGGTGATCTTCCTTCCATGTTTGGGAAAACGAAGGGAAAAAATCAAAATCCAGTAGCAGCCACATTTCTTACGATGATCTTAACTTTGCTTTTTCTATTTGCTGAAAATCTGGAATTGCTTGTCAGCCTGTCTTCACTAGCAACGTTGGTCGCTTTTGCAGCCGTTAATTTTTCAGTCATCAAGCTTCGCTTCAGCGAAGAAAATGAAAGGCGTCCGTTTCGCGTCCCTTTATCCATTGGGAAATGGCCAATGCCGTCTGTGGCGGGCCTGTGTTTAACAATTGTCATGTGTTTCGATTTCAACAAAGAAGTTTATCTGATCTTTGCAGCTGTCATCTTTGTTTGCGGACTTATTTTCTTTTTTAGAAAGAAACAATCAGCAGATTTGTAGACCCATACTTCCTGTAGGAAGCAGCTCTCTCCAGTTCGCTATCAGCTCTTTGTAAGCTTCGCCGACCGGATTAATATTTCGATTTAAATCGTACAGGCCGCAGTTGTTGACGTTGCCATTGTCTTCGCGAAGAAGAGTGTCCCAATCTTTTTGATCGGTGAGACTGTACCAGGTGAATCCCATAATCGGGATCCCGTCTTTGCGTAGCCTGAATAAGTTTTGCCATTCTTTGTAAAGCCAGTGAACCGCACGATCTTTATCAAAGACGTTTGTTTCAGTATGCATGACCGGTAGATGATAACGATTATAATATTGCGAAGTGATCACATAATAGCCAAAAACTTCTCCTGCACAGATTGTGCTTCCGTCGTGTTGAACCAAATGTTCATTGGAAGCATAGTAGTCAGTTCCCATAATACAGAAGGCCTTTACTTCATTCTCACGAAACCAATGATACTCATCGCGTGTCATTCCATTATCCAAAAGGTATTCGTACATTCTGCAATCAACGCTATGGCCGTAAGTTAAATCGAGAGCAATAAATCTTTTCTCATTGAGAAAACTTGCGCGATCCATGCAATCGGGCGCATGAGGGTGATAATATTCCGAAGACTCACTTTGCACGAACACCGTTCGCGGCTGCACCTTGAGGATCGCCCGCATTGCAAGTGTATTCGCCTGACAAAGATGCTTAAGTGCTGTCACAAAAGTACGATCACTGGCAAGCCTTTCATTCCACCATCCATATTGAGCTGAAAAAGTGGCGGTAATAAAAATTTCATTCACCGGAGTATACCAATTTATCCAAGGATATCTTTTAGCGAAAGCCTCAGCATACTCAGCAAAATACTTAGGAAAGTCTGGATTCTGAAAATTGCCAATCCATTCCGGCACGCCGAAATGACAAAGATCAATAATAGGTCTGATGCCTAGATCTTTCATCTCACTTAAGGCTTCATCTGCAAAAGACCAATCGTATTGCCCTGGCGCCAAATGAACTTTATAGTAGGGTGGACCCCAGCGCAGGTGAGTCACCCCTAACTGACGAACAAGTTCAAAATCCTGTTTCCAGTTTTGATAGTGACCACAAGCTTGCATTTCATCAACGCGTTTTAATTTTCCTTCTTTGCCCATGATAACCGGATAAGAGTTTTCAATTCCCGTTGCAAAAATAAAGTTTAGAGGAAAGTGCTGCATATAAAGTCCTTATAATATGGCCAGTCTTCCGCCATCGACGATCAATGATGTTCCATGAATATTGCTCGCTTCACTTGAGGCGAGAAACACAATGGCAGACGCAACTTCATCTGGCTCAGCTACGCGGCCTTGAATTTTTTCTTTACCACTTTTAATGTTCGGATTATTCCAAAGCATCGGCGTGTTCACTGCTCCCGGGGCCACGCAATTGACCCTTACTTTATCTGGTTTAATCTCCAGACTGATTGCACGAGTAAAAGCCTCGATGCCACCTTTAGAAGCAGCGTACGGAGAGTTGTTCGGTGTTGTCTCATGCGCATGAACAGAACTCAGATTAACAATAGCGCCGCCATTGATATGTGGAAGAGTTAGTTTTGTGAGAATAAAAACGGATCGAAGATTGGTATGAATGACTCTATCCCAATCTTCCAATTTGATTTCAACGACAGGGCAAAAGGTCATGATGGCCGCATTGTTGACAACAATATCAATGCGCTTAAAAAAATGCAGTGTTTGATGAACGAGATGATGTAAATCTTGCTCAGAAGCAATATCTGTTTTCACAAAAAGGGCCGATTCATTGAGTGCGAGAATTTCTTCTTTGACTGATTCTCCATGCGATTCAGAAATATCAGCGACAACAATTTTTGCTCCTTCTCTGGCAAGTTGAATCGCCGTGGCCCTGCCTATACCCGAGCCAGCCCCTGTGATAATGGCGACTTTATTTTTGAATCTCAATGATGACTGCCTTGTTCACGTTCGCTTCTTTTTTGGCGATTGACTGAAATATCATTTTGAATATCTTCGACACCGATTACACTTTCTGCCAGCATTTCTGCTTCTACGCGATCTTCGCGCTGATTGACTGAACCGGATAATTTCACAATTCCATTTTCGACAGCGACAACAATTTCACTTGCATCAATATAGTGATCTCTGGCCAGCAATTCACATATTTCTTCTTCAATGCGGGCGTCGCTTCTTTTGTAACCACGCGGTCCAAATCCAGAAAAATCTTGGTGGCGAGGTCTTCTGTGATCAAGATTATGTCCTTGCTGAGGATACTCATCAAAGTCAGAGAGAGGGCCTTTGTAATTGTGAGCTTCACCGTCTGTACGGTATTGTTCTTCCCAGGTTAATTCTCCTCCGGGAGTATTGTTCCAGGCAGAATCTGAAAGGCTTCTTCTGAATTCAGCGTCTTCTTGATAGGCGCGATAACTTCTGTCTCTGTTGTGAGTGTCGCGGGAAGGAAGTTCGTCATGATCGTGTCGCATGCGTTCGCGTGAATGCATATGTTCGGGTTCTCTGTTGTAAGAATCATTACTGCGATTATTCTGTGGGGAATATTCCTGATTGTGGTGACGTGATCTTCCGCTTGCGCTTGGACCAGCTTGTCTGCGTGCGAGGTTTTCTCGTCCACTATATGTCCTATTTTGCTCGTTCGATCCTTGTTCATTGCGATTCATAACTAACTCCTTCGTATAAAAAAATTGTCCTTCTTAATGATGAAAGCATTTTGCTTGCCAAAAACTGTTGAGGAAAAAAGGCTTCTTGCTGACAGGCGCACAGAAAGAGTAGGGAAGCTTGTGTGGCAATTTTCTCTCTGGCATGGGGCTTGTAACAACAAGGGGGGAACATGGAATTGGTTAAGTTGAGTTTATTATTTTTTTCTATGTCCAACGGAGAATTTACTATGCCAAAAGAAATGAAAAGATCAAAAACAACAGGCGATGAGCGTCTCACTCGCTGGACTGACAAATCAAATTCATACGAAAGATTAGATCCTTCAGAACACGAAAAACCAAATTCAGTTTTTCCCTTCGAAGAGAACGGGAAAGAAAATAGAAAATCGAATAAAAATAAAAAATGAAACAGGAGAATTTTATGTCTAAAAAATTGTATTCAGCCTTTGCACTCACGTTAACCTTAGCTCTTACAGCTCCTAGCTTGTACGCTCAAAGTGGCCCTGGTTCAGGATCAGCGTCTGGTTCTGGAACTGGAACGACTTCAGGCTCTACAATGGGCACAGGAGGCTATGGCTCAGGCACTGGAACATCAACAACTGGCACGACAGATTCAAATGGAATGGGTACTACCGATTCGACCGGTACAACTTCTCGCTCAACAACAACTACAACGGATACTGTTGGCTCAGGTATGTCGAGTACAACAACGACAGATTGTATTAATGTGAAGAGACAAGGAAAGCTTTGCGGATCGCGAGCAACTACTTATTGCAACAGCCATACATCATCTGCTGAATGTAGAAACTTTACTAACTCAACAACAGGTTCAGGATCAACAACTACAGGATCCGGAGCAGCTGGAACAGGTTCAAGCACAGATACAACATCAGGATCATCATCAGATACATCGACAACATCCGGTACACGCTAACAATAAGTTAGAAAAAAAGTGGCAGGTTTTCCTGCCACTTTTTTTATCCTCGAGTAAATCCGTTTCCTCTAAGATCAATCACTTAAAAATCACTGGAAATTTCTAAAAGCCTGTATTAGCAGAGAACTCCATATTTAGGACTAATTTCAAAGGTCATCCGCTTTTATAATTTAATTATGAAAGCAATAACACACACACTTGCTAACAGATCAGACAAAGAACTCTTTATAAAAATTGTTCTTCTTTCGACAATTGCTATCGGTGCGCTGACTAATATGAAAAACAAAAGCACCAGACTGCAATCGATTAAGATCCACAATATTTATAGTAGCGTTGATACTTTTGGCGATTTCGACAGAGCTCCAGTCCCTAACAAGACTCCTGTCATTGCTGAAATGATCTCAGTATTGAAGCCACAGTTTTCGGCAGTAAAAAGACAGGCCGTCGCTGCCAAAATTCAAAAAGCATTGAAGAAGTACAATATTGAACCTCAGATTGTCGTCGCTATTATCGATGCAGAAAGTGATTTTAATCACGACATGGTTTCAAGCACCGGCGATCTTTCAATGGCCCAAGTTAATGTCGATATATGGAATAAAGAATTTGAGCGAATGAAAATGATGCCGATTGAAGCGGAGAGAATGAAAGAAGATCAGGCGTACTCCTTAGAGGTGATGGCCCAAATTCTTCATATTCTCAAAACTCGCTACGAGAAAAAAGACCGCCGCTGGTATGCGCGCTATCATTCGAAAACACAAAAACATAAAAAAGCTTATTTGACGAAATTGAGTGCCCGACTGAAGCTGCTGGAGAAATCGAGAGTCGCCCAGCTTCACTAGGGGGAATAAAAAAGGCCCGCGTGGAGGCGGGCCTTTCTTTATTATTTCTTTTCTTTCGGAACTTTTGATTCATCAACAGTCACTTCAATTTCAACGCGACGGTTTTGTTTTCTTCCGTCTGCTTTAGCGTTGTCAGCAATAGGATTTAATTCTCCCATTCCGATTGTTGAAACAGTTGCTACCGGAAGTCCTGCTGCTACTAGAGTTTGCTTAACAGCTTCAGCGCGTTTTCCAGAAAGTTCATCGTTTACGTTTTTAGATCCTGTGTTATCAGTATAGCCTTTTACTGTGAGAACGTTCTCAGGATATTTCTTCATGATCTCTGCCATTTTTTTCAGGTTGTCCTGAGCAGCTGGTTTAAGATCTGCTTTTCCTGTATCAAAAAGAATGTCACTTTTTAATTTTGTCACGAGACCTTGTTCAGTTCTTTTTGTTTCTGCAATTTGCTCAAGCTCTTTAGCTTGCTTGTCCATGCGGTGACCAACATAACCACCGAGCGTTCCGCCTAGAACGGCCCCAATAGCTGCGCCTTTTCCTTTTCCAAGAACGGCACCAAGTGCTCCACCAGCTGCAGCGCCGATACCAGCTCCTGCGTATGTTCTTTTGTTTTCACTTGCACAACCAGTTAAAAACATGGCCACAACAGATAAGAGAATGAGAATTTTTTTCATTTCGTAACTCCTTTAACAGCGATATGATTAGCTCCAATATTTTGGTGCATAAATCAAAAAACAGGAAGCAAAAAAATGAAATTTCTCCATACGATGTTGCGAGTAAAAGATTTAGACCGTGCATTGGATTTCTTTGTGAATAAATTGGGGCTGGTCGAAACGCGACGTAATGAATATCCGGCAGGTAAATTTACGCTGGTCTTCTTAGCTACCGCTAAAGGGGAGCCGGAAATAGAATTGACCTACAATTGGGGCCAGGAAGAAGAGTACACTTTTGGAAGAAATTTCGGACATCTCGCTTTTCAGGTAGAGAATATCTATGAGACATGTGAGCGCCTGATGAAGGCCGGTGTCGTGATCAACAGACCCCCGCGTGATGGTTATATGGCGTTTGTGAAATCGCCTGATAATCAATCGGTGGAATTGCTGCAAAAAGGAGAATCGCTTTCTCCTTGTTCACCTTGGAAGGACATGGAAAACGTTGGTGTTTGGTAAACACCCATTAGATTAATAGTATTGATTAGTAGTATTGATCCTTATCCTTTTCTCCTGGATTGCGATCAGCAGAATCCCGCTGATAAGGTCGATCTGAATAATCACCCCATTTTTTTAATTTGATTTCATTTTGTATATCTTCGACACCGGTAACGCCTTCAATCGCCATCTCTGCCTCAATTTTATCCATGCGGCTATCGACGGTTCCAGACAAAAGAACGACACCGTCGCGAACGTGGACTTCGATATCACTGGCATCAATGTTTCGGTCTTTCATGAGAATATTGCAGACTTCTTCTTCAATGCGGGAATCGGAGCGTTTGTAATTTTTAGGGCCGACGCCGGAAAAACTTTTTCGATCGCTTGGATGAAGAGAGCGTCTGATAGGGTACTCATCGGGAGTCGCCTCGAATCGTTTTTTTTGTGTGACAGGACCAGTGTCATAATTGGGAAGATTGTCGTATTGATGGGCGCGTGGAAAATCCGGCCTGGCCGAACCATAATGTTCGCGGTCGTGCATTTGTCTTGACCCTTTGAGTTCATTTTCATTTAATGGGCCGGCATCGACGTATTCATCTTGTCCCCAATTGTCTTTGGAAAAATCATGATCGTACATTTGCTCAGCTTGTCTATCGTAACTGTCGTTGGGATTGGAAAATCCGCGCCCCTTTCCGTTGTAATTGGATTCAACTTCTTTTGATCCATAAATAGGACTGCGGTATTCACGACTTCTATCTCTTGAACCACGATTCATTTTTTTGCTCCTGTTCTATTCGATTCATTTAATTTATCTTCATCGACAGGTGCATTTTTTTTCAAATGATCGATAAAGTCCTTTCGTTCAGGAATGGGATCACTCATATTGCGGTGATCGACTTTTTCACCTTTATCATTTTCTCTCATAAAAACTCCTTCTATTAAATAGATCCATAGACATCGTATTCTGCCACGGTAAATTTTTTCCCCGGGTATTCACTTTCAAGATTAATCAAAGCATTTAACAATTCTTCTCTTTCCGATTGAATTTCAAAACGCGTTCTGAAACCTAATTTTCTCAAAACAGGAACAGGCGGGCACCAACCATAAGTCGAATGCATAATAAGAAAGGCAGATTGAATGAGAGGAAACCATGCAAAGCGAGTACTTTTTCTTTTAACTGAAATGGCTAGTTGAGCCGCGACCGTTGTAGAAAAGAGAAAATCCAGCGCGCGATCGATGTCCCATTCTTTGTCTAACTGAAGAAGTCTTTCGCGGATGGCGAAAACCCCTTTTTCCAAAGTGGACTTAATCATATAATCGCTTTTCTGATCGATCTCTTTGTTAAAAGCTTTAGAACTGTGATTTCTCACGCGGTCATGGGGATTTTTGATGGCCGGAGATGATTGTAAATGTGTCATATTTTGCTCCTGATAGAACTATCCAATTTTCTAAATGCAATTTGGTGCCCACAACAGGCAACTGTTTAACTTTCAAAACTCAAGCTAAGTATTTTGATATTTTTTTGGGCCGCTTCATGATACAGTCAGGCCATGGAAACGAAGAATTATGAATCACAACTGGCCCTTAAAAAAGAGCGCCTGACCAATATGTTTGCGCCCTTTTCTCCACCTGCATTGGAAGTGTTTTCTTCCACTCCTGCACATTACCGCATGCGTTCGGAATTTCGCGTTTGGCACGAAGGCGAAGATCTTTACTATTACATGTTTGATAAAGAGACTGATCAAAAAATGAGAACAGAGCAGTTTCTCCCAGCGAGTCTTCTCATCAATCAGATGATGGAAGCTTTGATGAGTGAACTTCGACCAAATAAAATTCTTCGTCATAAGTTATTTCAAGTGGATTTTCTTTCAACGGTTTCAGGAGAAATTCTTGTTTCTCTTCTTTATCATCGTCAGTTGGGAGATGACTGGGCCCTCGAAGCTTCAGCTCTCAAAGAAAGACTTTCCAAAAAATTTAATGTCAATCTCATTGGCCGCGCCAGAAAGCAGAAAATTGTTCTCGATCAAGATTTTGTGATTGAGAAACTAAAAGTGGGTGATAGAGAGCTGATCTACAAGCAAGTTGAAAATTCATTTACTCAGCCAAATGCTCATGTTGCAGTTAAGATGCTTGAGTGGGCAATTGATGTCACTAAAAACAGCAAAGGAGATTTGCTTGAACTCTATTGCGGAAATGGTAATTTTTCCATTGCTCTCGCACCTAATTTTAGAAAAGTTCTGGCCACTGAACTGGCCTCGCCTTCAGTAGAGTCTGCTCAGTTCAACATTAAAGAAAATAAAACTCACAATGTTCAGATCATCCGTATGTCCGCCGAAGAATTCAGCGATGCTATCAAAGGTGTTCGTGAGTTTAACCGTCTTAAAGGAATCGATCTGAAGGAATATGATTGCGAAACTATTTTTGTCGATCCTCCCCGCGCAGGACTGGACGATCGTACGCTTGCAATGGTCTCTGAATATCCACGCATCGTCTATATCTCATGCAATCCTGAAACTCTTAAGGCGAATATTGAAAAGCTTTTTGAAACGCACACGATAGAGCGCTTTGCTCTTTTCGATCAGTTTCCTTATACAGAGCACATGGAAAGCGGCGTTTATTTAACCCGTCGGTCATAACCGCGTTCAAGTTTTCTTTCTGTAATTTTTCCTGAAAATCTTTTTGAAGTTTTCTTCGATGGATGAGGATTCTCTTTTTTGGTTCCGGCCGGAACCGGATCTTCACCGTGTCCGTATCCATATTCATCCGGTTTGTTGTGAATTTTGTCACGATTCATTCAATGTCTCCTTCAGCTAATTGAGTTTCAACGAGGGCGATGGGGTTATTTTAAAATTAAAAACATTTTCAAACTGATGTAGAGCAAAGTTATTATCTTTGACTGTATTTGAAGCAATACAATCTTTAGGAATGAGTACTTCATAGTCACGCATGTGAGCATCGTTAGCGGTAAACAGCACGCAGATGTTTCCGGCAATACCAGTGATGATGAGTTTGCGAACGCCGAGTTGTTCAAGAAGCACTTCAAGCGTAGTAGAGTAAAAGCCGGAGTGCTTGGGTTTTAAGACGAAAAAATCATCATCGTCTGGTTTCAATAAATGGGCCAGTTTACTTCCGCAGCTTTTTGGGGAGCAGACAATTGTAAAAATTTGTTTCCAGTCCGAACGCCATTGCCCGAAATTATCGTTCACGTAGATAACAGGAATTTTTTTCTTTTTACAGCGCTCTTTTAATTTTTTGATCTTCTTCGCGGCCACCAATGCCTTTGGGTAAAGCTGTCTCGCCTCTGGAAAATCGAGTGTATTCAACATGTCGAGAATAAGAAGAGCAGGAGTCGTCATTAAAACCTCGAGGCTGCGTTCTGCAAGGCCAGTGCCTCAAGAGAACTTTAAATTTTTACTGATAGCTTTTCTCTATGGTTAAAGTCCTTTACTTCATCATAACTGGTCGCTATGAATGGCTCTATTCAAAGGAGGAAATCGACATGAAAATTTTCGCGCTTAGTTTTCTTTTAGCTTGTTCAATTAAAATTGCTAAAGCTGAATCCGATACATCGTTTGCTTCTATACTTACAACTGAAGATCGCGCACAAGTTCTTCAGCTGATTGGGGAAGCGTGCAACAATTATTGGTGCGAAGGTCGTTATGATTATAAGTTTAAATCTTTTTCTTGCGATGAAAATTCAGCAAGCTGTCGACTTCGATTTAAAATTTTAGACCGCGGATTTATTCCCGCAAAATTCTCAGAAAAATATGCTTCTTGCGTTTTTAAAGAAATTAAAACTGCGGAGCAAATTCTCGTAGACAATAATCTCAATGAGCATTTCTTTCGCGAATTGGATGCCTGTCTCAATTTTGTTGTAGAAGAATAAGCTTATGTGAACATCAGGTATTTGATACACATGATGGCCACAATACTTAATAGTAATTTCAGTAAATAATTTATTAAATTTTCTGGACTCATTTTTTCCGGGCGAACCGATGGAGGACTCGTTGGCGTTCTCTATCGAACATCGTCCGGAAAATGTGAGGACAATTTTAAAAAAATTAAAATAAATCCAGAAAAATTTCCCCAAGAAATGTAGTCAAAATCGCCACACCCAGGCACATTAGCAGATCATTTGAGTGCAAATAAGAAAACGCCATCAAATCGCGTATAAAAGGCACGTAGAGTGCCATAATCAACAATAAGACAGAACCTAGACCTAAAAAGAGGACGACCTTGTTCGGGGCCTTAAATAGTCTTTTTTTGAATTTTTGTTCAGAGTCCCGACTAAAGTGAATCAGTAGCATATTGGCGATGATGAGTGTTGTAAAAACCAGTGCGCGCGCTTCTTTATCACCTTGGTTTCTAGTCAGGGCAATAAAATAAATCCCGCTCAAAGCGAGCAAAAGAAAAAAACCGCGGCTGAAACTTCTATAGAGAAGATCTTTTTTAAATAACGGTTCACTCGGTGAGCGCGGCCCTTTTTTCATGATTTCATCGTTTGCTGGCTCAACTTCAAAAGCGACAGACGAGGCCGGCTCTATGATTAAATGTAAAAAAGCAATGTGAGCGGGAAGAAAGACAAGAGGCATTTTGGCAAACACGGGGATAAGTGAAATTCCGGCAATCGGTATATGGACTGCCAGCAAATACACAAGCGCGTTTTTGATGTTGCGATAAATGCATCGTCCTTGCCTGATGGCCGCAACGATTGATGCAAAATCATCTTTTAAAAGTACAATATGGCTTGCTTCACGAGCGACATCTGTTCCTCTTTCTCCCATCGCAATTCCGATATGAGCTTCTTTCAACGCCGGAGCATCGTTTACTCCATCGCCAGTCATTGCAACAATTTCACCTGAAGATTTTAAGAGCCTGACCATTCTCAATTTTTGCGACGGCATGACCCGCGAAAAAACTCTGCCACTCTTAAGAAATTCTAAGAGCTCGCTGTCGTTAAGTTTTTCCATTTCAGGACCGGTCAAGACTCGCTCATGTTCTTGAAGATTAATTTTTTGAGCAATTGAAAGAGCAGTGGCCTTATGGTCGCCCGTCAACATGAGAATTTTTATCCCCGCCTCGTGGCAAAGTTTTATGGCTTCGGTCACACCTTCTCGAATTGGATCTGCTATGCCGATAAAACCAGAAAATTGAAAATGAAAATCGTGCTGATGACCGGGAAGAGGATTTTGTGTTGTTTTTGCTTTTGCTACTCCAAGAACGCGCAAACCTTTGGCCGCCATTTCATCGGCTACGTTTTTCAAACGTTCTTCATCAATGGGGGAGAGGTGACACAATTCCAAAATGGCTTCAGGAGCTCCTTTGGCCCCGACCACTGTATCGTTCTCAGAATTGGGTTTCCAGGCATGACTGATTGATAAGAGTTCATTGCTGAGAGGATATTCTTTTTGTAGATCCCAGTCGAAATGTAGATGCTCCGTATTCTTCAGATATTTTTCACCTGCTTTGACAAAAGCTATTTCCATCGGATCAAAAGGATCGCGCTTGCTGGCCAGAATGCCGAATTCCAGCGGCTCATGAAAATCTTCACCCAGTGTTTTTGCCGACGTCGTATCCGAATACATTCCATTGGAATAAATCATTTGGATTTCCATTTGATTCATCGTGAGCGTACCGGTTTTATCCACACACAACACAGTCGTTGAGCCCAGATTTTCCACCGCAGAAATTTTTCGTGTTAAAATTTTCTTTTGCGATAATCTCCAGGCGCCGAGTGAAAAAAAGATAGTGAGTACTGCTGGTAATTCATTTGGAAGAACTGCCATCGTAAAGGTGAGTCCGGTGAGAAGTCCTTGGATCCAGTCATGTCTTGTCAGTGAATAAATGACAACGACAACAACGGAGAGAATGATGGTTGCGAGAGATAATTTTCCAACGAGTGAGCGAGTTTGTTCTTCAAGCCTTGTAGTCTGGTTGCTTTTTGCTTTGAGCGACTTACCAATTTCACCGATCTCCGTCTTAATACCAGTGGCCGTGACATAAGCAACGGCTTGTCCAGAATTGACAGTCGTGCCGGCAAACACATCTTCAGCATAATTTTTTTGAACGGGGAGAGACTCACCGGTAATGAGAGATTCATCTACAAAGAAATGGGACGCAGAAAGAAGAATGGCGTCTGCGCTGATGCGATCTCCTTCATTTAAAAAAAGAAGATCTTCCCGTACAACATCGCGACCACCGATTCGTTTTTTTATACCATCGCGTAAGACTTGGGCCCTAGGGCTGGAAAGTTTTTGCAAAGCTTCTAAAGCATGCTCTGCTTTAGCTTCCTGAGTGACAGTGAGGGCCAGAATGAGGACCAGAAAAGCAGAAAGCATCATGGCTTCCTGAGCATCTCCCAGAATAAAATAAACGAGACAGCACCCGAGGAGCAGATACACCATAGGTTCTTCGAGAAGATCCAAAAGTATTTTGAAGAACGTGCGGTTAGTTTGCAGGGCAAATTCATTCGCGCCTTCCTTCTGAAGTCTTTCATTGCACAGGGCAGAATTCAGGCCCCCTCGCTTGAAGAGGTCACGCCCCTTTTCTAAGAGCTCTTTCTTTTCTTCTGAAGAATTCACAAATCTAACCCCTGTCATAAAAATAATCCCGCATCTATGTTATCTTTAGGCACGACAATCTGGCGAGCAATGGATATGCTTTTTTGGAATATCGTAGGGAGACTTGAATGAAAATAATGTGGGCCTTTGATCCTTTTCAAACCAATAAAGAGCAACAGCAATTTGCTGCGCGAATACTTCGCTCTCTTACAAACAGCAAAGATGAATTGATTGCCATCTACGTCGCTTCCAATGCGGAAGCAGAACTGGCCACGGCCTTCAGTATTCCGGCAAGTAAACGTTATACAACTTATCCTAAGAAGGTCATGACAGCGGCCTTGAAAAAGCTCAATCTCAAAAAAATTAAGACAGAAGTTCTTTCAGAAAAAAGTCTATCGATGACGGCCGTCGCAAAACAAATCACTGACTACACTAAAAAGAAAAAAACAGACCTGCTTTTAATCGCGACAAATAATAAGAAATTTTTACCGCGCTTAATTTTTGGAAGTTTTGCCGAAAGTATCATTCATCTTTCCAATTGCGATCTTTTTATTTTCCATCAACGAACAAAGTTCAAAGAGAAAGCGCCTGCACGTCTTCTTTATGCAAGCGACCTGACGCCTAAAGGGACACTCGGACTAGAGCGGATCATCACTTATGCAAAGAAATGGAATGCGGAACTCGCCATTGTTCACATCCCTTTGCCTGAAGCTGGAATGACTCTTCCAGAGTTTAAAGAAAGCACGCAGAAAAAAATTGCAAAGCTTGAACAGTATATGGAAAAACAAAAAGTAAATTATCAAATTTATCTTGAATACGATGTTAAACCCACATCGGAAACTCTTCTGGAAATGGCCGACAAAACGGGCGCGGATGTGATCGCCGTTGCAGCTCAGGCCAAAAAACTGGAAGCTTTTCTCGGGGGAAGCATTACTCGACAAATTCTTCGCGCTTCAGAATTACCAACTCTTGTTTTAAAGGTGTAATCATGACTTCATTGTTCTCTCAGTTTAAGGCTGAAAAATTAGTTAAGAATAGCGGCACTGCTCATTTCATGGAAAAGTCGCTTACTAGAAAAGAAAGTTCTCTTGGCCCAGAAGGTGAGCTTGTCGTGAAAACCGGCAAACACACGGGGCGTTCTGCCAATGATAAATATGTGGTATTGAATGATCAATCGCGCGAAAAAATCTGGTGGGAAAACAATATCAATAAAATGGATCAGGCGACGTTTGACCAATTGAAAATGGATGTCACTGCTTTTTTAAATACCAAAGATGAATTATTCGCCACAGAGAGATCTATCGGTTCAGGCAATCATTACGCTTTAGGAATTGAATTTGTTTCGTCTCGCTCGAGCGCTGCGCTTTTTTCAACTTATATGTTCAAAGCGGCCGGGCAAAAAGTGAATGACACTTTTCAGATTATTCACGCACCAGATTTTGTTCTCGATCCTAAAAAATATAATACCAAATCTGAAACCGTGATTGTCACGTGTTTCAAAGAGAAATGCACAATTATCGTGGGAACATTCTACGCCGGCGAAATTAAAAAAAGCATGTTCTCTATTATGAATTACCTCACGCCGGATGCAGGATTGCTTCCTATGCATTCGGGAGCGAACCAAAATAAAAAAGGCGAGAGTTTTGTCTTCTTCGGTTTATCAGGAACAGGAAAAACAACTCTTTCTACAGATGAAGGACTTGATTTGATCGGCGATGATGAACATGGTCTTTCAGATAAAGGTGTTTTTAATTTTGAAGGCGGCTGTTATGCTAAGACCTTTAAACTCGCAGCAGACACTGAGCCTTCCATTTTCAAAGCGTCGACTCGTTTCGGTTCATTCCTTGAAAACGTTAAACTCTCTGAAGACCGCACCCAAATTGATTTCTTCGACGATTCTCTCACTGAAAATGGAAGATCTTCTTATCCGCTCAGCTTTGTAGAAGAAAGAGTTGAAAGCGGTGAGGGGGCGATTCCTAAGCATATATTCTATTTGTCAGCGGATGCTTTTGGTGTGCTTCCACCGGTTAGTTTACTCGAGCCTGAACAGGCTATGGATTATTTTGTTCTTGGCTATTCTGCCAAACTGGCAGGAACAGAAATCGGAGTCAAAGTTCCAAGTGCGACCTTCTCAACTTGTTTTGGTGCTCCCTTCATGCTTCGTCATCCAACGGTTTATTCCGCGCTTCTTCGTCAAATGATGACAAAACACAATATCAAAATCTGGCTGGTCAACACTGGTTGGTATGGTGGTGCTTACGGAGTTGGTCAACGCTTCCCGCTCAAAGTAACAAGAAATCTCATCAGACAAATTCAACAGGGCAAACTCGACAACGCCAAATTTGCAAAAGATGAAATCTTCGGCCTGTCTGTTCCGCAAGAAGTGGACGGAGTGGATTCAAAAATCTTGAATCCTAAAAACGCCTGGGCGAATACTGATGACTATATGGTCACAGCAAAAAAATTGGAAGAGAGCTTCCGCGCTCAGCTGATTAAAATGAAAGGGTAAAAGTTAGGGGAAGCGCCAGGATTTCTGGCACCTATTCCTTTAGGGCCCTGTCTAAAAAATAGACAATGAGGGCCCAATCCCATGGGGGATAAAGGGGTTAGAAAGCTTTGCGGGACTCAGTAAAATTTCCCCCCAGATAAGAGTGAAAATGTGATTAAATGAGGGTCTATGAAAGCATTTCTTAGGCCCTATCTCAACTCGATCGAATCCTTCGAAGATCTGATTCAATTTGAAAAAAACAATCTTTTGCTTTTTTCTGTCATTTATTACTTAGTCTCTGCCTTTATGTTTATCATTGCCTTCCAGGTCTTTCCTGGAAAACTGTTGCAGATTTCGCAATCGACCTTTGGGTTAATTTATTTTTCTAATGTCGCTGGTTTTTTTGCGGCCGCGACACTTTCACAGATTTTTCTTTCAAAGCTGTCGGAAATCAAAACGTATGAAGATTTAAAAATTTTTAAGAAAAAATTTTATCTGGGGTTTTATTTTTTTGCCGGCATTCCCTTTATGGCCTTCATCGCCTGGGCGATCGTTTACGCCGATCTACGGTTTGCCTTCGAAATGATTCTGGCGTTTATCGCTACCGCAGGAGCGCTTTATTTTGGCGATTGGAAAAGCTTTCAATCGTACAATTTTTAAATTTCGACTTCAGTGAGAACGTGGGGGACCTTCACGTGCTTCCAACCCAATTCTGATAGTTTTTCTCGAAAGAGTTCTTTTGATTCTATTTCGCCATGATTGAGATAAATCATGGATTCTTTCGGTACATTCTTAACCCAGGCCAGAAGCTCATTTTGGTCAGCGTGCGATGAAAAAGCGGAAGAGGTCATAACTTCTCCGCGCCATTTTATTTTTTTTCCTTCTTCATCCTGAATCTCTCTTCGCCCCATAGAGAGTGCCCTGCCTGGGGTTCCCTCAGATTGATAGCCGGGAAGAAAAATGACGGCCGTATCGTCGTCTTGCCAGTTCTCCAGATGTCGCCAGATTCTTCCACCTGCGACCATTCCGCTTGAAGAAAGGATAATTAATGGTCCACCTTTTTTCTGAAGTGATTCCCATTCGCGCGGGTGTTGAAGGGTTTCGACAAAACGCAGGGCCTGTTTTAATTCTTCAGGCATTTTAGTTTCATGGGCATATTCAACATAGACTTTATTCGCTTCAAGCATCATGGGTCCGTCAATGACAAAACGGACTTTGTCTTCGGGATGTGCTTTGTAATATTCAGAAATAAGTGTGATGAGCAATTGCGAGCGGGCTACAGCGAAACTGGCAATGATTCCCACGCGAGATTCATTTTTAATTTTTTTCAGAAAATGAATTAATTCTTGTTGAATATCACCTTTTCGAACGGCGCCACCATAAGTTGATTCCATCATGACAACATCAGCAGGAGGACAATTCTCAGCCGCTGGCATGAGCGGATCATTGGCTCGACCTAAATCTCCTGAGAAAACAATCGTCTTTTCATTGTGCTTAACCACGACACTGGCCGCCCCTAAAATATGTCCTGCTGATTGAAAATATAACTTCAGTCCAGCGACTTCAAATTCTTCATGTAATGATTTCACTTTAAAAAAGGAAGTTGCTGTTAAAATGTCCTCGGGACCATAAAAAGCATGAAGAGGGTGATGCTCATTGTCTTCTAAGATACGGGCCGAATCGGTCATGACAATTCTGGCGAGCTTCATCGTTTCTCGTGTGCAGAAAATATCACCGCGAAAGCCCAATTTCACCAACCTCGGAATATAGCCTGAATGATCGAGATGGCCGTGAGTGAGTATGATGGCCTTTATTTCATGTGGATCAAAAACAAGCGGTCTGATATTTCTTTTCACAATATGCGGAAGTCCCTGATACATACCGCTGTCGATGAGAAATTTTTGATTGTTGTTTTCAACCAGAGTCATTGAACCTGTCACATCTTCAATAGCTCCAAGAAATTTAATCTTCATAACTGACCCTTTTCGATTAATGATTGATGAGTTTGACAATATCGCTGAACAGTCCTTCGATTTCATCTTCTCGCAGACCCATTGAAATCAACAAGTCTTTTTTCAATAGCAATTCTGAACACAAGAGAATATTTTTTCTGAGTAGTTCGCGGCAATGGATTCTTTTTAATCGGCGCAATGAGGTGATTGGATAAATTTTATGTTTTTTAATTTTTTCCAGAAACGATTCTTCCGCTGGCGCATTGACTCCCAAAAGGTTGAGGCCTACACCTTCAGCGTACTGAAGGGCATCGCTGGTAAACACGGTATTGGTTGCGACATAAAATTCTTTAAGATATTTGCCATCGGGACCGTTTTTTAAATCATCCCATCGAGCCTTCACATAAAGAACAATTTTAATATCGTTTTTTCTTCCGATGGTGTTGTGAAATTTGCATTCCACGTAAGTCTGATAATTAGGTTTGCTGGCAACAACATCGACTTCATGGCGGACGAATTCCCCTTGGAGTGTGATTCCGACGTAAGAAGTAAAACCGATGGATTCAAAATATCGTCCCACGAATTGTTCAAATTCGTACCCTGTAGGACCAAGTTCGAGCAATGACTTTTTCAATGAGTAATGAGTGGCCGCAACGGTTGATTGCTGCCGAATGAGTTTCTCCGTTTTCTTGAAAATGTCGTGAGTGGTTGACCCATGACGGACATTTTCTGCCACTTGCTCAGTAATCTGCTTGCATTCCTTAGGGCGGAGGCCGGCCCGTTTCAAAGAACGCTGAAGTTTACTTTTGTTGAATTGTTCAACATCTCCAGAAGACTTAATGATACTTAATTTGGGACCATGATATTTGAATTTGTTTCTGGCTTTCACAGCGGAACCTTTATAAAATTAGACTTGTCTAAAAGTTTATTCCAAACCAGGGTTAATGTATATGGCAGAGAATGAAGAAACAAATCAAACCGAAACGAGACTGATTGTTCTTACGGGCGGCCCCGGCGGTGGGAAAACGGCAGTTCTGGAAATGGCCAAGCGAACTTTGAACGAGAAAACAGTAATTCTTCCGGAATCGGCTTCAATTATTTTCGGTGGTGGTTTTTGGCGTCTGCCAAGTTTAACAGCGAAAATGGCCGCACAACGGGCGATTTATTTTGTTCAACGTGAAATGGAAACGCTTGTTCGTCAGGAATACAATTGGGAAGTTGGGCTTTGCGATCGAGGGACACTCGATGGACTCGCTTATTGGCCTTGTGAAGAAAAAGACTTCTGGGAAATGAATCATAGTACTTTAGAAAAAGAATATAATCATTACTACGCTGTCATTCACATGAGAACTCCCAACGAAATCAACGGTTATAATCATACGAATCCTCTGCGCATAGAAAATGCAGTCCAATCAAAGATCATTGATGAAAAAATTGCTTCCATCTGGAAAAATCATCCACGCTATGTAGAAGTTCCCAGCACAAAAAGCTTTGTGGAAAAAGCGGACATGGCCTTGAAGCTCATCAAAAAGTTTCAAACTGAATGATGATGATGGAGATTTCGGGGCTTAAGCGCTGGTTGCGGCCCTCTGTCTTTCTTACTCAATACATGTTTGTGATAAATAACATGATCGGCGATCGGTAAAGCGAGTGCTGATAAAAAAGCGATGAGCCCACCACTGATCACGGAATTCCAGAAATAAAAACTGCTTTGGTTAAAATAAATCAGAAACAACGGCGCTACCATGAGCCAGACTCCTGCGATGATATTGACTCTTTCCGCCCAGGCCACCATTTTTCTAATTGAAAGTATCGACATAAAAATGACTGCGAGACCCACAATAATAAAGTTCCACCAATAGACGTGTAAACCTCGATAAGAGGGAATAAAGCCTCCTATAAGCGGGCTGAAGAGAACCCAGGCCCCCACGATTAAACTCCCAAGGTTTTCGTATTCGAATGATTTTTTTTGATTTTTATCCATAGATCACTCCTTACTTCCTCAATCTTATTTTAACCGCGTATGCGAACCTCTTGAACTAAAGAAAATATTCAAAAAATATATATATTGAAGTGAAACAATTTATTCTCAAGATTGAGTGAAAATGTTTTTTTCTTCCAGACAGCATTGTAAAGAGACGCTGACATTAACCCAGAATCTTGAAAGGAGATTTTCATGAAAGCATTAATTTTGTCAGCCTTGGTCTTCACTTCATTCTCAGCTCTTGCCCACAATCTAGTAGGTGATTTTCCCAAAATTCAGTTTGGTTCAGTATTTGTGCCTGTGAATGAAGTTTGTGTTGATGGCGATATGGTAAGCACACAGTCTCCTGTTTCAGTATGCATAGAGTGGAAAGGGAACGAAGCGTCTGTTTGTTCAAAAGAAGAAATGAAAACTTTGAGTACGCCTATTGAGTATAGAAAAGCGATTCCAGTTGGTGAAACAGGTTTCGAAACAGTTTCAATGATAATTCCACTTCACTACGAAATTGCTTTTGGCCATTACACTGAAGGTGGATTCCAAACAGTAAAAACAAAACATTTTGCTATTCCAGCTTGCGAATAATTTCCTGACCTGGCCTGCTTTCTTCCTTGCGACCAGGTTAAAATGGCCATAGGAAACTCTTTTTCAACAAGGAGAAGACTATGGCCTTTTTTAACAATGATCGTTCCCGCCAGGGAGAAAAAACTCGAGACCTTAAAGATTATACAAAGCGTGGAGCCGTCAAAGGACGTCCCGATTCTGAAGGTAAGTATAAAAAGAATTCTGTTCAAATAAATCGCAAAGACAGTCAATTTGACAATGAGGATGTATGACAAAAACAAAAAAGAAATTTGAAAAACGAACACACCTCGACAAACGTCAGGAAGAGATCGACAACGATACAAATAAATCCAAGTTTGAACAAAACAGAGGTTTTAAAATTAATAAAGTCGGGAAGAAGAAATAATCTTCTTCCCGATGGGAAACGAATACTCTTTAATCTTCTATGCGAGCTTTTTCTTCTCGTAAAAGAAAATAGAGGATCAGTGCGGGGACAGCGACAGCGGCAGCAGTTGCTGCTACTCGCTTGTAATAAAGTTTTTTGTCATATTTTTTAGAGGCGCCGAAGCCCATTTCTTTAAATATATTTGGCACATGCCCATGCATTAAATCATCTAACAATCCTTCGATCATATCGATTCTGTCTGCAAGTAAAAGAGGAAGCCAGTGACGGTATTGGTTTTCAGAATAGCGGAAGGCGAGCCTGCGTATCATTCCCGATAATCCACGCGGGGCCACTGAAGTTCCGAAGACTGCAGTGATTCTTGGCATCTCATTACTTTTTAAGATTTCCCGATCAATTTTTTGTTTTTCAGGTTTGATCCAATGAGCACCAGTATCGGTTTGCGTTTTATGAATTGGCCAGTACGGTCTGTTTTTCGGATCAGCATCCACACCCCAGCCATTCATTTTGACATATTGATCGACGTTAAAATTTGTTGATTGTACCATAGGGCCTCCTAATAGCTGACTGACGGTGGAATCAGAACCGTCTTAATGCAATTGTCGAGTTTCGCTGAGAACATGTGATACGCGTCTGCGATTTCTTCTAAAGGAACTCTGTGAGTGATAATACCTTTTGGATTTAACCTGCCCGCACGAATATGTTCAATCAAATGCGGAAGGTGGCGTTTGACACTCGCTTGGTTTCCTCGAATGGTGATTCCTTTATTGACGAGATTTCCGATCGGAACAAGGTTGTCAGTTGGTCCATACACGCCGACAACGGACACCACACCACCTTTCTTCACTGAGTTGATTGCCCAATGAAGCGCAGTTGCTGAACCGGCCTGCAACATTAGTTTTTGTCCGGTGATTGTTTGAAACGCATTTCCTGTGGCCTCTGCGCCTACGGCATCAATGCAAACGTCCGCTCCGAGATAATCTGTGATTTTTTTAAGGAAGAGTACGGGATCACCCATCTCTTTATAGTTGTAGACTTCACATTGAGCATAATTTTTCACGAACTCAAGTCTGTAATCCAGACAGTCGACAACAATGACTCTACCAGCTCCGAGAAGCCATGATGATTTCGCCGCAAAAATACCGACTGGACCTGCGCCGAAAACGACAACAGTGTCGCCCATTTTAATTTCTCCCATCTCTGCTGCTTGATAGCCAGTAGGGACGACGTCAGTGAGAAGAACAGCATCTTCAATATCAATGTCAGGAGGAATGATCATTGGGCCGACATCCGCGTAAGGAACGCGAACAAATTCTGCCTGGCCTCCGTCATAACCACCACCAGTGTGAGCGTATCCAAAAAAGCCCCCACAAGCAGCAGACATAGGATTCGACTCCATACAATTTCCATACAGACCTTGTTTGCAGTTGATGCATGAGCCGCATCCAACGTTAAAAGGAACGAGCACGCGGTCGCCGATTTTTAAGTTCTGTACTGATGGGCCGATTTCTACGACTTCACCGGTGAACTCATGTCCGAATGTCATACCGACGCGTGTGTCTGGCACGCGACCACGATATAAATGGAGATCAGAGCCACAAATACAGGAGCGGGTTACTCTGACAATGGCATCGTTCGGATGTTTTATTTCCGGCACGGGTTTATTTTTATCAACGCGGATTCTGAAAGGGCCGCGGTAATTCATTGCTAACATAAGATCATCCTCCTTCACCAGTCTAGTTTGGTGACATACATCAAAGGTAAAGTGCAAAGGAGGAGCCGTGTTGGAATCTATTTAGAACCGAGACGGATGGGACGAGGTGGAAGACCAAAAAGGTCAATGAAATTGGAAAAGGTTTTCTTAGAGAGTTCCATGGATAGATCGATATGATCTTTTGTTTCTTCTCTAATCTGTTCAATAGAATATTTTCCAGACTCTTCAATATCACGCTTGTTGTTCGGATGATCAAGCCAGCGAAGAATCATCGGCTCATCCACTTCGAGATGAAACTGCAAACCGTAAACTTTATCACCATAGCGAAATGCCTGCGCCGGACACACTTTGCTTTCAGCGAGATGAACACAACTTGAAGGAATATCAAATGTGTCACCGTGAAGCTGGAAGACTTTTTCTCTTTGTTTGAAATGGTTGAACAAAGGATCTTTCTGTCCTTTCTCTGTCAGATAAATATCGTGCCAGCCGATTTCTTTTTCTTCATGTTTACGAACGGGAGAGCCAAGGACGTGAGCGAGAATTTGTGAGCCCAAGCATATGCCCAGAATCGGAATATCTTTCTTTAAAGCGTCTTCAATGAGTTTAGCTTCGAGCTTAATATGCTTGTATTTATCGGCCTCATAGACCCCCATGTGTCCGCCGAGAATAATGAGTCCATTGTATCTCTCGACGGAGGGATGGGCATTTGGTTCCCGTTCAAAATTCACATAGCGCATGTTCAATCCATTTTTTTTCAAAGTCGGATTGAGCGTGCCTAAGATCTTATGGGCCACATGTTGAAAAACTAAAACTTTTCTCATTGAAGAAAATGATAACTCAATTTACTCCAATGTACATCCAAACTCCGGATGATTAGTATCGAAGTGGGCCACTGGCAAATCTTTGCTTTCTAATCCGAGCTTTGATCCCAACCAGGTCGGTGTCGCTTTGATGGTGTAGATACCGCCTTGAGAATTAGTCGAGACCGTAGCAAATGTTTTCGCCATCGGAACATAGCTTCGCTCATAGCAATCTTTTTCATTGATCTTTGAAACGAATCTGCACGAGCACATATTTTTGGCGAGCGTTGGCTGAAGAATATTGGATGAGATACCACTCTTTAAGGTTTCCAGAATGCCTGACAGCGGCCCTTTGTCGCTTTTTGGAGCGGGAATGTATTTTCCAATCGGGTAGGTCGGATCGGCAAAACAACTGATCGCTCTTGTAACAAACTCATCAATGCGTCCGTTGTAATTTTTATCAAAACCCGTTCTGGCAATGACCATTTTCTGAGTCGGAAGAACAATGATCAACTGGCCGTAGTGCCCGATGGCCATGACCATATCTTCTGGAGAGTATGGATAGGGTTTTCCAAATCCGGGTTTCATTGCGCGGTTGAGCCAGAGTGAGCCACCATAGACACCATCATCGGTAATATCTTTAATGACCGTTCCACTGGAAAGATAGCCAGGTGAGACTGTCAGCATTTTATTGATAAAATCCTGAGTGAGGATGGTTTTGTCTTCCCATTTTCCTTGATTGAGTAAAAGGTAACCAATCTTCGCCATTTCACGTGGAGTTGCAAATGTTAGAGCACCTCCCACAAAAGTTCCGCTCGGATCGCGCTCAAAGGTAAAGGTTTTCATCCCCAGGGGATCTGCAAAATTTTTCCAGGGCATTTGTTCATACGCTTTTCCGTAAGCTTTTTTCAACACCCCCATTGTGAGAGTTGGAGTTCCTGTGCTGTAATTCCATTCAAAACCTGGCCCCTGCATAATCAAAGGACGTTTGGCGGCGAAATCTGCCATATCTCCATGGCCTTTTCCATAAAGCATAGTGACCACCGAACTGTTTTTCACATCGCCAGAATAAAACTCACTCCAAAGAAAACCCGCATCGAGATAGAGAAGATTGGAAAGCGTGACTTTGTTATAATTGTCGTTAAAAATTTCATCTGCTGACTCCAGTGGATAATAAGTGGAGAGTTTGTCAGTCAATTTTACTTTTCCCTCTTTCACCGCCGTACCCAGAAGCATTCCGGTAATAGTTTTTGAAACGGACCAGAGCAGGTGGGGCTTATTCTGATCGTAATGAGAGGAATAAGACTCATACTGAAGCATTCCATCCTTGATCACAACTAAACCATCTGTATTGAAATCTTTATCGTGAAGTGAATAATCCACGAAGGCCTTGCACTGCGGAAGACCCATCGTCACATCTCCTTCAGGATTTACTTCCCAATTCGGCATCGGCCATTTAATATGCTCCATCGAGAAGGCCTGTGTAGAAAGAAGTGCAGAAAGCGTAAAAGTTAAGAGTATTTTATTTTTCATTTGATTTAACTCCGTTTAAAAAAGGCTTACAAAAAACTTCTCTCAAATTCTTGAAGTTTTAACTCGCAAAAACAAAGTGCTTTTTGTTATGGAATCTGACTTGCACTACACCACTATGAAGAAAAGCGGCGAAGGAGAATGCTATGCTTGATGAAGGAAAATTTAAAAAAGACTGGAAAGAAATAAAGCAAGAAATTATTAATCACTGGCCAAGACTTCCCCAAACTGAGGTTGAAAATACGCAGGGGAATCTTGAGCTTCTCAATAGGCTTTTCATGAATACCTATGGAGCTGATAAGAAAATTGAAAATGACCTTGAGGAGCTTTATAAGCAGTTTGAGGCCCGAAGAAAAAACACTAACCCAGTCTATGCAGGATCGCGGGACAACAGCCCAGAAAGGAAATTGAATGCCAATTACAGCAAAATCAATTCACCTGATGAAGTAATCACTCAAAACACCAATTCACCCACAATTCATGAAGAGGAAGATTTGCACTAATTCTTCTCTCTGTTGCATGAAATCTTGTTCCCGATCATAATTCATAATGGATGAACTGAAATGATCGGGGACCGTCATTAAATTATTATTCTTTTTTCTCATTCTTTCTTCTTTTCAAAACGCCTTGGCCGAAGACTTGTGCGAATTTTTTATGTACTGCCCAGGAGGTAGATCATCTTCGCGTTCAAGTGCTCAGTCTCTGCCCAACTCATCAACAGCGGCAGGTCTTAATCCCAGCAACATTGCAAAAGTCAAAGGCTTCGGCATAGAGACGATTTATCAGCCGGGCAACAACCCGACGCTTGGTCTTGTTACCGGAAATGGAAAAATCGGCGCGCTCGTTTCCCCTACAATGGAAAACACTTTTTTTGGAAATCGGGCCATTGAAATTGACGATGTTTATGCCCAAAGAAGAGAAGACAAGAAGCAATTTAAAAATAAGAAACTGAGTCTTTCTTTAGGCGCAAGCCTTTATAGCTCAAAAATGGCCAATTTAGATCTGGGCGTTTCTGTGAAGAGAAATCCGGACTTGAAAAAATTTAATCCTGGTTTTGCGGCCAGTGCGCGATTTTCTATTTTCAATATGGGATTTTATTACACGAATGATGATGTCAAAGTTGATCTAGGAACCTACGTCAATCCTTACACGGCCACACCTTATTCGGTCATGTACAACAGCTCAACCTATTCTGAAAAATATAAGATGTTGACTTATACTTTTGGCGTTCAGCTCAACAGTTTTTCCGTCGATGCCGGATTCATTAAAACCAAATATAAATTTTATCCTGAAGAAACCTTGATTCAATTGTGGTCTCTTTCATACACCTATCATAAATATCTTTTTAATCTTGCCCAACGAAAAGAATACTCATCCAACTATTATTACTCTCAAGGCACTTTAATCGCTCAAAGAAAGAAGACGGATTACTATTACAGTCTTCAATACCTTTACAACAAACATATCATGCTCGGTTTAGCCTATAATAATTTTCTCTTAAATGAAGTCTCTGGTTCAATGACACTCTTTTTTTAAAAACTCCCGCAGTTACAGAAATACGCTGCGGGAGTATCGCGCGCTGGTCTTAATACATTTTAAGATCATCGCGGTACAAGTGTTGTGAATTTGTATCGTACGAATTGCGTTTAGGCGAATTGACATTGACACTGTCTCTGTCATTGGACATTCTTCGGAAAAAATTTTTAATTTTTTCTTTCAAAGTAACCAAGCCATTATCAGTAGTATTTGCCATAACTACCTCCTGTTAAAGGGGATATTATTTCTAATGCATCTTCTGTTCCGTGAAAAATGAGAGAACTAATTCAATCTTCAACGGAGGTATAACCTTTGCACTTTCTTCATTGAGGAGGAGTGTATGAATGTAGTCAAAGATATAATGGTGAAAGACCCGAGCATCTGTACATTTACTACAAGTATAGACAACATAAAGAAAATGATGACTGAGGCCGGTCGGGACGAAGTTCTTATTGTTGATACTCTTCAAGAGGCGCACTTGCTTGGTAAGATAAATTCTAATTCTATATCGCGTTTATCAACTGAGAAAAGTGTTTTACCTTCTCAATTGAATGCCGAGCAATGTATGTCTCCCGTTGAAGCAGTCATAGGACAAAATGTCTCAGTAGAGGATTGCATAAGATTAATGGAGGAAAAGCATATATCCCGCATTCCGGTGGTTGATGAACAGGGCCATTGTATGGGGATAGTAGATAAGGAAAGTATGGGAGGAGAAAATGCATCACGCTGAAGAAGTCATGAGACGAAATTACGAAGTCTGCACAACTGAAACTGTTACACCCGATGTGAAATATCTCATCAAGCGCTATGAGTATGAGGATTTACTTGTTGTCGATAATATGCGTGACCGCCACTTCGTCGGTGTTATTCATTCAGAAGATGTTTCTGATGAAGCTTTGAGAGAAGAAATCCATCCGTTTGAATTAAGAGCAAGACATTTCATGGATGCGGCACCTCCAGCAGTAACTCCAGGCGCTAGCATTGCTGAATGCTTAAGAGTGATGAGTGAATCGAATTTGCGAGTTCTACCTGTCGTGGATGAAGCTGGACATTGCCTGGGAATCGTCAAGCAAAGTGACTTGATCAGATTTAATGATTAAATATTTACGTAAATATGATTGTCGATTTCTCAAAAAGCCAGAGCATACCAATGACCGCTACCATTAAAGCGGTCGCTGTATGCACTGGAATGCGGATGAAAGAATATTTTTTAATAAATTCAATAGCAGGTGAAAAGAGCAGCAGAACAATGAATTGAGCACAGATAATTCCAAAAAGAAAGCCAGTCAGTGCTTTTGGAACAACGGCTGACGGTAAATCAAATCCCAATAGCAATTCGCCCATTTTTAAGCCATGAACCAATCCCAAAATCGCACAGAAAAAAACTCTGCGAAATCCTTTTTTTAAAAACAAAATATCGAGAGAAAAGTAGAGCAGACCAAATGCCATCAAAACGTCGATATAGCGAGATTCAAAACTGTGAGCTCGTAAACTGATCCATGAGAGAGCGATGGACAGAGTGAGTGTGAATCCTCCCAGATGATAAAACAAATCTCTTTTATTTCGTGCCGAGGCAATCATCAGGACAATTAAAAAAAGTTGATTGAGGCCAAAAGGAATATGGAAAAGACTTCCTTCTGCCCAGGTGCTTGGGCTAATACCTAAGGCTTCAATTCCAAGAAGAGTGTATTCAATGAAACCTGCCTTAATTGTAGGGGCCATTTTTATAAAATGGTTGAACTTGTTTACGACGAGTGTAGATTCATAATCCATAGTCATTGCGCGGATAAAAATCTTCACGTCAGGTTTGCTGGTTTCTAGGAAGCGAAGATCAAGTGATAAGCGGTCTCGTGATGAAAGCCCGGGACATTCGGCCCTTGCGCTGATTTTGAGTGTTTCCGAGTTCAGAGCGATAGCTTTTCCCTCTCTCCATTTGCATTTTCGATTTCCTGCTGACCAGTTCGAGCGGCCAAGCGTTTCATGAAAAAAATTTCTACTTTTGAGAAGCCCTGGATGAATTTCAATACTTGTAAAAATACTTTCCTTTGAACTGTCGGCCTTGATGTGCATGTAGCCTACATCCAAGGGATGCGAGAATCCCGCTGTAGAGATCATCAGGCAAAAGAGAGTGAGAAGTTTTTTTAGTACCATAAAGTTTTGTAATCTGAAGATATTTCAAGGGCCGCTTGTTTACTGTAAACATCAGCAAGTGGGCCGTTCTTTAATTTCTTTTCAATGGAGCTGGCGCGGTGAAAAATTTCAGGAGTTTTAATATTTTTTGAGAGAATTTCACGAACATGCTTTCTTGCTTCAAGAAGATTGTTGTTCTTTTCATTGGCCCAAGCGAGTAGGAGTGATGACTCTGAATCCAATCTTCTTGTATATTCTGCCCTTGCTAGTCTCAATCCTTCATGGACATCAGAGGTTGCGCCTCGATCTAAAAGTAAGCGGATGAGATCTGTCGCATTTGCACTCCTTTTATTTTTTTTCACTTGATCGCGCAAAATTGCTTCTATTTGCGCTGTTAATCTTTTGGCATAGACGTCGTCGCCTTTTTCCTTGTGCGCGCGTGCTTCAGCATAGAGATAGGTGAGTTGTTTAGATTCTTGAAAAGCCTGTTTAAAATAGGCGGCCGCTTCTTCTGGTTTTTGGTTTTTAAGTTTTAGCTCACCCAACTCATAAAGTGTACGCGAAGATTTAGGATTTATTCTCAAGGCTTCTTTCAATACCTTTTCGGCAAGATCACTATTACCCACATCCAGACAAAATTTGGCAAAGCTGTTTCGCGTTTTCAACGCTTGGGCGACATCTTCTTCTTCGACTGCAAAAGCTTGGTTAAAATCGACGAGAGCTTCTTCGGCGCGACCTTGTTCTGCTAAAACCTGAGCTCTTAAAGTAAACGAAGCTTCCGATGGGAAAAGCTGAACCAGATTATCTGCATAACGATTGGCCTCTTTTATCTCTCCCATTTGCAAAGAAGCTTCGACGAGAATGCTGTAGGCTTCAGGGTTAACTGCATCCATTCTCAATAATGTTTGGCCATAGCCCTGAGCTCTCTTGCTCTCATGCCGAGCAAGAGCGAGGTTGGCCAACACTTGCAAGGCCGTCGCATTTTTTGAGGGTTGTTGCTTTAAAGAAGCCAGGGCATACCTTGCGGCTTCTTCAAAAAAATCATCCCTTGAGAATTCCTTGGCAGCTCCAAGAAAATAATGGGCGAGCATGGCCTTATCATGAGCGTTGCCTGGCTCGTTCTTTATTTTATCAAGATAAAAGTTTTTAATTTTATCAAACTCTTTTTCATAGGAAGAAAATTCATTTTGTTCAACCGGATAACGGTAAGAATAAAAACTTTGCTTATGACTAAAGAATGTCTTGTAAGCTCCTGCGCCGGCCAGGCAGATAAAGAGAAGAGCTGCAGCAAGACCTTTTTTTGTAATTTTTTTTCTCACGACTTTCACAACTGCTCCTTTAATGAGGCCAGCCATTATTAAAATGGGGCAGGGGATTTGAACAATACATAAAACCTATGAGGGGTATTGCCGGGCCGTATCACTTAATTCTATGGATGATTCCAATAATTTGATTGTCCTCCTGTGAACGAAAGTTTTATGATCTATAAAATGGAAAACACAAAATTTACATTTACCAGTTGTAAGAAATGTCATGCTGTGAATAAAGTGCTCACAAGCAAACTCGTTAATTCCAGCGGCGTCTGTGGAAAATGCGGTGGGGCCCTGGGCTTTCACGCTTTTGTATCAGAAGTTGATGAAGAGGGATTTGACAGCGTCATTGCCAAATCTTCACTTCCTGTTGTCGTTGATTTCTGGGCGCCATGGTGTGGCCCTTGCCGTCAATTTGCACCGACGTATGAAGCTGCTTCGAGATTTGCTGAAGGGAAAATGGTTTTCATTAAAGTGAATACTGAAGAGTATGCGACCATTTCCAACCGTCTTCACATTCGTGGAATTCCAACATTGATGATTTTTAAAAACGGAAAGGAAGTAGCAAGAGAATCCGGCGCTTTTCCTTTAAATCTTTTTACAGACTGGATTAGCAAATATTTTTAAAGGCCAGAGGCAAAGATGAGCAAGCACACAGTTGAAGAAAACGAATCAATCATTACCAATAAAATGCACAATGTGCAGGAGTCGTATTCGCACCTGGATGTTTTTAATCGCTATATTTTGCAGACCCTTGACAGCTTTGCTTATCGCTACTTTGATGAACCACAAAAAGCGGAATTGCTTTCGGGCACTGAATTGCGCGTTCTCGCAGTGGAGAAGGGAATAAAAGAAGCTATCAAGATCAAAAACGAAACCTTGAGAAAAGGAATTGGCGAGCTGGTTAAAAAAGTCAGTAAAGAAGATGGGCCAACTATAGCTCGTGAATTGCGCGTTCAAATTCTTCAACATGAATCAGGAAAAGGCGGCAATGCTCACGTGCTTGCCCGCATTAGCTGGGGCCACCCAGATCATCAATTTTCAAACGGCACTTATGTAGAAAAAATGAGTGTCTTAAAATTCGAAGATGATATTTTCTTTCGCAATCATTTAGGAACTAAACTCGAAGAAGTGTGTGGTCTATTCGACTAAATTTTTATCGTATGTCACAGGGAGATGAGATTCAATCTTTCTAAAAGTCAGATTGATTCGCGGTCCTTTTTTTTGAGTGGTCTTTGCTACCCGATGATACCAATTTCTTTGAATATCGTTCATTACAATTAAAGATCCCGGTTTAAGACCTAGAGAAATTGTCTTTAGTTTTTTAGTTTTATGTTTTAATTGAAAGTTTCTTTCTTCTCCCAAAGATAATGAAGCAATGACTTTTGTGTCTTCATAGGTTCCTCGATCCGAGTGCCAGGACACATGATCATTCTCATCGCGATAAAGATTGAGAAGGACGCTGTTAAATTGAAATCCCGTTTGCCTTTCAACATCCGCTTTCATCTTTAAAAGTAACTCCGGCCATTTCGATTGAGAATTAAAAAAACAGGTGAGGCGAGGCAGAGGAAGAATTTTGTCGTACATTTTCATCCGGTCCTGCTTCCATTCAATAATCTGCATGAGTTCATCAAAAAAACGGTGGGACTCCTCTTCAGTATAAAAAGGAAAAAAATAGGAGACGACTCCATCACAGGGAAGAACGTTTTCTTCTTCTAAATTCAGCAGACCGGGTAAATACATAATCAATTATGGATTTGGATGTAGACTTGGCTCATTAGGAAAATTTTCATCTTCCCCAAGATCTTCCAGGTCAACTTCATCTTGTTCACTCCAGTCATCATCGCGCGGGTCGAGATCGTATTCCATCCCGATCAAAGTTTCCTCTAAATTAGTCTCATTTTCATCGTCAAAAGCAACTTCATCAGGCAATTGAGTGTGGTGCTTTTTTTTAGGATTAGCTAAACGGGTGAAGTCTTGTTCGGAAACTAAGATATCTTTTTCATCGACATTTTCGTTGGCATCTTTTCTAGGCATAAAACACCTCCATAGCTTTTATGAAGCAATGGAGGTGCCGGAATTTTACTTAAGCGGCGCGCTTTGTTTTCGAATGACGTTTATGAGAGTGAGCAGAATATTGCATATCTACACCCATAATGTGTGAGAGAAGCCAATTGCGCAAAAAGGAGACAATTTTCTTTTCATTGAGAGTATTAGCTTTGATTTGATCGCCGTAAATGCCCACCTGATTAAGAAGGTTTTCATGAATTTTTTTATGCGAGTTAAATTGAGGATATTCAATAGACTGCATATAGCGTTCTTCGTGCTCAAAATGCTCGATCGTATAAGAGGCGAGAGCGTTAAATGTTCTGAGTAATCCTTCTTTGTCTTTGTGCACGTGCTGTTGTTCCAGGGCCGTAATAAAATCATTAATTCTATCAATAAGAACTTTATGCTCATCATCCATCTGATGAACGCCAAGTTCGAGCTTATCATTCCAAATGAATTTCTGGTATTTCACACCTTCGCGTTTAAATAAGTTCAGACCTACCAGACTGCCATGCATTTGAATTAAATTGGCCGTTTGTTTTTCAAATTCATGCGCCTGTTCAGTTGATTGAGAAGCGACGAGATTGTTTCTATCTGCCATTTCTTGTAGTTTTAAAATGGCCACATCCAATTCTTGAACACCAATTGATTGCTCTTTGGTCGCAAGGGCAATTTCTTTGATAGTAGAACTTACATACGTGATCTTGTCTGAAATTTCGTTGAAGACCTGTTCACAATTTTTAGTTGCATTATACCCGAGCTCGTTTTTATGAAGCGATTCATCCATTAGCTCTTCAGTTCTTTTCTTGGTGTTGGCCAGAGCTTCATCAATTGAACGTGTACTTTGTTCGACGATTTTTGTAATTTCATCTGCAGTGTGACCGCTCATTTTGGCGAGCTTGCCTATTTCTTCAGCAACAACTGAAAACCCTTTTCCTGATTCACCAGCGCGGGCAGCTTCAACCGAAGCGTTGAAAGAGAGAAGCTTCGTTTGAAAAACGATATCATTAATGAGTTTTGTTTTTTCAGAAATATTTTTAATCAAATGAAGAGTCCTATAAAGATCGTCGAGATTTTTTTCCATCTCTGCTTTAAACAACTCACTTCCTTCTTTTATTTCTAGAGAAGTTGAAACCATTTCTTTTACGATTTCATTTCCGGCCTTAGTCATTGAACTCAGCTGTTGAGCTTCACCATCAAGAGCAAGAGTGTGGTCTTGAGTTCTCATCATCATCGAAGAAATTTCGTTCGAGCAAGACACCGTTGAGTTCAATGTATCCATCTGGTCTTCAGACGCTTTTTTTAAATCGCGCGAGACTGTTTGAATCTGTTCCGCTGATCCCACCAAATCTGTACTGATATCTTCGAGTGGAGCAAGAATTGTTTTTGTCTGATTCAATTTCCTTCTCGCGTGGAAGGCATATGAGAAAGCAGCGACCGTAACAACTAACAAAACGATAAGTGTAATAAGCATGATGATCTCTCACTTGTGTTAAAATTAATCTTCTCATCGGTTGAGAAAAGCTTAAGATAAATAATAGTTTTGAAAACTGATTAAGATCATTATTGCCTCATCAGCAAATTTTATAGAGATTTCAGCAGTAAAATTTGTTTTGCAATAGCAGTAGGATGAGAGATTAATGACAGTTTAGTTCCTGCTTTGGCGCATGATTATTATGGATTTCTTGAAAGCGAAACACGCGATATGAGATGGTTAAACACCCAATGAGAATGAGGCTTATGGCATATGTTTTTGGCAATCGCATTTTAAGCGGCTTCAATATTTTTTGTATGATTGAAGGAGCTAGAACCATCGCAGGGAGTGTTCCCAGCCAGAAAAAAAACATTGTAAATAAAGCATGAAATGAATGTTCGAACGCGGCCACGCCTAAAACGACGCCATAAAGTAAACCGCATGGAAGAAGTATAGAAAGAAGACCTGTGAAAAAAGAACGGCTGAAGTTTTTATTTTTCGCCACAAGAACAGAAAAAAGCTTCGTATAAAGCTTTCCAATAAATTTCGGCATCGGAAGTTCTGCTTTTTTTCCGCGGTAATTTTGAATGCCCCAGAATAAAAAGAGACCACCCAATATAAGGCCAGGGATCAAAGTCATTTTAGGATTGTCTTGTTGGACAGTAAAAATTTTGCCAAGAAGACCGGCAAAAAAACCTAATGTTAAATAACCAATGAGTCGCCCCGTTTGATAGCGGGCCACATCGTTTGATTTCTGACAAGTTGCTGTGACAAGACCACCGCACATTCCTACGCAGTGAAGTGAGCCACCGAGACCGGCGACAAAAGAGACCCAGGGAAGAAAAGACAATTCGCTTAAGAGGCCCGACATAGTCGAGCCTCATAAGCGAAAGAACAATAAGTAAATCCCAAACGACTACTCAACCTTATTTCCTTGTGGTTCTTTACCACCTGGAGTGTGAGTGTTGTGCAGAGTCTGAACATAAGACACAACCTGGTAGATCTCATCATTGCTGAGAGTTGCTGACCAAGTCGGCATACCTTTATCAGGAACACCGTTGAAAACTATTGGATAGTTTGTTTCAGGCGTACCTTTTGTGTTGATCCAGTACTCATCAGAAAGGTTTGGACCAATATCACCGGCCCCTTTTTCTTTATGGCAAGGAACACAGTTTGTGGCAAAAACGGCTTCACCTTTTTTTACACCATCGTCTTTAACGATAGCTTCGTACTTAGCGGCATCAAAAGCTCCGTTAGCAGCGTTGAATTTTTCCTGCAACGTCTGAATCTGGGCCCAGTCCGTTTTAAACTCTTCACGAAGGTTTGGCGCCCCCATGATTTGATAGAGAATAAAATAGAAAATACCAAAGGCGATTCCGATGTAGAAAAGGAACTTCCACCAAGATGGAAGCGGGTTATCTAATTCGTGAATCCCGTCGTAATTATGATCCATAAGGATCTTGTTTTCACCTTCCTCTAAGTGAAGGCCATGTTTATCATCATGGTTATTGTTGCTCATGCTTAACTCCGTCTTCTAGTACGATAAATGATGTTTCTTCGTAATACTTTTTATTCGACTTCTTCAATGTCCAGTAAGTGTAGACTGCAAAGCACACGAGAAAAATAATCAGCGCCACAATCGGATATATTGGTTGATCCCAGTGACTCAAAACTTCTTTGTGCATACATGTCTCCTTACTTCACACTTCCGTAGTCAACACCGATTCTTTGCAGGTAAGCGATGAGGGCAACAAGTTCTTTGTCACCAACTTCAGCAGGAACACCAGACTTCATGAGGTCTTCAGTGATCACTTTTGCCTGAGCGCCAGCAGTTGCAACACCGTTTGCGATATCTTCATCAGTATAAGGAACGCCTAGAGTTCTCATGGCCTTCATTTTCGCTTGAAGAGTACCAGTGACAAGAGTGTTTTCAACCAACCATTTGTAGTTTGGCATAATCGATTGAGGAGTTACGTCACGAGGATTAATCATGTGACGGTAGTGCCACATATTTGGATATTTTCCACCAACGCGAGCTAAATCCGGACCAGTTCTCTTAGATCCCCATTGGAACGGGTGATCGTAGATAAATTCACCAGCTTCAGATGTTTTACCGTAACGAAGAGCTTCGTGGGCCATCGGACGAACTTGCTGAGAGTGACAGAGGTAACAACCTTCACGAACGTAAACGTCACGTCCAAGAAGTTCAAGCGGAGTGTACGGTTTTACTGTAGGAATTTTTGTTACATAGTTTGTCGAAAGAATCGAAGGAACGATTTCAATTGCAGAACCAACAAGGATTGCAAGAAGAGCAAGAACAGAGAAAACCATTGGAAGACCTTCAAGTTTTCTATGTGAGTCTGCACCTTTTTCAATGCTTGAATCATCAAGAGCGTAAGCTTCATAAACTTGCTCTTTACCAACTGAACCTTTTTTCATTGTCATGTAAAGGTTGTACACCATCATGAGGAATGAAATGAGAACGAATGTACCACCGAAAGCGCGTACCCAGTACATTGGGATAATTTTGACAACTGTTTCGATGAAGTTAGGGTAAACAAGTTTTCCGGTTGCAGGATCGATCGCTCTCCACATAAGTGATTGAGTGATACCAGCTGTAACCATTGAAACGTAGTAAAGTACCAGACCGATTGTTGCTGTCCAGAACTGTGCGTTTGCAAGTTTCTTTGAATACATTTCTGCATTCCAAAGTTTTTGCACTAGATAGTAAAGGATACCGGCAGTGATCATGTAGTTCCAACCGATAGTTCCGGCGTGAACGTGACCTGGAATCCAGTCAGTAAAGTGACCGATAGAGTTTACTGATTTGATTGAAAGTAGTGGACCTTCAAAAGTCGACATACCGTAGAAAGTTAAAGCAAGGGCCATGAACTTCAAGATTGGTTCTGTACGAACTTTGTTCCATACTCCACGAAGAGTCATTAGACCGTTGATCATACCACCCCAAGATGGTGCAACTAGAGCAACCGAGAAAACCATTCCCAGTGTTTGTGCCCATTCAGGAAGAGAAGTGTAAAGAAGATGGTGAGGACCTGCCCAAATGTAGATGAATACAAGTGACCAGAAGTGGATAATAGAAAGTCTATATGAATAAACTGGTCTATTAGCAGCTTTTGGAACGAAGTAATACATCAAACCTAAGAATGGAGTTGTGAGGAAGAACGCAACAGCGTTGTGACCATACCACCATTGAACGAGAGCATCCTGTACACCAGAATACACTGAATAAGATTTTGTCATTGTTACTGGAAGAGAAAGACCGTTAACAATGTGAAGAACGGCTACCGTAACAATCGTCGCGATATAAAACCAAATCGCAACGTAAATGTGACGTTCGCGGCGTCTGATCAATGTTCCGAAAAAGTTCACAGCAAAAACAACCCAGATGATTGTAATACAGTGAGTGATCGGCCATTCAAGTTCCGCGTACTCTTTACCGCGAGTCATACCAAGCGGTAACGTGATTGCAGCAGCTACGATAATAAGCTGCCATCCCCAGAAGTGGATTCTAGAGAGTACATCATTGAACATTCTTGCTTTAAGAAGTCTTTGATGTGAGTAGTAGATCCCCGCAAAGATCGCGTTCCCGCAAAACGCAAAAATCGCAGCATTCGTGTGCAGCGGTCTCAAGCGTCCGAAGGTGATCCATTGAAGACCAAAATTCATTTTCCAGGTTGCAAGCTGGAATGCGATTGTTACCCCCACGAGCATTGCAACTGCTCCCCAGAGAATGGTGGCGATAGTGAACATTCTTACGATCTGGTCATCGTAAGAATAGGTCTCAAGGCGACCTGTTCGATTGACATTAGCTGAACTCATTTTCTTTCCTTGTTAGAGATCATATCCTTGTTTGGATCGAGTTTATTATCTTGCTTATCTTTTAATTGTTTTTCGTCTAATAACATTCTCATCGCAGGCGTTTCTAAATCATCGTACTGGCCTCTCATTGTCATCCAGATAAAACCGGCGATAAAGCAGAGAGCTAGCAAAATGGCGAGCGGAATCACTATTGGCAAAACTTCCATTTATTTTTTTTCCTTTTTAGCTAATATTCTGTTCAGTTTTTTCGTTCCTATCAAGGTGGAAATTAGCACCGTCAAAGAAGAGACAGGCATAATGATAGCGGCCGTTAGGGGAGAAATTAATCCCGCAAAGGCTGCGTAAACTGAAACACAATTATAGAGAGCAGACAGAATAAGATTTCGTTTGATGACCGTCATAGTTTCTTTTGAAATGGTGATCAGGTCAGGAATGTGGGCGATACCGGCCGTTGTGAGATAAATATCGGCAGCTCGTAGAGAAATATCCAATGATCCCAGAACGGCAACGCTTACGTAGGAACGTGAAAGGGCCATCGCATCATTGGCGCCGTCGCCAACCATGAGAGAATGAGGGGTTTTCTCAATCATCGCCAGTTTATTTTCAGGCGACATTTCAGAATACATGTTTTCTTTTTTTATACCGGCATCAGCAGCGATTGTTTCGACAATTTCTTTTTGATCGCCTGAAATCATCGCGACTTTAACCTTCATGGATTGAAGTTCATCAACAGCTTGACGGGAATCAGGTCTGATGTGGTCTAAAAGAGAGAAATTGGCGATAACATCGTTATTCTCAAAAATTTTTCCGTTTCTGATTTCGTAAGTCTGACTGTTGATCTCGCCTTTAACTCCGATTCCCGGAACTTCGATATAATTTTTAACTTCGAGGTCGACGGTTTTATCCATAGTGACTGCAAATTCTTTCAGAGCAATCGCCACAGGATGTGTAGAGTATTTTTCCAGGCTGGTAATGATGGAATAAATGGAAAGTTGAGGTTGTTTTAAAACATTGAATGTATCGACTTTCAGCATTCCGTAAGTCACTGTCCCTGTTTTATCAAGAAAGACAGTATCGATATGAGAGAGCTTTTCAATGACTTCGTTGTTTTTAATGATCATACCTTTGCGGGATGATCGAGAAAGAGTTCTGGTGAGAGTCATCGGTGTCGCCAGTGCCATGGCACAAGGACAAGTTACAATCAACAGAGTCAGCGCCTTTTCAAGAGCAGCGTGGGCCGTTCCGTGCGCATACATATAAACAAACAGCGCTCCAGAGAGAATAAGAACGGCCGCTGTAAAGTACTTCGCAATCATATTGGTCACATCGACAATATGCGATTTTTGGAGCCAGCCGCTTTCAACGGCCTTAAGAATTTTACCGATGCGAGATTCTTCTTTTGTTTTCTCAACTAGGATCAGAATTTCGTTGGTCAGGTTAATTGTCCCAGAAAAAACTTCCGAATTCACGGCTACGTTTTCCGGTCTTGATTCACCAGTAAGGAGAGAGCTGTTGATCAGCGATTCACCTTCGACAATTTTTCCATCTGCAGGAATCATTTCATTGCTGCCCACTTTAATGACATCGCCTGCGCGAAGAAATTGTGGGTGAATTTCAACAAAACTAGTGCCTTCTTTTTTTAGAACGCTGTTGCCTTCATAGAAAAAGTTTAAGTCATTGGCCGTTAAACCATCGTTTTGAATTTTATTGAGGAAGTATCTCGACAGCAGAAGTAGAAAAACCAGCGCTGTCAGGGAATCGAAATAATTGTCTGGCACACCAGTGAGGAGATTATAAACTCCCATGATAACGCCCATGATGAGCGACATCGCAATCGGGACATCAATAGACAGAGTTTTGTTTTTTAAAGCGTTCCACGCTGTTTGATAGAAAGGAATGGCCGAGTAAAAGAAAACCGGCATTGCGAAGAGGACAGAAATAACGTTGAACGTTTTTGCGAGATTTTCTGGAGCTCCGGCATAATTTGAAACTGCATAGAGCATAATATTTCCGGCACCGGCGCCGGCAATACCGATCTTCAGAAGCATCTTGCGATCTTCTTTTTTGCGCAGATCGTGTGTGCTTTGATTTCTTTTTAATGGGTGAGGCTTGTAGCCGAGGTTGTTGAGTTCTCTCGCTACATTTGAAAAACGTCCTTCTGACTTAATGCTGATAGTGGCAACAGATTTTTGCATATCCAATCTGGCCGATTCAACATCAGATAAAAATTCTGGAAGCTTTTCAATGAGCCAAAGACAAGCGAGGCAGTGAATGCCTTCCAGGTAAAATTCCATCGTTCTTTGCTTTTTGAGATTCAGGTACGAATACTCGGCAACGAACTCCGGCGCATCCATATAAGAGAAGCGCTGGTGCTTTGTCTCCACAGGAGAGCGACGTTTAAAAATATCAGATGATTTTTTGATTTCGTAATATTGATTTAGCCCTTTCATGTTGATGACATTGAAAACTGTCAAACAGCCGTTACAGCAAAAAGGTTCTTTGTGGTCTGAATCGAGGTCGCTGAAAATAGGAATCAGAATGTCTTCATCGCAATGAGTACAGCGATTCATGAAACTTCCTCCTTAATGAGGCGAGTGAGATCTGATTCTTCTTCTTCATGAATAATTTCTTTGATTGTACTTTTGTCGAGGAAACAAAGAGTCGTGTCTGCTTGAACTTGCGCTGTCAATTTTGAAGGTGCGTTCGTCATCATTTCAGACAGACCAATGAGAGAGCCTGGCTTCAAGATTTTTTTGATTTTTTTGTTCTTCATGAGCTGAACACAACCTTCAAGAATCAAGTAGGCCACAATGGGGACTTGACCCTCATAAAAAAGAGGCGCGGTTGAAGTAAACTTCTTCTGAGGAGAGAGTCTCTTTATCTCAGAAATAACGTTGTTCTCTAATTTGATGGGATTTATCTTGCTCATGCTCCTCATCTTAAAATAGGAGCCCCGGTTGGACTATAATCTAAATCAGCTTTTGAAAAAATTTTAAACAGTAATTAATAATTAATGTTTGCCCAGTTTAAGAGCTCTTCTTCATCAGTGATAAAAATTGTTTTGCCTTCCTGTTCGATAATACCCGCTTCTTTGAACTCAGACATAAAACGAATAAGTGTTTCGTTTGCTGTTCCGATCATCGTTGCCATCTCTTCGCGTGTAAGCTTGAGGTCAATTTTCCAACGACCATTATCTTTCGTACCGTGAGTAGCTTTCAAAGAAAGAATGAGTTCAGCGAGACGTTCGCGAACATTTTTTTGGTGAAGAGAAGAAAGCTTCTTCTCAGCTTGCCCCATATCACGAGACAATTTGTTGATGATATTGAGAGCGACTGTTGGGTTTTTCTCAATCACTTTCAAAATAAATTTTTTATCGATGAAGCACACTTCAGTGTCTTCCATCGCTGTAGCAGTTGCTGTGTAGTTGTCATCTGTAAAAAGAGATCTGTGACCAAGAATATCTCCGCCGTGAGCGATGCGAACGATCGTCTCTTTTCCGTCGGGACCAGTCTTAGTCAATTTGATATTTCCTTTACTGATACAGTACAAACCAAATGGGTGATTGCCCTGAACGAAAAGTGTCTGGCCTTTCTTGTATGTGTTGTTGATTTTGTGATGAGAAATTTCTTCTAACTCAGGCATATCCATGTCACAAAAAATTCCCTCTGCGCGGGAAACACAGTTATCGCAAGAAGTATTGGCTGCTTTTTTCATTCGGCTCTCACTAGTATCGTTAAGGTTTACCTAGTCTAACATTTAACAGTCAAAAAAACATGACCTGGGTCACATTTTAATTTTTTACAGTATTTATAGAATTTCTCGATCTAAATCATAGGTTATTCAGTTAAAAAAGAGAAGTACTCTTTTTTAGGGTCTTCGTTATCTCAAATCTTAAGATTGGCCTTCGAACTCTCATCACATGACTTGGTTAGGTTACTAAAATGTTCGCTGGGCCTTTTCACATGCCTCCCTTGCATCTTTTTTTTGAGTCCCCATTATATGAGGCTATGGGAATTAAAAGAATCATTGTGGAAAATTGGATGACGCGAAAGCTGCCGGAAAAAGGGTACTGGAGCCCTTTATTTATGGTGACGCTTTTAATTGCGGGGACTGCACTTTTTTTAAACGACCTATTTCATCTGGGGCAGTTAATGCCTGCCAGTTATGAAACAGTAGTCGTTAAAAAAGAGTATTACCGATTGTGGAGTGCTTTGTTTGCTCATGCCGATCTCGAGCACATTCTTAGCAATTTATTTCTCTTTGTGCCTTTTGCTTATCTCCTGGCCCATTATTTTAGTCTTTGGCTTTTCCCTTTGATCGGATTTCTTCTGGGCGGTCTGATTAATCTCATTGTCGTTCATTATCTCGGCGGCCCAATCACCATCATCGGAGTTTCCGGAGTCGTTTACTGGATGGGCGCAACGTGGATGTCGCTTTCTTTCTTCATTGATCGTCGCGAATCGATGCTTTCTCGTTTTATTAAACTCAGTGGTGTATCGCTCGTTCTTTTTTTTCCGACGACCTTTCTTCCGGAAGTGAGTTATCTCAGCCATTTTCTCGGTTACATCTTCGGCATTATCACCGGTGCTGTGGTCTATCTGGTTTTCAAAAAACGTTTTCTGGAAGCAGAAGTTGTTCACGAAATTGATGAAGAAAGAGAATACTTCGATTGGGAAAATTTTGATGTGAACAAGCTTCGTTTCGAAGAATTACATGAAGAAGAATTACCGACGATTAACAAATGGATTGAGCGCGATCATATCGCGCGAGCCTTTTTACCCAGAGCCGAAGCGCGGCTAGTGCTGGTCTATGCCGACAAAGCTCCTTTGGGATTTTTGCAATTGTCACTGAACAATGATGGTCAGCTTCGCATCGAGCCTTTCATTGCAGATAAAAGATTGTTGAGTAGAGGACTAGGCTCAACCATTTTGAAAAAATTTACGGAAGAAGTTCATCATCACAATGGTTTTATGGCCGAGGTGAGTCCTTCAAATGGGGCGGCCATACGCGCTTTTAAAAAAGCAGGATTCATTCGCTCCAGCACTATGTTTGCGACAGGTGGTCCTTTTGTCCTTCTGACCAAGGGCAAATATTCTTAAAAGCTATGGAACCCTCTATGCAGTTATTTCCTTCAGAATGAAAAGGAGGAGTTATGACTGTTCAAGGAGTTCGCGTCAGTGAATGGATGAAAGTAAAAAGAAGAGTCCATTGTTTTTGGGTGAATCTTTTATCGACAAAGCATCACCATATCGAAGCTCATGAACCCGATGATCAAACTCACAAAATGACGGAAGAAGAATTGCTTGATGAAGCGAGTCTGGAGAGTTTTCCGGCGAGCGACCCTCCAGGCTACAGATCTAAATCTGTGAAGGACAAGCAGCTGCACTGCGAGCCCTTTCTCTAAGTCTTAATCGTTTCCGCGAATACAAGCAAGATTGTTAAATTCTTTGATGCCGGCAGCGGATGATACCTGGAGAAGAGCTTTAAAGCTGTCGCCTGGATTGCCGAAGCTGGAATCTTTAATTGTCAGTCTTAAACTTGCTGCCGGAGTTGCTGTATTGGCCGTAATAACTGTATCGAAAGTTGAACTTGCTCGCACATTTTGCGCCATTGTATTAAAGCCGTTTCCTGAAACTTTCATCTCGAGTGGGTTGCCCGCAAGATCGATGATGAAGCCTGAGCCACTGCAGTTGTAAACGCTTGCGCATCCAATAGCAGGTAAAAGTGAGAAAGCTAAAATGAAATTTTTCATAGAGACCTCGTTATAATTGAATTGTAATCACATTGTTCGAAATAAATATATCTTTAGAAATTAAATTCTTTTTCAGGAAATACATCAACAGCTTTACGGAATTTATCCCTAGAGGAAGTTTAGTGTCAGTCACTGTAATAATTAATTGTTTTTTGGACTGATCAAGTGTCACATTGCCATGAATGCTGACGCGAGCAGTGAGCCCCAGGAATTTCACTTCAGCGGTCGTGACCAATGCATTGTTGTTCGTATTGATACCGATATTTTTAATGCTTGTGTCTTTTTTATCATCCGGTTTTGAACTGCGGATTTCACCAATCGAGATGCGCGAATAAGTCGTACAATCTTTGAGCACATCAGTGAGTTCAAGTAAGTCTGTCTCAGTTTCTTTGCGACAATTCAGGAGCACATTGAAGAGACTTGTTGTCGAAGACGCATCGGAGAGAGCGCCGTTGTTTAAAGTGAAATAAAGAATTTTGTCTTGTACCGTGATGTCTTTAATATCGAGATTAAAAGTGGATTTTGCCGTTTTATCGACGATGTTCGCTTTAGTTGCACCCAACTTAAAACGATTGAGACAGGTGCGCTTGATTTTCTCAAAATCAGGAGTCACAAGATCTTCATCCTTCGCGCAGTTCATTTCAACATTGCTCGTATTGATGAAATAGGAATCGTTACTCACTGTTTTAGTCGCCAGGAGACTTGCATTGATTTCTGTCTTTCTGATGTCGAGGCTTCTCACTTTTGTTTGAAGAAAAGTTTTATCACCGGATTTTGCATCAATTCCTTCGTATTCGAGCGAAGCCGTTTCATTGTTTTGAATGAATGTTCCATTCAGTGTCATAAAGCTCAGGCAACTTTTCATTAAATCAGAAGAAGGGGCGGCGACAGCACCTGGAACGACCACCGGTTCATTTCCTTGCTGACAGTACACACGAAATTTTTGCAACTTGAGACTTGTATCGCTGTTCATGAAGGCCAGGGACTCACCGGCCAGGTTCAATTGAACTTCATCAAAAATGAGTTTGCTGTTAACGAGCTCAGTGCTTTGAATAGAATTGAAGATGCTGTCTTGTTCAAGTGCGAAGCCGTAGTTTCCAAATTGGGTTGTGAATCCAAGAAAAGTTGGGCGGATAAAAATCTGTGAATCGAAATAATTATTGACGTTGTTGATGTTAAGAACGATCCCATTGTTATTAACATTCGCCGTTTTAAAAATCAGATTTCCCGCGCGACCAACACCTTTCGGTGGTTTTTGAAACTGCAGTTTATCGATTGTTAAATCAACTGTCATTTTTGGTTCTGCGTGAGCAAAAAATGTGGCGAAGAGACAAGTCAAAAATAGTGTCGTTTTCATAGAGAGAAAACTTAACAAAATTTGGCCGGTTTGCCTAACATTTGTAATTTTTACTGGCCTCATTTTTGAATCTTCTTCCAATGTCGTTTGAGAGGAGGAATCAATGAATCAGGTGAAAGATATTATGACTGTTGATCCGGTTTGCTGTCTGCCTACTACCAGCTTGAAATCAGTGGCCCAGCTGATGGTTCAGCACGATTGCGGTGAAATTCCCGTAGTCTATAGTATGGAAAGAACCAAGGTTGTGGGGGTGATCACTGATCGCGATATTGTGGTGCGGTCGGTGGCAAAAGGTCTCAATCCTCTCGATTTATCAGCGGAGGATGTCATGACGACTCCGGCAAAGATAATAAAAATGGATTTATCAGTAACGGATTGTTGCGAGCTGATGGAAGATGAGCAGATTCGCAGACTGCCTGTCGTCGATGAAAATGAAAACATCTGTGGGATGGTTTCACTCGCAGATATTGCACGCAAATCAGAAGAGTACCGACTTTCAGAAGCGCTCAGACATATTTCAGAGCCTAAGCTTAAAGCTGAAGATATTTTGATCTGATTTCAGAATATTTTTTTGTTCTCTTGAATTTTTTTAAAGAAGAGCTGAGATCTTCCACGATTTTTTTGGGCGTTGAAGGACTTGCCGCCATATAGAGTTTCAGATTCAGTTCGTTGATATTGATAAGTTTCTCAACTTTTGAAAAATCTTTTCCGCTTTTTTTAATTTTGTTGATGAATACCGATTCATCGAAAGGAATGAGATCAATGTGTTTATTGTAAAGTTTTTCAATGTTCACATAATCATTCGTGACAATTTCCAGATTTTTATTTTCAACAAATCCCAGTTTTTTTAATTCAGCCGCTCTGATGTCATCGATGACACCTCCGACATTGTAGCGTTTAGCGTTTTCCATTGAATGGACCACAATATCTTTTCGCTCTTTTAATTTCCAGAAATACACTTTGTAATCGCCGACTTCGCCGATCCACTGGAGAGTTTTTTCTCTTTCAGCATTTCTGGCAACGGAGAAAATAATTGTGTTTTTATTCGTTGGGTTTTGAGCGATCTGAATGGCCCTTGCCCAGGGATAAAAATTGAGAACAGAATCATATCCGGCCATCTTAATGACCTCTCTGACGATCTCCACATTCATTCCAGGCTGTTTTTCATCTTCTTGAATCTGGTAGGGAGGAAAGTCGGACGTAGCGAGTTGCAACGTTTCTTGTGTTTTCGTCACAGCCCCTGCGCTAAGGGTGAAAAAGAGGTTAAAGCAGAGTGATAAGATCGGGTATCGCATGGTCAAAATTTCCGTTTGTCACATTCACGACGAATAATTGTTAACTCCCATTCAATTATTTACGAATATTAATTTATGGTAAAGACAAGATTCCTTAATTTTATTTTTTTTAAATCACCTTTAATGAGAAAGGTGATGTGGGCCTCTTTTTTGCCCACGATTGTCGTCTTTACTTTATTCACGCTCAATCAGTTCCGTGAAACCTATTTTCAACGCAAAAAAGAAATTGATATTCAAGTGCGCGCTCTGGAGTTTGCAGTACACACGCAACTTGAAACCGCTTTATGGGAAGTTAATCGTTCAGCAGTCAGACAGATTATGACAGTTCTGGCGGGAAATCCCAATATCGCTTGGGTTAAACTCGAGGGGCAGGATTTTAATTTTTTAGAAGACAAGCCGGGCATTGTTCATGATTGGGAAACGTTAGAGTTTAAACTTTACAAAGATCTGAAAAATAAAAAAATTCAAATGGGTACTTTGAAAGTTGCCCTGACAAAATCAAAATTTACAAGTGAATTTCTGCACTTGTTTTATTACTCACTGGTGCAAAACCTTTTCATTTTTATTGCGCTCGCTACTTGTCTAACGATTCTTATTAATAAAAAAATCATAGCACCTGTTAGAAAAATAAATGAACTAACCTTCGCTTTTAATGAAGAACATATTAGCCCACTCATTGGAGAAAGCCCGGTTGGGAAGAGACGCACTCCAAAAACTGAGATGGAGAACCTTCACGCTGAAATTATTCTTCTTCAAAACAATTTTAAAAAAGCATTCGAAATTCAGAAGCAGCTCGAATCAGAAAAACAAAAACAGGCACTTTCTCAGCGTCTGGAAACCATTGGGCAAATGACATCGCAAGTGTCTCACGATTTTGGAAACCTTCTGATGATCATCAATAACAAAACAAATCTTTTGCTTAAGTCGCCCGTCGATGAAGGTCAGCGCAAACACTTGGAGTCGATAAAAAATGCTTCGAATCGCGCAACCACACTTGTCCGCAAAATTCTCAGTATGACCAAAATGCAAAGGGCGGAATTAAAATTGATAGATCCCTTTCAGATGATTTTGGAGATGCAGGATCTTCTCAAAATTTCCATCGGCGATCAGGTTGAACTTTGCGTAAGCAGTGATGGTTCTGAAAATCAGATTCTCACTGAAGTTTCAAATTTTGAAAATGCGATTATCAATCTTTGTGTGAATGCCAGAGATGCTATGCCCGGCGGGGGAAGAATTTCGATCAACGTTTCTCAGGCAGTCGTAGAAGAGAGCCGCTTTGCGGTTGTCAGTATTGAAGATACTGGACCCGGAATTCCTGAATCCATTATCGGAAAAATTTTCGATCCTTTTTTTACAACCAAATCTGTTGATAAAGGAACGGGATTGGGTCTCGCTCAAGTCAATCAGTTCGTAAAAGAAACAGGCGGAAAAATGGAATTGCAGTCCAATTCTAATGGAACTTGTTTCAAAATGAAGTTCCCTCTCGCTGCCGCTTCAAGAACGCTGGCCGCTTAATTTAAAAAGGTAATTTTAATCCTATCTGCAAATTGATTTCTGCATCGAGAATCATGCTGGAGTCATCTGGAAGTTTGGCAATGGAGAGAACGGGAAGAATCTTCAAAACCTTTGCGTTTTTGACCATGTCGAGAATGTTGCCATTTTGAACCGAAAATTCAAGACAATCGTATTCACATTGGTTCATGGTCTTTTTATAGGCGAGAATATTTTCGCCAGAAATCTTTTTTATCTGCATTGTTTTTAGAAAGGAAAAATCGGCGTCAGTGCCAGAACTGTGTTGAATGCGGAAAGAATTGATTTTGATACTTTTGATAATATTAAAATCGAGATTGAGATCGGGAAGAGGGATGTCCACCTGGCCGATATTGACTGTACGGCCACCGGAGATCTTGATGAAAATATTGGCCAGCATTTTAATGAATGAATGACTGATGGATTCATAGCCGTTTTGCAAACCGCCGCCCTCGTAAACATCAAAATCTTTTATTTTATATTTCATGTTGAGATAAAAGATTCCGGGCTCAGACGGAGATTTTTGCACGTCTGTAGAAGAATGATCACTTGGAGCGTTGTTTCCCGCCGACTCAAGCGCAGTCGTTGCCATACTCTCGCGCTGAAGGTCGGCGAGGGTTTTTACTGGCGCAATCGGGTCAATACTTTCCGACTGTTTCAGACAAGAAGCAGTAAGTCCCAGCACAATGGCCAGAACAATGAATTTTATGATTTGCATAGGGACTCATCATAAAATATTGTGGGCCGACAACAAGTGGGCAAATATAATCAGTAGTGCTAGACTGGCGTAATGAAAGCATTTTTCCCTGAACTTAAAAAATTTTTAGTTGATACGTATGAAGATCAGCGAATACCTGAGCGCGATAAAAAGATTTTTCTTTCGCTGGCCGGTCTTCTTTTGCTGAGGATTCTTTTCATTCCAGACTGGATTCCCTATATCGGTCCGCTCGATGTTTTGATCCTTATGGGCATTCTGGGGGATTTCTTTTTCAATATTCTGGATCAGAACCTGATTTTGTCTCATTATCCCTGGGGAATGAAGAGTTTTGCACGGCTAAAGAGGATTGCACAGTTTTTTGCCATTTTTGCACCGGGATTTCTCACGGATCATATCTGGCAATATACAAAAGATCCTTTTTGAGACAGAAAATTTCTGTTATGATGATCAAAAAAATTTTGGAGATAGGCGAAGACAATTATGGCCAGTTTAAAAGATGCACTACTAAAAGTTGGACTTAAAGAAACACAAAAACCGGCAGCGGCCAATCAGCGTGAGAAAATCGCGAAGAAAAAAGTCACTGAAGAGGTTATACATCAGGAGCAGAGAAATTTCTGTGAACACTGTGAACAAATCCGTCCTGATGTAGAATTATATAAGCACCGCAATCCGACAACAGATGCCGCCTGGATCTGTGTTCGTTGTGCTGATCAATTGCAGATTGCTGACACTTTCAGAAAGACTGCTCAAAGTGATACATCCATCAAAAGAATGTTCCGCCGTGAGTATGGAGCGACTTTGAGTCCAGACCAGATTAAATCGCCGGCGCCATCTAATAAACCGCGCGGACCCGTTAATGGAAATCGCTAAAAGAAAATTTTATACTGAATAAAAAAAGCCCCTGATAAAGGGGCTTTTTTTTTGCCTGTTTTTTGGCGTGGACCTATAGTTTTTGCGAAATTTCTTTAGCATCTTCTAAGTGTTCCGCTACGGTCTTTCTCGTTTTCTCCAATTCTTTTTTCAGTTTTTCGTTTTTTGCTGATGGAATTAAAGTGGTGTCGAGGTCGTTAAGCGTTTTTTGGTGAGCTTGAATTTGCATGCTTATATAGGCCTTATCAAATTCTTTACCGGAAAGATTTTGCAGCTCTGCCAATTGTTTGTCTGAATCTGCTTTTAACTCTGTGGCCTTTTCATTATCCTCAGGTGCCATATCCATTTTTTTAGAAAGTTTCATCGTTTTCTTATTGTTCTTGCTGTGATCTTTCACCATTTCCTTGGCGAACTTTTTCACTTCTTTGTTTTCAGCTTTCTTTTCTGCTAACTTCGCCATTGTTATTTCACCATCGTTAGTCGTTGTGACAATTTTAGTAATTTGTTCATCTGAAGGCGCGTTAGCCGCAAAGGTCGAACCGATAGCTAAAATGAATAAAGAAAGAAATGCGATACTATTTTTTAATGTCATATATTCTCCTTGGGTTAAAGAGGCTCCCAGATTTAAGTGCAAACTGACGACCACCTTTTCTTCCTTAGCGCCGAAAGTCTTGTCACCTGTGGATTTAATTGTTCAAGTACGGTTGTAAGGAGAGAGAATGAAAATATTCTTTAGAGCGCTGCTTTTCGTTTCTTTTTTTATAGTAAGTTGCTCGCGCATTGATGTGGCCACCAACTTTGCCGACACCTATATAGCTAATCAATTAGATAAATATTTCGACATCAACAGCATTCAATCTCAATTCGTAAAGAAAACACTTAAAAAAGATATCGTCTCTATAAGACGTATTATTTTTCCCAAAGCGGCCGATGAACTAGAAAAAGTTCTCAAAGAGACGGATGAAGTCAAAAACTGGAATAAGGACTTAATCATTGCACACGAAAAATCTATGAAAGAGATTTTTTACAGCTCTATTAGAATCCTTGAACAATCAGCCGTTGAGTTTGCGTCTCAGTTGACTCCAGAGCAGTTAAAGGCCTTTCAGAAGGAATTTAAAAAGAAAACTGAAGACATCCAGGATCTGGTCGATGATCCCCGTGAGTCGCGTGAGAAACGTTACGATAAAACCAGAAAGTTCATTGAAGCTTGGGTGGGCAGTCTAACGAATGCGCAAAAAAAAGATCTGCAGAACTTTTGTCAGTTACATCTTTTTCCTTACCGCGAACAGATCACGAATAGAGAAAAGCTTGTCAAAGGATTTGCCGATTCTTTCCCTGACGTGGCCAAAAGAAAACAATATGTCAGTGAACTATTTCTTAACTATGAAAACCTACGCGATCCTGAGTATGCGCGACTTGTTCTTGAAGACCAGGACAAGCTTTTTGATTTTTTAGTAAAGCTCTACAATTCTTTGAATGAAGATCAACGCAATCACTTAAGAAGCACATTGGCAGATCGTATAAAACAATTAAGAGAGTCGGCGACTGGAAGTAAAAAACATTGGTTTTAATATGCAGAAAATGTCCGGTTGCCCGGACATTTTTCCACTAAGTCTTAGTGATACATCTGTTCTTTTTGATCAGATCCCTGGGTCTTTACGATTTTATTGTAAATTCCAAGCAATAGAATTGTGGGAACCCATTGTCCTACAAAATTCGCCCATTGTTTTCTTTGAGTCATGGCCAGACCTAAGGCCAGAGCAACTGAAGCACCTGCCGCAGTTAAAAAAAATGTTGAAGGGATTTTTGCTGTTTGTTTTTCAATTGTCTTAGTCAATTCGCCTTCTTTAATATTTTTGTTTCTTCCACTTTCTGTAAGCAATCCTGATTGCATAAAGCCTCCTTATGTTGCTTTCAAATCCTTAAGGAGAGTAATGCAATGGATGTACCTTTAAGAGATGGATCAGGAGCTGGCAGAAGAATAAAACTTGAGCGCAAAATTCCAAAAGCGACTGGTAAGGTAAAGAAGAATCGGCACGAGAATCACCGGCCATGCGATGTAAAATAAATCCGGCGGATTTAAAAGCGCACGGGCTGGAAGACTGACGATTACTCCCACTGGAATAACTGTGAGAATAATCCATTTGAACCAGGGAAAATACATTGAATCTGGGCGCATTCCGATGCGATAAACTTGCCACCAGAGAAACTGCAGGTTTTCAGAGCGGGTGAAAATAACAGCACTCGCTGAAAAAATGAATCGCATAGAATAAATCACAACGAGGCTGCAGGGAATAAGAAGAATTAACCAGAGTAATCGGGCATAGTGAAAATCGCCAAGTGACTGGACACTATAAATGAGCCAACCAGCACCGAGAAGCAAATTGCCTATGAGGGCTGTGTTTGCTTTTTGAAGTGTAATCATAAATTGCGAGTTCACTGGTTTTGCCAGGAGCAAGTCAAGATCACCTTTGCGTACTTTTTCCGAAAGGTTTTCCAGATTCTCGTGGATAAAAATCATATAGAGAGCGTCGATCACAAAGAGCAAGCCTAGAAAAACGCGCATCTGGTATTTATCCCAGTCACCGATTTTTTCCGTGTGTTGATAGAGAACTTCAAACGTCGTCACTTGGGCCACGTACCAAAAAACGTCGGTGAGAATTCGTGTGAAAAAATTCGCTCGGTATTCAAGATCCGAAATAAAACTTGCTTTAAACATGGCGAGGTATAAAGAGAAATATTTTTTTAACGTGTATGCAATTTTCATTAGGCCCCCGTTCCCGTGTAGCTGGACAGGCCTTTTCTCCAAAGAAGTGCGCCTAATAGATTCAGGACAACCAGACCTATTGTGACGGAGACAAAGCCTTGCATGAATTCAGCATGACTCACTCTGCTGGTAATGTAACCGACAGGTAAAAACACTCCGCTTGAAAAAGGAAGCGTGATAATCCATTTGCGAAAAGGGTCAGGGATTAGATCTAGCGGAAAAAGTTCTCCTGTTAAAATCCAAAGCAAAAGATTTTTTGCGACTGTAAAAGAAGAAATCTTCGTTAAATGAAAAGCAATTGAACTCACGATAAAACTGATCGTATGAACCAAAATGAGGTAATAAAAGCAGAGTAAAACAGCGAGGGGAATGCGCGAATAGATGGTCGGCAAATCAAAAATCCACGCTGCGATGACAGGAACAAACATAGAAATCACTGTTGTGATAAATTTGTAACCGAGCAACTGCGAAAGATAGTACTCGTAAAAACTCATCGGTCTCACGATCAGGCTGTTAATTGAGCCTGAGCTGATTTCTTCAATCATTCGAAATTCATACATCCAGCTTGTCGCAATTCGTGCAAAGAAGGCTCCCCAAAGGGCGTAGCTCAGATAGTATTCTCTACCGAACCCATTGATCGTTGCCGTATGCGCGCCCTGGAAAACAGCAAACCACAACAGAACTTCAATTCCTGTAGTTAAAAGCGGCTGAACAATCGCATCGACAAAATAATTCAAACGGTATTCGAGATTACTGACGATGGCGAGTTTAGCGAATGCGAGATTCCGTTTCCAGAAAACGGCGAATGACTTCTTCAAAATCTACCTTTTCATCCTGTGCCAGTTCGGCATTGCTGTTAGTAACAAATTCATCCACTGTTCCTTGATACACAATATGTCCTTTGCTAATCAAAAGGAGTCTGTCAGCAAGTGTGGCGATATCATCCATATAGTGACTTGTGAGAATAACAGTTGGTTCTTTTTCTTTTACATAATTGGCCAGAAAGTTGCGGATGTTTTCCTGGGCCACAATATCGAGACCAATAGTGGGTTCATCCAAAAAAAGAATTCTCGGCTCGTGTAAAAGGGCGCCTATAATTTCCATCTTCATCCTTTCTCCAAGAGATAAACGGCGAAGCTGGGTCGTGAGAACATGAGAACATTGAAGCATTTCAGCGAGATCTTGAACGCGTTTTCTTGTTGCCACAATATCGAGATCGTAAATGCGGGCGAGGAGTGCGTATGAATCAACAGGTGAAATATCCCACCACAATTGATTTTTTTGCCCGAGAAGAATACTGATTTGTCGAAGAAACTCGTAATTTCTCTCCCAAGGTCTATAGCCAAGAACGAGAGCATCACCCGAAGAAGGGGTCACGAGTCCTGATAACATTTTCAATAGTGTCGTTTTTCCAGCGCCATTGGCTCCAACGAGACCAATGATTTTTCCGGATTCAATTTTTAAATTGGTTTTATCCAGAGCGATTTTGGAAGTGTATTCCCTTTTTAAAATACCACGAAGGGAATTTTTCAAGCCTTCTGGCTTTTGATAAGTTTTATATTCGCGCGAGAGATCTTTTGTTTCGATGACAATACTCATAGTTCATAAGAATATCGGGGTTTCTTAAGCATTGCCTAGTATTTTTTATGAAACAAATTGAATCAGAAGCCACACGTTGGCCATCGTAATGACGGCGCAGATTGACCAACCTATCAAGGAGACATGCGGTTTGTTCGCCCATTCCTGTCCCATGATTTTTTTGCTGCTGTTGAAATAGGTCAGCGGAATAATGGCAAAGGGAAGTTGAAGGCTCAAAACGACTTGGCTATAGACAAGTAGTTTGCCTACTGAAGCGTCGCCGAGAATAGAGACACCAATGAGCGCAGGAAGCAGGGCGAGTGCACGAGTGATTAATCGTCTTTGCCAGCACGGGATTTTGAGATTGAGAAAACCTTCAAGCACGGCCTGTCCTGCAATTGTTCCTGTGATTGTAGAACTTTGTCCGGCAGCAAAAAGCGCAAGAGCAAACAATGTCCCTGCAAGCGTTGCACCTAAGAGAGGTGAAAGTAACTTATAGGCATCCTGGATCTCAACGACGTTGTGATGTCCTGTTTTGAAAAATGCAGTCGCTGCTAAAATCAAAATGGCGGCGTTAATAAAAAAGGCGATGGAGAGAGAGAAAGCATTATCGACAAGACTCATTTGATAAAGTTTTTTTCTTGCGAAGTGAGTGTCTTCTGTGTAACGCGACTGAATGAGTGATGAATGCAGGTAAAGATTGTGAGGCATTACCGTTGCGCCGAGTATACCAATGGAAATGATCCAGGCTTCTTTGTTACCCATTATGTGCACAGAAGGAATAAGTCCCGTTGAAACTTCTTTCCAGTCAGGGGCGCTTAAATAAATTTCAAAAAAATAACAAAGACCTATTGTGGCAACGAGGCCAAGGACAATGGATTCCAGACGCCGGACACCTTTTCCTTTAAGGCCAAGAACAACAAGAGTGTCGAGCATCGTCCAGAGAATAGCGTGGGTGAGAGGAATGCGAAACATGAGTTGCAACGCTATCGCTGTTCCCAAAACCTCGGCCACATCTGTTGCGATAATCGCAATCTCCGCCAGAAGCCAAAAAACATAATTGACCTTCATTGGTAAATTCTCGCGACAAACGACAGCGAGATCTTTTCCCGTGGCTATTCCCAGTTTGATACATTGAGATTGTAAAAAGATGGCAAATAAATTTGAAATGAGTATGACAAATAAAAGCTGATAGCCAAACTGCGAGCCTGCTTGAATATCAGTGGCCCAGTTCCCCGGATCCATATAACCCACGGCCACGAGCAGGCCCATTCCAGCGGTGGCGAGATAGCGTTTCCACTTAGAAAGCCTGGGATCAAAATAGACTGTGCCTTGAACTTCGGCAGGACAGAATGGTGCAGTGGCAATTTTAGGCAGCAGTTTTAGTAGTCTCATCGCCCGATCAGTATATATTAACTGAAAATCAATAAATAATCGTTACTCTCTATTTGTTAATAGCAATAAGTTATCATGCGAGCGCAAAGCGAATACTTGAGCGTTTTGTACGGGAGCGCCAATTTCGACAACTCTAATTCCTTTGCCAAAAGCGAATCGTAACTATTAGAATAGTTAGCATGAGTAAAAATAAGATACTGATCATAGAAGACGAAGAGGGAATTCGCGAAGGTCTGACTTATCTGTTGAATGAACAATATTCAGTAGAAGAAGCGGAAAATGGAGTCATTGGTCTGAAGAAGGCCATTCGCAATCAACCCAATCTCATTCTTCTTGATTTAAAAATGCCGGAGATGGATGGATTTCAAGTTCTGAAGGCCATTAGAGCTGATAAAGAATTTGATCACACTCCGATTATTGTCTTATCTGCATTTAATAGTCCTGCTGATCGCACAAAAGCTTTTGAATTAGGGGCCGATGATTATATCAATAAGCCTTTTGATAGAGCAGAGCTCATGGCCCGCATTCAACGCAAACTTCACGGCACAGAAATTAAGCAAGTCTCTTCACCGAACAATCTCATCATTAAAAATAATCTTGAACTCGATCTTAGAAATCATCAGCTCAATTTTGGAAAAGATCAGATATCTCTATCAGCAATTGAATTTAAAATTATCCATGTTCTTTCAATGCACTTCGAACAACTCGTTAGCCGCGATACAATTGTTGAGCACGTCTGGGAAAAGCAACCGGTCTCTCCTCGGTTAATTGATCCGCATATCTTATCACTTCGCTCTAAGCTGAATGATGTGAATCTCACAATCCAATCCGTTTATGGGAAGGGCTATATCTTTAAAACTCTTTGATTCTTTAATTGTTCCAAGAATTATGGGCACTGTCAGAGTCTATTAAGGTTATCAAAGAATAAACTTTTCACTTTCATCTCTTCGATTTTGCTCACGCAAAAAAGAAAAAAATCAATCATGTGATTCTGTCATAGTATTTAACAAATTTAACAATCTTGAGAATTAAAACTATGTGCATGGTGTGTTCGACATGTAAGGAGAGCCGTTCGTTTTTAAACGGCAATCGCGCTGACGATTTCAAGCATCAGCTCTATGCCAACGATAAAAGAATTTCGCTTACGCTTTGTTATATTCACTCGAGAGATTTATTTTTGATGGGAGAGAGAAGATTTTTAACGGTGTATGAAGACTTCGCTCGTAAAATGAATTCCGATAATCCTGATGATAAAATAGATGATCTCTTTTAACTTTAACTGTCTTCATCGGTTGGAAGACTGATTGTATATTGGCCTGTCTTCTCATCGCGATGGACGATGATCAATCCGTGCTTAACTCCATCATCGACGAGCTCTCTAAACGATCCGTAACCATAGTACGTTTCATTGAAACCGGGGCTTCTGCGTTTCATCGTCTGTTTAACCATGGAGCCCCAGAATTTTTCTTCGCCTCTTTCTGTGCGAAGGGCCTCGAGCGTTTCAACCATAAAGTCCAGTGCTTCCTGTCGCTTGTTTGTCGGACGCGAGGTCTGAACTTTTTTATGTGATTTTCTTTTATGCGATTTTTCCTGACGAACGAGATCGTCGTAGTAAATGAATTCATCGCAATTATCGCGAAGTAAATTGGAAGTTGAATCTTTAACGCCGACACCAACCACCGTTTTGTTATTTTCACGAAGCTTGGACACGAGCGGTGAAAAATCAGAATCACCACTGATAATGACAAATGTATCAACATGTTCCTTGGTGTAACAAAGATCGAGAGCATCTACGACCATTCTGATGTCGGCCGAGTTTTTTCCCGATTGCCTCACGTGTGGAATTTCAATCAACTCAAAGGCCGCTTCATGCATGACGGCTTTAAATTCTTTGTAGCGTTCCCAATCGCAGTACGCTTTTTTGACAACGATACTTCCTTTCACCAGCAGTCTCTCCAATACTTTGCTGATATCAAATGTTGAATACTTTGCATCTCGAACACCCAATGCGATGTTTTCGAAGTCACAAAAGAGAGCAATGTTGGTTTCAGAAACGTTGGCCATAAATTTTCCTTCGCTATTTTTTATAGCTGATTCTCCAGATGACATCATCACCGTCATCAGTGACGAGCAATGAACCATCATCTATGACTGTGATTCCTACCGGTCGTCCATACACTTCACTTTTCTTTTCGTTAGCAATAAAGCCTGTAAGAAAATCTTCAGGAGCGCCTGCAGGTCTTCCATTTTTAAAAGGAATAAAAATCACTTTATATCCAGCGAGCTTTTTGCGGTTCCATGATCCATGTTGCGCGATAAAGGCTCCGTCATGATAATGAATAGGAAAGGCCCTTTTTTGGTAAAAAGCAAAACCCAGATTGGCGGAATGAGCTTGCAATCTCACATCTGGAACGAGAGCGTTTTTCACAAGATCAGGTCTTTGCTCTTTTACTCTCGGATCAAGATTGGTTCCTATATAAGAATAGGGCCAGCCGTAGAATCCATTCTGTCGGACTTTCGTAAAAAAGTCCGGCACAAGATCTTCACCAATGAGATCGCGCTCGTTGACTGTTGTCCATAAATCTTCTGTGCCAGGGGCCCAACCTAAACCAACAGGATTTCTCAATCCACTGGCGAAAATTCTTAGACTACTTCCATCGGCCCCGGCTTCGAGAATAGCAGCGCGGTTTTTTTCTATTTCCATACCATCTTCAGCGATATTGGTTGACGATCCGACAGCAATATAAATTTTCTTTCTGGATTTATCGGCAATGATATTTCTGGTCCAATGTCCTTCCCCTGAAGGGAGATCCAGAATTTTCTTTCCTGCCGTTTCATTGATTTGCGAAAGATCTTTTACATAGGGATACGTCCAGACAGAATCTTCATTGGCCACATACAGGAGATTGTTAAGAACCATCATACCGAAAGGACGTTTTAAATTTTTGAGAATAATTGTTTTTGCCTCAAAGAAACCATCCAGATTTTTATCCTGCAATAAACTGATTCTGTTCGCCTTGGATTCGGCCACGAGTAATTGGTGATCGGGAGTTTCAAAAACCATTCGAGGGTTTTTCAACTCATCAGCAAATTTCTGAACGATAAAGGATCCGGGAGCGGACGGAGTTTTTCCTTTTGGCCACCCGATAACTTCTGAAGAGTTGACGACGTGATAATTGAGTTCAGGCTTAGGCAATGGCGCTTCTGTTTTGGAGAAGAGCGCACGTGAAGCAAAGAGAAGCATGTAAGCAAATACTTCCATTAAAAAATTCATTCTGCTCCTCATTTTAATCTGCTCTAGTTAATGCCTGATTGTGGTGGACTCCTCATAAACTTTGCTACTCCAGACAAAAGATTTTTTCTCCAGAAGATACTCATTTTCTTCAGGTGTGTTTGTTCTTCCGAGAATAGCATTGCGTTCCGGATATCGTCCAAATTGGTCAATGATTCTTTTGTGATCTATTTCAAAAGGCAGACTGGATTCAAGGCCGGGCTCTGAAAATAGTTTAAGTGCAGTTTCATGTATAACTTTTGATTCAGAATGCATGAAAGGCATGTAAAGGAACTGTTTATATTCCGCGGAAAAATTTTGCTGAATGCCTTGGCGTATGGCCTCTTGAGAAAGAGCGAGCGCCATTGAATCATTGGCGTAAGCCTTGGCTTCGTCGCGATAGATATTTCTGGAAAACTGATCGATGAGGATAATTTCGGCAAGTCTTCCTTCGGGCAGGTCTCTCCATGTGTACAATTCGCCCGCTATCGCTTCCGCGTGAATAACGATAAATCTCTCGACCATTTTAAGGTCGAGAGAATCGTTTTTTATAAAATGTTGTTCTGGTGTCAACTGTTGAAACCAGAAATCGAGAACGTCTTTGTAGGTCATGGAACGACCGTTCTAAAACTTTCTGAAGAGGCACAATCTTTGGTGCAGAAGATTTCTCCTTCCCTGTGCACTCCTTGACCCATGATTACAGAATTGCAGTTAGTGCAACGTGGGGCCATGAAGTTTACTGCGCATTCAAAGCTATCAAACGTGTACTCCGTTCCATTGATAAAAAGAATATAATCTTTTTCTATATTCTCTCCGCAGTTTAAACATCTTGTATCATCCATAAAATCATCTCCATGGTTTTTTGATTTTTTAAACGAGCATTTACTATGCCAAATATAATTCGCGATTTTTCTTACAAATGACATTGGTGGAAAGGGCAAAATAGGACGCGCATGATGACAGAACCATTAATTTAAATGGTACTCAGATTGCACTTTTAATAATGAATCCTTTTAATCACTGTATTAAAAGGCAAACCATGGGAGTTAACTATGATTAAATCTTTATTTGCGATAGCACTTCTGTCGGGATCCCTGGGCGTTTTTGCAGATGACATAAACCAGTATAATGATACTACTGCAACTTATCCCGAACATTACAATACGGGAACTTCAGACACATTGCCGGCCGATTCCTCTTACACCGATGAAACATCAAGTTCAATGAGCAGTACTCGAACTACAGAACCAACTGTGAACTCTGATCAATACTCAGACACGACTTCCAGTTCAATGAGTGCCACTGGAAGAGAGGACACTTCCGGGAGTCAGTACAACTCCGGAAACCAATACAACTCATCGTCCAGTACTGGCACAATGAATGCTGACAACACTGTGACTGGAACAATGGGGCCAGGTGAAACACTGGGAGAACGATATAATAAATTGCATGTAGGTTTATTAGGAGGAGTGAACTCGCCGTCAGATAATGATGTCGATGCCAGCTCTGAAATCGGTCTCGATATTGGTTATCAACCAAACACAACATGGGGAGTAGGTGTAGAAGCTTCCACTACTGAACTAGACCGCGCTGATCAAGCGAGAAGAACAATGGGACTCTTGAAAGCTTCAACTAGATTCGGTGGTGACTTACCATTTGTGAAAGATATTTTTGTTGGTGCAGGTGTTGGACCTGTCGTTACAGGAAGCAAATGGAGAGTTGGGGCTGGACCTTTAGCAGGGTTTGATATTCCGCTGACAACAAATCGCTCACATGATTTTCTCTCTCTTGGTGCAAACGCTAAGTATATCTGGACAACAGAATCGCCAGATTCTCTTATCTCGGCGATTGCCTTAAAATATTGGTTCTAAAAAAGAGAAATTGGACAGAGGTGTGAAGGCGATCCGAAAGGATCGCCTTTTTTATTACATAGCTTCACGTTTGTTATTCATAAGAATCTGCTTATACACGAGTAGAAAAGCAATGATGAAAAAAGGAAAACCCGGCACGACTGGTAAGATGGCTCCGATAAATCCCAGAGTCAAAAAGAAGAGCGCGCCGACAATTCTCAAGAGATTATAAAAACGATTTTCTTTATTATTATCTTCCTGATAGATGAGACCAATTGAAAAGTTGGCAACCAAAGCAAGAACCAGGTAATAAAAGAGACGTTTGAAACGAAGGCTCAGCGGTGAGCTGAGGGTAAACGTCTTGGGGTCTAATTTAATACAACCAGTAGCAATGATTTCTTCAATTTTTGCCTTTAATTCTGACGTGAAATCTTCTGAATAAATGTTCACGTTCATTTCTAGGTTTTGCTGATAGCTTGTATAGTTGAGGTTGAAAGATCCGATCGTGGCCCAATGATCATCAATCGTCGCGAGTTTTCCGTGCAAAATCGATTTTGTCCATTGATAAATTTCAACATCATTTTTTAGAAAATACTCATAAAGATATTCAGAGGCGAGAATATAACTTGGCCAGTCTGAATACTTCGGTAGGATCAGTCTGACGCGTACACCGCGTTTTCTCGCATCCACGAGTTGTTTCATAAATGTTTTGCGAGGAAAAAAATACGAATTGATGATCGTGATTTCTGTCTTCGCTTTCTTGGTCAGTTTCGTATAGTGCTTTGTAATTTGCCAGCGACGGAATACCCAGTCATTGATAAGAATTTTTAAAGCAACTCCTTCAGGATAGCCGTAAGCAGGGGGAGTTATTTTCGGAAAATTAATTTTCTGAAATGAAGATGATTTAAAAACCATCTGGCAATATTGCGACAATCGCGGAAGCACTGGTCCTCTCAACAGAACAGCAAAATCCAGTTGCGGACATTGTGAAGCTTCTAAACATGTATTGGCCACATTGATCCCTCCAACGAGGGCCACTTCGTCGTCAACAATTAAAACTTTATGATGGAGCCTGCGGCCCCAGCGATATAGCCAATCAAAGCGGAGAGAATTGAAGCGCTGAAAGTGAATGCCGGCCTTTACCATTTCCTGTTCAGCTTCGGGCAAAAGAAGGCGAGAACCAACGCTGTCAACTAGAACAAACACTTCAACTTTTCTTTCGGCCGCACGAATTAACTCTTGCTGGACTCTTGATCCAAATTCATCTATCCAAAAAATATAGGTTTGAAGTTGAATAACTTCCTTCGCATTTCGAATCAGAGAGACATATTCGTCATAATACCCGGGACCATCGAGTAGAAAGCGAACATCATTATTTTGTGAGAGCTGAAAAAAATTATGGTCCATGCAGGTCCACCTCACAATAGTAAGGAAGATGATCAGAGAGATGTTTTAGCACAGCTTCCTGTTGAGTGGGGCCGAGTATTTTTACTTTTTTGACATGGGCATTGCGAACGTAGATTCTATCCAGCGTGAGCAGAGGAAAGGCGGCAGGAAATGTTCGTGCAAAAGTTCCATGTAAAGTTTTATGCACTTCCTGCATCTGAAGATCATCTTCAAAAACGTGCGCACATTTTTTATTCCAGTCGTTAAAATCACCGGCGATGATGAAAGGCACATCGTCTCCGATTCTATTTCTCACTTCTTCTTTTATTTTTTCGTATTGAAGAAGCCGACCGCCATGAAGTAAGTTCAAGTGAGAGCAGGCCGCATAGAAATAGGGAACTTTTGATTTTTCTTCGGGCAACTGGATTTTACATAGTAAAAGACCTCTTCGCTCAAAGCGATTGGTCGATAGATCGATGTTGTCGAATTGTTCTATGGGAAATTTACTCAGGATAAGATTGCCGTGATGACCATGATCATAAACAGCATTGTGACCGTAAGAGTAATGTGGCCAGATTTCTTCTGCGAGAAATTCGAATTGCTCGTCTATATAGCCGCGCTCTTTGTATTTTTCATTTTTGCCGACAACCTCTTGAAGAAAGACAATATCGGCGTGGGAGGATCTGATAAAATCTTTCATTTCATGCAAAAAGTAATTTTGATTTCTCCAGTCAAAACCTTTGTGTATATTGTATGAAAGAATTTTTAGTTTCATCCTATTAATCAGCTTCTCCCATTATGAGTTTCTCGAAAGAAATAGGTTTTATCAATGCTTTTTATGGTTAAATTCAATAGGGCCACGAATAAAATTGCAAGGGTTGTACCACAGCTCCTCGTTGTCTTTTCTCTATTGTCTTCACCACTTCACGCAGCTTACTATGACGTTCTTCCCAAAGGGGTTCGCAATTTTACCTGGCGCTTTGTTCAAACCGGGACTATTACCGGCAGTTACAACGGCTCAGGTGATTTTAAAGGTTATAACGTCAACGCCAATATCAATGCAGCGGCAATCAAAGGTGTGAATGGAGCGGTTGACGCTTATATTGCAGGATTGCCTCAAGCTGAAAGAGATGCGTTCAGTCTGGGGACATTTGAAGGAAATGCAAAATCAAAAGTCCATGCTCAGGGATTAGGCGGCGGTTACGGTTTTAGTGACAAGCTGACGTTTTATGGTTTCGTTCCGTTTTACACAGCACAAGTTGATCTTCAAATTAATCGAACGGCCAAAGGCCAGACCGCTGCGGGTGCCAATGCGTCCGTGACTCTTGAAAATCTTCCAGAAATTGATGTCCGTCTAATCCAATCATTGTTCGTTAATTATTATAACTATCAACCGCTGGGAAGATGGAATGCAAACGCATTTGGCGATGCTGAACTTGGTTTTCTTTATCAGATAAAAAAATGGCGAAACGCTGGAGCGTTGATCAGCATGGGGGCCGTTGCTCCCACAGGACGAAAAGACAATCCGGATATTTTGCAGGATATTTCTTTTGGTGATGGTCAATGGGATGCATTTTATGAATTCGGAGGCGGCTTCGCCTTTAATACAAACTGGAGTCTCGATTTGTGGTCTCGGTTCACTTATCAATTTCCTTATCAGGCAATAGTGAGACAACCGGATTCATCGACCTTTCCTGTGACCAAAAATAAAGGTGAAGCAAGAATTAAGCTGGGAAATAAATATGCGGGCAACACTCAATTAAATTACAGTTTGTCGGATGAGTTTTCTACCGGACTAGTTTATGGAGTGGAGTATACTGAAAAAACTGATTACAGAAGCGCAAATTCTACTGCTGACAAAATTCTTGAATTGGACACTGAAAAAGTCTCCCATATCGCCAGACTCAATTTGAATTTTTCAACCATTGCTCTTTATAATCAAAAAAAGTTTTTTCTTCCTTTCGGCGTAACACTCGCCGGCCAAAGTATCTTTGCAGGAAAAAACATACCGAAATATGACAGAGTCGATCTCGAGTTCAGATTCTTTTTTTAAAATGGCAAAAGCAAACCTATTCTCAATTGAATTTCACCATCGAGGGCCAGTTGGTTGATGGCGGGCAAACTGACAATGGAAAGATTGGGTTTTAATTTAATATTTGTATTAGGTTTTAATAAATCGATGAGATTGTCTTCGAGAATATCGAACTGAATACATTTGTACATGCAGAAGTTCCGCGCTTTTCTGTAGCTCAGAAAGAGTGTATTGGTTTTTCCTATATTAGGGACCGTAACTTCACGAGAGAGCTCCAAAGAATCAATAAAAGAAAAATTGGCAGAGTAATCAGAATTTTGATCGAGATCTTTGTTGTAGGTGAGAAATATTCTTTTGATCTGAATCGATTTAACAATGGAGCGGTCCAGATCAAGTGAAGGCGGTATAGTCAAATCAATATCGTTAATATCGATCTGTCTCGGTCCAGCAACGGCCAGGACAAATTTGGCCACTGTCTGCAAAAAAGAATGACCAAGTTGCTCAAAGCTGTTGGGCATATTGGCCGCTTGAAAGACATCAATGTTATTCATTTTATATTTTACATTCAGATAAAAGATACGCGGATCAGAAGTCATTTCCAATGTCGCTTTCGCATCCTCTGAAAGTTCAGCATGACCTGCTTCTTCTGCCGTTTTCATTAAAGCTTCACGCTGAAGCTCCGCGATCGTCATCGCGGGTGCAATTGGCGTAATGGATTCTTGTTGTTTTAAGCAAGAAGACAAAACAAAACTTATCAATACCAAGGAACAGACCGGTAACTTCATTTCAGACCCCATACTAGTAACCGCATTGTAAGACTCAGATCGGATGAAAACTAATTTTGGAAGTTCTCATCAGTTAGCTGACTTTTTATGTCTAAGACTTGTCAGAAATACGGGGCACCATGCCTGAAAATAATCCTTAACAATGTTAAGGATTATTTTGTAAGATAGGCCAACCACATTTTTGAGACACACTATGAACTTGATTGATCTCTCGATAAAACGCCCGGTCTTTGCCTGGGTTCTCATGTTTGCCCTTATTGTTTTCGGAGCGATTTCCTTGAACAGAATGGGAATTTCTCAATTGCCCGATGTCGACTTTCCCATTATCAGCGTTTCCTTTACATATAATGGAGCTGCTCCTGAAGTCGTTGAATCAGAATTGATTACTCCGATTGAAGAGCGACTGCTTTCCATTGAAGGAATCAAAGAGATGCGCGCTTCGGCCAAGCAAGGTTCAGGACAAGTCACTCTTGAATTCGATATGAACCGCAACGTCGACGTGGCCTTACAGGAAGTGCAAACCGCTTTAAGTCAACTCAGACTCCCATCGAATATCGATCCTCCTATCGTCAAAAAACAAAACCCTGAAGAAGATCCAATTTTGATCGTTTCGATATCTGGCAATGCTGATTTAAAAGACATGCTGGCCTGGTCTGATAGTTATTTACTTGATCAATTGCGCTTTTTACCGGGAGTTGGCGAGGTAACGGTCGGAGGATTTTCAGACAGAAACCTTCGCGTGTGGATTGATACTCAAAAGTTAAATGAATTTGACCTGACGATTTCAGACGTCATCAATGCTTTTAAATCACAGCATGTTGAAAGTGCTGCTGGTCAGTTCGTTGAAAAGTTGCGCGAACTGCGCGTGCGCTGGTTAGGTGAAGCGACCACTATCGAAGAAGTGAAAAACATCCGCATTCTGAAAAGAGGCGGAGGTGAGCGAGTGTACGGACGCAAACTTTATATTAAAGATGTTGCAGAAGTTGTCGATGGTTTGTCGGATATCAGAAGAATTGCGCGAGTTAACGGTCAACAAGCGATCGCTCTACAAATAAGAAAACAGCGTGGAACAAATGAAGTCGACGTTGCAGATAGTGTTCGTCAAAGACTTGAGGCCATCAAAGGAAGTTTTCCCAAAGGATTTCAATACCAGGTCGTTGTCGATTTTACGAAATCAACAAAGGCCACAGTTGATCTGACTATTGAGAAATTGTGGGTTGCTGCCATCATCACTATTGTTATCTGTTTTCTTTTTCTGGGAAGTTTGCAGGCGGCTCTCAATATTTTGTTTTCAATTCCTACATCGATTGTCGGAACTTTTACGATCATGTATTTTTCCGGATTCACTTTAAACCTTTTTACACTCCTGGCGCTGACGCTTTCGATTTCCATTGTTGTCGACGATGCGATTATGTTGCTGGAAAATATTGTCCGCCATTATCGTATGGGGAAAGATTCTGTGACCGCCGCTTCTGATGGCGCTAAAGAAGTTTTGCCTGCAGCGAGTGCTGCTACTCTCGCAGTCGTCGCCGTTTTCCTTCCGGTCGTTTTTATGGAGGGGATTATTGGAAAATTCTTTTTCCAATTTGGTGTGACGATGTGTGCGTGCGTTTTGCTCTCACTTCTTGAAGCCGTGACAATCACGCCAATGAGAGCTGCGGCCCTTCTTTCGACTGAGCCGGAAGTTTCAAAATTCGAAAAATACCTGGATGAGAGCTTTGAAAAAGTCGAACACTTTTATCGAGGAATACTTGCTAAAACATTAAACTGGAAATGGACGACGGTTCTTTCTTCACTTGCGTTTTTCATCCTTTCACTCTTCTTAGTCATGAAAGTTCGTCAGGAATTTGTTCCGCAACAGGATCAGGATTTGATCATCATGACCGGACAGACAAAACCGGGAACTTCTCTCGAGGCCACTGCTGAACAAGGGGCCAAGATCGAAGAGTATTTGAAGAAGAATAAAAATATCCTGGGCTATCTTGTTTCGGTTGGCTCCGGCGGTGGATCGTCTTCCGGTGTAAACCAAATGTTTATACCGATAATTTTAAAACCCCGCGATCAACGTTCTGTTGGGCATACACAGATCATGGATCAACTGAGAACAGAATTAAAAGAATTAAAAGGTGTTCGCGTCACAATGAGAGATAACTCTGCCAGAAACTTATCTTCAGGTAGGCAGAATCCGATTGCAGTCAATTTAAGAGGTGCCGATCTCGATATTCTCGATCAGAAATCAAAAGAATTAATTGCTAAACTTGAGGAAGAAAAATTAGGTGTTGATCTCGATACCGATTTTAAGAAGGGGATTCCTGAACTCATCCTTCGACCAAACCGCGAGGCGATGGCAGAAAGAGGAGTGAGCGTCGACGATGTGGGACAGAGTCTGTCTGCGGGAATCGGAAGCTTAAGGCAAGGTCTTTATACGATGGATGGAAAACGTTACGACATCCGTTTTAAATTTAAAGATGAGCAGGTTAAGACCAAAGAAGATTTCAAAAAGTTTTTCGTCAGAAATAATGTGGGCAATCTTGTTCCATTGAGTGAACTCGTCACAATTGAAGAAGGAAAGGCCATTCAGACCATTTCGCGTGTTAACCGTCAAAGATCAATTTCTGTTTTCGGAAACCTTGCACCGGGAGTGTCGCAGTCAAAAGCTCTCGATCGCGCCAAGGAAATTGCAGTTAAAATTCTCCCTTCAGGTTATTCATTTGCGCTTGAAGGTTCTGCCGCTGGATTTTCAAGCTCATTTAAAAGTTTAAGTTCTGCTCTGGGAATTGGTATTCTTGTCGCTTTTTTGATTCTTGCCGTGCAATTTGATTCGTTCATTCATCCATTTCCCGTTCTCGTCGCATTGCCGTTTTCTGTTTCGGGTGCACTTGTGGCCCTCTGGATGTTTGGGGCTTCAGTCAACCTGTTCAGTTTTATCGGTTTGATTGTTTTGATGGGGATTTCAAAAAAGAACTCCATCATGCTGGTAGAATTTACCAATCAAGTTCGCGCTCATTCCAAGAAAAATGTTTTTGATTCTCTACTCGAGGCCTGTCCAGTGAGATTGCGTCCTATTCTAATGACCTCGGCCGCAACTGTTGCCGCTGCAACGCCACTTATTTTTGGTCACGGAATTGGTTCTGAAACAAGACTCCCTATGGGGTTATCTATTATTGGTGGAACGATTGTTTCAACCATTCTCACTTTGTTTGTTGTGCCGGCGCTCTATTTGATTATGTCGCCGCTTGAAAGTAAGAAGAAAAAGGCTAAGGAAATTTAATCATGCGATTCTCTTATTACATTTTTTTATTTTTTTCTTTGATCAGCATGAGCGCTCACTCTTCTGTCCTGGATTTAAAAGAAGTTATCAGAATTGCCAAAGATAAAAATCCTCGCATTCTGGCGGCAAAAGAGAAGCTGAATCAATACGATTCACAAAAATATTTGGCCGCCAGCTCTCTTTATCCATCGCTCAACTGGATTTTAAACGGCAACTACCAGAAAGATGCCGTCTATACCGGAAGTCCAAAATTCGGCGGAGATCCGTATAACACTTACGGTAGCGATTTAAAACTGACTCAAACTCTCTACGGTAAAGGATTGTTTTCCGCTGTGAGATCATCTGATTACGATAAAAAAATTCAACAAACCAATGTAGAGATTGAAGAAAAAAATCTAACTCAAAATATTATCGAAGCCTTTTACCGTTTTATTTTGAATCAGCAGGCGCTTGAAAATTTACTCAAAAATCAGGATATTATTCAAAAATCGTTAGCGACTTCACAAAGCCGCTATGAAAAAGGCCGCGGACAGATGTTGGATATTCTCCAGGTGAAAACACAACTGGCCTTGATTCAGCCTCAGATTGAGCAAGCTAAAAATCAATTCACGATTGCCGCTCAGCAATTGATTGCCTACATGGGAGAAAAAGAACATCCCGATTTGAAAATTAAAGGAGCGCTAAAATCGCTTAGACTAAAAGAAGTGCAGAAGATGATTGATCTGGCGAGCTTCAGGCTACCTGAATATGAACTGAATCAATTGCAATTGACTCAACTTGAGTACAACCGCGATGTCGTTTTGGGAAAACACTTTCCGAACATAAGACTAGTCGGCGATTACCTTTACAATAATTATAAAAAGGCCGATTTGTTTTCTGATTTTTCCAATAGCTGGGTGATCTCACTTCAGCTGAACATTCCGTTGTTTTCAGGATTTTCATCAAATCAGGAGAGGGCCATCATTGCTTCTCAAGATTCTCAACTGCGCATCGCCCGTCGCGATTTAGAAAACACGCTCAGCCTAAAGCAAGTTTCGAGTCTGCAGGATTTAGAAACGGTTGAAGCATCTTTATTGTCTTCTGAATCAGCAGTCAAACTTGCTGAGCAAGCGCAAGATGAAGGCGGTCGTTTGTATCGTTTGTCTCAAATTGATTTTCTTCAATTTCTCACAGTCCAGCAGGCGGCTTTGCAGGCAAAAACTAATCTTGATAAATTGAAATATCAAAGCATCGTTTCTTACTCCAATTACTTCGTCGCTTCGGGGCAGTCTCTCGACAAGTTGGTTGATTTCCTCACACTCGAAGGAGATAAATAATGAAGGCGTTTTTGTTGGTGGCCCTCATTTTTTCAAGCAATGCTTTCGCTGCGAAAGTGAAAAAAGAAAAGAAACAAAAAGCGCCTGTCGTTGAAGAAAAAATTTACTCGGTTCCCCAGGCAAAACCTGAAATTCTCATTGGGAATCAGGCTCCTCTTCCGGAAAGAAGATTAGACCTGCGTCCAGATAGACTTTACTATGCAGGCTTAAGCGTTTCTGGATTGACTTACAAAATACCATCATTGATTTCCAATGCGCCTGCATTCAAACAGGATCTGGCAGGAATTATTCTCGGAAGAAAAACGGCGAATACTCTTTTTTATTACCGTGGTCATTTTGAAATCGACGGTGAATGGATGAGATTCAAACGAAGCACATCTGTCTTTGAACAGAAACTAAATCTTTTACAAGTCGACCTCATTCAAAACGTGGATCTGGCGTGGTCATTAAAGCGGTCACTTTTTTTCTCAGCAGGAATAGGGATTGCCCCCGTCATAATTCTTGGTGAGCAAAGTGTTTTTGGAAATTCATTTTCGCATTTTGGAGCGACAGGCGTATTAAAATTGAACTTTATCGTTCCTGTAAAAAATAAATTTGAATTGGATTTTGGTTTGAAAGGACAATGGGGAAGTGCCGGAGGCCATGAACTCTTTTTATCTGGCCTGAATTTAGGGCTCAATTTTGAATAAACAACACTCAGAACATCTTGCTGAACTCATGCTGGAAATTATGCCGAAGACGGTACAATATCTTCGTGAGGAAATGCGCAAAGGCAGAGGCGAGCGTTTGACCGTTCCTCAGTTCCGCGTTCTTGCAGCAATCAGCCGAGGCCTTTGTAGTAACAAAGAACTCGGAGACCTTCTGGGAGTGAGTGAAGCGGCCGTTTCTCGCATGCTTGATTTTTTAGTCAATGAAGGACTAGTGAAAAAAGCTGTAAACAAAAATGACCGCAGACAAACGTCCTTGTCGCTGACCGCAGAAGGACAAAAATTACACAAAATCATTAAAACCGACGCACGGACGCGCATTAGTGAAAAGCTTTCTTCCTTACCGGAAAGCGAGGCTTTAGCTATCATCCATGGCCTGGACTTATTACAGAAAAACCTTTCACTGTTGGCCGACCACACTTAGGGCGGGTAAATATTTCAGTGAAGCTTACAAAGGGTAGACCCCTTTGTATTAAAGAGAGTTTATTCTCAGGAGTTGTCTATGAAAAAGTGCGTCTTTCTTATGCTTGTCACTTCAATCGGTTTCTTAGGATCTGGTTGTTCCAAAGATAAAAATATGGAAGATTTTAAGCGCGAACAACTTGTGCAAAATCTCTCGCGCATTTCATCAGTCTCAGGAACTTATTCCGGTTCAGTCGTTTCAAAACTCGATGGAACCAATTTGGGCGCAGTCATTTTAAAAATTCAAGCAAAGACTGATGTTCAATCAAGTGAACAAAGGGCCATTGTCAGCGGAACTCTCAGCTACAGAAGTGTTTCGAATGCTGAAATCGTTTTTGATAATGGTTTTTATGACGATATTACAGGGGATTTTCAAGTGACAATCCCGGTTACAATGGAAGGAGGAGTTGCAGGAAAACTCAGTCTTTCAGGGGTTATTGCCAATGAAAAATGGAATGGTAGCATTGAAGTTCAAGGTCAGTCTGAATTTGGTGGTGAACTTGATTTGACTAAAAATGCCCCACTGCCAAACCGCAATTCTATTGAAGTCGGTGGAACTCGATTGCAGCAAATGAAACGTCTCGATTTTATCTACTCAGGTGTTTATCGTTCTGGCGATTCAACAGTGCCTTTCAAAATGCATTTCATCAATCGCGATATTCTTCCTGAACAAAGATTTTATAAGTTGTTTTCTCCAGTGCGAATTGTGAACGTCAATTGCGACTTCATGGATTTTGAATTGAATTTTACCAACGCTATTCTTGACGATAAATCAGGAACTCTCGTCGGCCATGATCCTGTTGATCAAAGAGGAACGCCAGCGCGTGCAAATTTAAATTGCTCTCGTTTTGAAAACAGCGCTGATGACTTTGGTTGGGATTGTGAAATTCAGACCAAAGTGACAGTTCTGAGGTTGCACCTTAAGGCAAAGTTTTAAGGAGCAAGTATGAGAAAATTAATCGCCACAATTCTTGTTACGACTTTCTTAAGTGTGCAGACTTTAGCTGCCGACGCAAAATTTACGGTCAATCCAACGACAGTAAGAACACAATTGTTATCTGGAAATATTTCTCTCCTCCAGGCGCTCAATAACGTTCAGAATTCAAAACTCAATGTGAGTATGGCCCGTGCGAAGCTTCTTCCAAGTCTTAATCTGGGAGTTCTTCTTCCTGCGCTCGCCAATCCAACTTTTCTTCTTTCTTCTGTTACCATCCTTTTTCCTTTTCTCGTTCCTTCAAACTGGCTTGTATTAAAGCAGGAAAAAGAATTGTTTGAAGCTGATAAAGCATCTTATAAGGCCATTCAATTAAATGTTTTATCCAATGCTCTTTCACTTTACTACACGTTGATCAATGATCAAAAAGTTCATCAGGTCTACATTGATCAGAGTACAGTTCTTGAACGAGTTTATAAAACGCTCAAAAAGCAAAATGACATTCTCGGCAACGTGACCACAGAAGATCTGAATATGGCCTTCGCTCAATGGGAAGAATCTAAAATTCGCGTTTCGAAAATAAATGAACTTTTAATTGAAGAAAAAGCTGCGCTTAGAGCTTCTCTTGCTTTGCCGTTGGGAACAGAACTTGTTTTGGAAGAAAGAGATCTTCCGGCATCAGAATTTGAAACGAGACCTATTGGAGAAATTGCAGAGCGTTCGCTTGATATCGCTCCTGAATCACTTCAGCTGAGCTTTGTCGTGAAAGCCGCGAAGGCCGGAAAAATGGCGAAGATGTTTGGCTTTATGTCCTCGGCCAGTATTGCAGGAACAAGCTCCAATAATGCTTCACCTTTTGAAGCATTAAAAGCTGGTGGCGGTTTCAGTATTGGTGCCGATACATTGGTAAATATCAAGATAGCCAATAACAATATCGACTCACTTCTTTTAAGGGTTGAACAATTTAAAGAAGAAAATGAAAAAGTGGCCGAAATTCTTTCAGGGAAATTAATTGAAGTAAAAGAGCAGCAGGAACTTTCTCTGTCAGCTTACAATGCTCGCATGAAAGTTTTTGAAGGACAAAGAAGGCAATATGAACTTGGCTTAATTTCTTTGCAAACATTACTTCAGACTGAATCTCAATTGACGGACATCAAGGTGAATCAAATAAAGGCTGATCTTGATTTGAAAATGCAAAGACTCACTTTGCAGAGATTAGTCATCGATGGTGATTTTTCTCTCGTAAAAGGATGTGCGGCGAATTCACTTCCGAAGGACATGGAGAAGAAAGGAATTTTTCACAAGAAAAAAACTATGTCTTTAGATGAGTTGTGTAAGCAATAGTTTCCCACCTTGACAAAAATCTCATTCATACCATTATTAGTGAATGAGAGTTTTCGCTTCGATAACATTATCAATTTTTTATTGTTTGTTCGTAAGTTCGAGCGACAATGTCCATTCTCCGCTACCGGAGATCGACAATGATCAAGCATCTCCGTCTTACGCCAAAGAAATTAACTCGCTTGTTAAGAAGTCAATTTGTCACCAGGGCTGTGTTAAGCACGTAACTTTCAATGAATCACCGATCATTTGCTTTTCAGTTTTTTTAGTCATCATTTTATTTGCTTGGGATATTTTACTTCTTCACCCTCGTACTTTGAGAATTAAGTCAGGTTTATCTCCACCCGTTTAATCCATTTGTTTTTAGTATTGAACTCATAAATATTTTAAAAAGGATTAAATCGAATGAATTTCAAATCATTATTTTTAGCGACTGTTATTACATCACAAACTGAAACCGTTTTTGCGCATGAGGCACCACCTGGATCGGATAAAGTTTTCCGCAAGGGGGATTTCACACATGCCGAGAGAGTCAATCGTCATGGAGCAACCACGATCAAGATAAACCTCACTCAGACGGGGCTAGATAAGCTTGAGGCGATGGGGAAGTTCACCTTGCCTACGAAGCTGACCATTGAAGTAAAAGGGAAGTTTTACGCCTTTAAAACTCGCTCTTCTGTTATTGGCGATGAAATTGAAGTTGGTCCATTCTCTCACAGAGAGGCCATCAAAATTGCAAAAGAACTTATTGCATAGCTTATTAATAAATTTTTTTCAGGGGAGACTGATGTCTCCTCTGTCAAAAAAAACTTTTCTCTCAGTGATAAAAATAAACTGCGTCATTGTTAAAGTATTGTCAGTTTGTCACTGAGAAATTTACTCAGAAAATTCATTTCACACAGTTACGAATAACACACTTGGCACTCTAACTGCTTAGGTGAAAGTAAGAGACCACGGATGGTCCCAAAACTTACTTACTGTTTTTTACATACTGTTTTTTTAGGAGCTTTAGGATGAAGCATTTTAAGAATAAATTTCTTATTTGTTCTGTACTCGCATTCGGTTTTTCACTGCATATTCTCTCGCAAGAAAAGCGCGTTCCTGAACCTCCTGCAATAGCTCAAGAAAATTTTTAAAAAGTTCGCATAGCCAGATCACTTGGTCAGTGGTCCATATTTACTGTTTTATTGGACGGCGAATTTTTCCAAAAATTTAGACATCGACCATGGATGGTCGCCGCCCTCAATACTTAGGAGCTTTAGGATGAAGCAAATCAAAAGGAAATTAGTTTTAATTTCAACGTTCTCTCTTTGCCTTTCAACACAGGTTTTTGCAAGCGGAGCAAAACTTCCGGACGTGGCCACAACGGATCCAACAACGTCTGACACTCCGGCCACCACAACGCCGACGACACCGACAACGCCCACGACACCTACGACACCAACTACACCAACAACTCCCACTTCTCCCGCCACTCCAACGGCCGGAGCGTATGTCGATCAGATTAAGCAAATCGCGGCCAACTCGAGTTGTTTAACTTATTCATGGAAAGATAGAGGCCGCGCCCCAAGTGGCTATATCAAAGGGATGGCACTTTCCTACGCTAGAAGTTTATGTCGTGAAAAAGAACAATCGAGTCTGGGACTATTGTTAAGTGCTGCGAGTACCGGCAATACGACAAAAGATGCTCTCGCTTATTATGCTTCGACGTTAGCCAATATCCCGATAGCAATCAACACTCAAGGGCCAGAAGCTCTACGAGCACTTTATACTTTGGGAATTGGTTTGGGGATGCGAGAGTCTTCGGGATTGTACTGCGAAGGCTGGGACCGTTCGGCCGGATCTGACAGACCTTCAAGTGCGGGAGAAGCAGGACTATTTCAAACAAGCTATGATTCTATTGGAGTCAATGCAGAACTTTCTAAACTCTACACTGAATATAAGAATACAAAAGATACTCGCTGTATGCTCGACGTCTACAAAGTGGGAGCAAGTTGTTCGTCACTCTCTAATCTTGGTACAGGAGCTGGGGCAGACTTTCAATCTTTCTTAAAATCTTGTCCGGCCTTTGCCGCTGAATATGCAATGGTGACACTGAGAGTTCTGCGCTCTCATTATGGACCAATTAATCGCAAGGAAGCTGAGGTAAACCCTTCATGTAACTCAATGCTAAAGAGTGTTCAGCAGTTAGTAGAAAATGATCCTTATGCTTGCGAAGATCTGAAATAACTTTTTTCTATCGATGAAATAAAACATCTCTCTTTGTCCATGCCTTTCTCTCCAAGTAGAGTAAGGCATGATCAAAGTTGAAGTCTGGTCCGATATCAATTGTCCCTTCTGCTACATTGGCAAACGTCACCTTGAAATGGCGATCGCGCAATATTCTCGAAAGCAAAACGTAATTATTGAATGGAAAAGTTTTGAATTGGATCCTGTTTCATCTCCAGCACCCAGCGCAGATAATGCAGATCTTCTCGCTAAAAAATATGGGCGCGACCGAGAGTGGGCTTTGCAGATGAATAAAGAAATTACCGATCTGGCCCGTTCGTCAGGTCTCGATTTTCATTTGGATAAAATGATTCCGGCGAATTCCTTCGACGCTCATCGAATGCTTCATCTGGCGAAATCCAAAAATTTACAAGTTCAAAATGAATTAAAAGAGCTTCTGCTTTCTTATAAATTTATCGAAGGAAAAAATATTAACTCTCATGAATGCCTTCGAGACGCCGCTCTTTCTGTAGGACTTGATCAAGATTCGATTCTTGCGGTTTTAGAAAGTGATAAGTTTGGTCAGGACGTTCGCAAAGATGAAGATCAAGCAAGTGCCATGGGAATCACGGCGGTTCCACATTTTCGCTTTAATCGGGTGAATATCATTAAAGGAGCGAGACCTCCTGAAGTCTTTTTGAAAATGCTCGAAGATTGTTCAGAGTTTGAAGCTGGAAAAATTATCGAATTCTAGAGCGCCTTCTAATTCGCTCGATACGAATCCACAGGATAAGAATCCATAAGCAAATTGATTTCCACAGTAATGGGTTCAGTAACCTTCAAAGGTAATAAAAAAACACTTACCGGAATTATTTTTAACCCGTAATCCGACAGTCTGAATTTGGCTATCGTTGAAATTCTCATTTTCTCTTTATCTGGACTGAGTTTAATCGGAAGAATTTGCTTTCTACTAATTCCATGAATTGTCCACTGGCCTTCCACTTCAAAAGTGGCTTCGTTGTCTGCTTGAGAAATATTTTTAATGGAAAGGATGCGGAAAAGTATTTCAGGATACACGATTGCATTTTTTCCGGTTTTAGGGAGTTCGCCATTTTCATCGCAAATATGCTTTGCTGGAAAGTCCGATACAGAATAGTTAAGACCAAGTGACTCACGCATATGACAGTTTTTTTCTTTGCTGCTCATACTCATGCCCGCCAGTGTCACAGAAAATTCCCCAGTCATACTCAAAAGATTTTCCGAATCAATGAGGAGCGAAGCTCTGTCTAACTCTGCTTTTCCTTCATGAGAGAAGAGCCCAAAAGGGCCATAGGGCACTGTGAATTCAATTCCGGCCTTTGATCCCTGACGGTACTCAACTGTTCGAGCAAAAAGCATTGAGAAAGTTGGTAAGACAAACACAAGAATAATTAAAGCGAAGTTTTTCATATAAGAGGTGATTATGAATCTTATTGTTAATATATATTTTCCGTTTGTCAGGAAAGCTCCTAAATTGTGATCCACTTTCAAACAGAGGTTTACCACAAACCTCTTTTCACAACAGGCACGACGATGACAACAATTACCTCACAAGCTTTCGGTTTGGATAAGAAAATTTCGTTAAATCGTAGAAATGATCAGGAGTATTTTGATCTGAGAATTGGGGAACCTAAACTCAGTGATTTTCCCTATGATACGTTGAGCGAGATTTCCGATACACCCAATCTCAATTGCTATTATCCTTCGCATGGAGATTTTCAATTAAGAGAAATGATCCTGTCGAGATACTATCGTGGTTTATCTCCGGATTTAACCATTGATAACATCGCCATTACTCATGGGACGATGGGCGCGCTTGATTTCATTATGCGCGCTCATCTCGGCGATGAAAGTGAAATCCTCATTCCCGATCCGGGGTTTCCTCCTTATATAAAAATGGCAGAGTTTGCTCACGGAAAAGTTGTTCGCTATCAACTGCTTCTTGATGACGAAAAAAACTTCATCGACTGGAATCAACTGGATCAGTTGATTACTAATAAAACCAAAATTCTTCTTCTCAATTCACCACATAATCCAACCGGCAAAATTTTGACAACGGATGATTTCCACCGCTTCCATAAATTTCTGGAAAAGCACAAGCATGTGAGCTTTATTATGGATGAAGTCTATCGCGATCTGATTTTCAGCAGCCGCGGTCATCACGACTTTAGTGGCCATCTCGATCGCGGCTTCATTGTGGGAAGTTTTTCAAAAATGTTCCCTTTACAAGGTGCTCGCATTGGCTGGATTGTCGGCAGTCGAGAATCCATGCAAAAGATGGGAGCGTATTTTAATAACGTGGCCGGGGCGATGTCCTCATTCGGTCAAGAGCTTGCCAAAGCCGTCTTGAGAAGAAATGTGAACTTTGCTGATCCTTATGCCTATGCACTTTTTCAAACAAAAAAAATTCTCAATTCTTACCATGTCGATTATGTCGTTCCGGAAGGAGCCTTTTTTGTTTGCCTCAGATACAACCAGTCGGGAGGAAGTATTGCCGATGAATTGGATGAACTAGGAGTAGGCGTTGTTTCAGGAGAATTTTTTGGTGAGAGTTTAAAAAATGGTATTCGGGTCAGCTTCGCTCAAAATCCTGAAGTTTTGAAAAAGGCACTCACTATCATTGGAAGACATTGGCAACAAAAACATGCGCGAGTTCTTCAATGAAAGGAGCCGAGCTCATCAGCGAATTTCTTTCTGCCATGGAAATACCCTCTGTTTTTGGAGTGAGTGGAGCCAATTGCGAAGATATTTTTGAGAGTTTATTTAAAAAAGGAAAAACCAAAATATTCTTGAGTAAAAGTGAATATGGAGCAGCGACGATGGCCATTGGTCATTATCTCTCTTCATTGAAAACCGGGGTGGTGGTGACAACGTCCGGGCCTGGAATTCTCAATACCATTCCGGTTCTTTCTGAAGCTTTTACATCGAAGTTACCTTTGCTTCTCATTGCGGGAGGAGTACCGACAAATGCTGAAGGTGAAGGGGCCTTTCAAGATACAAGTGGAAAAGCTGATTCTCTGGATCTGGAATCCATGCTCAAGAGCTGTACGTGTTTTGTAAAAAAAATTTTAAAGGAAGAAGAGTTTATCGAAACTCTTCAGAATGCTTACATCAAATGTCTGCAAGAGAAAAAACCGGCAGTTGTTCTTGTGCCTAAAGATCTCTCTCAAAGAGAAATTTATACCCTTCGTGAATTTGTTCATCCCGAAAGCTCGGATTTTCCCGCGGAGATAACTCTTCAGCTGCAAACTTTTGTAGATGAGATGACAAGACCGGATACGAGGCCGTTGATAGTCTACGGTGATGATTGCGTTCATCTTAAAAATAAAAAAGCTCTTACTGAGTTTGCTGAAAAATGTGAAGCGCCGGTGGTTGTTACTCCCAATGCCAAGGGGGGCTTTGATCATTCTTCGAGAAAATTTGCCGGGCTTTTAGGGATCATGGGACATGACTCTGCCTTAACAGCTTTTAAAAATGCGACTCATGTTCTTTTTATTGGATTTCACGCTACCGCTTTAAATCTTATCGGGATCAATGAAGAATTTCAGCATAAGAAAAAATTTTTCCTGAGTGCGGAACCTGGCGTTGAAGAATACTTACTGACATTAAAATTTAAAGTGGCCCAGAAAAAAGCAGCAGCGGTCTTTAGTTCTCTCTCCCTAAGAAATGGCTTCTATCCCGAAACAATTCTATCTGTGATTCAAAAATATATTTCCAAAGATGCGAATGTCTTTGTCGATGCCGGCAATACAGGAGCGTGGGTGGTCCATCACTTCAAATGCAGTGGGTTGGGACTTTTCTGTATTTCTCTCGGAATGGGGGGGATGGGCAACAGTATCGGCGCGGCCATCGGTGCAGCAGCTTTAAGACAAAAGAGAAGCGTTGCTTTTATGGGAGATGGGAGTTTTCTCATTCAGGGAATGGAAATTCATACGGCCTTGCAATACTCTTTGCCAGTCACCTTTTTTATTTTCAATAACAATGCTCACGAAATGTGTTCGACCAGAGAAAAATTATTTCTTAGTGGCGAGACAGGAATTAATCGCTTTAAGCCAAGTTTCTATGCCAACGGAATTCTCAAAATGTTTCCCGGTCTGCCTGCGCGCGAAATTTATTCCATCGATGATCTCGAGGAGTGTATGAGCGATTTCAAAAGCGTCAGAGGGCCTGTCGTTATTTCTTTAAATTGTAATGAAACCGATCATCCGCCATTTTTAACTTTTAAGAGGAGCCAGTCATGAAGGGAAGTGTAGAAAGCATAGAGGGAGTTCATCGCATCGAAAGCACCAACAAGCAAACGATGGGAGGACTCATGGCCGACATTACACACACGGTTTATCCACACGATCAAATTTATGGAGATTACTGTCCCATTCAAGCATACATTGATTGTCCTCCGGAAAAAGTTTTTGAATATATGGCCAATCCTCTCTGCCTTCTCGAATGGACGTATAGCATGAGAAAGTTCGATCGCCTGACTGAAGACGGGCTTTTTGTCGGAAAAGATCGCATCGGTGATAACACCGATATTTATTTCAGAGTCAAATCTAATAAGGAAGCATTGACTGTCGATTATCACTGCGCCTGGGATCAGGGAGAAGATTTATGGATGATTTATTTGAACCGAATTGTTCCGGCCGAAGTCGTTTTGAAAAAACCTGGCTCGATTGTTTTCTGGCAGAATTGTCGCCATCCTTATTATGAAAAAAATCCTTATCCCAACGTTGCACCTAAAGGCCGTCCTTGGGTCGGACAATTCTGGGATTTCTTCTATGCTGGTCATACCGTAGAACTTGAAAATTTAAAACGCATTCTCGAGTATCGTCACCATAATAATCTTCCTATAGGCCCATACAGCAATGAACAAGGAATAGAACAATGAGCATTAGTTTGATTGATGTTGAAGAACTCATGCCGGAAAAAATTATCGGCAATGATTATTTTGGCGAAGAAGAAATTCGAAAAACAAATCGCATGTTTTCCGGTACTCATGAACGAAGGCATATGGAGAGGGATGAACTCGCCTCTGATTATATTGCAACAGCTGCTCGTAAACTTATCGACAGATTAAATCTCAATCCAGAAACAGACATAGATATGATTCTTACGAATGTTTCCATTCCGGATGAACCGTTTACTGGATGCGGTGCCGTAGTCAATAAGAAAATCGGTGGAAGAGCAAGATGGATTTATGACCTTCATAATACCGGATGCATTTCTTTTCTCTATCTTACTGATCTCGCCCATACCTATATGCAGGCTAAAGGAATACGCCACGCTTTAATTTGTGTGGCCCAGACTGCTGCAGGAAGAATCTTCGGACAGGAAGATACAAGACAACTTGCTCAAGCGGCCATACCGGGAGACGGTTTTGCTGTGGCCTATGTGACTCATAACGAAGAGCGACCATTTCTCACTTTTGCTTTTGAAAATTTTCCTGAATTTTCGGAAGATATGAAAAGCAGTTGCAGTGGTAGGCGTTGGTGGGAATCGCGCGAGGCTACAGGTTCAATTGACTTCAATGAAAATAAATCCGCGATGATCATAGCGAGAGGGAACAAGACTGTTCCGCGCATGATAAAAAAAGCAGCTGAATCTATCAGTGTGAAATTGAGCGAGATCGATTATTTAATTACGAATCAGCCAAATCAGATTTTTCTGCGCAATTGGAGAGAAGCGATCTCATTACCCGCTGAAAAACAGCTTCACAGTTTTGATCAATACGCCAATCTCTTTGGGGCCGCGATTCCCGTCAATCTTGCGACACATATTAAGAAGCAGACTTTTAAGAAAAATGATCTCGTTTGTCTTGCAGGATTTTCACATGCCTGTGACTACAGCGCAGCTTCTTTCATTAGATGGTGATAAAATGATTTTTCCTTATAATCTCTATCGTTTTTTAAACAATCCTCGCGATTATCTGGAAGGTCTTCAAAACAAATATGGAGACCCATTTCCACTTTCATTTCCTGGGGCCAAGACCATCATGCTTACAGGGAAGAGCGATCTCGCGAAATCTCTTTTTACGGCCCCTCCCGACAGTTTCGTTCCTTCAGAAAAAAATCCCGTCGGGCCTCTCCTTGGTAAGGATGGCCTCATTATGATTGGTGGAAAAGATCACCTGGCCACACGCAAAGATTTCATGGCCCATTTTTCGAAAGCCAATCTTTTACATTTCGCACCAGTTGTCGAAGACGTTTTTAAGGAAATTGAGGAAGAGAAAGAGGATGAGGGGATTTTATCGCTTCAATCCTTTTCCTTTAAGGCCACACTGAAAATCATTCTGCGCTTTCTCTTTCCTCATTTAGAAGAGTTGGATTACATTGAAGCCGAAAAACTCACTGAATCTTTTTTAAAAAGTTATTCAGCTTCTTTTTTATTTATTCCACAATGGGTGCCGATGACATGGAATGTTTTCAATCAAAAGAAAATGGCCTTGGATGAACGCTTTTATGAATATTACAAATCCGGTCTTGAATCAGGGGCGCGAGGACCACTTTATGAATTGGGTGAGATTGACAAGGCCAAGGTACTCGATCACATCCGAACATTTATTGTCGCCGGTCATGAAACATCCGCCACTTCCCTGACATGGACTCTATTTTATATTCTCAAGGATCCATTTCTTAAAAATCGCGCCGTCGAGCAGTTATCTTTATTTAAAAATTCTCTCGATTATGCCCAGATACTAGAAGATCCTTTTCTTGATGCTGTCGTGTCGGAAGGTTTGCGTATCAATCCTCCCGTTCCTTTTATAACGAGAAAAATTCAAAACCGCTCTTTCAAATGGGGAGAAAGAATTTTTGATGTAGATGAAGAAGTCGGCGTTTGCCTGGCCTTATTACACCGACAAGATGATTTATGGAAAGATCCTGATGTCTTTCGACCTGAGCGATTTTTGGAAAATAAATATTCTCCATTTGAGTTTGCTCCATTTGGCGGAGGAACACGAAGATGCCTGGGAGCAGAACTCTCTTTAATTGAAATTAAACTTTTGGCCGTGTCTTTCTTGCGCAAATTTGATTGCGAACTAGTGGAATTAAAAATGCCTATCTCGGAAGTTTTGCAAATCACGATTGGCCCAAAAAAACCGATCATGGTGCAATTTAAAAAAAGAAAATAAAAAGGGGGAGAATGAACTCCCCCGGGTCTTAAATAGAGAAACGAATTTACTCTTAAATGCAGTTAAGTCCTCTTTTAGTGAGGGCAGAGCTGCGTCTGATTACCAAAGTGTTCGAGTGTATTGCTCTCACTGTGGATTTTGCCTCCACACACATTCCCTAAACTGTTTTTTTCGTTTCGTCAGGGGAACTTTGAGTCTGCTTCTGATTACGCTTGCTCGAACCAGATTTTGCCTTTGGATAATCAGAATTCTTATTTGTACTATCTATCATTCTTCAACCTATTTTTTTAACTTTCTCCTGATTCCATCTTTCTTACAAATATAGAATGCCCCAATTTTTTGAATCATCCTATTCCAAAAAATCAATTTCTCAGTTCACCTTTAGTGAATGATGATAGGCAGGGAGGACCTATGATCTTGATTGGGACAGCGGGCTGGTCAATACCAAAACAATTTGCTCAAGAGGGCGAAGCTCATTTGCACACTTATTCGGAGTTGCTCAATTGCTGTGAAATCAATTCTACCTTTTATAAGAACCCACTTGCTCGGACGCTGACAAAATGGAAAACAATAACTGCAGAAGACTTTTCATTCTCGCTTAAGCTGCACCAGAGCTTTACGCATTTTTCTGAACTTAAACCTTCAGCCAGCGAATTAAAAAAAACTCTTAATCTATACAAGCAGCTTGGTGAAAAACTTGGATGTTTGCTTTTACAATTTCCACCCAAAATGAGCTTTGATACAAAAAAGATGGAGCGATTTTATGCGATCCTAAGACAGTCGCTGACTATACCCATTGTCATTGAACCACGAAACACAACTTGGAAAACCGCTGATTCACTTTCACTTATGCGTGATTATTCCATCAGCAAAGTCATTGCCGATCCTGAGAAATGCCCGGGGAAAAGCTATAACTTTTCCGGCGTAAAATACTATCGACTTCACGGAGCTCCTGTCATTTATCGCAGTTCATATACAGAGAAATTCTTACGAGAACTTTCATCGGAAGTTCTGAAATCACGGAAAGATTGCTGGATTATTTTTGATAATACTGCAAGCGGTGCAGGGTTTAAAAATGCATGGAGCCTGAATAAAAAAAGCCGCCCGTGAAGGCGGCTCTTACTGTTTTTTTAGGAACAAATCTTTTCAGATCAAAAAATAAAAAAGGATTTTTTAGGTCCTCTCATTCATTTGCTTTATTCTTTTCGAATCAACAAATTTATCATTCTTGATCAGTCGCTTTGTATTGAAGTTGAATCAATCTTCTTCCTCAATCTTGCGTCCTTGCTTTTATTAAAAGCATAGAGTGTGCCAGCTTTTCCCAATGCGATTTCAATTCTTTTTCAACATAAAAAGCATTCTAAAAAAAATCCCCGAGGCAATTCGCCTCAGGCGCGGGGCCTGCAATAGAAACAGCGACGGTTAAACAGGAGTGTTTTATGAATTACAAAACTATTTTACTTACTCTCATAGCAATTAGCTCGTTTCAGGTTATTGGTGCTCAATCGAAAATGCCGACTGAAGAAATGCAGAAAATTCTGAGCGAAATAGATAAGAAAGGTGGGAAGCCGATTGAAAGCTTAAACGCTGATGAAGCAAGGAAGCACCCTACGCCGACCGATGCCGTTCGCTCTGTCATGGCCCAATCCAGAGATGCCAATACTGAAATGCTTGAGGTCTCCGAGGTGAAGGATATAACTGTTGAGGGAGCTGCCGGGCTCTTGCCTGCGCGGCTTTATAAACCTTATACAAAAGACAAAGGGGCCTTGCCAGTCGTCGTTTATTATCACGGTGGTGGATTTGTACTGGCCGACAACGACACTTATGATGCAACTCCACGATCGCTTGCCAGTAAAACAAAGGCGATTTTTATTTCAGTTGAATACAGAAAGGCGCCTGAAAATAAATTTCCTGCCGCTCACGATGATGCTTTTGCAGCATACAAATGGGTTGTCAACAATGCGTCTACTTTTGGAGGGGATCCTAAACGAGTGGCCGTGGCGGGGGAAAGCGCTGGCGGGAATTTAGCTTTAAATACGGCCATCAGGGCTCGAGACGAGCACTTCCAGCTTCCCACTCATGAACTTTTGATTTATCCCGTTGCTGGAAGCAATACTGAAACTGAATCATATAAAAAATTTGGAGAGGCGAAGCCACTCAACAAATCGATGATGAATTGGTTTATGGACAATTATCTCAATACTCCCGCAGATAAAAACGATCTTCGGATTAACTTAGTGAATGCCAATTTAAAAGGACTCAATCCTTGTACGATTATCACGGCGCAGATAGATCCTTTGCAAAGTGAAGGAAAAGAGCTCGCAAAAAAAATGAAAAAACAAGGTGTGAAAGTGAGCTATCGAAACTATGAAGGCGTGACTCATGAGTTCTTTGGCATGGCGCCTGTTTTAAGAGAAGCGCGTTCCGCTCAGGAGATGGCAGCGGCGCGGTTGAAAAAATCTTTCAAGCTCTAGATGAAGAAAATTTTTTATTTGATTCTCGTTTGTTTCCTCTGGAGTTGCGCTCACAAAGAGCGCAGCTTTAATCTTTGCCCTCAAATCAGCATTCGCTCCCCGGATAAAATCGAATTCACAGATACTGAAAAACGGCTGGTCTGCGGTGATCCCGATGATGAAGCTTATAAAAATATTCCAGTGTATCAAGCCAGGTTTTCAATGCGGGGTTTTCTTCAATCAAAAGGATATTCAAGGCCGGACATTTTGCAGGAGGGGGAGAAGCTGATTGTGTCTACCGGGGAGAAGACGAAATTGAATGCAGTTGAAGTTCATTCAGACATTCTTGTTGATTCGGAAAAATTGCAAAAAAATATGTATCGTCATCATCGAAAGGAAGTGCTGACACCGAAGCTTCTGGATGATCTGGAAAAAGAAGCCGTCAGGTTTATGCGCGACATCGGATATCCCTGCGTGAAAGTTAAAAGCAAAGTCAATGTGGATGAAGGTCTTTTGCAGATGGATGTTGTGAATCTCAACTCTTTTCCTTACGGCGAAATCCCTCGTGAATCCATAGAGGGAGTGGACGATCGCGCTCTCGAGCGCTTTTATCCATTTAAGGCGGAGTATCCTTTCACCCAGACGGGACTTGATTTGACAGAAAAAAGATTCACTCGCGCCGGCATAGTCCAGGGAACATTCTTTCAGGAAAAATGTGAACTCGAAAAACATTCCTTTTCCATGACTCAGGAATTTATTGTCGGGCCTCCGCGCACCATTCGATTCGGAGCTGGAGCTTCAACTGAATTGGGCCCAATTGCGCGGGCCAAATGGTCGAACCAGAGATTTGGGCCGATGGCCTCGACCATGGAAGCAAGCTTATTGGCTTCGCTGAAAACTCAAACATTAAAACTTTCTACAGATCAATATTGGTGGCCTGATCATCCGAGACAATCTGTGCTTGCTGAATTTGCTCTTGAGAGAAACGATCAAAAAGATTTCCTTGAAAAAAGTGCGTCTTTAAAACCTCATATGCAATGGAGCAGTGATTCTCTCAGGCGAAACTGGATATGGAGTTCAGGGCCAACATTTACTGTCGGATCTTTTAATTCAAAGGCCCTGGATGAAACCCGAAAATACAGAACGATTGCTTTAGAAGGAAGCGTGCAGACTCAAACGCATGTTTATGAAATTTTCGATGATCACCCACAGGATGGGGATTACACGAGATTTAATTTTGATTTGAGACACCCGGCCCTCGGATTTATGGATCCACTTTTTAAGCTCGATTATACATTCTTAAAGTTAATTTATATCGGTCATCTGGGGAGAGGCAGCGCTATCGGAGGTTTCAGAATTAACAGCGGGACAACCATTGTGAGAAATCACGTCGATCCCTCAACGCTTCCGCCTTCGGTTAAATACTATGGTGGAGGAAGTGACGACGTCCGTGGGTTTGAACTTGCGACTTTACCTTCAAATGCCGGAGCGGGATCACTGACCAAATTCAGTGTAAAACTAGAGGCTCGAAAAACGAATTTGATTGATCCAAATTTTGAAGGCTTTACTTTTGTGGATACGGCCTGGTTTGGGCGTGAATCACTTAAACTTCAAAATAAATTATGGTATTCGCCTGGAGGAGGGATCCGCTGGTTTTCACCTATTGGAATTGTTCAAACTTATCTCGCCCGGGCGCTTTCTAATCAAGCACCGAGAGATGATGGGTTCTTTTTTTACATCGGAATAGGAGGAGTTTTTTAATGAAAAAATTTTTCCTTATTCTTGTTTCATTCTTTGGCATACTTCTCTTTCTTGTTCTCGCCGCAGGAATCACAATCTTTTTTAAGCCGGAATTGATTATCACCCCAAAGACTGTTCGCTTTGCTCTCTCAAAATCAAAAGTCTTCCAAAGCTGGTCTATGAAAGACATGACTTTTAATCATCAACTGATTCACTGGAACAAGAGACGTGTTTCAGGGAGCTTTAAGGACTTCTGTTTTATTAAAGAAAACAATTTGAAGAAAATTGATGCTTGTTTAAACTCTGTCAGCTGGAATGCAGAGCTCGGTTGGACAAAAGGCGAAGGACTGAGTTGGAAAGTGTACGAACCTTTAACCATTAAATCTGATAAGTTTATTGTGACAACCAAAGCGGAAGATGATTCCCCACCGACGGATTATTTTAAACTGTGGGATAGCTTATGGACTAAGTTTATTCCGGAAGTACAGATTGAGATGAAATCCATTGAATTAATCGGTCTTGATAAAAAGAAACAGCATTTCACTTTAACGTTGCACAAAGATCCCAAAGAGCTGAACGCCGAGCTTCTGGATTTCAAAATCACAGGGACAAGAGGAAAAATTGTAGTGTACGGTCCAAAGCCTATAAAACTACCGGTTGATATGAAAACAAAAAACCCTCTTTATTTCAGCGAACTCAATCTTGTGGCCTTAATCAATAAACGCGATGTCCCCGTCACCTTGACTGGAAAAATTGATACGGCAAAAGTACAGGTGAGCGCGGTCATCAACAAAGATTGGATTGGAAAAGATTTACCCCAACACGCAGTTTTGAAAAATATTCTTCTAACGACTAAAGGAAATATTACTGTATTAAAATTGAAGCACACGCTGAATCGTTTAATGAAAGCCCCTTTTAATGAATTGCCTGCGCCTCTCAATGCAATGGAAGGTTCTCTGATCGTTTCATTGACAACGGCGCCTGCGGATCGATCTGAAGATGTTAAAATGCTTGTAAGAACTGACGTTGATTTGTCTGGAGCAAAACAATTTTTAAAATTTTATCTCGGTTCCAATTTTGATTTCGATACCAAGGCAAAAAAGCCTGGGCCATTTGTTCTTGGGATTGATTTCGAGAAAGTCGTCCTTAAGCTTCCTCGCTTGGAAAAAAATAAAATGCCTCCGCAGTTTAAACCGGATGCGCGATTTTTCCGGGCCAGTGATCTGGCAAAGGAAAAGCGAAAAAAGAAAAGGAACTCTCATAAATCAACAGAACAGAAAGAGAGGGAAGACCTCTCATTGAAATTGCAAGCTGGCGCGGATGCTCCGCTACAGATCAAAACAAACCTGTTGGATGAAGTTCTTAAACTTTATTTTGATTTACAGTTTGACGAGGGAAAAATCAATTCCGGTTTTATCCAGACCTTACCTTTAAAGACAGAAATTTTTCGTCGAAAAGTTTCTATTAATTCAGTGCGGATTAATTTTCATGAACCCGTAGAAGCGGATCTTATTGCGAGCTTAGACTTTCTCCTTCCCGAATACACTATCACGCTGAAGTTGGAAGGCCCTCTGTCTAAACCCCGAACCGCTTTTTCCAGCAAGCCTCCTCTGCCAGAAGATGATATTATTGCTGTTTTGCTTTTTGGAAGACCACTTGAAGATCTGGATGCTGAAGATAAAACGGCGACGAAAACAACTAGTCAGATTATTTCTCAAGGATTGCTTTCATTGTCAGTACTGTACTTTTTTGCAGGTAGCCCGATTCAATCGATTGGCTATGATCCCACGACCAAAGAAGTTTCAGCTCAAGTGGGGCTGGGCAAACGCAACTCGCTCCGAGTGAGTTCAGAAGGTAAAGGAGTGAGCGGAGCAGGCCTTCGCCATTCCCTCGGGAAAGGCTGGTATATCGACAGCTCAGTTCAAAAATCAACTTCGACATCCGGAACAGGAAATGATTACGGCGTTCTTTTAGAGAGGATCATTTCGTACTAAGAAACGTAAAAAGCCACCTCAAAAGGGTGGCTTCTTACTGTGGTCGGAAACAAGGTTAGGTAATGAAGTCCTTTGTGACTAGTTTACCTATTTCATCCGTGAGCACTAAGTCTCTTGGATTCAGATAGCGTATAGTAGTCAACTTCATGCTTCTTTCTTGTACAATAGAATCTTCAGTACTCCATCTATTGTTTTACTTCCTGTCCTTACAAAATGCAGATTCGATGCCAGAAACAAATGAACGATATTATAATGAGTTTCAAAGCGGAGGTGGGGCAGATTTGGATTTTGAGTTAGTTTTTAGTTCGTAAGAAGAGTGCAAAGGGGGTTTGCCTTTGCACTCTGAAGCAATCAAAAAAGCGGATGACTAACGCGTTTTTCGAGTGCTGGATTTACTTCTAGAAGTTGAGCTTCTTTTACTTGTTGTTTTTTTTCTTCCACTGGCCTTTGATCTTCCTACCATAAATACCCTCCTTGATTGGTTGTAGAGTCAGTTGTTGACTGTGTTATGACGTAGCATTCTCCATGCCAAAAGAATCCACGTTATAATCCGTTATTTTTATGCTCAAAGAAAAAAATTTGAGGCAAAATTGAAGTGCAATTGAGTCAGCATGCCACAAAAAATTTAGAGGAGACTATGAATATTCAAATGATCACAGAAAAGTTGAATACTTTTTCAGATGAACGAGACTGGAACAAATATCATTCAGTGAAAAATTTGGCGATGGCCCTTTCGGTAGAGGCGTCTGAATTAGTGGAAATTTATCAGTGGAAAACTGAGCATGAAAGCAATGACCTTTCTGATAAGGCTTCCGTCTCGCATGCGACAGAAGAAATTGCTGACATTTTTATGTACCTCAATCGTCTCTGTACAAAACTGAATATCGATCTTGAGCAAGCTGTTCTCGCGAAAATCGAAAAGAATGCCCTCAAATATCCGGCCCCGTCCCAAAAATGAAATCTCGTCGTGAAACGCATCCTTATGGTGAGTACCTGAGCAAAAAAACTCAGTCTCTCATCATTGGCAGTTTTCCCATTGGGAAATTTACCGATCCTAAAAGACGTTCAGAAATAAAAGATCATGAAATAGATTTTTATTATGGTGGAGAGGGAAATCATCTGTGGAAACTTTTAGGAAAGGTGTACCAAACAAATCTTTCGAATAAAGAGGAGATCGTCCAGTTCCTCGAAAAAAATGCTATCTCCATGGCGGACGTAATCAAATCCTGCCGAAGACAAAAGGGCAGTGGGAACGATGCAGACCTTTACGATATAGAATGGAATACGGGTCTTCACGATTTCATCGTAAATAATCATTTTAAAAAAATATATTTTACCTCAAAAAAAGTTTATCATTGGTATATCAAACATATTGGAAGAGTTGAGGGCCCTGAGGAAATCGTTCTTCTGTCTCCTTCTGCCAATGGTGTGCGCGCTATTCCCAAAATGGCCGGATATCAGGCATGGCTCAATGAGATTGATGAATCGCTGGATAAAAAAACGCTGCTCTACCGTGAATGGTTTTACAAAAATGCCTTTAAAGGAAAAAAGTGAATACAGATAATACTCAAAGAATTGTTTATTGTGATGATGCCATTGAATGGTTAAAAACGGCTTCCATTGCAGAAGACGCTTCTTTCATTGCTTCTATGCCCGATATTTCAGAATTTACCGGTATGCCTCTGGAAACTTGGAAAGAGTGGTTTATGTCCACAGCAGAGCTTGTTCTTTCAAGAACGCCTGATAAAGGCGTCGCCATTTTTTATCAATCAGATATTAAAGTTGATGGTGAATGGGTGGATAAGGCCTATTTGATACAGAAGATGGCCGAGAAAACTGGAAGTGCACAGTTGTTTCATAAAATTATCTGCAGAGTAAAACCTGGCTACGCTACTTTTGGAAGACCTGCCTATTCTCACATCTTATGTTTTTCAAAACAACATCGACTGCGCGATTTGAGACTCTCAAGTCCAGATGTCATTCCGGATATTGGAGATAAAACATGGGAGAGAGGGATGGGGCTCGAAGCCTGTATCATGATCGCCAAATTTCTGAGAGAGCAGACTGAAACCAAAACGCTTGTTCATCCTTTTTGCGGACAAGGTTCAATGCTTGCGATGGCCAATTATTACGGATTAAATGCGATTGGAATAGAACGCAGTCCCAAACGCGCAGATATGGCCCGCATTCTAAAAGTCGTCAAAGAAGAAAAAGGGTTTAGTTTTCACTCATAAAATTCAGCGATAAAATAAATCAATGCCTGGAGGTTTTTATGAAAACGAAATCGTTTTTAATTCTTTCTCTTTTGGCCTTGAATTTTAATTTAGCTGCACAAACGACAACAACTCCTTCAACAACTCCTTCAACAAGTCAAACGGCCCAAGGGGGAGTCGGGTCAACGCCGGGAGCAGCTCCTATTGGCAATACGTCCTATGGGGGAGTGAATTACGATCCTAACGGTTATCGAACTGGTCCTTACTATTTAGATACGATTACGACGAACTCAGCTTCGACCATTTCACCTGCAACAACCTCAACGCAATCAACTGGAACAGTGTCTGCCTCGGGTGTTCCTATGGGCGTAACACCAACGACCGCGACAGGAGTCCCTATGGGGGCTTCTCCAACAACCGGTACCGGTGGAACAATGGGAGTGACAACCTTGAGCCAATGGTGCATTTCAAATCCAGGAGCTGATGCCTGCAGAAACAATCAACCAGTTTCACCCTCAACAAATAGATAAAAAAAAGCCCCGCTTTTGGCGGGGCCTTTTTATTTATGGATGTCGATCTTCAAAATCTGAATCAATTCTGTCTTTGTAATAAGTAGGCTCGTCGGATTTTTTCTCAGAAGTTGTGGCTACATTTTTAGCACCACACTCATTGAGAATTTCCTTGGCCTTGTCTTCCCATTTACCGTCATCGACGTGAACAGAGAGAAGGATTCCGCCTTTTTTGATGTATCCTTCATAGCGTTCCGCTTCGAACTCAGGAATGCCTAGTCCGATAAGTCCGCCGGCAATTCCGCCAACAGTTCCACCTACACCAGCTCCTGCAATAGCGGCCATGATCGGGCCGGCCGCAATGAATGGTCCAAGACCTGGAATGGCGAGTGCTCCTGCGCCTACAAGCCATCCAAGAGCGCCACCGGCGACAGCACCCGTTGCTGCACCCGTAGTGGCCCCTTCAGGCGCTTTAGTGTGTTTTTCAACCGCAAAATCTTTTGTTCCTTCTTTAGAACTCATGAGAACTGAAATATCAGAGTTTCTAAAATTCTGACTCTTCAGCATGTCCACTGCGCGCTCTAGCGTGATTCTATCATTAAAAATTCCGAAGACTGAATTTCTTCCTTTTTTTCCCAATTGCATAGGTGCTTCCTTGGTTAACGTTTATATTCAAGTTGATTGAAAACTTTTAATTCTCCCGCCATAGAGCGGGCATAGTTTTCAAGTTTTACTTTTTCAGCTCTGTTTGCGACCGTGCCTTTCAATGTAATAGCCTCACCATTGGTAATGATTTTCACATTGTGGGCCTGAGTCGAAAGTTGATCATCGGCCATTATTTTAGCGCGCAATCTTCTGGTCATTTCCGTCTTAGAGTCACTTGATTTCATCTGAGTATCAGCAGTGATACCTTGTTGATTCATTGTGCTTTCTGTTGCCTCAGCGGCCTTGTCAATTTTATCGGCCGGTGCCTTGGCAGCATAAGCTGTTGCAAGACCGGAACTTAGCGCGAGAATGATGAATAGTTTTTGCATAACACCCTCCAGGTTATTGCGAGTTCTGCACATTTTAACTTGCAACTTCACAGGAAAAAAAATAGCTAATCGCTAAGCTATGCTTAATCTTTATTTATCGTTATAGTGTGAGAAATAATTCAATAAGGAGGAACCTATGATTTATGAAGTGAGTATTGTTCAGTTTACCAAGATGTTAAAAAATCTCAGCGCCATTCTTGATAAAGGAGCGCAATTTGCTGACGCAAAAAAATTCGATATGGATGTTCTTCTTCAGTCGAGACTCGCGCCAGATCAATTCAACCTTATCCGTCAAGTGCAGATCGCTTGCGATACGGCTAAGCTTGGTGCTTCACGTTTGACGGGCAAAGAAGCTCCGGCCCATGAAGACAAAGAAAAAACTTTAACAGAATTAAAAACGCGCATTGATGAAACGATCAAATATCTTTCAACGTTTAAGCCCGAAGACTTCAACGGAGCGATGGAAAGAAAAGTGACTACTCCACGTTGGGAAGGAAAATATCTGACGGGTCAGGAATATTTTATTCACCATATGCTTCCGAATATTTTCTTTCACATCACCACTGCTTATTCCATTCTTCGCAATAATGGCGTCGATGTTGGAAAAAAAGATTACATTGGCGAACTGCCATTTAGAAATTAAGACTAGAAGGAAAAAAAGATGAAAATTACAGCAGCACACATTCTTGTTGATCATGAATATGAGGCCAAAGATCTTTTAAAAAAATTGGCCGAAGGCGCGGATTTCGGCAAGCTCGCTCAGGATTTTTCTCAATGTCCGTCCGGCAAAGACGGCGGTCATCTAGGAGAATTCGGAAAAGGTATGATGGTTCCTTCTTTTGAAAAAGCGGCCTTTCAGCTTATGCCTGGAGAAGTGTCGGATATCGTCAGGACCCAGTTTGGATTTCACATCATTAAAAGATTGAAATAGTTAATGACCAGCATTTAGACAGGACCCTTTTTTGTCACTATAAAAATTTCATTCGTTCCCATCCGGTTGCTGTTTTTACTTAAAATATTCGTAAAACAAACTACAGCAACTGGATGGGCCAAATGAATAAATTTTTTCTTTTCTCTCTTTTACTTTTAACTGTAAAAAATAGTCTCGCCGCTGATTCGGCCTCTCTGGCAATGAACCTCGATGAATCAGAGGTTAAAGAAGAAGTGGCCAGCGCCCTTAACGTCAATGCCCAGCAAATAGAAGTCATACCCACGGCCATAGAATTTGTTAAGGCCAAGGATGATGAAGGTTTAGGGCTAAAAGGACGTTTATTTATCACTTGGTCCGTTAAGGATACTGTCCAGACCAATTCAGAAATGACTTACTCAAACTCTGGAATTAACTTTACCTCAAACGGGCATAGCCTTGATGGCTCCGCTAAAGGAAAAATCGATAATGCTGTTAAAATTAGTTATCAGATTTTTGACAATCTCGGCGTAGAGGCCGGTTATGAGAAATCAAGCTCAACGATGTCGATGACTTCTTCTTCAAGTGGCGCCCTTATTGGGAAGGTCACTTCGTCTTACACAACGATTAATAATGAATTTCAAACAGTAAAAATCGGACTTGTGTCCAGTGCCAATATTTATAATGGAAAGAGCTATCGGATGGATCTTGTAGGCTCTGTTAATGGCGGTGTTGTTGTGGCAAACAGCACTTATAAAACCGAAGGAGACGTTTATAGCGGCGCTTTTGGCTACAGCTATGGAGCAGAGGCCGGCGTAAGAGTTCTTCATAAATCAGGCGTTTTTGTGTCGACCGGTGTGGGCATGAACAATAAAGTCCTGGCCCCGAAGACTTGGGCGGATGGGTCGCATACAGAATTTAACAGTTCGGATAAATATGTATTTATCAATGTTGGCTACAGTTTCGGCGGGAAAAGAAGATAACAATCATAAGTGAAGGCTCGTGTAAAAAATTCGCGCCTTCACCGTTCAATCCAAAGCTTTGGTAAGATAAACAAATGAAGAAATTTATAAGACGTGTCCTTTCATTTATCATGACGTTGATCCTTACAGCTGGATTTGCCAAAGGAGCTGTCTATGATTTCACTGAAGGCAACAAGCTTACTCTTCTTCAGGATCCGCATCAATCGACTGAATTAAAACTCGATCTAGTCCGCCACGCTAAACATCATATTCATATCGTCACTTATTATTGGGACAACAAAGGGTACCCGATCGAATTAATGGATGAGCTCAAGAAAGCGCACGCCCGCGGAGTGGATGTCCGATTAATGTCGACTTATATTCCAAGTGTGACGATGGACTTTTTTGGAAAGGCCCGCCGCACGCTGGACATACACGATTCACGAAAAAAGAATGATTCAACTTTAGCGTACCTGAGACTAGTTCCAGGAAATAATGAATCATGGACCAATAATATTCACGAAAAGATCTTTCTGGTAGATGGTAAAGCGGCCATTATCGGTGGACGCAATATTTCTGATAATGATTTTCGAGCGAAAGATCTTGAAATGAAAATTGAAGGTCCTGCCGTCAATCAAGTCCAGGAACATTTTAGAAGACTTTTTAATTTCCTCGTTGATTTAAAAATTCTCAATCACTGCAAAACAAACACCTATACTGACCGCTTAAGATACGATCAGTGCTTTGATCGATACAATGATCTTCGTTTTTCCAAAAACGATGAAGGCTTCTTCCCTGAGCAGCCCGTTTTTGAAAACGGCGCGAAGGCAAGGGTTCTCACTAATGAAGTTCTTTTTCTTCAGTTTAAAAATGAATATAAAGGAAGAGAAAAATTCTCCATCAAAGACGATATCATCAATACAGTGATCACGACCGATTTTACTCAGCTTCGCGCTTATAATTACTTTGTTCTTCCGACGGCCCCTTATCGCGCTTTTCTGGAAAAAAGCATTAAGCAAAATAAAGATGTCCGCATGATAACAAACAGTCTTAAGAGTTCTGCGTTCGTCAGCAATAGAGGTTACTTGATCAGTCTGCCGGAGATGAAAAAACTGGTTGATGAAGGTCTCCAGCTCGCACAATGGAATGACAAAAAACTTGAATATCTACACGAAAAAGTTCTACTTTTCGATGATGATCACGGCATTGTTGGGTCACATAATTTTGGAACTGGAAGTACTTCAGTCAGCAGTGAAATCTGTCTTGAGTTTTTTGATCGCCCGATCGTTCAGACACTCACCAAAGTATTTGATGAAGAATTTGAAAATCGTTCAATAACCATAAAAGCAACCAGTGATTCACTTCAAAGCGAAATCGATGATCATAGCAAGATGATCAAGCTTCTTAAGAAAAATCCATTGGAAACTATTTTACGAATGCTTTATTGAAAATAAATAGGCGAGAGATTCATCAGTCAGTTCTAGATGAATGGATTTGTTTTCTAAGATTAAAAAATCTCCCTCGATCATTTGATGTTTTCCCACCAGACCTGAACCTTGGGCCAGAAAAACAAAAATCGTTTCGGTATCGGCCATCACATCAATGGTTCCTGCAAGAACCTTGAGCTCTGCTTTGCATTTTTTCCTGTCGTAAATCAGACCCAGATCTGTCACCTGATCTTTTACCAATGAACAGTGAATGACTTCTTCACCCTGAAAATGGAGCGGAGAGTGTGGTTCGAGCTTTTTTCCGTTCAGGAAAAGTCCTTCGCCTTTATAGACAATGAGCCATCTGTCGAAACCTGGAAAAGCGGAAAAAGAATTATCGCCCAAAATCGTTGCCGAACTTAATCGCCACAAAAAATTATTTTCAGCGAGTGTCGCCTCATGAGGATAGATGGCCACCTGCCGGGTTTTTCCCTGGCCATTTTTCCATAATCCTTCTGTGCATTCACTGAGCTTTAATTTTTTTATCATGATTAATAATAGCGTCGATGTTAAGATAGTGACTATGAAATTTTATTATCTCTTCCGCATTCAGTATCTGGGATTCCGATTTCATGGTTGGCTCAAACAAACTGACAAAAAAACAGTTCAGGAGAGTATTGAAGAAGCTCTTCAGCAGGTTCTTGAAAGTGCAGACTTTCAAGTTATCGGCTCAAGCCGGACCGATTCGATGGTTTCTGCTCAGGAAAACTTTTTTGAATTGATCACAGAGAAAGAATTGATCAATGCGGATCTGATCATTAAGTCCTTGAACGAATTTCTTCCGCCGGATATTAAAATTCTCGATTTGCAGTCTGTTCCCAAAGAATTTAAAATCATTAGTTCTTCGCGAACGAAAGAGTATCATTATTATTTTTCATTTGGCGAAAAGCTTCATCCCTTTTGTGCTCCTTTTATGGCCATGATAAATGAGCCTTTGGACATTGAGTTGATGAAGGAAGCGGCGAGGCTTTATGAAGGAGAACACAATTTTTCAAAGTTTTGTTTTCGAATGAAAGAGACTCAATCACCTTTGAGAACAATTGAAATGTCCCTCGTAGAAATCAATAGTGAACTCACCGGTAGTTTTTTTCCAGAAAAAAGTTATGTTTTTAAAGTGCGCGGAAAATCTTTTCTTCGTCATCAGGTTCGTTTGATGATGGGAGCACTCTTTCTCGTGGGAATGAAAAGACTGGGGCTACAGGAATTGAATGAACTGCTTGAAGGAAACTCTGACAAAAAAATTATGACTGCCCCTGCCTCAGGTTTAATTTTACACAGGACTCAGTTCAAGAAGTAGCTGGCGAAGCTGCGTTTTAACAGTTTCATCCACGAGGACACCATTCTGAAATTTTGATTTGATTTCACCGATTTTTAAAATGGTGTCGTCTTTTACATCCGCAGACATGGTCCGTAAAACTTCAACCAGATTTTCCAGAGCGTAAGCTTTTTCTGTGACCGGTAGTGGAGTGACATTTATCACTCCGATTTTTTTCTTGTCGAGTTCTGCAGTCCCGACGATCCAATCAAGTGCATTTTTTAAAACACCTGGGATGCCATGAGCATATTCTGGTGAACAAATGAGGAGTGCTTGAGCGCTCGTTATTTCCTGGCGAAAGTGAAGGACCGCGGGATGGAGAGTGTGTTCGATGTCTGGATTAAAAAAAGGAAGATCCTCAAGACCTTTGAAGAGTTTTACTTCAACTCCCTCTGGAGCAAGTCCTGCAGCGGCCAGGAGAACGGCCGTATTGCTAGACTGGGCCCTGAGGCTTCCTGAAATGGCAAGTAGTTTACCCGTCATTATTTCGCGTTTCTCATTCCCATATATTTTTGAAATGAAGGTCTGTCAGCAATCGCTCCAAGCCATGCATTGATGTTGCCGTAAGGTTTCATATCAAGACCGATAGCGTGTGCAATTCCGATGACACTTGCCGTGTTCAGATCAGCTAGGGTGAATTCATTGCCCACAAGATATTTTTTACCTTCAAGAGCATTGTTCAAAACAGTCATAAGTGGAGGAAGTTGATTTAAATTTTCTTCAATCACTTTGTCATCGCGTCTTTCAGCAGGAACAAAAACTTTTTGAATGAAAACTTGAATCATTGGGTTTTGTAGTTCTGCAATAGACCAGTAACTCCATTGGTGAACAAGTCCCTTTTCCGCAGGTGTTTTGCCAAGCAATTCTGTTTTGTATGCTTCTGCCAGGTAAAAATTGATCGCCATTGATTCAAACAAAGTTAAATCGCCATCAACCATCGCCGGAACTTTTCCGTTTGGATTAATTTTAAGAAACTCAGCAGATTTGTGCTCTTTGTTTCTCATATCGACTTCTTTTAGCGTATACGGAACGCCAATTTCTTCGAGAAGCCAGACACAACGGCCGGCACTTGATCTCGTTGATCCATAAAGAGTAATCATAATTCTTTCCTTGGTTATCGGTTGCCAAATGTTTGTACAACACTAGCAAGGCCACTTCTCTTTGATAAGGTTTTTGTCTAGTTTTCATCATTCATAAAGAGCGGTATGCTGTAAGTAACAATTGTAAGAAGCAATAAAACTAAAGGAACGTGTAATGAAAATGTCATTCTTAACACTTATGTTAACGCTAACAGTGAGCAATGCAATGGCCTGGGATCAAACACAATATAAGAAAATGTCCGACGCAGAGTTAAAGAAAAAACTTTCATCGATGCAATACGAAGTTACTCAAAAAAGTGATACTGAGCGACCATTTAATAATGAGTATTGGGATAATCACAAAGAGGGCATTTACGTCGATGTCGTTTCAGGAGAACCACTTTTTTCTTCGAAAGACAAATACGATTCTGGAACAGGCTGGCCGAGCTTCACTCGTCCTTTAGTGCCGGCCAATATTCAGACGCGCGTAGACCGCCACCTCATTTTTATGAAAAGAACGGAAGTTCGCAGCCACTTTGCCAATTCTCACCTGGGCCATGTTTTCGATGATGGTCCTGCACCAACAGGCAAACGCTACTGCATGAATTCTGCCGCGATGAAATTTATTCCCAAAGAAAAATTGAAAGAAGCAGGTTACGGCGAATTTGAAAAATTGTTTGAGATAAAATAAATGGCCGGATAAGTTGCTAGCCACGCGAGTAAAAAGCGATTGAGGCCAAAGAGCCAGACATTGTTCAAATGAAAAAGAAAAGCAGTCAGAAGAATGGCCAGAGTCATTGTTTTAGGGACAAATAAAACTAACGGAAAAAGCAGTTCTGCCATCATGATGATCCACGCTAGCACCAGCGCCGTTTTTCTTTCTTGGAGCAACGTTTTTAAAACTTCAGGTGCATTGTAATTGGGTGAATGAATAAATGCTTTCAGCGCATGACCATTACGCCAAAGCGGTTGTTTTATCTTTACCAGCCCCGCCAGAAAATAGGAAAGAATTGATTGAAGCGCAATATACCACAAAGCCCCCATCATCACTTTCTCTGTTTGAAAATAAGCGGCCACACTCAAAGCAGAAAGAAGTATCGTCGTCATGTAGTCACTGCCGCCATTAAAAGAACCGCGAAACCTTTGCGAGATTAAAAGTGAAATAATGAAAAGTGAAAACACGATGGGAAATGAAAAAGAAAATAACAAGACAACTGAAAGGATAAGTCTGGCGATTAATAGAATCAAAAAAGATTTGTCTGATAAAACAAAATCAAAAAAAGCGAGATAGGAAAATTCCCGGCGAAGCTGACTCCAGCGCCAGATTCCTTTTTCAGTGAACAATTTATACAGAAACAAATATTCGAGAGTCTGCACAATGAGCCCAAGAGAAAGAAAGAGAAGAGTCCATTCGTAAGCACTTTTCATGGATGGATCTCCGGTGAAAGGAGAATGTCTTCTAGTATGATAAAACCTCTCTTTGTTTTTTCAATGGTGCTGACTTTGAAATGATAAGCTTTGGTCAAATTCAATTGTTTCACAAAATTTTCAGTGATCTGATAAGAAATGTGCTGATGAAATTCGTGAATTTTTGTTTCATCAAAATGAGTGAGATCTCCCATCAGTTGTTGCATATGAGAGTGATAGGCGAGATAGAAATTGCCCCTTGGGTTCCATAAGAAATTGGTCCAGTGTTTTGGCGGAACAGGAATGGTTATTTTCCATTCGTTTTCGTCGAGATATTTATAGAGAAGCACCGGTGTATCGGTGCTCTCGTCAAAAAATTTCCAAGAAGGAAAAAGTGGTTTGAAAAAATTGAGAAGAAAATTTCTCATGAGACCAGGTTACCAATCAATGGGTCTATAGTCTTTCAGGAATTGCCCACACCAGTGTTTACCGGTATTGATGCCATCAATGAATGGATCGCAAATTCTCGCGGCCCCATCGACGATATCTAAAGGCGGCTGGAAGTCGTGAACCTTTTGCTTGTATTGAGAGATTTCTGCTGGATCTTCATCGGTCACCCAACCAGTATCAACAGCATTCATGAAAATTCCGTCTTTAGCGAAATCTGAAGCTGAAGTGTGAGTCATCATGTTGAGAGCGGCCTTCGCCATATTGGTGTGCGGATGGCGGTCTTCTTTTTTGAAGCGATAAAATTTACCTTCCATCGCAGTCACGTTCACGATGTGCTTTTTCCCAGTGTAATCCTTTCTCATCAAATGAATTAATCTGTTGATCAGAACAAAGGGAGCAATGGAGTTGACCAGTTGAACTTCTAGAAGCTCAGGTGTTGGGACTTCCCCAAGGCGCAGTCGCCACGAATTGGTTTTTCTTAAATCAACTTGCTGAAGATCGGCATCGAGCTGACCTTCAGGGAAAACTTCTTCTGCAACCAGAGAATTATCGTAGCTGTAAGGAATTTGTGAAAGCTCGGCCGAAGCGCGAATACCTACGCCCGGACCTTCTCCATGCCAAGTAACCGGCAGGGCCTTTTCCGTTGAGATATCGCCGTGAGTGAGCTGATTCAATTCCATTTTAAAATCGTTGTGGTTTTTTAACAGCAATTGAGCTTCGGGATTGATGTCATGAAAGTTCAATTGCTCTGTTTCCATCAAGTGCGCGTAGAAGCCTGGAGGTCTTCTCACAGTCTGGGCAGCATTGTGGATCATGATATCGAGGCGATCGAATTTGTGTTCGATATAGCTTGCAAAAATTTCAACAGAAGGAGTGTGGCGAAGATCCAGACCGTGAATGTGAAGGCGATCCTTCCATTCTGGATAATCTTTTTCTTTGGCAAATCTCATTGCTGAATCAACGGGAAATCTTGTCGTCGCAATAACAGTCGCTCCTGAGCGCAACATCATCAGAGTGGCGTGGTAGCCGATTTTTAAGCGAGAGCCGGTGATGAGGGCCACTTGTCCAGTGAGGTCTGTTGTCTGAAAGCGTTTGTGATAATTGAAATCGCCGCATTCCTTGCACATCGTATCGTAGAAAAAATGCAGTTTAGTAAACAGCGCCTTGCAGACGTAACAGTTTCTTGGTGTATCTAGTTCTGGTGCTTCTTCATAAGCTTTGTTGCTGTCGAGAAGAAGTTGTTCCGGAGCAGTGAAGACAGCATTCTCACGAGCGCTTCTGATTCCCGTTTGTGCGCGCTTTAATCTGTTTTGCTCTACAAGTTGTTTTTGTTTCCAGATTTTTACGTCTTTATTTCTTTTAGCGATTTCTTTTTTGTCTGGTTTCGCGATGAATCCGCACGCCTTAAAAAGGGCGATGCGCTTTTCATGCGAAAGTTCCGTGAGCAATTCCGTGCGCTCAGCAAGTTGTTCAAGCACAGATAAGGCCTGTTGGATGTCTTCTATCAAGATTTCTTTATTTTTCTCACTCATAATTGGAGGCAAGATTTACCACACGTGCTGCTCTTTATCAATGCTAGCTTAAGAGTGGTGCTTCAGGGAAAACGAGTAAGTCTTTGTAAATGGGAATTATGAATGGCCAAAACCGCCGAATGTATTGCTAATTGTTAAGACTACTAAAATTTTGTCTTAATGTGGCGTACCCAAACGGAAATTATTCAGGAGCTTGATAGAATAAATCGAGAAGGGTCTTAACTGTCGGGGACGTTTTTGAAAGAAATCATTCAACTCATTCAGATAAAAAAATACAGAAAATTTTTTCTCTGGGGAGCTTCCATCAGCCTTTTAACTGCTGCTGCTGCGATTTACGAATTGCATTCGACTTATATTCTCGAAGTGGAGCGCGCCAAGATCCAGTCAGACAACTTGAGCCAGGTTTTAGAAGAGCAATTGTATGCCATCATTACTCGTTTTGATCTGACGTTATCGGAAACGGTAAGAACAATTGAGCATCAAACAGGAAGACGGGAGCTGGATCTGATTAAATTCAGAAAAACTCTTGAGGCCCGACAAAAAGATATTCCTGAAGCAAAAACATTCTTTATCGTTGATAAAAATGGATATGATATCTTCCGCAAAAAAGATGGAAAGAAAATTTACTTCGGTGATCGTGAATACTTTCAGGCTCAAAAAAATTTAACAGATCAACGATTATTCATTTCAAAACCCATTGTGGGAAGATTATCGGGAACCCCTTCAGTTGCTTTCAGCAGAAAATTTCTTAACAGTGATGGAACATTTGGCGGCGTTGTGGCCATTACAATTCCTTTGTCCTACTTTCGCGGAATTTATTCGCACATTGATGTCGGAAGAGAAGGATCAATTTCTTTAGGGAGCAATGAAAATATTATTTACGCCAGATATCCATGGAACGACAACATCATCGGAGCCGCAATTGCCAACCACGATGTAACGAATGCGCTTTTTTCCGGCACGACTAAAGTAAAACATCTCGATCGAAAATCGGCAGTGGATGGAACTGTCCGCTATGGAAGCACGAGAAGAGTTGGTGAATCGAAGTTTTTCGTTTATGTGGGAATATCAAAAAATGAGATTCTTGCTGCCTGGAAAAAAAGATGCATTTTGTATTTTTGCGGTTTTGTTTTTTTCTGGATTGGCGGGGCCATTCATCTCGTACGTTTTCTTCAATCTCAACAAGAGTTGGAAGAGCGAAGAAAAGTTTCTGTTCAAAGTGCGAAACTCGCTTCATTGGGGGAAATGGCTTCAGGGATTGCTCATGAAATTAATAATCCTCTCGCTGTCATTCATTCACGAACTTTGCATTTGCGACGTCAAATCGATCGAGGTCAGTACGATCCAGAAGCCTTTAAAGATTCTCTGACAAAAATTAATCAGACAGTCGATCGCATCGCTAAGATCATTCGCGGTCTCAAGTCATTTTCCCGTAATGCTGAAGGTGATCCGCTTGTTTCAACTCCACTTAAATCGATTGTCGATAACACGCTTGAGCTTTGTAATGAAAAATTTCGTCATCATCGCGTGATCCTTAAAGTGGATCCTATTCCCGATATCACCGTTGATTGTCGCGAGTCGCAGCTAGTACAGGTGCTTTTGAATCTTCTCAACAATGCCTATGATGCTGTTGAAGACAAAAAAGAGCAGTGGGTCCATATCTCTTTTAATATGGTGAAGAGAAATCATATTTCTATTATGGTCACAGATAGTGGAAATGGGATTTCAGAAGAAGTCGCGCAAAATATCATGAATCCCTTTTTCACAACTAAAGAAGTGGGCAAAGGAACTGGTCTTGGGCTTTCAATTTCAAAAGGGATTGTTGAAGGGCATAAAGGTGATTTTTATCTTGATCGCAAATCAATCAACACTCGTTTTGTGATTTCGCTTCCGATTGTTCAGCTCAATTTCGAAACTGTTAAACGCGCAGGCTAACCCGTAATAAAATCGACGACTGCCGAAACGATCTTGGGATCTTTAAGAATTCTTCTATGTCCCAAACCTTCAGTCTTTAACAAGAGACTTCCGGGCCACGCTTCATTCAAGGCCTTCGCTGACATAAAATTAACTGCATTGTCATCCACATCATGAACAATCATAGAGGGAATATTTAATTTGCTTCCTATGGCACCGATGTTGAGTTCCACCGGATGAATGCCGGCAGCCTTGGTTACTATTGCCACAAATTTCTCTTCGGCCTTAGGACTTAATTTTTGTGAGCGTGCATAGAAATGAACGACGCGATCATAGAACGCAGGACTCGCGATCAAAACCAGTTTTTTAACTTTCAGTGTTCGGCTGGCAGCAAGGACACTGCAGCCGCCTCCAAAAGAATGAGCGATAACTGCATGCGCGCCTGATTCGCTAAGTTCTTTTTGTGACTCTTCAATGAATTGGGCAAAGTGAGAAGGATTGGTCATTTTTCCGGGAGAAATACCATGTGCCGGCCCATCGAGAGCAACGACTCTAAAACCTTTTTCCACTAAGGGGAGAGCAAACGAAGCGATCTGAGTCCCGCGGCCGTTCCATCCGTGAATGAGCATGACCAGAGGATCTTTCTCATTTCCCCATTCAAAAGCAGCTATACCAGATTTGAGAAAATATTTTTTTGATTTTTCGTACCATATTTTTTCTGATTCTGGACGAGGGATGCGTGTTGGAGTGGCGAAGAAATGAAAAGCTATCCGGGCGGTGAAGCCCGGAGCTATTTTAGAAATCGGTTCCATCAAAACCGGAAGATATTTTTTCATTGTTTCTATTCCGGACTTTCAATAATCGCAGCGACTCCCATTCCTCCTGCTGTGCAGATTGAAATGAGGCCTCTTCCAGACCCTTTATCATGAAGCATTTTTGCAAGTGTGGCGACGATTCTTCCGCCCGTAGCGGCGAAGGGATGCCCTACCGCCAGCGAGCTTCCATTCACATTCAATTTATTGCGATCGATAGATCCCAAAGCGCCTGGCAATCCAAGTTTTTTTGTACAATACTCAGTTGATTCGAAAGCCTTGAGAGTGCAAAGAACTTGTCCGGCAAAGGCTTCATGAATTTCATAGAAATCAAAATCTTGAAGAGTGAGATTGTTTCGCTGAAGCAATTTGGCTACAGCGTATGTGGGCGCCATCAGCAAACCTTCGCCTTTGACGAAATCCACTGCGGAGTATTCCGCATCCACAAAGTAAGCAAGAATGGGAAGTTTATATTTATCTGCAAAATCTTCACTGCCGAGAAGAACAGCGGAAGCTCCGTCAGTGAGAGCCGTCGAGTTTCCTGCAGTCAAAGTTCCATTACCCGAAAAATCAAAAGCAGGTTTTAAGCGGGCGAGTTTTTCAAGTGTGGTATCTGGTCTTAAGATCGCATCGCGCTTAACACCTTTGTATTCAAACATAAGATCATTGAAAAATCCGCGTTCATAGGCGGCCCATGCTTTTTGATGAGAATCATAGGCGAGAACATCTTGTGCTTCTCTGGTAATTTTCCATTCTTTAACCATGAGTTCGCAATGCTCGCCCATGGAAAGTCCTGTTTGAGGTTCCTGTACGATTGGAAATTTAGGAATAAGATTTTGAGGTTTAATCTGGGCCAATTTCTTTGCTTTTTCTAGAATTGTTTTTCCCTTTTGAACATCCATCAGCGCCCATGAAAGTTCATGAGTCAGAACTCCGGCGATATCTGAGTTTGTATCTGTTCCTCCACCAATTCCAGATTCAATCTGACCGCTGGCAATTTTTAGAGCGATGTGCGCAGTCGTTTCCAGTCCTGTTCCGCAAGCGCGTTGAACATCGTAACCGGGCGTGTGGGGATGAAGGCCCGATTTAAGAACACATTCGCGGGACATATTCCAGTCTTCAGCATTTTTCATTACTGCACCCAACGCAACATCGCCGAGCTGTACATTTTGAAGATTGAATTTTTTAACGAGCTCTTGAAGAGTCGCGGTCATCAGTTCTTTATTCGGCGTTCTTGAATAACTTGAAAATGAACGAACAAAAGGGGTTCTGGTACCGCCCATGATGGCGACTGGTCTCATTTGTTTTAACAACATAATTTCTTCCTTCTTGCAATTCTACCTACTGGTAGGTAGATTATAACTCATGAATGAAAAAAGCAACAGTTTAAAAAATGAAGCCAAAACCGATAAGAAACAGGAAGCTCTTCAGTTAGCTAAAACCTATCTTCAGACTTTGGGCTTTAACGGCTTTAGTTTTCAAACAATTGCTGATTCTCTTGGAATTCGCAAGGCGAGTCTGCATTATTATTTTTCTTCTAAAGAAGAAATGGGCCTGGAACTGATTAAAGATTATGAAAGTGCCTATAAATTGTGGAGCGCCAAAGTCGCTGACTTGAGTGCTGCACAGAAACTTGAGAAGCTTGTCTCCATGTTTTTAAAGATGAGTGAGCAGGGTCAATACATTTGTCCTACAGGAGCCTTAACTTCTGATTATAATACCCTCCCGGCAAAGATGAAAAAGAGGGTGAAGGACTTTCATTATTTACAAAGAGAATGGATTATTGCGACGCTTGAGCAGGGAAAAAAAGAGCGTACATTCCGTAAAGATCTTGATACAAAAATAACGGCAGATCTTATTATGGCGACCTTACAAGGAGGTTTGCAATTAATGAGGCTCCGCGGGGAAAAAGATATCGTGAAAAAAATGTGCCACACTGTTTTTGAGAGTTTCTATGCATAATAAAAATCCGCTTCACGGCAAAACCCTTGAAGCCATCGTCACTGAGCTTGTTGCGCATTTTGGTTTTCCTCAGCTTTCAAGTTTGATCGATATCAATTGCTTTAAAAATGATCCCAGCATCAAATCCACATTAACGTTTTTGCGAAAGACGCCGTGGGCGAGAACAAAAGTCGAAGAGCTATATATTTCGCTCAAGCGTGATTTAGAGGGAAAATGACAAAGAAAGTACTGGTGACAGGATTTATGCCCTTCGATGGCGATACAGTTAATCCGTCGGAAGAGCTTTTGAAATTTTTGGATGCGCAGACGTTTTCTTTTCCTGTTAAAACTCAGGTTTTACCTGTGAGTTTTAGCAATTCACTTTCAGTTTTGGACTTGGCCATTTCCGAATTTAATCCCACTCATGTCATACTTACCGGCTATGCTCATAAAAGAACTGAGTTAACTGTTGAGCGCATCGGAATCAATTGGGTTGATGCGAGAATTCCGGATAATGACGGAGTGACTTTAAAAGCGCAGAAGATACTTGAGAATGGACCTGATGGGTTGTTCAGCCGGATTCCTTTGCAGACAATTGGTGATGCGGCTTCAAAATATGTCCCCGTCAAAATTTCCACCAGTGCCGGCGAATACGTCTGCAATTATGTTCTTTATTCTTTTTTGCATTTATACCGCGATATACCCGGAACATTTATTCATATTCCGGGAGCAAGCGATTATTCAGATTTTTTTAAGGCGATTCAAGCTATTGTTGAAGCTGTTTAGTTGAACAGACGCGGACGTTCATCTCTTGATTTGAGCCACAATCTCGTATCAAATTCTTTGTTAAATAATACAGCGGCCTCTACGTCTTTATCCATATTCTGAATAGAGATCAGGTTTTCATCATTGTAATCATTTCCGCCAGAGCTCCAGTTTTGGGAACCGACTATGATTTGTTCAGCACGAAGACTTCCATTTTCAAGTCGTCTTGTCAGTGTGCCTGCCTTGTAATGATTTTTTCCTTTCCACGTCGAAATGCGGACTGAAATAGTTCCCGCTTTTTTCGGTGGATTCAAAAGTTTTCCGACATAAGGATTGTCCATAAAAACATTCAATACGCGATCCCTCGTCCACGAGGTTAAGCCGTGCCCCAATTTTGAATCGTAAACGATTTTAATATTGGCCCCTTTGGCGACAGCAAATTGCATGGCCCTTACGATCTCATAGCCAGTGCCTCCGAACATTGAAATTCTTATTTCATCTCCCTCTTTTGCTGAAAGGAGCATCGGTAGAATCACTCTGTGTTCAGCATCGTCCGTTGGAGCGAAGTGTACGCGCACATTTGTTCCATCGTTAAATTTAAAAAATCTTTTCGAAACCGGATATTTATTACGGTGAAAGCGTCCGGCGATCGCAGGAGTTTTATCATCGCTATTTCTCACTAGTTTGCTTTTTACCGGGAGAGTAGGATCGAATTCAAACATCAAATTGAATTCATCCAAAAACGCCTGAGCAATGTGATCATTGCGGATGTACACAGACATGTTGGAATTAGCTTCCGTCCCCATGCAGTGATTGGATATATTCGCTGTTCCTGTCCACACTGATTTCAGTCCATCATTGTTTTCAAGAACGGCGTATTTGTTATGCATGATATGTGAAGTCGACCATTCAAGTCTTACACGCGATTCTTCCTGCGTTTTAATTCCATCATTCATAAAACGGATAAAGTCAGGCGTGGCCTCATATTGAAAGGTCGCGTGCATTCCGCCTGGATTATTTGTTGATTCCCCGAAAAGCCACGATGAAGAAAGTTCTTCTGATTGAGGTTTGATGTAATCGAAAACCCAAGGAGATTTGCCGCGTTCAAAACCTGAAACATCCACGACTGCGCGAACTTGTGTGTCTGCTTTTTTAGCGTGCTCAATGATAGCGTCGTAAACACCTTTCATGCTTCCTTCAACATCATCAATTCCATACATGGCGATAGACAAGCTTTTACCGACATCATTATTTAATTTTTCAGCGAAACGGTCGACGACATGGCCGCTCGGACTGCCATCCCACGCCTGAGTAAAAAACACATCCATATCCAGTTTCTCTCCGGCCACAACCGGAACTCCTAGATCATTTTTTTTAGGAAGACGAAACTCCGCGCGTGGTTTCAGTTTAGGTTCTTTTTCAAGGCATTCCCAATCTGTGAGGCGTGAGCATTCTAGAAATTGTGTGCTTGAAATTAATAGGCGTTGAATGGCCTTTAAATTGGAAGGGGTTTTATCATCTTCATCATCTCCGCCTTCAACATCGCGAGGAGTTTTTTTAGATGTTTCAGCGGGAGCGACTTCACCTTCAGGTGTTACGACAACAGTCGCGGCCTCTGCTTTTTTGAAATCTTTTGCCGTGAGGCCCAGGAAGGCCATGTACTTTCTCAAGCGTTCGCTCACTTCGTTGACATCAGTTTCGTTCATCCCTTTGACGGATCTTTTCAACGCTGTTTTTAAAGCGGAAGCGAGTTCTCCTTTATCTGCCGTGAGCTCAGGAAAATCCAGCAGGGCAGGCGATGTCTGCATTACAGCTGCAACCTGACGGTCTGTCTTATGTGATTCCCAGTTAGGGGTTGAACAAGACCATAGCAACGAAAGCATTAAAAACGAGCTGGCGATTATTTGAGCATTCTTCTTGGTCATTTTTTTACTCCAAAGTTTTCCTTCTTAAACATAACACGTTTGTGAGTACTCACTTTTTTACTAGGAAAAAATTGATTGGGTCTGAAATTTTCTTTTTGTCTCTTATAATTTTTATAAACGCGAAAAGGGGATCTCAATGTTAAAGAATTTAACGACTGTCGTAGTGTTTTCACTTCTTTGTTCTTGTGCCACTGCATCTCTTCACCAAAAAGCCTATAATGGAGAAGTTGAGGCCCAAAGAGGAGATCCACTCGCTAAAGATACTTTTTCTTTCCGCGAGCCAACGATCAATGACCTTTCTTCAAAAATTTCTCTGTGGGCCACGTACTATTATTTGCCGCAGATGACCGACAATACCGGAAGTTTCGCTCTTCGGGATTTAAGAAGTACTGAACTGGGGCCACGCCTTTCACTTAAGGACTGGTGTAATTCTGCGCTTGAGGGTTCTGTCCGCATTGTCAGTAAAGACGGCGAGGCCAAGACCTATAATTACGCTGGTGTCACTTCTGACAATACAGTCGATTGCAAAAAAGTTTTTAAATTTGACGTTAGTAAGACCAAATTTAGAGAAGCGCACGGCCCTTATGGTGATGGTCTGGACAATATTATTCTTGCTCCTTACAGAACACTTGCGACTGATCTTGGTCGCATTCCAACGGGCACAGTTCTCTATATTCCGGCGGCCAGAGGAGCAAAAATTACTCTGACATCTGGAAGAGTCATTACTCATGACGGTTATTTCTTTGCGGGAGATAAAGGCGGAGCGATTAAAGATAATCACGTCGACGTTTTTATCGGAACTCATACATCGGCCCCATTTTTTCCGTGGATCAAAAGCAATGCCGATAAAACGTTTGAAGCGTATATAGTGACGGATAAGAAGATTATTTCGGATCTCACGGAACTTCACGCGGAGTAACTTGATAAAGAGGAATCTTTTCATTTATTATTAGTAAATGAAATTAGCTCTCATTATTATGCTGGTTATCCTTGCCAAAGGATTACACGCACAAATTTCCATCCAACCTTATCACAAAAATTATTCCTGGAATCAGGAATGGTCAGAGGCGATCAAGGACGAGCTTTCAAAAGAATCTTATAAAAATACTGACAGCGCGCTTTTCAATATAATGATCGATCGCGAAGATTTGAATGAGCTTCAATGTCCTGGCTACAACAATGCTTCTGCCGAAGAAAAAACTGATTTTTGGATCGCCTTTTTTTCAGGATTAACCAGAGCAGAAAGTGGATTTAATCCCAAGGCCGTATCGGGCAAGAGCCGAGGACACAGAAGCTATGGGCTTTTGCAATTGGCAAAACAAACGGCAAAAAAAGAATGCGATCTCGATCCCAAGAGTAAAGACGTTTTAAATCCTGAAGAAAATCTTCGATGCGGGATTAAACTCATTCAATGGCAACTTCAAGGAGCACCGACAGCTTCGGGAAAAAAACTTCGCTCTGATCTCGAAGGACAGCTTTTTGGAAAACATATCTTTCAATGGGGCCCTCTTCGCCAAAACGACCGACGCGGAAGAAAGCTGCTTGTCTCCTGGTTTAAAAATCATCTCGATCAAATGTCTTTTTGCGGTAAAGAGTAATCCGGTAAAGGATTCAATCTATCATACTGTTTTTAGAAATCTATAAGATCCTCCTATTGTCCCCATTCACTTTTTATCCTTTTAGGCCTGTCTGATTAAAACGAAAATTTAGATCAGGACATTGAAAGGAGCTTTTATGAAAACATTACTTCTGGCCATGTTACTCGTCAGTGCGTGCAATAAAGAAATAAAAGCACAGGAAGGAAACAATCCGGAAACGAAACCGGAAAGTGACATTTCTGCGAGAACCAAAAAAGTGCTGAGAAAAGTCGGGCGCAAGTCGATGGATGAAACGTGCAAATTTACGGATGACAAAGCCACATGTGAAAAAGAACGACTGGCCCACAAACGCGGCAATCTAGCTGATGAAAAGGATACTCAGCGAAGAAAAAGAATAAAGGCCGAAAAGAAGAAACAAGAACTGCAAGCTAAAGAACAAACTCAAAAAGACGAGGATAAAACACCATGAACCTCATTCTTTTTCTGCTCTTGGCGGTTCAGTTAAATGCACAGACAACACCAGTGAAGCCGGTTGTTGAGACTGTTCCAAGACCCTCTGTAGAGAAAACCGGTCCCGTTCAGGATACCACCGAAAAAATGCCTGATTCGGGAGTTGATAAAGAAGATCTTGGTCTGATCAAAACAGAGAAAACAGTTGTGGATAAGAGTTGTAAATTGGTGAACGGCGAAGTGAAATGCAAACATAAAAAACGTGTTAAAAAGAAAACGCTCTAAACCGAATTTGCATAACATATCAATTCATCATAAAATCTTAGTTGAGGTTTTATGAAGATCGACTCACTGGCCTTTCAGACTGAACTTATCTTTCATAAGTTCACCGGAATTGTTTTTGAATATGATGATTACGTGGTCGTAAAAACTCCCACCAATCCTACTTATTTTTGGGGGAACCTCGTCTTTTTTAAAAATCCACCTCTGGATAACTCTCTCTCCCAATGGAAAATGCTTTTCAACGATCATTTTGCCACGATGAATGTGAATCACATGACTTTTGCCTGGGATTCCATTAAAGGTGAAAGCGGCGAGATCCAACCTTTTATAGTTGATGGATTTTCTCTGGAAAGAAGCTCGGTAATGGTTGCTGACAACATAGTGTTGCCACCAAAATTAAATAGCGAGTTAGTCGTGCGACCTATCCTTACCCAAGAGGATTGGGGCGCGATTCTTGAAAATCATGTTGCTTGCAGAGCAGAGCACTTTGATGAAAAACCGTACCGAAAATTTGCCGCCAGAAAAATTTCTGATTATCGACTCATGATTAAAAAAAATAAAGGTCTATGGATGGGGGCCTTTCTCGGAAATAAACTTGTAGGAGACTTAGGTTTATTTGTAGAAAATGGTCTGGGGCGTTTTCAAAATGTAGGAACACATCCTGATTTCAGAAGACAAGGTGTGTGCAGCACACTTCTTTATCAGACGGCCATCATGGCCCTGCAAAAGATGAACGTCAATAAACTGGTCATTGTCGCCGATCCTCTCTATCACGCCATTAAAATTTATGAGTCTGTTGGTTTTAAAACGACTGAGACTTTTATCGGCATGTGCAAATACAACAAAAGCGAATGGGTTACCTGATAAAGTGAGCTTTTATTTTTTCATGTAAGCGCAGAAGCCCGGTCGAGGACCAATCTGAGGGTGATTTCTGCATGTATCCGGTCTGTCCTGATAGCGCGTGCATTTTTTTTCATTATCAAGAAAATAGCAGGAACCATCAGGCTTTTGCTTTAACGTAAATTTCTCAGTACTCGGTGTATAGCGAAGAACGGCCGGATGTTTAAGCGCATCTTTCACCTGTTCACGCTCGGTGAGTTCGAGATGAAATTCGTCAAGAATGTTAAGACGAATCAGATCGTGAACTTTAACTTCAACGGGCATGTAACAACAAAGGCCCAGGCATGTATCGCACAAACCTTTGCGATAGCGCGTCCATCTGTTCAAATCATTTAAATGTTCTTGGATATTTTTTTTACTCATTTTCTTTTTTTAAAGCAATCAGAACCATTCCCAGAAGAATGAGCATTCCGCCCGAAATTTGGATCCATTTTAATTTTTCATGAAGTAGCACGGCCGCAATGATTACGCCAGAGATCGGTTCAGTCATACTAAGAATCGAAGCTTCCGAAGATTTTATTTTTTGCAAACCCGCTAAAAACAACGTCATGGCCATCAGTGAACACAGCACCGCCATTGAGACAATGAGAACTCCATGATGAGCAATTAGTTCAAATGGTCTGAGAGGTTGATCTTTAAAAAACAATAAAGAAAGAACAACGCCTGCACCCAATTGGACATAGAAAGAAGACGGAAGGGCCTCGACATCACTTAAATAGTGTCGCGATAAAATAATGTAAAGAGCATAGAAAAAAGCAGAGCCGAATCCAAACCACAAATATTTTGCTCCACTCACATTCCACTCGCCGTACACCAGTCCCATCAGTCCGATGGTGACGAGAAAAAGTGCAATCCATCCTTTAAGTCCCATTTTCTCCTTCAGAAAGATCCGTGAAAAGAGAGTGACAAGAACGGGATACGTGTAAAGAAGAAGCACCGTCAAAGAAGCTGAGAGACCCGTGAGTGCCATAAAATAAAAACTGGAAAAAAGGGCATAACCAAAAATGCCAAGCAGAAGAGATACGATTATTTGAAATGAATTCAGTTTCAAAAGAGATTGGGGTTTCGTGAGAAAAATTAATGCAAAAGTGATCAGCGCAGAAATGAAATAGCGCAGGGCCAAAAGCTCTCCAGGAAGGATATTGAGCTCATAAGCTTTCTTTCCAAAGAAGCCTAAAAAACCGAAACACATTCCGGAGAGAATGATTTGAGTAAATCCCAATCGACGTAAATTTTTTTCCATTTACCTCGATTATAGCAGAAATCAGACGACTGGGCCGCCTTCATTTACTAAAACTTTAATAGCTTCTTTTTCCATCTTTTCCGGCGGAAGCTTGCCGGAGCTTTCGTGCTTCATGGCCTTTTCCCTGACTGTGGCCAGGAGTTTCGCTGCGGCCGCAGCGGCATCATCTGTGGCCTCTTCAATTTTCTTCTGATCATCAGGATACTGGAGAAGAATTTTTTTATTGTCGTACAATCGCGCCTTCGCCCAGGCGTAGGTATCCGGTGCAAGTTCTTCGGCCCCTTCATGCTCGGCAGTCATAAAGTTTTCAATCGCAGTCTGCATTTTATCTTTATAAATTTGTTTAGGATCAGTTGCTGTCATAATACCTCCCGGATCATTCCATTATCCGAAAGAAGTCTGAATAAGAAAAATACCGTTTTTCTATGAATGGGCCGCGTGAGCGTGGTGCATTTTTAATTTTTTTGCCGTCGTTCTTCCAATAATCAATCCGAGAAAAGAGATTCCTGAAATCGCAATACACCAAATAAAGGTCAGTTGTTTTCCAATGAGAAAACCACTAATCAACGGACACACAATTTGCGCGATACTCATGAGCGTTTGATTTAAACCAAAGACAAGGCCCTGATGATGTGGACTTGCATTTTTAGAAAGCATTCCGGTGATGGCCGGGCGAAGAATCGCATTACCAAAAGCATTGACTGTTATTCCCATCAGGAAAATGGCGAGAACCGGCGCAAAGCCAATAACCAGTAAGGCCGTCATCGTACTGGCAAAACCAAGCATCATTAATTTTTCTTCGCCAAGTTTCTCGACTAGTCGGCCCATCAGAAACGCCTGAATACAAAGTGAGATAATGCCGACGTAGGAGAGAAGAAGACCAACTTCACGAGCAGTGAAAGCATGGCCGTTCCAGCTCAACTCGCGCTCGCAATAAAGAGCAAGTCCGGACATATAAAGAGCAAATCCAATGGAGAAAATAAAAAAAACGGTGAAACACTCTTTGAGGATCGGCGTCTGCATTAAGCGGAATGAATTTTTTAATTGATTGAACGCTCCCGCAGAGTTTTTTTCATTGGTTGGTTTTTTTACATCGTTGAGAAAAAAAGCTGTTCCTAAAATACTGAGGAAGGAGAGTCCGGCCGAGGCCCAGATGGGAGCTGCGTGACCGAAGTGAACAAGGACTCCAGAAATCGCAGGGCCGAGAATGAAGCCCAGACCAAATGAAGCTCCGATCATTCCCATCGCGCGCGTCCTGTTTTTTGGTTCGGTGACATCGGAAATATACGCCTGCGCAACAGTCATATTGCCCGCAGTAATTCCATCAATAATTCTTGAGAGAAACACAATCCATAAAACTTTTGAAAGTGCGAGTATGACGAAACCAATACATGTTCCAATCTGACTGATAAGTAAAACTTTTCTTCTTCCATAACGATCAGAGAGATCACCGAGAATTGGTCCGGCAATCAGCGAACATAATCCGTAAATGGATGAAAGCATGCCCACGACAAAGGGAGTGGCGCCGAGACTTTCAGCATAAAAAGGGAGAAGCGGGATCATAATAGTGAAACCGAGAATATCGACGAAGACTATGAGTAAAACGGTAAAGAGGGCACCGTTATTTTTTAAATTCATTTTTGCCACCTTGAGTGAAAAGATTGTAACCTTAAAATGAGTAGAATTAAAATGAAGAAGAGAAGGTTCTATGCAGAAAACAAATTTCAAAGATCTTTTTTCGAAACAATCTGTGGATTACGCTCGCTTTCGTCCCACTTATCCGCAGGAGCTCTTTTCATTTCTTTCTACGCTTATCAAAAATAAAAATTCAGCCTGGGATTGCGGAACCGGTAATGGGCAGGCCGCAGTTGAACTCGCCAAAATTTTTCGTCATGTCGTCGCAACAGACCCCAGCAGTAAACAAATTCAAAGCGCCATTCTCGATCCGCGTATCACCTATATGACTGCTTCAGCAGAAGATTTTTATTCTCCTGAAAAAGAGTATGATGAGAAATTTGATCTCATTACAGTCGCGCAGGCCTTTCATTGGTTTAACCATGAAAAATTCGCCAATGTCGTGAAACATGTCGCGGCCCCAGAATGTCATCTCGTCGTCTGGTCTTATGCCAATGCTTATGTTTCGCCGGAAGTTGATTCCGTTGTTCATCATTTGTATGAGGATATTCTTCACGACTATTGGGATCCAGAAAGAAAATTGGTCGAGGAGGGTTACAAAAGCATTACAATGCCTTTTGAAGAAATAGCTGCTCCGGCTATTTCGATGAAAGCAGAGTGGAGCTGCGGACATTTTGTGGGCTATTTAAGCACGTGGTCTGCTTTGCAGAAGTACATAGCTAAAAATGGAAAAAATCCATTGGAAGAAATGGCGGAAAAAATCAAAAACGCTTGGGGAGATCAGGAAGTGAGAACAGTGACGTGGCCGCTCTCTATCAGAATCTGGAAAATTAAATAAAACTGCTGCACATGAGTGGGGTTAGTTTATTGACCACACCTATTCAGTTTTTGCTATTTTCATCGTGAGTCCCAAATGATTTAAGCCGGTTCTGGTTTGTTCTTAATTTCTTTTATTGCCAAATATGTCTCCATGACAACAGGCTGCCCTAATCCAAATTGTAAAATCCATCTTCAAACCGTATTTCAAAAGAAAGACGGACAC